>Ga0335083_10012404_pt1 | contig 10201 bp, 10 predicted proteins | sample Lox_Sample_42_FD_206716 | JGI IMG/M metagenome (GOLD analysis project Ga0335083, IMG submission 206716) | Soil microbial communities from Loxahatchee National Wildlife Refuge, Florida, United States - Lox_Sample_4.2 | ecosystem: Environmental > Terrestrial > Soil > Wetlands | place: USA...
ATAAAGCGATCGGGCGACGGCCGGGCCGGTTTCGCCGTGCGCATTTTCGGGCTCGGTAAAAATGAAATTCGACTGCGAAGGATAGGTGAACCAGCCGCGCTTTTCCGTAAATTTGTGATTATACAAGTCTCTTGTCTGCTTTATCTTGGAAATTATTTTTTCATAATAACCGGGATCTTCCAGCGCGGCGAGCGCGGCGATTTGCGACAGCCGGCTGACGTTGTAGCTGTCCTTCACCCGGTCGAGCAGGCCGATGAGATCGGGATGCGCGAGCGCCCAGCCGACGCGGATGCCGGCCAGCGCATGTGATTTGGAAAATGTGCGGATCACGATCAGGCGGGGATGCCGCGCGAGCAGCGCGGCCGCATTCTCGCGGGCGAAAGCGGCGTAGGCTTCGTCCACGACCAGGATGCCGCAGAAGGCGGCGAGGATTTTCTCCAGCTCGACGTTGGCGAAGCCGACGCCCGTCGGCGCGTTGGGCGAGGTGAGCAAAAACAGCTTTGCCGGCGAGGCGGCGATTTGTTCCAGCGGCAGGCGCATCGAACGGTCGAATTCGATCGCGTCGGCCCGGCCGTCCTGGATGGCGACGAGCACGGGATAAAGCGAATAGCTCGGCAGCGTGAAACCGGCGGCAGCCCCGCCGGTGCAGAAGCAGCGCACGAGCAGGTTGAGCACGTCGTCCGAGCCGTTGCCGACAAACACGTTTTCCGGCTGCAGTCCATGGTGGCGCGCCAGGGCCGCGCGCAACAGCGCGCTGGTGGGATTGGGATAAAGCCGCAGCGAGGCACCATCGGCGCCGATCTCGCGGCGCAGCGCCTCGGCCACGCGCGGGCTCGGCGGATAGGGATTCTCGTTGGTGTTGAGCTTGACCCAGCCGGACTCGCCCGGCTGGAGGCCGGGCGTGTAGGCGTGGAGTTTCGCCACGTGCGGCAGGGCGAATGAGGTGAGATCGGACATGCGGCCCTATCCTTTCGTGCGAATTTCCGCGCTGCGCCCGTGGGCGGCGAGCTGCTCCATGCGCGCGAACGCTGCGACCACCCGGTTGCCCTTCTTCACGCTGGCGCGGTCATAGCGGATGAGGCTGGTGCGGCGCAGAAAATCGGCCACGCGCAGCCCGCTGAAAAAGCGGCCGGCGCGGCCGGTCGGCAGCACGTGGCTGGGGCCGGCAGTGAAATCGCCCAACGCCGTGGGCGTCTCATTGCCCAGCATGATGGCGCCGGCGGTGGTGATTTTTTTGACCAGCCCGGCGGCAGATTTTTTTTCCACCAACAGTTCGAGGTGCTCGGGGGCGACATAATTGGCCACTTCCGCCGCCTGGGCCGGGGTCTTCACCTCGATGGCAAGAAATCCATGGTCGAGCACGCGCTGGATCGGCGCGGAACGCGGCAGCGCCGGAAGCTGGAGGGAGATTTCCGCCAGAATCGCGTCGATGATTTTCCGCGAGGTGGCGACAAGGTAGATGCGTTCCTTGCCCGAGCCGTGCTCGGCCTGCGCCAGCAGATCGGCGGCGGCGAAATCCGCGCGCGCCGAGGCGTCGGCGATGATCATCACCTCGCTCGGGCCGGGCAGTGAATCCACGCCGACCGTGCCGAAGACCTGCCGCTTGGCCTCGCACACATAGGCGTTGCCCGGGCCAAAAATTTTGTCCACCGCCGGAATCGTCGCCGTGCCGAAGGCCATTGCGGCGATGGCCTGGACGCCGCCGATGCGGTAAACCTCCCGCACGCCCACGAGGTGCAGCGCGGCGAGAATGCCGTCGGCCACGCGGCCGGCGCGATCGGAAGGCGTGCAGACGGCGATCTCCGGGCAGCCGGCAATCTGGGCGAGCGTGACCGTCATGAGCACGGTGGAAACCAGCGGCACCTGGCCGCCAGGCACATAGAGGCCGACACGGCGGATCGGGTCGAATTTCTCGCCGACGAGCGCGCCCTGCGGATTGCGACCGGTCCAGTCCGCCGGCACGCCGCGGCGGTTAAAGGCGACGATGCCGGCGTGGGCGGCCCGCAATGCCGCGCGGTCGGCGGCGGCCAGGCGCCGCGCCGTCCCGGCCAGTTCCGCCGCCGGCACGCGAAATTTTTCCGCGGTCAAGACCGCGCCGTCAAATTTTCCGGCGTAATGGGCCACGGCGGCGTCGCCGCGCGCACGCACGTCCGCCAGAATGGCGGCGACCGAGGCGGAAATCCCGGCGGACACCTCGGCCCCGCGGCAAAAAGCAGCGAGGTCGGCGGAAAATGTCGGATCGGAGAAGCGAAGAATACGCACGGCACCAGCTCAGCGCAGAAAGCCCGGCATGGCCAGCGAAACGTGAGCCAGCGGCGAGGCGTTATTTGAGGGAAGGCGTGGCCGGCGCGGGCGCCGCCAGCAAGGGCACGGCAAACAGGCTCTCGGGAAAGGTTTCGTTGAGCGTGATTTTGTCGAGCGTGATAACGGCGGTGTATTCCTTGCCGGTGGCGGAATCTTTGGTGATGTTGATGAGTTTCTTGGGGAAACGCACCCCGTCGACAATCAGCTCGCCCTCCTGGCGGATGCGGTCGCCATTGACCAGCTCCGTCAGCCGGAGCTGGCCGGTGGCGGCGTCGATATAGCGATAAAAAACGATGCCGGACTCATGGACGAAGGCGAGTTTCTCGCAGGCATGGCCGTCGATGGTGGCCGGGCCGAGGTCCTCGACATGCCCACCGCGGCGCTCGATGCCGCGATAGAAGGCAAGATTCTCCCACACATTGGCCCGCCGGTCCTTGACCTGATCCTTGCCAAACAAAGCCAGGTTTTTGACCGAGATGTCGCCCGGCTGCTGCAGGCACTGCCACGCCTCATAATTGTCCAGTGCCGTGATTTCCCTGCCTTTGTAAGAGGTCAAGACCACGCGCTGCCGGTAGGGTTTTTGGAAAACGAGGTCGAGCATGGCCTTGAAGGGACGCGTGGTGTCCTTGCCGTCCTTGCCTTTCACGGTCTCCATGCTGTCAAAGGTGCCGGCGTAATGGATGGAATGGATGGAATCGAGCACGGCTTCCGGGCCAAGATAGGCGCGGGCCTTGGCGATGATGGCGTCGGGGTCGCCCGCGGCCCGCGCGGCGCAAGCCGCGGAAAAAGCCAGGACGATCAAAAATGGGAACAACCGGCGCATAGGTGATGAGACCCGGGGGCAGGATAAAAGTTACTCCCATTCAATGGTGGCGGGGGGTTTCGAGCTGACATCGAACACGACGCGGGAGACGCCGCGGACCTCATTGGTGATGCGCCCGGAAATTTTTTGCAACAATTCATAAGGCAGGCGCGTCCAGTCGGCGGTCATGGCGTCGATACTTTCGACGATGCGCAGCGCGATGACATGGGCATAATTGCGCTCGTCGCCGAAAACGCCGACGGTCTTGACCGGCACGAAGACGCAGAACGACTGCCAGACCTTCCAGTACCAGCCGCTGGCCATCATTTCCTCCTGCAGGATGGAGTCGGCGGCGCGCAGGACGGCGAGCCGCGCGGGCGTGACCGCCTCGATGATGCGCACGCCGAGGCCGGGGCCGGGGAACGGCTGCCGCCAGACGACTTCGCGCGGCAGGCCGAGCGCGGCGCCGACGGCGCGCACCTCGTCCTTGAACAGCTCGCGCAGCGGTTCGAGCAGCTTGAGCTTCATGCGGGCGGGCAGACCGCCGACGTTGTGATGGCTCTTGATCAGCGAGGCGGGATTGTTGCCGATGGAAACGCTCTCGATCACGTCGGGATAAAGCGTGCCTTGGGCGAGAAAGTCCGCCTTGCCGATGGAACGCAGCGATTTTTCGAAAATTTCGATGAAGGTCCGTCCGATGATCTTGCGCTTCCGCTCGGGATCGACCACGCCGCGCAGCCGGCGCAGGAACGTGGCCGAGGCGTCGACCACACGCAGATCGATGTGGAAATGCTTTTTGTAGATCTCGACCACCGCCCCGCGCTCGCCGGCGCGGAGCAGGCCGTTGTCCACAAACACACAGGTGAGTTTGCGACCGATGGCCTTGTGAATGAGCGCGGCCGCGACCGAGGAATCGACCCCGCCGGACAGGCCGAGAATGACGCGCGAGTCGCCCACGGTGGCGCGGATGTCGGACACCGCGCGCGAGATGAAATCTCGCATGGTCCAGTCCTGGCGCGCGCCGCAAACGCGGACGAGAAAATTGCGGATGATGTCCACGCCGCGATCGGTGTGGAAGACCTCGGGATGAAACTGGATGCCGTAAAAATGCCGACGCGCATCCTCGATCGCGGCATAGGGCGAATTTTCCGTGGTGCCGATGGCGGCGAAACCGGGCGGCAGGCGGGTGAGCTTGTCGCCGTGGGAGTTCCAGACGCGAAGTTTCTTCGGCAGCCGGGCGAAAAGCTGCCCGGGTTTTTTCACGGTCAGGACGCCGTGGCCGTATTCCCGGGCCTGGCTTTGCGCAACGTGCCCGCCGAGGAAATGCCCCATGAGCTGCACGCCATAGCAAATGCCGAGCACCGGCACGCCGAGCGAAAAGATGACGCGGTCGGGATGCGGCGCGTTTTTCGCATAAACGCTCTGCGGTCCGCCGGATAGAATGATGCCGATCACGCCGTCCGCCCGCAGCGTGGCCGCCGGTGTGGTGTAATGGTAGATTTTCGAGTAAACCGAGCACTCGCGGATGCGGCGGGCGATGACCTGCGTGAGCTGCGAACCGAAATCGAGGACGGCGATGGTCTGCGGTTGGGCCATGAACGGTTTGGAAAGGGAACAGAACAAGCGAGACTGCCGATCGACCGCAAGAGAGATTCTCCGCCGCTTGACCTCCCCCTCCGACCGGCCCAGCCTCCGACGACGATGCAGAACATTGTCATCGCGAAGCCTTATCGCTTTGTCGCACCGCGACGCGGAAGGTTGTGGTGGCGCCTTTTCCGGCCAGTTCTGCCCCTTTACCTGCGAAAAAGCTTCGGTGTCACCGGCGTGACCTGCCGCGGCGCGGAGCGGCTGCGCGCGTCGCTCGACGCCGGTCATGGCGTCATGCTGGCGCCGAATCATTGCCGGCCGTGCGATCCGATGGTGCTCGGCCTGATTTCCTACCAGGTCTCACGGCCGATCTACATTCTCGCGAGCTGGCACCTCTTCATGCAAAATCCCGTCCAAACCTTTCTGCTGCCCCGGCTGGGCGTGTTCAGCATTTATCGCGAAGGCGCGGACCGCGAGGCGTTGAAATGCGCGATGCACCTGACCGCCGCGGCCGAACGGCCCCTGGTGGTTTTTCCCGAAGGCGTCATTTCGCGGCACAACGACCGGCTCAACAACCTGATGGAGGGCACCGCCCTGATGGCGCGCGGGGCGGCCAAGCAGCGCGCGGCGGCAAGTCCCCCCGGCCGCGTGGTCGTCCATCCCGTGGCCATCCGCTATTTTTTCGACGGCGACATCGAGGCCGCGGCCCTGCCCGTACTGCGCGACATCGAAAAACGCCTTGCCTGGCAGCCCCAGGACGCGCTGCCGCTGAAGGAGCGCATCGTCAAGATTGGAAGCGCGCTGCTGGCGATGAAGGAGATCGAATATTTCGGCGCCGCACAGACCGGCGAGCTGGGCGAGCGCCTGGCCCGGCTCATCGACCGGCTGCTCGGGCCGCTCGAGGCAGAATGGCTGAAAGGGCGGCGCGAGCAGGAGGTCGTCGCGCGGGTGAAACTGCTGCGGATTGCGATCCTGCCTGACATGGTCGGCGGCGATCTCCCCGAAGCCGAGCAGCAGCGGCGCTGGCGGCAGCTCGCGGACATCTATCTGGCGCAACAGCTCGCCTTCTATCCCGCCGGATATTTCGACTCGCCTCCGACGCCGGAACAACTGCTCGAGACCGTCGAGCGTTTCGAAGAAGATTTGACCGACGTGGCGCGAACGCACGCGCCGATGCGGGCGGTGGTCGACATTGGCGAAGCGATCGAGGTTTCGCCCGAGCGGGCGCGCGACGGCGACGGCGATCCGCTCATGCTCGCGTTGCGCGAACGGCTGGAGGCCATGCTTGCGGCCTCGCGCACCGGGGGAAGGCAGCCATGAACGCGCTCCCGCAAATCGGTCTGCGCGCCGGCTTCGTGGCCATCGCGCTGTTGCTGTGGTTCTGGACCCAGCGGCTGATCAGCGGCAAGGCGCCAGCGGGCAACGGCGTCGGCGACCGGCTGCACGACTGGAGCGCACCGCTGCACGACTGGCTCGCGGCCAACCCGCGCGCCGCCAATCTCACGCTCATCATCACGTCCGCGCTCATCGACCTGTTTGGATTATATCTCCTCGGCAGCGCGGTCCTGGGTCCGACCCTGCGGCCGTTTGTCGCGATTTTGATTTTGTTCGCCCTGCGGCAGGGCTGCCAGGCCGTCTGCACCCTTCCCACCCCGCCGGGCGCCATCTGGCGCCATCCCGGCTTTCCCTCGCTGCTGGTGACCTACGGCACGAGCAACGATTTTTTCTTTTCGGGCCACACCGCCATCTCCGTGCTTGGGGCCATCGAGCTGGCGCACGGCGCGCCGGGCTGGCTCGCGGGCCTCGGCGTGCTCGTCGCCATGAGCGAGGCCGCGACGGTCATTGTCCTGCGGGCGCACTACACGATGGACGTTTTCGCGGCGGTTTTCGCCGCGTGGGGCGCCGATATTCTCGCGCACCACATTGCGCCGATCTTCGATCTCTGGCTGGGACGCCTGGGCTGATCAGAATTTGAGCCGCGAGTTTTCGTGGCCGCAACGCGGGCATTTGCAGAGTTCGGCGCCGGTCGGGGCGACATAAAGGTGGCCGCAACGGATGCAGTGGAAGGTGGTCTTCCGCCGCTCGCCTTCGAAACGCGCGTGGTCGCGGCGATCGTAATAAAACCACAGGCCGAGGAAAACCGCCGCGACCACGAGGCAGTAAAAAACGACGGCGGTGGGCAGGGCGAGCATGGGACGAGGTTGGCAGAAACTTCACGCCGAGCGAAGCGCAGAATCCGCCTTTTTCCGCCGCGCAAAAGAAAACCGCGCCGGAAAAACTCCGGCGCGGTTGCAAAGGAAAGGACCGAGCAGCAGCTCAGCTTTGGGCTTCGCCTTCCGGCTTCTCGGCGGACGGTTCGGCGGGCGTTTCTTCCGGGGCCGCGGCCGTTTGCTCGGCGGCGGGCGCCTCGGTTTTGGCGGTCTTCTTGCGACGGGCCGGCTTGCGGCCTTTCGATTTCTTGTAGCCGGGATCGTCGGCGGCGACAAACTCGATCAGGGCGAGCTCGGCGGCGTCGCTGATGCGCTGCGGGCCGAGCTTGTAGATGCGGGTGTAGCCGCCGGCGCGGTTGGCGAATTGCGCCACCTTGTCGTTGAAAAGCAGCGTGATGGCGTCCTCGTCGCGCACGTCGCGCAGGGCGAGGCGGCGGAGATGGAGCGCGGCGCTCTTCTCCTGGGCGGCGAAGGCGCGCTTGGCCTTGGTGATGACCTTCTCGATGAAGGGGCGGAGCGCCCTGGCCTTGGCCAGCGTGGTCTGGATGCGGCCGTGCTTGATGAGCGAGGCGGCCAGGTTGGAAAGCATGGCCTCGCGATGCTCGCGAGTGACGCCGAGGGAGGCGTGGTGTTTGTTATGACGCATGGGATTTAATTTTTAGCCGGCTCCCGATCGGCAATCCGGTCGCAGCGTTGGGGCGGCAGCGGACGGCGCGAGAGCCGGAATTGATGAATGACTCAGGCTTCCTTCTTGGTGTCGAGCAGGCGCTCGTCGAACTTCATGCCGAGGGAAAGGCCGAGGGCCTCGAGCTTTTCCTTGATTTCGTTGAGCGATTTCTTGCCGAAATTGCGGTACTTGAGCATTTCCTGTTCGGTCTTCATCGCCAGCTCGCCGACAGTGGTGATGTTGGCGTTGTTGAGGCAGTTGGCGGCGCGGACGGAAAGCTCGATTTCGTTGACCGACATGTTGAGGAGCTTGCGGAGCTTGTTTTCCTCCTCGCTGACGGCGCTTTGCTGGCTCTCGAATTCGTAAGCCTCCTCGCTGACGCGGTCGAAGACGTCGAGGTGGTGCTTGAGGATGGAGGCGGCCTGCTTGAGGGCGTCGTCGGGCGTGATGCGGCCGTCGGTCCAGATTTCGAGGATGAGCTTGTCGTAATCGGTGATCTGGCCGACGCGGGTGTTCTCGACGGCGTATTTGACGAGGCGAACGGGCGAGAAGAGTGAATCGATCGGGATGACGCCGATGGCCTGCTCCTCCTTCTTGTTGAGCTCGCCCGGGCAGTAGCCGCGGCCGGTCTTGATCTCGATCTCGGCCTCGAAGGGCCGGTTCTTGTCGAGCGTGCAGATGACCTGGTCGGGATTGATGATGGTGATGCTGGCGTCGGGCTGGATGTCGGCGGCGGTGACGGAGCCGGCCTTGCTGGCCTTGAGCGTGAGCGTGACCGGCTCGCGCTTTTGCGAGACGATGAGAATCTTCTTCAGGTTGAGGACGATGTCGGTCACGTCCTCGACCACGCCTTCGATGCTCTGGAACTCGTGGTTGACGCTGTCAATTTTGATCGAGCTGATGGCGGCGCCTTCGATGGAGCTGAGGAGGACGCGGCGCAGGGAGTTGCCGACCGTATGGCCGTAGCCGGCCTCAAAGGGTTCGGCGATGAACTTGGCGTAGGTGGGCGAGGATCCCTCGTCGACCTTGGTCAGCTTGCTGGGCAATTCGAATTTTCCAAGACGTTTGGGCATGGCGGTGAGTGATGGTTTAAGTTAAAAGATTCTGGCGGCGGGCAAGTGCGGCTTAGAAGCGCGAGTAGAACTCGACGATAAGCTGCTCGTTGACGCCGGGCTCCATCTCGTCGCGGGTGGGGAGGCGGTTGACGGTGGCGCGGAAATTCTCGGCGTCGAGAGTGAGCCAGCCGGGGACGTTGCGGATGCGGTTTTCCTCGAGGTTGCGCGTGGCCATCTGGCGGGAGGCGGGCGTGTTCTTGACCTCGACGACGTCGCCAGCCTGGACGTTGTAGCTGGCGATGTCGACCTTGTGGCCGTTGACGCGGATGTGGCCGTGGTTGACGAACTGGCGGGCGGCGGCGCGGCTGCGGGCCAGGCCGAGGAGATAAATCACGCTGTCGAGACGCGTTTCCAGCAGCTGAAGGAAGCGTTCGCCGGTGACGCCGCGCTCCTTCTTGGCGATGGCGAAGACGCGGCGGAACTGGCGTTCGAGCAGGCCATAGATGTAGCGGAGCTTCTGCTTCTCGGCCAGGCCGAGGCCGTACTCGGAATGCTTGCGGCGGGACTTGGGGCCGTGCTGACCGGGTGGATACGTGCGCTTCTCGTAGGCCTTGGTCGCGCCAAAGATGGGCTGGCCGAAGCGACGGCTGATGCGGGTGGTGGGTCCGATGTAACGAGCCATGGAAAAAATTTAGGTTGAGATTGGCGGGAGGGGGCGATCAGACGCGGCGGCGTTTGCGCGGGCGGCAGCCGTTGTGCGGGATGGGCGTGACGTCGACGATCGAGGTGATTTCGAGGCCGATGCTCTGCAGCGCGCGGATGGCGCTGTCGCGGCCGAGGCCGGGGCCGGAGACGCGGATGACGGCGTCCTTGAGGCCGTGGGCCATGGCGTTGCGGGCGGCGTCCTGGGCGACGACCTGGGCGGCGTAGGCGGTGGACTTGCGCGAGCCGCGGAAGTTGCACTTGCCGGCGCTGGACCAGGCGATGACCTGGCCCTTGTGGTCGGTGATGGAGACGATGGTGTTGTTGAAGGAGGCGAGGACGTTGACGACGCCGGAGGTGACGTTCTTCGAGCCCTTGGCCTTGCGGACCTTGATTGCGCCGAGTTCCTCCTTGAGCAGGTCTTCGGCGGTGGGCTGCTTGGCGACGCCGCCGACCAGCTCGACGGGCTTGGCTTCGGCGGCGGGCGCGGCGGCCTCGGCCGGGGCGCCGGCTTTGTCAGCCGCGGCCTTGGGGCCTTTTTCCCGGGCGGGCTTTTCAGCGGCGGCGGGAGCCTTGGGCTCGGCCGCGGCAGGGGCGGCGGCTTTCTTCGGAGCCTTTTCTTTCTTGGGAGCGGATTTTTCTTCGGCCATGGCGGAGGGAGATTATTCTTTGGCTTTGGTGACGCCGACGGTTTTGCGCGGGCCCTTGCGGGTGCGGGCGTTGGTGCTGGTGCGCTGGCCGCGGACGGGCAGGCCGCGGCGGTGGCGGATGCCGCGGTAGCAATTGATGGCCTGGAGGCGCTTGAGGTTGGCGGCGATTTCGCGGCGGAGGTCGCCTTCGACGATCCACTTGTGCTCGGTGATGACGTGCAGGA
>Ga0335083_10012405_pt1 | contig 10200 bp, 9 predicted proteins | sample Lox_Sample_42_FD_206716 | JGI IMG/M metagenome (GOLD analysis project Ga0335083, IMG submission 206716) | Soil microbial communities from Loxahatchee National Wildlife Refuge, Florida, United States - Lox_Sample_4.2 | ecosystem: Environmental > Terrestrial > Soil > Wetlands | place: USA: Florida...
GAGCCAACCGATGAGGCCCGGAACCGGGATCTCATGGAGAAGGCGCCAGCCCCGGATTCTAGTCCTGTCGTCTCTTAGGTCAGGTGCCGGACGGCAGCCCACGCGGGGCCATGATGGCGTACGTCACACTACGCGCGTTCACTTCCCGAACTGCCGCAGCACCCGGAAGAACGCCCGGGTGAGGTCACGGCGGACGAGACGCTTCGCCAGCACATCCGGGCCGCGCCGGGCCGCCTGGAAATCCCCGATCGCCCGCTGTCCCTTGTACATGGCCCTGCGGATCTGCTCTAGGTCGCTGCGCGCCATTACTGACCGCCTTCTCTCTGTCGTTGCCTGCGCTTGCGCACCCTGGCCGAGCACCGCTGCGAACAGCACTCGGTATCGGAACGCCCGGCCTCAGTGCGGTAGAACGTCTCACCGCAGCCAGGGCACACCTTCGGCGGCGGCAGCGGCGCGTGGCACGTCGGGCACCGATCCATGGCTGCAATCGTAGCACGTGTCCCGCCTGGACGCGGGTCCGAGACGTGACAATGCGCTAGAATGGCCTAGTGAAGTGGAATCTGGCCAGGCTGATAGATCAGGTCCGCTCGGTATGCGAAGTGACCCCGGAAGGCTGCTGGATCTGGCGGTACGGATCGTGGGCCAATCGTGCACCGGACGCTAGGCGGGCATATCCGCGCCTAGTGATCGGCGGCCAGCGCCACAGCGTAGCGCGATGGGTGATGGTTGCCACCAAGGGTGACGCGTCCGGCATGGAGCCGTGCCACTCTTGCGACAACACGGCCTGTGTCGCCCCGGATCACCTGCACTGGGGTACCCACCAGGAAAACATGCAGGAGATGGGCGAGCGGAAGCGCGCCGGAGCGACCCGCTATCCCGACCGCTACCGCATCCCCAAGCCGGGTTCGGGCCACCGGGGCGACAGTCATCCGTTCCGCATAAATCCTGGGCTGGCTGCTCGCGGTGAGCGCCACGGGTCAAAGACTCACCCTGAGCGCTGGCGACGTGGCACTGGAATCCCGTGGTCACGGCTAGACCCCGAGAAGGTCCGGCTCATCCGCCAGCGCCTCGCGGCAGGCGAGACCCCGACGATGATCGCCCCGGACTTCGGGGTCGGACGCGGCACCATCCGGGCCATAGCAGAGGGGCGCTCCTGGCGTCATGTCGCCTGACGATCATGACAGCCGCGGGTTCGCGGGAGGGTCGTGACAGTGGCAGCATACTGCGGAGCCCGCAAGCGCCAGGGCGAAGGGACCTGCAAACGCCCTGCAGGCTGGGGCACCGACCACTTCGGCGTCGGCCGCTGCAAACTCCACGGTGGCAGCACCCGCGACCAGTCGCTCAATGCGGCGAAGGAGCAGGCCCGCGCCGAGCTTGCCCGCATCGGCGTGGCCCCCGTCACGGACCCGCTCGCCGCCCTGTCGGCCATCGCCGGCGAGGTCGTGGCATGGAAAGACATGCTCGCCGGGAAAGTCAACGCCCTGACCTCGCTGCGGTATGAGACCGAGGTCGGCGGCGAGCAGCTACGCGCCGAGGTCGCACTGTGGGAACGGGCACTGGACCGGTGCGGGAAGTTCCTCGTGGACATCGCCAAGCTGAACATTGAGGAGCGCATGGCGAAAGTCACCGAGGCGCAGGCCGCGATGGTCGCCGACGCGCTGTCCGCGACGCTCCGGGAGATGGGGCTGCCCGCAGACAAGCAGCAGGAGGCGCAGGCCCGGCTCGGCCGTCACCTGAGGGCCGTCAGCTAGCAGGCTGCCGTGGCTAGTTTCGCGGCGGTGCTCGCCGACCGGCTCGACCCCCCGCGCGGCACAGCGTCCGAATGGGAGACGCCGGGCGAACTGGCGAGGGCAATCGACCCTACGACGGTGCAGACCCCGGCGCTTGACCTGATAGACGAGGCGCTGGTCTGGGCGTACACCACGCGCGGCGCGCGGCTGGTCATCTCGATGCCGCCCCAGGAAGGCAAGACGAGCCGCGTCACGAAGATCGGCGCGCTGTGGGCGCTGACCCGCAACCCGGACCGGCGGCTCGGCATCGCATCCTACGCGCAGGCCCTCGCCGAGGGTTTCGGCCGCGAGATCCGCAACACGATCAGCAGCTACGACGGCACTGAGGGCACGCTCGACATCGGCCTCCGCATCGCCCGTGACTACGGCTCCGCCAAACGCTGGCAGCTCGACGGCCACCGCGGCGGCGTCGTGTGCGTCGGCATCGGATCAGGCCTGACCGGACGTGCGCTTGAAGCGCTGACCATCGATGACCCGTTCGCCGACGCCGAGCAGGCTGGAAGCGCCTACTACCGGGATCGCGTCTGGGACTGGTGGCAGAGCGTCGGCGCTCCCCGTCTCGCCCCCGGATCGCCGGCGATTGTCGTGCTCACCCGCTGGCACGAATCCGACCTCGCCGGCCGGCTGCTGGAAGCCGAGGACGGCCACCGCTGGCGCGTCATCAACATCCCCGCCCTCGCCGACCACGACCCCGCCAAAGGCCAGTCCGACCCGCTGGGCCGCGAACCCGGCGAATGGCTCACCTCAGCACGGGGCCGGACGGTGGCCGAGTGGGAGCAGATCCGCATCCAGGCCGGAAGCCGCGTGTTCGCCGCCCTCTACCAGGGCCGGCCGTCTCCCGATGCGGGGAACGTGTGGCAGCGTCACTGGTGGCGCCGCTACTCGGTGCCGCTGTGGTCGCAGCACCCGGACAGGCCTGACGCCTACGTCGTCCACGAGGCCGACGAGATCGTCATGTCGTGGGACATGGCATTCAAGGACACCAAATCCAGTGACTACGTGGTCGGCCAGGTGCTCGCCCGCCGCGGCGCTGACGTCTACCTGCTCGACCAGGTGCACAAGCGGCTGTCGTTCACCGACACGATGACCGCGTTCGCCGCCATGGTCGCACGCTGGCCGCAGGCCGCGCGCAAGCTCGTTGAGGACAAGGCGAACGGCACCGCTGTCATCGACAGCCTCAAGTCCAAGATCCCCGGCATCGTCGCGGTGACGCCGAAGGAATCGAAGTACGCCCGCGCTAACGCCGTCGCCCCGTTCATCGAGGCGGGCAACGTGTTCCTGCCGTCGCCGGAGATCGCGCTGTTCGACCCGGAGTCCTTCATAGACGAGGCCGCCGGGTTCCCGAACGCGGCGCACGATGACCAGATCGACGCCATGTCCCAGGCCCTCGCGGAGCTGCTCTTGGACGGGAACGGCGCGCAGGCGTGGATCGCGTGGGCGAAACGCAAAGCTGAGGAAGCCGCCGCCAGCACCGCCCCGGAACCGCGCGTGAACGGCCACCAGCCCGCCCCCGAACCGCCAGAGCCCGCGGACCCGGCTGAGGCACGCAGGCAGGCACGCAACGCAGCGTTCACCGCCGGCACATGGGCCTAGGCCCCGGAGGGGCGGCAGCAAGAGAAGCCCCTCCGCCCGAGACGGTTTCACGCCGTCTCTGATCCGGCTGCTCGGCATGGCGCAAGGCTACGGGTCCAACCCCTCCGGACGGCCCAGCTTACTGGCAGCGAGGGGGCGGCTGGATGGGTCTCCGCTCCCGCGTAGGCGACACGCTCGTCAGGGTCGGCAAGACCTTCGGCACATCCGTCCCGGCGTCCTTCACTGAGGGTGAAGCCGCCAGCCAGATGACCCCGGCGTCGCCGTTCTCCCCGGGGACGCCGATCGGCCCGTACGACGGGTACGACCGGCACCCGCGCGCCCTCAACTTCATCACCGGCTACAACATCGCCACCCGGCCGCGCACCCACGAGGCCGTCTCATTCGGGACACTCCAGGGACTCATCCAGTCTTACGACATTGCATCCATTTGCATCTGGCATCGCATCGACTCGATCCGGAGCCTTGACTGGAAATTGCTGCCGGCCGAGCATTACCAGGGTGACGTGACCGGCGCTGTTCCCATCGGGCTCGCCGCGTTGCGGAAGCCGGACCGGATCAATTCCTTCAAGACGTGGCTCGCGAAGTATCTGTATGACGTGCTGGCTTACGACGCGGGGACGCTGTACCGGCTGCGTAACAGGGCTGGCCGGGCGGTCGGCCTGTCCGTTGTGGACGGCACTACGGTTGCCCCGCTATTGGATTACTGGGGTAACCCGCCGCAGCCGCCCGCCGAAGCGTACGTCCAGTACGTCAACGGCCTGCCGTGGAACTGGCTGACCAGGGACGACATAATTTACGAGCCGTTCCGGCCGCGCCCGAACTCGCCTTACGGCCATGCGCCGATCGAGAGCATCATTCTTAATGCCAACACAGATATCAGGTTCCAGCTCTACTTTCTTGAGCGTTTTACTCAAGGGAACCTGCCCGCCGCGTTCGCCGCGTCGCCGGACTCGTGGTCACCGGAGCAGATCGAGCAGTTCCAGAACTACTGGGACGCGATGATGTACGGTGACCAGTCGCGGAAGCACCAGATCCGCTGGATGCCGCCGGGCAGCAAGTTCGAGTGGTCCAACGAGAAGGACTTCTCGGACGTCTTCTCGCTGTTCTTGATGCGTAAAACATGCGCAAGTTTCCATGTCGTGCCTAGCGACATCGGATTCACTGAGAATGTCAATAGGAGTAGCGGGGAATCTCAGGCGGACGTTCAGCACCGCGTAGGCGACCTGCCTTTGATGGAGCACGTCGAGGGCATCCTCTCCGCGTTCCTCCAGGACGACCTGGGCCTGCCGCTGCGGCACGAGTTCGACCGCGGGGAAGAGCAGGTCGACCAGGCCGCGCAGGCTGAGGCGGACCAGCGGTACATGGACCGCGGTGTCGTCGGCCCGTCGGAGATCCGGGAGATGCGGTACGGCCTGGTAGACGCGCAGCCGGTCCCGCGGGTGTTCTTCACCGAGCGCGCCGGGCCGATCCCCATCTCGTCGCTGGAGGCTGTTGCGGGGGAGATCGACCCGCAGACCTCCGCGCCCGCTGCCGGGGCGCCGCTGCCGCACCAGGTGTTCACCGAGGCGCCGGGGGTGCAGCCGAACCCGCCGTTGTACGGGCAGCCGCTGGCGGAGGAGATTTACGGGCCGTCGGCGATCCCGCCGAAGACCGAAACGCAGTCCACGATGCCGGTCGCGAAGGAAGGCGAAGGCGGCGCGGGCATCACGGCGGAGTCGGGTGTCTACTCCTACGACCTCGATGACGAGGACGACGAGCCGGACCAGGCCGCGCAGGTGGCTAAGGAGATGGCCGCGTTCCGCCGGTTCGAGCGTGCCCGCCGCCGTTCGGGTGAGTGGCGGGACTTCGAGTTCCGCGCCGTTGAGCGCGTGTGCGGTCACAACCTCAACGACGCGGGACGCCTCGCCGTCCGCAAGGCCGCGGGCGAGGTGGCCGTTGCCGGGCTCGCTGTCCTCGCTGCGGATACGGGGCGGGTGCTGATGCTCCAGCGGGCGGTAGAGCCAGAGGGTTAGAGGATGCTCGCGTGCGGCGACCAGTGCTGGCGGTAGCCCGGATGGTCGCTCCAGGCGGCGGCTCTTACCCTGATCAGGCCAAACAGGAAGTGCTCCAGGGCTTCCAGGGCGAACCCTTCGCGCTGCATGTCGTATGCGGACGGGTAGCCGGGAGCGGTGTGGGGCGTCCAGCGCTCCGAGGCGCGGCGGTTCGCCGCGAGGGCTTCGCGCCTGTGAGCCAGTCGCTCGCGCTCGCGCAGCAGCGTGCGGTCAGCTGCGACCTCGCGCAGTGCCCGCTCCGGGTCGTACACGACACGGACGAACGCGGGCTCGGGAAGCACCTTCCCGCCCGCCACCCAGACGTCCTCACTGTCCCCGCTAGTCGCCGCGACGGTGGTGTAGAGCAACTGGCCGTCACTGCCGCAGAGGGTGAGCCACGCGACATGGGCGGGGCCGACATGGCTCGCCGTAGCCTCTTTCTCGTCCAGCCGGGCAGCCAGGAATGCGGCAAGCTCCTCGTCATCGCTCATGCCCGCCATCGTCCCACGCGAGGTGACTGATGGCCGACCCTGCCGCTGGCAAGTTCGAGATGCCGGGCGGTCATCTCGAACAGGGCGAGTCGGCCCGCGCCGCAGCTTTGCGCGAGTGGCAGGAAGAGACCGGCCTGCCCGTCGTTGACGGCGAGTGGACCGGCACCTGGACAAGCCCTGACGGCATCTACCAGGGGTTCGTCTACACCATCGCCCGCGAGTCGGACCTTGACATCTTCGACCGCCAGCTAGGTTCCGACCCGGACGGCGACGTGGACGGCACGGAGACGATCGCCTGGTGGGACCCGGCCGACCTCCCCGGCAACCCTGCGGTGCGTTCTGAGTTGCTAGCGGACATCGACGCGGTGATGGCCGCTCTCGGTGCCGCCCCGGACTGCTGCGGCGCGGAGTGCTGCCAGGGCGGATGCTGCGGCGGTGCGGCCGGGTGCACGTGCGGCCCGGCGGCTGCTGATGAGGGGGCGGTCGCCAAGGCCGGTGGTAGCACCGCACTCCCAAAAGCCGGTGACCCGGACGACTGGACCGGCATCTGGGCCAGAACCCACGAACGCCGGACTAGGCTCCTCGCCACGCACGAGCGGGCCGTCCTCGCCGCGTGGAACGACCTCGCCGCCACCCTGAGCCCGGCCGCCCTCGTCCGCCAGTTCAAAGCCGACATCGGCCAGGTCGCCAAGCTCTCCGACCCGGACCGGCCATGGTGGAAAGACCGCGGACGGGACGCCGCCCTCGCCTGGCTGGCCGCGCTCCAGCAGCGGAAGGGCTGGACGGCTCTCGTCGCCGCGATCGAGGACGCCATCCGCGACGGGATGGCCGAAGGCGAGGCTGATTCCCTCGCGGTCGCCGCTGACCGGCAGGGCGTCAAGGACTTCTCCGTCGCCGCTGCCTTCACCGCAGCCGCCGCGGCGCTCCAGGGTGACCCGCAGGTCAGCGAGAAGGCGCAGGAGACCGCTCAGGCCATCCTCGCCGCCACTGCGGCCAGCGTGTCCGTGGTGCTCGCGGACGGCGCTGAGCGCGACTCCAGCGACGACGAGATGGCTGGCGCGGTGTCCGGTGCCGTGACGGGGCCGGACGTGAGCCCGGTGAAGTCCTGGCTTGCTAACGCGCTGTGGACGGCGGCCGGGGCCGGGCTGACGCGGCTCATCGGCCGGCTGTTCACAGGCTCCCCGACGCCAACGACTCCCGGGCCATCAGCGCCGCCGCCTGAGGGCGGGCCGCTGCCCCCGCCCGCGCCACCGACCGAAGCCCCGGAACCAGGTCTCGCGCTGATCAACTGGGTGTGCGAGGGCGGCAGCCCTTGTGTTGCCTGCCAGGACAATCAGGCGGGCAGCCCGTACGCGCCGCAGGACGTGCCCCAGTATCTGGCGCATAACCATTGCATGTGCGCGCTGTACCTGGCGTCTGACGTCCCGTCGTCGTACTTCGCCGCCTACCTGCTGGACTAGTGCCACCATGTGCCCCGGCCGTCCCAGTGCCACGGGCTATCCGGGTGCGGCTCGCGGGCGCAGGCCGCCGGGGCCGGCCCGTGCACCGGGCCGAAGTGGACGACATCGAGCGGGTGCACGGGGAAGCCCGGCGACGGCACCCGAGGCGGCAGCGGGAACAGCACGGCATCGCAGGATGCCCGCTTAGCCGCGTACGCCTCGACCTCATCGGCGAACGCCGCGGCGGTAGCGCCAAGCTGGGGCTCGTTCGGGATGAACTCGATGAACTGCGGGGGCTTCGTGATGTCCCAGGCGGACGCGCTGCTGTAGAGGTTCCAGCCGATCGGCTCGCTCATCCCGCAATGATGCCCGACCGTGAGGGGGCGAGCATGGCCGACGAGCCGCAGCGGTACGTCCTGTCAATCGCATACAAGGCCGGACCCGACCCCCGCATCACGAAAGGCGCCGACGGCGGCCGGGACTTCCTGTCCGCCGAATCGCTGGAACTCGCGGCGTGGAATTACATTGCCAAGGGCAACCCGCAAGTGGGCATCGGTCACGTCGACGGCACGACCGGGGCCGCGACCGTGGTCGAGAGCTACATCTACAGGGGCCCGGACTGGGATCTCGGTGACGGCATCGTGGTCACCAAGGGCGACTGGCTTATCGGCATGATCCTGGAGCCGAAGTCGTGGGAGCTGGCCCAGGCGGGGAAGCTGACGGGCCTGTCGCCGCAGGGGACGGCACGCAGGCGGCGCGTCAGGCGCGCGGTGCCCGCATAGATCAACCGTCTTTCCATCGGTGCCCGTACCAGTTGATGCCCCGCACCGCTCTCATCTGCTCGGAAAGCGCAGCCTGAGACTCGGCCGCCCTCTCCGCTGCTGCTGCCTCTCTGGCCTTCGCCTTCCGGCGCTGCTGGGCACCCCACCAGACCGGAATGGCCGCAACTGCCGCGAGGCCGAGTGACGTAATGGTGACGATCACAGTCATCCCGCCATCGTCCCATGTGAGGTGACCTGTGGCTCCGCTTGCCGATGACGAGGAAATGACCGAGTTGGTCGACGCTGACTTTCCCCGCGTGGACCTCGTGGGCAAGGGCGCGAACGGCATCCCCCGGTTCCTGATCGCCAAGCAGGATGCCGCCGCGACTGGCCTGCTGGAGCCTGAGTTCGTCCGTGACTTGATCGCGAAGGCTGAGCCGGATACCGGCAGGGAGCGAGTGGCGATGCCGAACGGGATCACGCTGAACGGTTCCCCGGCGGATATCGCGGCGTTCATCCACAAGGCCGCGCAGCGCGCCGCCGAGGACGGCGTGGCCAAGGCCGAAATGAGCAGCAAGAGCATCAACGACCTCCCGGACTCCGATTTCGCCTACATCGAGAGCGGCGGCAAGAAGGACGACGAGGGCAAGACCACGCCGCGCTCGCTGCGTCACTTCCCGATCCATGACGCCGCGCACGTCCGCAACGCGCTCGCCCGGCTGTCCTCCAGCCCGTTCGGCGACAAGGCCAGCGGCAAGGTGCACGCCGCCGCGAAGAAGTTCGGTATCCAAGTGAGCAAGGAGGCGGCCGTGGCCGTTGCGGACGTGACCAAGGCCGACATGGGTCCCGAGCTCGACGACGGCATCGATCAGCTGGACCCCACCGTCCCGCTGTGCGCCCCCGAGGACGACGCCCCCGGCGACCCCACCGACCCCGGGTCCCCGGCGTGGGAGGCGATCGACGCGGCGACCGCGCAGAAATGGTGCTCCATCCTCAGCAGAGCCCGCGTCGCCGTCGACCTCCTCGCCGAACGGGAAATGCTCGAGGCCGCCTCCGCCGACCCGGACGACGCCGAGAACGCCTGGGACCTCCAGGACGTGTGCTGCGCGATCGACTACGCCATCAGCGTCCTGGCGCCGTTCGCGGTAGCCGAGCAGTCCGAGGCGGATTGCGGTGAGGCGGACATGATGGCGGCGGTCGGGAAGTCCGCCACCGACCGCGCCCCGCTCGAGGCCGTCGCGAAGGCCATGGCCGCATCCGACCTCGCCGGCCCGCTCGCCAAGATCGAGGGCCTCGCATGGATCCGCAAGGCCGGCCGGGTCCTCTCCAGCGTGAACGAGGCCCACATCCGCGAGGCCGCCGCCCGGCTGAACACCGTCCTCGCGTCGCTGCCGCAAGCCCCAGCCGATGACGGCCGCCCGGTCGCCAAGATGACCCCCGAAGTGGAGGCCGACATGCCTAAGCCCGCGCTGTCCGAGGATGCGACCGCCGCGAGCGGCCAGGAGCCCGCGATGGGCGTCTCCGAGCCGCCGCCGGCCGCGCAGACCGCGGAGATCACCAAGGCCGCCGGGAGCGATGCTGAGCCGGTCGCCAAGGCGGACACCGGGGAAGGCAAGACCCCGATGATGGTCGTGTACAACCAGGCGGGGAAGCTCGTCGGGATCGTCGACCCGTCCGACATCACCCCCGTGGCCAACAGCGAGGCCGACCCGGACGAGGACATGGACGATGGTGACGGCACCGAAGCGGCCCCCCCGGCGGACGCTTCCACGGACATGACCCCGCAGCCCCCCGCTGCCACGGGCACCCCGGCCGATGCCGTCGCAGACGACGTGACCAAAGCCGGCGACACAGACTTGACCACCATCACAGCGGACGTGCTGGAGAGCATCGTCGCGAAGGCCGTCGCCGCAGCGCTCGGCGAGCAGCCCCCGGCGCAGGACGTCGCCAAGCAGGCCGACGTCGCCGGGCTGCTCGAGCAGGTCGAGACGCTCAAGGCGAGGCTCGCGACGGTGGAGGAGCAGCCCGCGGCACCGAAGGTGTTCACGAACGGGCAGGTACCCCCGGCGCACCAGATGCGCGGACAGGACCAGGGC
>Ga0335083_10012406_pt1 | contig 10199 bp, 8 predicted proteins | sample Lox_Sample_42_FD_206716 | JGI IMG/M metagenome (GOLD analysis project Ga0335083, IMG submission 206716) | Soil microbial communities from Loxahatchee National Wildlife Refuge, Florida, United States - Lox_Sample_4.2 | ecosystem: Environmental > Terrestrial > Soil > Wetlands | place: USA: Florida...
CGCGACGGGCGGCAGCGCGGCGGAGCCGGGGAGGTGCGTGGTGCCAGGGCGGATCACGCCGCGGCAGGCCAGTGAGCAGGCCAGGGCCGCGGCCCGGCATCGGCTGCGGGAGGCCCGGGAGGCAGCCGGGCTGTCGCTGCGCAGGCTGGCGGCGGTGATGAACGACCACGGTCACCCGGTGGGCTTCGCGCACCTGGCCCGGGTGGAGTCCGGGGAGCGGAGCATGACCCGCGACCTGCTCCTGGCCTGGGGCGCGGCCACCGGCCAGGCCGACCCGCAGGCGTGGGCCCGCGAGGTGGCGGAGGTCCTGGGCCAGCAGCGGCTGGGCCGCTCCCGGCAGGTGCTGGAGATGGAATTCCGCCCGCCACGGCCGGCTGACGTCCCCGACGTCCTGATGGCAGGGGACCCGTCCTGCCGGATCAGGTCGCCGGAGGCGATCTACGCCCGCGCGGTCGGCCTGCTCGCCCAGGCGCCGGCGGCTGCCCCCGGCGATGACCAGCCGGTGGTGATCACGACGTGCGGCCCGCTGGCCCGGGCCTTCCGCGAGGCGGCGCAGTCCATCGCGCCCAGCGCGATCGTGCCCCGCGGCCCCCAGGCGCGCAAGCTGGTGCAGCTGGCGGCCGCCCCGGCCCCCGAGGAGCGGCTGCAGGCGGTGGAGGAGATGCTGGCCGCCAGCGCGGTGGTCACGCCCAACGGCACCGCCGGGTCCCCGCCCGGGCACGCCCGGGAGGCCCAGGGCCTGTACGAGCCCCTGGTCGCGGCCGATGCCACCGGACCGGACATCATCGCGGTGCCCGGCATCGGCGGCGCGGTCGTGCTCAGCCACCCGGGCGGGGGGTGCCTGTGGCTGCCGGTTCCGGGCGATGATTACCCGGCCCTGGCCGAGTACCTGGACCCTGCCCTGCGGCAGGCCCGGTCCAGCCCGGTCATCGAGCTGTTCCGGGCCGGTCGGCTGGTGAACCAGTACTGGTACAAAGAGTGGGAAACCACGCTGCTGGAGCAGGAGGAAGACGCCGACGAGCGGCTGTTCCTGCAGCCGCACCTGGGAGTGCACACGCAGACGCCGGAACTGGCCGCCAGCAGGGGACGGCTGGAGTTCCGCGCAGGAGCACGGCGGGTCCTGGAACAGGACATCGAATCCTGGCTCGGGCTGCGGGCCGAACGCATCGCGGTCTTCCGGCGCAAGCTACGGCAAGGCGGGTGCCGGTACCGGGATATCGCCTCCGCCGAGACCGTCACTGCCATGATCGCGGACGGCTACACCCACATCCGCAGCATTCCGCTGCCTGCCGGTGATGATCCCGGGGACAAGCTGGAACGGCTGGCCTGGGTAAAACAGCAGCTGAGCAACGCCAGGGATCTCATGACGTCCTATCCCGGCGGCTATGAACTCCGGTTCGTGCCCGGCGACAGCATCCCGGCCAACCGGCTATGGTCTCTCCTGCGCAAGCCCGGCCCGCAGGCCGAAGTCTTGTTCACCTTCACCCTCACCGACCAGGCATCTGGCCAGGTGCCGTCACCGGGCGGCCCGGGGCCGTGGTTCGCCAACGCGCTCGTCCGCGACGCCGAAGTGTCCAAGCGGTTCCGGGCGGAATTCGAGCAGCTATGGCAGGAAGCGCCCGACCGCGACCATACCCTTCACGTCCTGCAGGAAAGCATCGACAAGATCAGCGCCGTCACCTGATGGCCGGATCACCGGATGCGCCGGAGGTACCGGGCCTTTGAACTAGCGCATCTCAACGACATCGGCGGCGTTCACCTACAGGGCCTCCGCCTGCGGATCTGCGCGAGCCGTGCCCACGTCACCAGCACTGCTCTTAAGTTACTGTAAGCGCACAGATAACTGCTGTATATGCAGCGGCGACCATAGTGCGGCCGACGATGGTGGCACTGGGGTAGGCCTCGCGGGTGGTATGACTGCGGACCGTTTCAGCCCCTACGTCCATATCACCCGGTTCTGCGCGCCTCAGCGGATTGACGCCGAGATTCCGATGCCGCGCATGGCGGCGGCAGTGTGCGCGGTTATCAGGCGATCTTCGAGCCGTTGGCCGCTCTCAGCAGTCCCTGCTACAGCCCGGTGGGCGGTCAGCCAGCCGTATATTTGTACATCGCCGCGCTTGAGGCAAACTGCCCGCTTCTGCCGCCGACCGGGCGAGTGGCTGTAGCACGAAGAACGGTGGGGCCAGTTGGGGTTGACACGGCCAGGGCGAGGTCGTCACGCGCGCGTAAACCATCCGCTAGTGCGGTCACGCGCGGATATTCCAGATGGAGCACACGGAGTCCGCCAGGGCCGGGCCGTTACACTGCCCGTGTGGCTGGTCTGAATGATCCGGGCCAGGTCCCTGAGGCCTACCCGCACATTCACTCCGTGCTCGCGCGGCGGATCAGGGCCGGCGAATACCCGGCGGGCGCCAAGCTGCCTACGGAAACAGAATTGGCGGACGAATTCGGCTGCGGGCCCGAAGCCGCCGCCAGGGCGCTCCGGGCACTCCAACGTGACGGGCTGGCCAGGAGGGTTCTCAGACGAGGGTACGTATCGTCCGGACCGGATGCTTATCCCGGCTAGCCACGATGCACCATCCCGCCGCCGTTCGCATCTCCGGCCTGCCTCCGTACTCGCGGGCCGACCGGGATCATCAGCGGGAAGTAGGTCGCGGACGTCCGCATGATGCCGCGTCGGGTGCGGTTGCGTCAGCTTCACGGCGATCGGGAGCAGCCGCAGTATCAGGAAATGATGATCTTCACCGACCTGGCCTCCGTGCCCTCTCATCCTCCGGCGCCGTTCACCGACCGGCTGCGGCTGGCAGTAGCGGCCGACCCGGCCCGCTTCACGGGCACCTCCCGCAACCGCACCGAATCGGACCTCCGCTGCTACCTGGCCTGGTGCGCCGAGCGCGGCCTGGACCCGCTGGCCGCCCGCCGCCCGCGCCTGGAGCTGTACATCCGGTGGATGCAGGAGATCCGCCGGTTCAGGCCCTCCACCGTGTCCCGCCGGTTCTCGGTAACCGCCGGGTTCTACCGGACCTGCGTCCTGGACGGCGTGCTGGACCATTCGCCCGCTGAGCACGTCCGCCGCCCCTCGGTGCCCGCCGAATCGCCGACGCTAGTCCCACTGCCGCCCGCCGTCGGCCGGGCCACCGACCGGGCGGTAGCCTCCAGAGCCAGCGGGCCGATCCTGCTGAACACCCGCGGCGCCCGGATGGACCGGCACGCGGCCACCCGCCGCCTGCGCCACCTCGCCGAAGCCGCCGACATCCAGATCGCCAGGGCACATTCACAGCTCCACTGCTGGGAGCTGGCGGAAAGGGCAGGTCACGGGCTGCCGTACCGGATGCAGGGGCTGCTCGGCCGGAGCAGGTGGCGGTGGGAGGACCTGCGGGAACTGCTGCCGGCCCTGGTCCAGGACGTCCTGGCCGGCGGTCCCGGCGGCGGGATCGGGCCGGGACTGGCGATCGACGAGACCGCCGGCCTGCGCAAGGGGACGGCGACTGCCTGCGTGGCACCCCGGCACGCCGGGGTGACCGGGAAGATCGAGAACTGCGTGACCTGGGTCTTTTCCGCGCTGGTCACCGCGTCCGGGGAGTTCCTGCTGATCCGGCGCCTGCCGGACCGCGGGAAGAACCAGCACACGTTCTACCTCTGCCACGCGGCGGAGGGCAGGCCCGCGACCCTGACCTATTTCATCACCATAGCGGGAACCCGCCGGCCAGTAGAAACGACATTCCGGACCGGGAAAGACGCCTTCGCCTGGGACCAGTCCCAGGCCCGCACCTGGAACGCGATCTGCCGGCACACCGCCCTGACCGCCCTCACCTGCTGAATCCGGCCGGCGGAAAGAAGTGACGACATGTGACCAAGCCTGAGAATCGAGCGCCACGTTGAGCCGCAACGCGGTCACCGACCGAGAAACAGCAACTGACCAAGAAATAATCACCTCAGCCCGCTGAAATACACGGATGTTTATGCATCGCGCCCGTCAAACTGAACGTCCGTTCTGCCGCTGTCCGATCCGTGTGCTGGACTGATGTGCGGACTGATTCGGCCGGACGCGGCTACGTGCTCAGCCGCTCCACGGCCTGGCCGGTGACTGCGGCGATCACGTCGAAATCCTTGTCAAGGTGCAGCACCGTGAGCCTGGCCAGCTCGGCGGTTGCCGCGATGATCAGGTCGGGGATGGACGGAGCGCGGTGCTGGCCGCGGTCGGCCAGCAGAGCCAGGATTTCCACCGCCCGGTCCTCGATAGCAGGAGTCAGGTATTCCACCGGCATCGACGACATGGGAGGCTGCCGCAGCCCGGCCCGCAGCGCGGGCCCGGAACGAGCTGAATAGCAGACCTCCAGGCGGGTGACGGTAGCGATCCGCACCATCCCGCGCTCGACGCGCCCGGCCCATTCGGCGGCGTCGGGACTAGCGGTCAGGCGGACCAGGGCTGATTTGTCGATCAGCCAGGGGCTCACCGCCAGGCCTGCGACATAACGTCCGGGTCGGCCAGGTCAGCGAAGGTCTCAGCGAACCGGGCCAGATCCTGGACGCTGACCGCGGAGTCGGGCCGGGCTGCGTCCTGGGCCAGCCGACGGCGCACGTACTCGCTGCGCGAGAGGCCCAGCCGCCCTGCGTGCGCATCCAGGCCGGCGATGACCTCATCGGGAATATCCCGGATCAGCATATCCGTCATTTTCCCGCCTCCTTGATATCCCATGATAGCGCGGCTCTACAGCGCGAAAATTCCGGCCTGCTTCCAACATCCGCACATGCCACAGACAGACGGCGCGCGTCCCAGTCATAGGTGATTTGGTACGGGCACTTGCCGCGCAAGGGTGGCTATCCGTCATGCTGGCGTGCCGCTACCGGCCACACGGTCACAGCGACGAACTCAGCCACTCCGAGCATAAATCGCGCTCCGGCCGCAGGCATCCTGGAAGTACTGCGGCTGGTGTCAGCCGGAAGGCACCATCCCGGCCGGGCGGATGGGGTGTGGCTAAGGGCCCTGACCCGCCCTGGACGGCCGCCTTCAGTAAGGAGCCGTTTTGTAAACGGCCGGGCTGGCCGGACTCGAGGGTCACTGACTTGATTCATGCCGCTCGCCCGACGCCACCGCGTACGTCGACCTGGATCAACCGGCATGTCTGTACGCGCTCCAGCCGAGAAACGCACCTGTAGAGGCACCCATCTCGACCACTCAGCCGGGGCTCCACTACGTCTGTGTCGGGCTGGCGGGACTCGAACCCGCGACCTCGTGCACCCAAAGCACGCGCGCTAGCCAAGCTGCGCTACAGCCCGTCCCGCCCGAGCATAACCGGCATGTCAGCGACGCTCCTCCTGCAGAGGGAGGTCGCGGGATCATAAGCCCATGCCTGCTACGACTTAAGTTGCGTCGCAACTCGTGCGTCAAGCAAGTGTAGCGGTCTCTGGCCAGGACCACCCAGAGTGTCGGCCACGGTTCTCTATGCCACATCCCCAAGGATGGCTACGTCCCGCACCGCCGTGGCACCGGTCCTCGCCGTCCGCCGTGTCGCTCATTTTGATCCCGAACGGGCCGGGGTGACTGCCCCAGCGTCGTCACCAGCCGTGGCAGAGTACGGGCATGGAGGCTTCCCGGTATCTGCAGTGCCTGGCCGCGGACTATGGCGATCTGCGGGATGCGGCCTCGGCCGCCGAGCTCACCGTGAACGTGCCGAGCTGCCCCGGCTGGACCATGGCCGACCTGGTGCGCCACGTCGCGCAGGTGTACCTGCACAAGGTGGCGCTGATGCGGACGGGGGAGGAGCCGTCGGAGTGGCCGCCGCCGTCGCTGGCCGCCGAGCCTCCGCTGGCCGCGCTCGGCCGGGCCTACGGCGCGCTGCGGGCCGAATTCCGCACCCGCGGGGCCGGCCAGCCGGCGCCGACCTGGTACGACCCCGATCAGACGGTGGCGTTCTGGATCCGCAGGATGGCCCTTGAGACGGTGATCCACCGGATCGACGCCGAACTGGCGGCCGGCCTGCCCGTCACCCCCGTGCCCGATGACCTCGCGGCCGACGGCGTCGACGAGGTGCTCAAGCGGATGCTGGCCTACGGCTCGGTCACCTGGCCGGAGGAGTTCGCCGAGCTGGAGGGCGAGCACCTGGCCGGCCCGGGCGAGATCACCGTCGCCGCGGGCCAGGCGGCCTGGACGGTTCGCCCGTCGCCGCGTGAGGTAGCGGTGGAAGACGGCGCCAGCGACCACCCCAGGGTCGTGGTCGAGGGCCCGGCCGGAAATGTGCTGCGCTGGCTGTGGGGCCGGGCGGGGGACGGCGCGGTCCGGACGGTCGGCGACCCGGCCTGGGCGGACTACCTGCGGCGGATGCTCGCCGCCGTCACCCGGTAAGCAGCCGGGTGGCCTAGCGGACCGGGTGGCCCGCGCTGCGGCGGCTGGCCGTCGGCTCATGCACGATGGTGACCCGCGAGCAGAGCAGGAATTCGGCGTAGGTGTCTGGCGCGAGGTCGGACTCGACGCCGTACGAGAGCATCAGCGCGGTCATGCGTTTGTTGGCCCAGTTGATCTCGCTGAACACGTGGTTGGCCTGACGAGCGAACCTGGCGATCCAAGCGTCCATGTATTCAGCATGCCGCATACGGCGCCGACGTGCGAGTGGCAGTAATGCCAGCCATGGATGACATCCTGCCAACCCGTTTGGCATACTCGGATCGTGCTGCGCAACGTCGCCGTCGTGGTCGTCAACGGTTTCCTGCCGTTCGAGTTCGGCACCATCTGCGAGGTGTTCGGCGTCGACCGGGCCGATGACCGGCTGCCGTCCTATGAGCTGTCCGTCGTGGCCGGCGAGCCGCCGCCGGTGCGTGCGCACAACGACTTCACCATCCAGCCCTCCTGCGGACTGGAGCGGCTGGAGGAGGCGGACCTGATCGCCCTTCCCGCCGTCGACGACGACCGGCTCAGTATCTATGCGGGCAAGCCGGCTAGGGGACCTGACTCACCGCAGCCCTTCCCCGAGGAGCTGCTGGCAGCGCTGCGCCGGGCGGTGGACCGCGGTACCCGGGTGCTGAGCGTGTGCACCGGCGCCTTCATCCTGGGTGAGGCCGGCCTGCTGGACGGCCGCCGCTGCACGACGCACTGGCGGAACGCCGAGGAGCTGGCCCGGCGGTACCCGGCGGCCAAGGTCGATCCCGACGTCCTGTACGTCGACGACGACCCGGTGATCACCAGCGCGGGCACGGCGGCCGGCATCGACGCGTGCCTCTACCTGGTCAGGAAGGAGCAGGGGTCGCGGATCGCCAACGGCATCGCCCGGCGCATGGTGGTGCCGCCGCACCGCGACGGCGGCCAGGCGCAGTACGTCGACCAGCCGGTCGCCCCCTCCTGCGACGGCGCGCTGCAGGACCTGCTCGAGTGGCTCCGCGCGCACCTGGACCAGCCGCTGACCGTGCGCCAGCTGGCCGCCAGGGCGAACATGTCCGAGCGGACCTTCGCCCGGCGCTTCGTGCAGGACACCGGCACCACGCCGCAGCGCTGGCTGATCGGGCAGCGTATCCTGCTGGCCCAGCAGCTGCTCGAGGAGAGCGACGAGACGGTGGACGCGATCGCCGACCGGGCCGGCTTCGGCAATGCGACCGCGCTGCGTCACCACTTCCGCGCCTGGCGCGGCACCACCCCCCATGCCTACCGGCGCATCTTCCGCGGGGATCCGGGGGACGTCCCCCCGGATCGGCCAGCCGCGGGCGATCCGGCGAGCGACGTTCTCGCATGAACCGACCAAGAATCGAGTAATATCTCGGTTATGAGATTCCTGCTCCGGGTGCTCGTCTCCGCTGCCGCTCTGGGCGTCGCTACCTGGGCGGTGCCCGGGATCACGCTGCCCGCCGCCAGCGGCTGGTCGAAGGCTGGCACGCTGCTCGCGGTGGCCCTGATCTTCGGCCTCATCAACGCCACGCTCAAGCCGCTGATCAAGATCGTCGGCTGCGCGTTCTACGTGCTCACGCTCGGCCTGATCGCGTTCGTCGTGAACGGGCTGCTGCTGTGGCTGACCAGCTGGATCGCGGGCAAGCTGTCGCTGCCGTTCCACGTGGCCGGGTTCTGGCCCGCGTTCTGGGGCGCGATCATCGTCGGGCTGGTGAGCTGGCTGCTGAACCTGCTCATCGGGGACAACCGCCGGCGGGACGACGATGAGCCGCCGGTGCGCGTCGTCAACGTCCGCTAGCCCCTAGACTGGCGGCCTAGACTTCTCAGCGATCCAGGCGATTCATCGCTGAGTTACCATCCACAATCCCGGAGTGACGTGGACGTGAAGACTGACGTCGAAAAGCTGAGCCCGACCCGTGTCCGGCTGAGCGTCGAGGTGCCGTTCGATGAGCTGAAGCCCAGCCTCGACAAGGCCTACCGCGAGGTCGGCCGCCAGGTCCGCATCAAGGGCTTCCGGCCGGGCCGCGTCCCGCCGCCGGTGATCGACCGTCACGTCGGCCGGGAGGCGGTGCTCAGCCAGGCGGTCAACGACGCGATTCCCGACCTGTACGCCAAGGCGGTCGCTGACGGCGACGTCCAGGTGCTCGGCCAGCCCGAGCTCGAGATCACGAACCTGGACGACGGCAAGGAGCTGACCTTCACCGTCGAGGTCGACGTCAAGCCCGAGTTCGAGCTGCCCGACCTGTCCAGCCTGTCCGTCACCGTGGACGACACGCTGGTCACCCCGGACGAGGTCGCCGAGCGGCTCGCCATGCTGCAGGACCGGTTCGCCTCGCTGAAGGGGGTGCAGCGGCCGGTCGCCGAGGGCGACCACGTCTCCATCGACCTGTCCGCCTCGGTGGACGACAAGCCGATCGAGGACGCGCAGGCCAGCGGCCTGTCCTATCCGGTCGGCAGCGAGTCCCTGCTGGACGGCCTGGACGAGGCGCTGACCGGCATGTCGGCGGGGGAGTCGAAGATGTTCTCCACCGAGCTGGCCGGCGGCGAGTTCGCCGGCCAGGAGGCCGACGTAACGGTGACCGTCCACAGCGTCAAGGCCAAAGACGTCCCGGGCCTGGACGACGACTTCGCCCAGATGGCCAGCGAGTTCGACACGCTTGGCGAGCTGCGCGCCGACACCAGGGCGCAGCTGGAGCGGGACAAGGCCATGCGGCAGGTGATGCAGGCGCGTGACCTGGCCCTGGACGCCGTGCTCGACCAGGTGGACATCCCGCTGCCGGAGAGCGTGGTGGCCGACGAGGCCAAGCACAACCGGGAGTCGATCGAGAACCAGCTCACCCGGGCCGGCGCCACCCTGGATGGCTACCTGGAGATGATGAACCAGACCGAGGAGCAGTTCGAGGCGGACATCGAGCAGCGCGCCCAGCGCGCGGTCAAGGTCAGCCTGGTCCTCGACCAGCTGGCGCGCAACGAGGAGCTCGGAGTCGACCAGGCCGAGCTGTCCGCGTACGTGACCCGGCAGGCCGAGCAGATGGGCGTGCCGCCCGACCGGCTGGCCCAGCAGCTCGCCGACAACAACCAGCTCAGCTTCGCCGCCGCCGAGGTGCTGCGGGGCAAGGCGATGAACGTGATCGCCGAACGGGTCAAGGTGAGCGACAAGTCGGGGAACCCGGTCGACATCGCCGCCGCCCTCAACGCCCCCCTGACGCCCGCCGAGGAGGCCGCGGACGGCGACGAGGTTCCGGCCGCGACCGAGACCGACGAGGCCTGACCGGCCTGCTCGTGACGCCGGGGCGGCACCGCGACGGTGCGGCCCCGCGTTCTGGCGTGCCCGCCCGGCCCGCCACGAGGTGCGCCAGTAGCGAACAGCCGGCCGCGCGGGACGATCGGGTTCCGCGGCGGCGTTATCGTCCAATCAATGACACCTCCACTGACTGGAGCAGGTGAACAAGCGTGACTCAGCCCCTGTGGACCCCGCCGCCGCCCTCGATCGCGGCCGCCGCGGAGCCCCCGCTCATGCCGTTCGGGGACCAGCTGTTCCAGCGGCTGCTGCGGCACCGCATCATCTTCCTCGGCCAGCAGGTCGACGACGACATCGCCAACCGCATCTGCGCCGAGCTCGCCCTGCTCGCCTCTGAGGACAGCAAGCGCGACATCAGCATCTACATCAACTCCCCGGGCGGCTCGGTCTACGCCGGGATGGCCATCTACGACATGATGCAGTACGTGCCCAACGACGTGGCCACGTACGCGATGGGAATGGCCGCGTCGATGGGACAGTTCCTGCTTACGGCGGGTGCGCCCGGCAAGCGGTACGCCCTCC
>Ga0335083_10012407_pt1 | contig 10198 bp, 4 predicted proteins | sample Lox_Sample_42_FD_206716 | JGI IMG/M metagenome (GOLD analysis project Ga0335083, IMG submission 206716) | Soil microbial communities from Loxahatchee National Wildlife Refuge, Florida, United States - Lox_Sample_4.2 | ecosystem: Environmental > Terrestrial > Soil > Wetlands | place: USA: Florida...
ACTGGCAGTGAATTTGCCTGGTGACGTCGAGCAGAAGCCCACTGACGGAAACCGCGCCAATCTGCTCGCCGCCCCCGCTCACTGCTTTGCTCAAGGTCATTCGCCGAGAGCAACCGGGGAGAAAAGAGGGCTGGGTATTTCCCTCCAAGTGTTCAGGCCATATCGAACTGAGCGGGCTAGAGCACGCGTTCCGCAAGGTCGACCACCGTCGGGCTGCTGTTGATGTCGGGGAAGCTCACTTGCTCCATCGCGTCCAAGTGATAGAGGTAGCCCAAGATTTCTGGAAGCCGTGCCCGGCATTTGAACGATAACCTGGTTGAGGTTAAATGCGCAATAGACCGGATCGTAAACATCGCAGCCGGGCTGGTCGCGCTGATTCCTGAATCCAACACAGGAGTTGCGGGACTTGCCAGTCCTGTCGCAATCGAGATGTTTGGCGGAGCCAACATCTCCAAGGAACTCGAACTGGCCAGTCGCGTATTAAGCGATATCGCTTCCTTCCACACTTATCAAGCCAACATGGCTCAGATCATCGGTTCCTGGTACCGCCGCTCTCAGGAATGGATCTTCCAGGTTGAGAGTGCCGACAAAGAACTCACCCAGCTTGAAGCTCAAATCTGTGGAGCTAAGAATCGAGTAAAAATCGCGCAAACCGATATTGACAACCATAACCTGCAGATCTCCAACGCACAGGCAGTCCAGGGCTTCTTGGAGTCTAAGTACACTAACGAGGACCTTTACGCCTGGATGATTTCCCAAACATCCGCTGTGTTTTTCCAGTGTTATCAGCTCGCTTACGACATGGCCAAGCGCGCCGAAGCCGCATTCCGCTTCGAGCGTGGACTCACGGATTCCGCCTTCATCGCGTTCGGCTACTGGGACAACCTCAAGAGTGGCTTGCTCTCCGGCGAGCAGCTTTACCTTGATCTCAAGCGGCTTGAGGCTGCTTACCTGGATCAAAACGAGCGCGACTACGAAATCAGCAAGCGCATTTCTTTCGTGCTGATCGCACCGCTTGCGCTCATCCAGCTCAAAGAACTCGGCTCCTGCACGCTGGATCTCCCAGAGGCTTTCTTCGATGCCGACTATCCCGGCCACTACATGCGGCGGATCAAGAGCGTCAGCCTCACCATTCCATGCGTGACCGGGCCTTACACGAGCGTCAATTGCACTCTTAAGCTAATGAAGAGCAAAGTACGAGTGTCCACTGACACGTTACCTGCTTATCCCGAGCAGGTCGGTGCTGGCGCGCCGGATCCTCGTTTCGTGTACGATTTCGCCGTCACGCAATCAATCGCCACCAGCACCGGACAGAACGACAGGGGCATGTTCGAAGTAAATTTCCGCGACGACCGTTTTCTCCCATTTGAAGGAGCAGGTGCGGTTTCCACCTGGCAGATAACAATGCCTCAAGAGACAAACGCCTTCGATTTTGAAAGCATCTCCGACGTCATCCTCAATCTCGAATACACTTCGCGCGATGGCGGCAACGGCTTGCACCAAGCTGCGCGGAATGCCTCCAACTCCACGGCTCCTGTGCCTCGCTTGTTCAGCATGAAGCATGAGTTCCCGACCGAATGGTATAAGTTCGCGAATCCACCTGCCGCAGTCTCCAGCCAGACTCTAACGATTTCGCTCGGAATTGATCACTTCCCGTTTCTCTATCGTGGCAAGAGCATCAGCATCGTCAAGGTCGACGTATACCTTCGCTTAAAAGATGTCTACGACTCTTCAACTTTCACGCAGGACCTTCCAACCCGACTCCTCTCGGCGACTATGCTAAGGGCACAGCGCTGACCATGTACGTCACGCCGGCTCCGGGCACGGCCGCACCTGCCCCAGCCACACTTCAAAGCATGCCTCTGTTCTTCAATGGCTTGCCTCATGCACTGGTAGACCTGACAAACAATCCAGGGGGCCTCGGTTCCTGGCTCTTGGAGGCCAGAGACGCCGACATTGAAAAGATCGAGGCAACGCTGCAGAGCACGGTCACAACGGCGGGCACAAATCACTACCGGCTTAGGTCAGAGCTGATCGACGACATCATTCTGGTGTGCACGTACGTCGCATCCTGATCTGTCTGCGAGCTTGGCGTGGAACCAGCCCTCGCCGATCCCGGGATATCCCTGGTGGGTGGTGAAGAACGGCAGCGGTGATTATCGCACTTGTGCGATCTAGGCAGACTCCAGAGAAGCTCTGCAAGATCGCCCCACGGAATAGGCGGCTCAAAGGTTTTGGGGAATTCTCATCTGAAATTCTCTTGCGACCATCGACATGAGCGACGAGTTGGCGGCTCGTAGATGTACCCCGGCAATTCAAACTTCCGAGATACGGCGTTGGAGGAGTGTGATAGCGGTTTTTAATCACGGCACACCTATGGCACACCTGGATCGACCAGTACCGGCAGCGACCTGCGCGCAAAGGGCATATGAAGAGGATAAGATCGGGGTCAACTGATCCTCCAAAACTAGCGGCACACATCCCAGACACCATCAGCCATATGTTTCTGTTTAGAAAGAAGATCGTCACTTTGCAGGACGCCAAACCAACTGACTCGTTCGTCCTGCCGCTGCTGAATAATTCTCGTAAGTATCTGATTCTAAAGGTGGTGAGCGCGGAAGGAATCGAACCTTCAACCTACTGATAAGAGTTGTGTGTTGACGGGGAATCAACAACTTGCGCTAAATGTGACGATGTGCTCCGACGTGCTTTTTCTGCTGTGTTAAAGCGGGTTTCCGAATGGAGCGGGACACATTAGAGCACGCCGGAACAGCAGGGGGTAGTCACCGAGGCTGGTCACCGCGCCCTGGGGGGCGGTATGAGCATCCTGAGAGGGAGAGTCGCTTGCTGAGGAACCGTGAAGGCCAGCCCCCCCGTTTTCGGATTTCCGGATTTTTCACTTTTCTGCGAGAGAGGACAACGATTTCAGCCGCCGCGCTCTGTCCTCCATGGCGCGGCTGGAAAGCAGGAGATTCGGAGGGCGCTGAGTAAGTACGCGAAGCTGTGCGTTGTGGAAGATAATGAGTTGTTCGGGAAAGGTGGGTTACTCGCCTGGGAATGACCGCGGGGGGGAACTAATGACAGCCTGTCCTCTATGCCGACGAAATACCGCACCAGAGAACCTGCGGAAGAGCCATTTCATTCCCGCTGCTCTTTACCAGAGCGGCGGAAAAAAGGTAAGTGTCAGAGGAAACACATGGTTGACAGATTGACAGATTTAACCCGCAGCCATCGTGATTTCGCCAATTAACCGATTAACCCCTTCCAGCCGTTTGTAAACTCGTAAAACCAGCTTTCGTCCAGGGCGGACTACTTGACTACTGCCCGGTTGGTCCGCGACTCGCCCACAAACAGCCAAAACAGCCGACTAGTTCAAGAGGAGGCCGATCGGCTCCGACTCATGAGGCACTCAGTGGATGGGAAGGCGATGTTTTCATCAAGTGACCAAGGAGTAGTTCCCACCCGATCTCTGAGTAGCCGATGATCAAGGAATTATCGCGGCGGGGCTGGGAAAAGCCGACACCCCAGACCAGGGATGTCGGCCTTTGAGCGGTAGTTTTCTCATTCTCACGCACAACCGAAATCAGTTCGCCGGTCCCGGACCAAACATCGGATTCGGGCTTCCCATGGGATCGCGCAGCCAATTGGCCGTTTTGTCGAATGCCGGAATCGTCGGGTGCCAGTGGTTGCACTGGCCGGCTGGAGGAGTTGTTCTGGCTCTCGGCGATGCGCTCTTCGCAATTGCTGTCGCAGGTCCTTTAGAAACCAGTACCACGGCCGAATCTTGCCATTGAGATCCAAAGCAAATGCGACAAATCATTTTGCTCGCAGTTCCAGTCTTGGAATACTTTTTCGCATGGCGAATAACACAGAACTTGCTGCAAACTCAAGCAATCGGATTGAAGGTCGAGCGTGACAGATTCTCCGCCATTGGCAGCCCGAGATCCAAGACCCTAATCCCTTCGCCATATCTTCGCCACGACGAGTTAGGGCTGCCGCCTCCGGTAACTCAAGACGACCGTAATGCAGAAAACAGCGGCAGTGGCAAGAAGGCCGACTGGGTCAGCGAAACCGCCCCACACATTCCATTCGATCTCCACCCCCGTGTGTCTGACAATGTGCGCGTAAGCTATGACTCCGAGAACGAGCAGTGCCGGCGCTAGCAGGGCGAACACGACAGCTGCAGCCAGCCCTTCGGCTAAACTCAAAAGAAATAGCCTTGCAGAGCTCGTGCCTGCGCACCTAATTGGCGCCTTCTGTCGACGAAACGAGCTCTTGACGGGTTGGTTTCGGTGGTCCGGAGCGTTTCTCATTGAACTGTCGGCGTTCGTGCACGGAAAAGGGTCATATGGAAGTGGACGGTTGGGGTAATGATCAGCGACAGCACCATGGAGACACTAATGCCGCCGATTACGGCGATGGCGAGCGGCTGCAACATTTGCGAGCCTGCGCCGATGGCCAATGCCAGCGGCAACATTCCGGCCGCCGCGGCCAGCGCGGTCATCAGGATGGGCCGCAGCCGCCGCCGGCCCGCCTGGATCATCGCATTCTCAGCGGAGAACCCGGCGCGGCGAAACTTCTGGTCGGCGTCGAGCAGCAGGATGCCGTTCTTGGCCACGATGCCGATGACCATGATCAGTCCCATGAACGACGAGATGTTGAACGTGGTGCGGGTGACGAGCAGCGCCAGAAATACGCCGGAAGTTGACAGCAGGGCCGAAGCCAGAATCGCAATCGGCGCGGCCAGCGTGCGGAACTCGAACAGCAGCACCACAAACACCAGCACAATCGCCAACAGCAGCACCAGCATCAGGTCATGGAACGATTTCTGCTGCTCCTCGTAAGTCCCGCCGTACACGATGCGAATCGACGACGGCACATGCAGGCCGTCCACCGTCCTCTGCACGGCGGCGATGGCGCTGCCCAGATCGCGCCCTTCCAGCCGCGCCGTCACCACCACATCGCGCTGCAGATTCTCGCGGCGGATTTCCGTCTGCCCCGGCAACTGGGTGATGGTGGCCAGCGTGCCCAGTGTGGCGGTGTGCCCGCTGGCGCTGTTGAGCAGCGTATTGCTCATGGCCTCCAGCGAACTGCGATTCGGCTCGGGATAGCGCACGCGAATGGTGTAGGCAATGTCCTGTGCGATGACCGGCGTGGCCGCGGGCTCGCCTTCCAGAATTGCCGAGGCATCAACCGCAACCTCCTCCGGCGTGAACCCGGCGCGCGCCGCGACCGTGGGGTTCACCTGAAACACCGTCGCCGGATTGCTGATGGTGTTCTCAATGCCGTCCTTCAGGTCCACCACGCCGGGCACCTTATGAATGGCCTCAGCCACACGCGGCGCCCACTCCCGCAGCAGCGCGGCATCAGGCGAGAACAGCTTGATCTGCACCGGCTCCGGCGCGTTCGAGAGGTCGCCGATCATGTCCTGCAGGACCTGCACGAACTCGACCTCGATGCTCGGCTCCTCGCGCGCAATGCGGGCGCGCAGCTCCGACATGATTTCATCGACGCTACGGCTGCGCTTGCTCTTCAGCTTGATGGCGATATCGCCGCGGTTGGCTTCGGTGACGGCCGCCAGACCAAGCTCAAGACCGGTGCGGCGTGACGAGCCCTCAACTTCGGGGATCTCGCGCAGCATCTGCTCGATGTGGCCGACAACGCGGTTGGTCTCGGCCAGCGAGGAACCAGGCGGCATCCAGTAATCGAGGATGAAGCCGCCTTCGTCCATCGCAGGCAGCAGGTCGGTGCCCAGCGCCTGATAACAGAAGAAGGACGCCACCACCAGCACCAGGCCGAACAGGGCAATCCACCGCGGACGTTCCAGCGCAAAGCGCACCCAATGCTCATAGAAATCAACCAGGCGCCGGAAGCGGCCCGTCAGCGCCGCGTCCTCGGCAATGAGCAGTTTTTCTTTCGTGTCAAGCCGCGCGTCTGAGGCCACTTCAACATTCTTGCGCCGGATGAAGTACTGGCTGAGCGTCGGCGTCCAGGTAAGAGCAAGGGCCAGCGAAGTGAACAGCGACACGCTGACCGTGATGGCCAGCGCGCGGAAGAACACGCCGGTCACGCCCGCAACCGCAATCAGCGGAAGAAACACGACGATGGGCGTGATCGTGGAGCCGATCAACGGCGCGGTGATCTCGCTCAACGCGCTGCGGATGGCGTCGATCCGGCCCTGTCCGGCGTCGCGATGCAGGGTGACGTTCTCCACTACCACTATGGCATCATCAATCACCAGCCCGACCGCGGCTGCCAGTCCACCCAGCGTCATCAGGTTGAAAGTCTGGTTGAGCACCTTGAGGGCGATGAAGGTCACCAGCACCGTGACCGGAATCACCAGGCCCGCCACCAGCGAACTTCCCCAGTCGTGCAGAAACAGCACCATGATGAGCGAGGCGAGAATCAGGCCAATCAGGATCGCGTCGCGCACGCTCATGATGGAGGCGGTGGTGATCTCCGACTGATCGTAGAAAGGCTCAATCTGGATTCCCAGCGGCAGCGATGCGCGAATGTGCTCGATCTCGGCGTGCACCTCATCGGCTACCTGGACCGTGTTGGCGTCGGGCTGGCGGTTGATGCTCAGCAGAATCGCGGGCTTGCCGTTGGCGGTGACCACGGTATAAACCGGCTTCACCGCGTGTGCGACTGAGGCCACGTCGCCGATGCGAATCGGAATCCCCGCCGGCGTGCCCTTGATAACGATTTGCCCCAGTTGGTCGGGGTTCTTCACCTGAGCATCAACCAGCCCGAGATAAAGCTCATGGTTCTGTTGCAGCAGCCCGGGCGATTCAACGAGGTTGGTGCGCCGCACCGCATCCAGGATGTCGGTGACGGTCACGTTGGCCGCCAGCAGCTTCGCGGGATCGGGCGTGATGTGGAATTCTGGCTCCTGCCCGCCCTGCACCAGAACGGTAGCGACACCATCCAGACGGTTGAGCCGCGGCTTCAAATCGTAGGTCGCCAGTGTCCAGAGCTGGGTTTGCGGCACCGTCTCAGAGGTCAGGCTGTATCCGATGATGGGGAAGCTGGCGAAGTTCAGACGATGCGTCTTGATGCTGACCGTCGGAGGCAGTGAGCTGCGAACGCCGGACAGCGCTGCGTCCACCAGTTGCAGCGTGGTGACCATGTTCACATTCCAGTCGAAGAACAGGTCCACTTCGGCCTCGCCCCGGCTGGTGATCGAGCGCACCTGCTGCAATCCGGGCACGGTGTTCACCGCTTCCTCGATGGGCCGCGTGATGGTCACCATCATCTGGTCAATCGGCATCACTCCGTTGTCCACGCCGATCAGCACGCGTGGGAAATCCGTGGTGGGAAAGACGGAGATCGGAATGGTAGTAGCGAGAAAAGCGCCGGCTATGGCCAGGATAAGAACCAGAAAAATCAGCGGCTTGGCGTAGCGCGTGAACCAGAAGCGCTCGTCGGCCGGGCCGGTCACGCGCACGCACTCAAGGATGCTCTGCCAATTCATGCGCCTGTCAATCTTTCTTGACCTCAGCCGGAGGAGCAGCCTCCGCAATCTTCACTTTGGTGTTGTCCGGCAGACCATAAGCGCCCGAGGTGATGACCTTCTCGCCGCCGGCCAGCCCTTTGGTGATCTGCACGCGATCACCCTGGCGAATGCCGGTCTCCACGCTCACCTGATGCGCCTTGCCGTCGGTCCCGGCAACCATCACCGTGGTAGCGCCTTCAGGCGTTTTCAGCAGCGCGGATGCAGGTATGACAATCGCATCGTTCACCGTGCGCGCAACGATCTTCACCTTCACGGTTGTTCCCGGGCGCAGGCTTCCGTCTGGATTGGGTGCCGCCACCCACACTTCGACCGTCGTGCTGTTAGGATCGACGGCCGGGCTGACCAGCGTTACCTTTCCATTCACCGGAGCGCCACCCGGCGCGGTGATGGTCGCGTCGTTTCCCACCTTGAGAGCACTTGCGTCAGCCTGGGGAATGTGGGCTTTGGCAATCACGGATGACGTGTCCATCACCACAAGCAGGGGCGTGCCCGCGGGTGCGGTTTCGCCGGGATAGAGCGGCCGCTCGGCGACCACTCCATCAAGGGGGCTGCGGATCTCCGAATACGCAAGCTGAGCCGCAGCACCCTCGTATTTTCCTTGCGCCGCCGTGAGCTGCCCTTTGGCTATCTTCATCTGGTCTTTCTTGCCGGCGGCCTCCAGCGCCGCCATGTGCCGCTGCGCGATTTCATACGTCCCTTTCGCCTGGATCAACGCCACCGACGACTGATCGAACTCCTTGCGCGGCAAAGCGCCCTGTCCGTAGAGGGCCTTGCGGTTGTCGTAGATTTTCTGCTGCGCCTCGTACTGCTGCTTCGCCGCCTTCAGATCGGACTCCGCCTTCTGCCATTCCTCGGGAAGGCTGGACGACGTCTCGATTCCGTAATTCCCCTGCGCCTGCTCGTATGCGCCTTTGCTTTCCACCTCGGCGGCGGCTAGGTCGCGGTTCTCCATAACCGCCAGCAGCTCTCCGCGATGCACGCGGCTGCCGCGCTGCACGTAAAAGGCCTTCACCGGAGCGGTAATTTTGGGCGTGATCGCCGCCTGATCCTTGGGGAAGAGAACCGTGTCGGCGATAACAATCTGATCAATGCTGCCCCGTTCGGCGGTGGCAGTCTGCACCGCGACCACCGGCTCGGCCTCCTTCTCGCCTTTGGAGCAGGAAATGGTCGTTAGCGCACTAAGTCCCGCAATGAGAGACCCAACCACCCATTGACGCATAAGTGTCCCACATTGTGGGGTTAATATCCCACGTTGCGGTAGTTCCTTCATCAGAATGCTCCCGTGAGCGTCTGCAGGTTCGCGATCGCCAGGTGATAGCGCGCCTCGCCGTCGTGATAGGCATTGCGTGCCGCAGTCACCGTATTTTGCGCGTCGACCACCTCCAGCGCCAGCGCCTCGCCCGCCTGATATCGCAAGTTGGTCAGCCGCAGGCTCTCTGCCGCCAAATCGGCCGAGCTACGCAGCATATCTACTTGGCCGCGCGCCGTCTGGGCTTCCGCATAGAACGATTGCAGGTCGGCGAGCGCCTGCCGTTGGGCCGCACTCAGCTCCACTTGCGCCTGATGGCGTTGCAGCTCAGCCTGCTTCACCTTGCTCTGCGTCGCGCCCCAGCTGAACACCGGTATGTTCAGACTGGCTACGGCGCCGTAACCGAGATTGCGAAACCCGTTGCGATCATAAGTCGCAAACTGGTTGGCGTCGATGCCATACAGCCAGTCCACCGTCAGCGTCGGAAGATGCTCGGCGCGCGCCACCGTCACTTCCTTGTCGGCCACCTCCAGCGCGGCGAATGCAGCATGCAACTCCGGATTGTTTTTCTTCGCCATTTCCTGAACGTCCGCCAGCGCCGGCAGCGCCGGAGCCTCCGCCAGGTCATTCACCAGCGTGAAATCCTGAAAGAAGTTGGGAAACACCAGCACGGCCAGCGCCAGGCGCGCATTCTCCTCGCCCAGCTTCGCGTCCTGCAACTGGCGTTGCTGCTCGTTGGCCTGAATCTGCGCCTTCACCACATCGGCGTGCGCCACTTCGCCGCCAACCTCCAGCTTCTTGCTGAGGTCGAGAAAATGCTGCGCTTCGCCTGAAGCCTGCGACGTGCTGGCGGTTCTTTCCTGCGCTGCCAGCAGTCCGTAGAACGCCTGCACCACCGCAACCACCAGCCCGCGCGCGGCAATCTCAGCCTTGGCCTGCGCCAGGGCATGCACCGCCTTGGCCCGCTGATAATCCGGCAGGGAAGCTAATCCGAACGCCTCGTGCGCAATGCCCTGGCTGATGTACTCATGCGGCCCGTTGTTGGCGATGAACACGCCGCTTGGTGTGCCGTTGGGCTGGGTATAAATAAAGCTGTTGGCGTAGTTTACGCTCGGCAGCAAGGCCGCGCGGGCCTGTACGCGCCCTTCCCGCGCCAACCCCAGCTCGGTGAGCGCCGCCTGGAATTGGGGACTATTCGATTTTGCTCTTGCGATTGCATCCGCGAGCGTCAGCGCCACGCTGGCCAAATTTTGAGAGCTCGATGCCTGCGGAGATGGGGGCACTGTTACAACCTGTGCTTCCAACGGCCACGATGCGAGAAGCAGGAATGTACCGACAGATCTGAAAATCCTTGTCATAAGCGACCGTCTCTCTAGGATTTGGGGCCTCGTTTCCGGCGAGGCGGCAATGGACTTAACAATCTGCATTTTCTC
>Ga0335083_10012408_pt1 | contig 10198 bp, 8 predicted proteins | sample Lox_Sample_42_FD_206716 | JGI IMG/M metagenome (GOLD analysis project Ga0335083, IMG submission 206716) | Soil microbial communities from Loxahatchee National Wildlife Refuge, Florida, United States - Lox_Sample_4.2 | ecosystem: Environmental > Terrestrial > Soil > Wetlands | place: USA: Florida...
GAGCCGGAGCGCATGCAGTTTCTGCAAACCCTGCTCAGTGTGCCGACTGTGTCCCTCGAGTTCACGCCGTTCCTGACGGGTGTGCCCGCTTCCAGCACGTTCGACCTGACCGGACTGCGGACGGAGTTCGAGAAACATCCCGAGTGCAGTATGAAGTAGTTGTAGGCCCAAGTGCGCTCGCTGGATAACCGCGCCCGTGAACGCTGTCCAATATGCGTACAGGCCTGGCGTGATTCGATTCTCGCGATGAGCGGCGGATTAGTATCTCTCGATAGAAGCGCTTCCCGTCGCTTATAGGCACGTTGCTGCTGAGCAGCCGCTGTAACTATGTAATCCTTCGTCCCCTACCCCACGCAAGAGCGCACGGCTGCAAAACGTACCACCTCCAGACTCACGCTAATGAGGCAACCCGGCCTTTAGCAGTCCCATCTCCTGGGGGTTACCTCTAAAGCTTGCGACGCATACAGCCGAAGTTTAAGCGGGAGTGCCAGTACGGCGCCAAGCCCGAGGGGAGGATTCGTCGCGTGACAGTACTCATAGCCATGGTTTGCGCGATGCTGCTGGGCGTGCCGGCCATGATTCTTCACGAATGTGGACACATCGTAGCCGCTCGGCTTTGTGGCGTAAAGGTCAAGCAAGTGGGGATCTCATGGCTTGGACTATTTGTGCGACGGGAATCCGGCCCGAGATGGGCCAACCTGCTGATTTCATTCTCAGGTCCGTTGATCAACTTGCTGCTGGCGTCAGCATTGTGGAGCACCACGTCGGGCTTCGCTCAGGTGAACCTGTTTATCGGAGTAGGCAGCTTGATTCCATTGCCCAAGTCAGATGGCAAGCGCATCCTGGCGCTGCTCCGCTCACCCGCGGAACAGTCGGGCTGGAACAAGGAAGACGCCGTTCTCAGCGGTTCTCAATCACAGTCCTAAGTGGCAGTTCGGATCGAGACGGCTCACTGTAACGTAAGAGTTCGCTGCTCCAGATAAGAGCCGACCTTTAGCTTTCCGGTCTGCACCTGTACCTTACGCTCATAGGTTCCGAAGTCCTTCTTGCGCAGGATGACTGTGTGCTCTCCCGGCGGCACAGTGGCGGAATACGGAGTCTTCCCAACGTAGTTGCCATCGAGATAGATGTCAGCGCCTGTAGGGTTCGACCATACTTCCAGTGTCGGGGGCGGCGGTGGTGGCGGCGGCGCCGGCTTAGCCTGTACTGGTGCAGGATCAGGCGCAACTGGAGCGGATGTCGCGGCCAGCGCCGATTGGGGTGTAGGTGCATCGACATCACAATTGACGTAGTAAACCGAAAGCGCGGCCGCGTTAGGCTTCAGCTTTATCGGGGTCGGCGTGTCGCGGTTGATAGCCGTTACTACGTTCTCCAGGAGCTTATCGCGTGTGAACCAGCCACCGCCCGTCGGGACGTAGCGGGCTATGACGTGCCCTTCCTGGTTATAAGCGCGAGCATATAACGATTTGGGTTTGTCGTCGCGTCCTAAGTCCAAGGTACTGGTTGTGGTCGGAGGAGTCACCCCGATATACGAGTAGCTCCACGTTCCTCCGTAACTGTTGATCGCCGCCGTGTTTCCCGATGCGGGCGTAGCGCTGGTATACGTATGCGCGGAAGGCGAAAGGCCCTCGAACATTTGCTCGGAAGACGAGAGGACAATAATGTAGTTGTTCAGATTCGATGAAGGTATCTGCGAGAAGCATAAGCTCGGATAGGCATGCTGCTTCTGGCTGTTGTTGATCCATTTGGAAGCGAATTTGGGAACATCGGGAACGGGCTGGCCACCCTCAGCCACAGCAAAGGAGATGTTCTTCTTGCAAGCCTCCTGCGGGATCGCAGGCGAGGTTTGGGCTTGAACCAACAGGGCCGTAGACATCAAGAGAATCGATACTGCTAAAGTTCTCATTTTATTGGGGAATTATAGGCCATGATCCTGCGCACCTTATCAGTGCTCGCGGTCCCCGCTTCCGTCGTTGCAAGAATGCACGGACGACCGGTAAGTGAGAGGACACAAGAAGGTTAAGAACACAGTCTTGAGGCCAAAGCGCCCCCACGGATGCGCGGTTTGCGCCGGCTAATTATGTTCAATCGCCTGAGGCCCGGAACTATCTTCGTCCGAGTCCTCGGAAACAAAATAGGCATCGACAGCGGCGAGCACTGAGTCGCTGTCGAGGACGGGCTCTCGGTTCGCATAACGTGCTGACCACCGAATCTGGTTGACGATGTCGCGTGGATGACAAGCACGCAACGGTTCACCTATTTCTTGAATGATGGTGACCAGTTCATCGACCATGTCCCGTTTGTACTCCATTCCCCATTCTTCGCAAACCTGGCGGAAGATGTTATGGAAACGCACGGGAGGTACAGCCCCCACCTTGATCTTGGTTTGAATTCTCCGCAGGAACGCGGGATCTGCCAGCGCAGCAGGATCAAGGTTGGTAGCGAACACCACGAACAACTCGAATGGAATCTCGACTTTTCTGCCGCCCGCCAGCGTGAGAAAGTCGATGCCGCGATCAAGCGGAACAACCCAGCGATTCAGCAGTTCGTCGGGACGCAAGCGCTGGCGTCCAAAATCATCAATGATCAGTACACCATTGTTGGCCTTCATCTGTACCGGAGCAGTGTAGAACTTGCTAATCGGATTCAGTTGCAGCTCCAGCATTTCAAAGGTCAGCTCACCGCCTACCAGAACGGTTGGCCGATGGCAGAGCACCCAGCGCTTATCAGTATCATCCGGAAGCGGCTCATCAACCTTGGAATGAAGATGAGCATCGTACACTGTGATAATTTGCCCATCCATCTGCACTGCGTAGGGTATCCATACGCGGTTGTCAGAAAACACTCTAGGAATTGCCGTAGCGATGGCAGTTTTTCCAGTTCCTGAAGGCCCATAGAGAAAGATCGAAGCACCCGAATTTAGCGCCGTTCCCAACTTTGTCCGTGTTAGTTCATCGAGTACCAGATGAGAAAAGGCGCGGTGAATGTCTTGCGGCAATACACCTAGATTCCGAACACTCTGGCGACGAGTCTGTTCGACATAATCCGCTAAAGACACGGGCGCCGCACCGACGTAGTGGTTTAGAGCCAGAAGCTCCAGCGCACGTGACCGGCCTTGCGAAGTAAGGCCGATCTGCGGCGCATTCTTGACCATTCCAGTGACTTCCGTGAGTTGTTCAGAACGCAGCCGACGAAAAACATCATCGACTACGTGATACGAGAGGCACATGATCGACGCCAGTTCCACTAATGTCGGGGGAGCCATCACATGAATGGATTTTAGGACCAACTCCTCCAGCAAAGGCCGGCGTACACCAAGTTGTGCGACGGATTCAGGAGCTTTCATGACATCGAGGCCAGGTTCAAGTGCGACGGTGAGTGGCTGCATTTGCTCTCCGGTCAGCTTCTATGCGTCAATCATAGCACCTCCAGTAACCTTGGCAAACCACCAGAAGTAACTGTTCTTGAGTAACCAAGCTTCGGCATTTTAGGCCTCACTCAGGTCATTAAAGTGCCTCGCTTGGGAGTGTAGTGCCGTCTCCAAAATGGGCCGGTTTTTCACTGCTTACGAGCCATAGACTTTGAGAATAGGGCTGGTTATGCTGGCTTCAATCCCGGGTAAGTATCTTGCAGTTTGTGGCAGGTGATCATGTTGGATCGCATCCTCGTTTCTGTGCCGTTTTTGCGGAGAGGGTCACAGGACTCCTCCAAACAAAAAGCAAGAGTAAATCCCGTACCCGCTCTCGCCGACTTTCTCAAGGTCGCCAGTGCATGGCGCTTGAGCGACAGTGAGGCTCGACACCTCTTTGGAATATCGCGCGCCGTGCATCGCCAGTTGAAGAACGGGCGTCACGCAACGCTTGCGCGTAATGAGAGCTCGCGAATTTTTCTGCTGACGGAAATCTACAAAGGCCTGCACATTCTCTATGGCAGCAGGCAAGCTGACGCATGGGTCCGGCAACCGAATACGAATCCTATTTTTGCAGGGGAACCGCCACTCGACTACATGGTGAACGGAGGAATCAGCGCCGTAGTCAGAGTGCGCGAGTTTGTGGGTTGCTGGGCCAGTTACTCAGCGCGGAAGTGAGAACCGCTCGCTGGCCTTTATTCTCCCCCGAAAATGCGGCACGCCCCTAGCTCTCCTGCCTTGTCCGCGAGTGGGCTCTCTTTTAGCGTAATTAGACGACCGTTGGTAGTTCCAGTCGCATGTCACTTAGGTGGGATTACCCATTGTCGGAAATTGTTGCATTTCCGATGCACGCACCCTACACTTAAGTCGTGTTCTGAGCTCCTGTCCTGGAGGATGCCAGAATTTCAGCGAGAGTAGAGTTACGAAAGGAACAGGTATGCCATTGCCTTTTTCGTCAGCATTAACAAGACTTGACGAGAGTTTGCAGAGCATCCGTAGCCAACTCGATCAGCTTGGTGCCGCACTGGAGGTCAATAGCGAACAGCTAAATAATCAACTGGCTGACGCATGGGTTCACGGAGAAGCCCTGCGTGACCTGATTCGCGCCGAGCGTCCTGATGCGAAGTGGGTGGATCGGGAATCGTTGGGGCAAGTGGTGCAGAATTTGGAAGCTGCAATTCGGCGCAACCAGGAGAGACGCGCAAAGTTGCTGGGTCTTGCCGCCGAACTGGAAGTTGGAACAGTGAAACATCGCTTCCAGGCTCGCAGCACAGAGCTGAACAATCTGCGTCTTGAGGCCATCAATGAGTTACGTGTTGAGGCCGCTGTCCAGGAGCAGGACAAGGAACTGCCGGGACCAAGCGCTAACGAATGGTTGGACTGGGTATGCAATCTGCAGGATGACAAGGACGCATCGGCTCTTACCGACCTACGGAAGGATTTCCCGGCCTTGGAACATTTCGCGGGCGAAATGGAACTTGCTTACTGGGTGCCGGGAGAAGTGCCGCCAAATGGATCGGCTGATGGTTCTGCGGGTTCGAACGGGTCGGCGGAGCCGAATGGAGGAGCTGCGTACGGCGGTGCCTCCGTAACGGTTGTCGCTGCGGGCGACAAGTTGCCTCCGGTGACAGCCGCCCGCTGGCAGCCGACCGTCGCGGTGGCGGCCAGTGACTACATGCAATCGAAAGCGTAGTTTAAGTGTGCGACACTCAATTGCGGTATTTCCGCTAACCCTCGTAGCGCAAATTCCGCCAGGAGTCCAGCTAAGCCTTCCCAATAGAAGTTAGGGATAGTTGGCGATTAACTACAAACGACTCCACATGCCACTGAAAGCTATCGCGAATTGCAGGGTGTGAGCATTAAGGTATTGGTGGTTTACGTAAATCGCTATCGTAATAAATTTCCGCTTCATGTCACATTGCGCTGCTGGTAGAGCATAGTCGGCGACCATAGGTGTACTTCCATGACAAGCATGGGGGTGCCGGCGGCAGGATTCTATATTTAGGAGCTAAACATGAGTTCCTTGTGGCACTTTACCCGCGAATCTCTCGACCAGACATTATCCGTTCTTCAGGAGAGCCTGGGAAACCTAAAGGCTGCCAAGCCTGTCGATACTGCTGAGCTAATTCAAAACTTTGAATCCGCTGCGGAGTCTGCACGAAATCTCCGCTCCTTGGTGTCGTCGGAACTGCCGGATGCTTCTTGGCAAACCAGGGATGAGCTGGAGATCCTGCTCGAGACGATAGAGAAAAACCGGGAGATTCAGGCTCGCCGGTCCCGATTGCTGGATCTCGCGGCCGGGTTGCAGCGCGGCAGTGTCATTCACCGACGGGCCGCTCGTGTCGATCAGGTCAATGAACTACGTGATAAGGCAGTTAGCGAACTGCAAAGCATGGCGGCGAAAGACGAAGTGCCGCCATCTCTGCCAGGGCCTGAACCTGACCAATGGGTGTCGTGGGCTTCCAACCTGAAAGAGCCTGAGGATACAGATTCGCTTAAGACTTTGCGCAGCTCGTTTGCGCAGCTCGACGCTTTCGTCGCTCATCTGGAGCCCGAAATGTGGCGGGTTGAAGCACCAAGTACGTTTTAGGGGGTTGCTATGAGTTCAATACCGCAGGAATTCCGTGCCTCCTTGGATGATTCCCTGGCACTACCTTTTGAGACTTGGGGAAAGCTCAAAGCCGCCAAATCCGCCGATATCAAGGAAGTCGTCGCTCAGATTAACGCCGCCGCGCAAGCTGCGGAGGAGCTGCGCGCCTTCGTCTTATCGGAGAGACCGGGTGCGTCGTGGAAAAACCGGCAGGAACTGGATGCACTTCTTGAAAAGATAGACAAGGACCTCCAGGTTCGGACACTGCGTTCTCAGTTGCTCGATCTCGCGGCCGAATTAGAACGCGGAACCGTGACGCATCGCCGCGCAGCTCGCGTAGAGCAAGTGAGCCAATTCAGGAACGCGGCGATTAAAGAGCTGCGGACCAAGGCTGGGGCCAAGGGCGTACCGCCGTCCCTGCCGGGCCCTGTGGCGGACCACTGGGTTGATTGGGCCTGTGCATTGGAAGAGCCCGGAGACGCCAAGTCGCTTGAGATCTTGCGAAACTCATTTCCGGCGCTGGATGCTTTCGTCTCTCACCTTGAGGCGGGCATGTGGCAGGTTGAAGCTGTACCTGAGGCCACGGTGCCGAAGACGGAGAAGGCGAGATTCGACAACGTTCAGAAGGATTTGCGGGAGCGCTTGCGTACTCTCGCGGCTGAGCTGCAGCGCGGAAGCATTGTGCATCACCGGGCGGTTCGAGTCAGCCAGTTGAATCAGCTCCGCGATGAGGCGGTGAAGGAACTCAAGGGCCAGGCGGAAGCCAAGGGGATGCCGGCGCCTTTGCCGGGCCCGGCAGTAGATGAGTGGGTGGAGTGGGCCTACAGCTTGAGAGAACCGGAGGATACCGAGTCGGTCGAAAGTATTCGCAATGGATTTCCTCACCTCGACGACTTCGTTGCCCACTTGGAGCCCAACATGTGGGTTCCGGGAGCGCCGGATGCCATCGTCGCCACCGAGAGCCTAGAGGAGGCGGTGTCTGCGCAACCTTTCGTCGTGGCGTCAACCAGTCAAGCTTCTGCATCCAAGTCGCCGGCGACGGCCACACCCTTGGCTCCTCCCTTGCAGATGCCTCCGCTGCTGGTCGATGAAGATGATGAAGAGAATTCGTTCGGTGACTGGCTGCGCGAGAAGAAATCCTCGGTTGGTCGCCTGCCCGGTCGAAAGAAACATGACACAGTCGAGAAAGCGGCCGAACCCAGGAAGGCTACGGGTACTGAAGGACGCTCGGGCATAAAAGTTACGGACAATTTCAAGGGTAAGCGAACGGCAATAGTCGCCGGAGGCGCGGTGGCAGTGCTGGTGCTTGCCACGTTAGGAACGATGGGCTGGCGGTCGCATCGTAACCGGGCTGCCAACAATGTGGTAAGCGCTGCAGCCCCCAGCGTTCCTGATCAGAATGCGAACGCTGGTACTGTTCTTCCGATCAGCGGTCAGGGAATAGAGGTGACGCAGGGTAGTGTGGCGCCAAAAGACTCCAGCGTGTTGCCAGCGGCACAAGCTGCGAATACAAACTCGCCGGCGGACAACTCCAAGTCTAAACAGAAGGAAACTGCTCCTACTACAACGGACCCATCGAAGAAGACTGCTCAGCTGGATGATGGTCAGCTTCGCACTCCGACTGCTATTCCGAAAGCCGGCAACGGATCGGCGGCAACTGGCCCCGACAGCGCGCCAGAGTTAGCTCTCGCGGCTTCGCCAAACCGGATGCTTTCCACCGTGGTCTCGGCTCCGGTTGCGAAACCGCAGCTCGGCGCTCCCAAAGGGACGCCGTCATCCGGGGTTACGCAGGGTCTGTTGCTGCAGAGCGTAAAGCCAGTGTATCCGTCACAAGCTCAACAGGCGCACGTGGAAGGAACCGTCGTCCTGAGCGCTGTGATAGGAAAAGATGGCAGCGTGGAGAGCGTTAAGGTTGTCAGCGGCCATCCGCTGCTCACGCAGGCTGCGGTGGATGCGGTCAAGCGGTGGCGTTACAAGCCCTATTACTTGAACGGAGAGGCGGTGCAGGCAGAAACCGAGATTAAGGTCAAGTTTTCTCCGCCGCAGTAAGCGGCAGGCATTGATTCAGGTCTAAGGCGGATAGGGCTCTTATGCTTTTTCGTTGGGCGCAATGTATCCCGACCAGACACCTACAAGCTGGCCGACCTTCACCAGTCCGTCTACGCCTTCTTTGAGCATGTACTTCAGAGGCGCTGTGCCCTCGAAAAGGGGATTCGAGTTCGGGCGGTGGACCCATCGGTCTCCGCGTCTGGTTCCGTAAAGCACCGTCAAACCTTTAAAGATCATGACTAGGAGAGAGATTGTTGCAAGTTTGTCAGGCGCAAGAGGGACGTGCTTTCCGTCCCGGATCTGACGGAACACTGCTCGCGAAACTCCTAGAAGCTGTCTCGCTTGCCCGTCCTCCAATCGCCAGGCGTTCACTACCCTCATGAAATCGTGAGCGGCGGCTTTATCTATGTGTTTCTTTTCGACCCTGCCTGACCGCTGAAACGTGGGTCTATCCTCGTTGCGGGGAACCGCCCATCGGTGAGTGTCTTGAGCCTCGCCTTTGCCAGACCACTCGCGGCTAAATCGCGATTCAATGTTCTGTGTGGCCTGAGACCTCGCTGATCGTTGGGAGGGCCCAGCCGATAGATCCTCACCCGGCTGTGGAAAGCTCCGTATCGCAGGCAGTACCTTCTCAACCATGGAAACCATGTCGCGGGCTAAGCGGTCATGGTCCGCCGTCTGTATAGTCACTTGTCCGTGTGGGGGTGCGGTCAACGGCTCTGGAGCGCGTACCTCGATTGCTTCTTCCTCTTCCTCGGAAGAGAAGTCTGCTACTTGATTTGCGCCGGATACCCAGCTACGCTCGTCGATCTCAGCGATAAATTCTTCCAGTGCAGGGAAGTCTCGGCGCAAGATTTGCAGGATAGCGGCATCGGCATTCTCCTGGAGCCCGCGCGCCCAATGCAGCCAATTGCTGGCTTTGGGTCCTGGCAGAACTTCTTCCAGGAACTGAGCTGTCGCCAGCTCAAGTAATTCTCGGACAGCCTGAAGTCGCAGTTCGTTCAGCGCTTCGGTACGACGGAGGCGATGGTGCTGGACCCGGCCAGCCTGTAGTTCCGTCGCAAGAGCTAACAGTCTGAGGCGGTGCCGCTGAGTTTGCCTCAAGCTCTTGAACTCCTGGATGAGTTGGAGAAGACTCCCGTGGGTGACCTTGCTAACCCTGGGAAGCTGAACTCTAATCAGATCGCTTAATGCGACCGCCTGCTCATAGGCATCGAGCAGGCTTTGGTGCAACTGCTCCACGTTGGGTTTGCCGCCTGCGCGCAGACGTCCGCTTTGGGCTTGGATGCTTTGTAGGCTCTCCTCAAGCCTGGTCAGGGCAGAAGAAAAGGGCGATGACATACGACTGCTTTCCACGTGTCCGATTGCTCGTCGGGGTGAAACAGCGTCAACATCGAGCTTCAGGTGGTTGACCGCCGCCTTAAGCAACCGGAAGGTTGTTAGCCACTCGCAGGAACGAACTGGGAACCCGAAAGAGGCTCAAGGCCACTGCTGTGTCGCTGCCCGTTGCTCGCTCCCGACTACTGCGCCCAATTCTACCCGCAGATAAACCAGATAGACACTCTAGAGACGTCCGCCTATCGTGGCTTCATACTTTCCAAAATTACCGACCAAAGACCACAAAGTTCCTTTTTTTTTCTATATTCGCACGCTGACCTATTTCTCGCAATCATTTGCAACGCGGGGACAGGTGCCTGTTGAGGCTACCCCAGAGCCGGTCGCGTGCGCTTGGAAATGCGTTCCAGATCATTTTGGGTCGTGAACCGCCCTGTCTGGCTGGATCTATGCCTTATGAGGTGGTGTGGCCGCTACCGCTCAGTTTGCCCACAAGCTGTATCCTGTTTTCACCTGACACGAACGACCGCCGACAGACGTCGAAAAAGCAAGCCTTCCAGGGACGATGCGAGACGAAACGAAACGCAACGCGTGGTGGATCACACTCTTCGTCATTCTGACCGCCTCACTCACCGTGCCTTTCTTCTGCGCACATGAGCCGCCGCTGTTGGACTACCCAAACCACCTTGCTCGCACCTTCGTCCTCAGCCATATCCACGATTCGGCGTTCACGTTCTCGAAGTACTACCAGGCGGACTGGAAGCCGTACCCTTACATCCTCTGGGATGCCCTGATGGTTGCATTGCAGCAGTTCT
>Ga0335083_10012409_pt1 | contig 10196 bp, 6 predicted proteins | sample Lox_Sample_42_FD_206716 | JGI IMG/M metagenome (GOLD analysis project Ga0335083, IMG submission 206716) | Soil microbial communities from Loxahatchee National Wildlife Refuge, Florida, United States - Lox_Sample_4.2 | ecosystem: Environmental > Terrestrial > Soil > Wetlands | place: USA: Florida...
CATCGAGAAGATCGTCTTCGCCCAGTTCTGCCTGGCCGTGCTCGAGCTCGGCCTCGGCAACTACCAGGCGGCGCTGCGGTCCGCACTCGTCGTTTATGACGACGATGCCCCGCTCTACGGCACTGTGGTACTGCCCGACCTCGTCGAGGCGGCCGCCCGGTGCGACGCGACCGCCCAGGCTGAGGCCGCCCTCGGCCGGCTGGCTGAGCGGGCGGTGCCGGCCGGTACCCCGGTGGCGCTCGGGCTGCTCGCCCGGTCCCAGGCGCTGCTCGCCCCCGATGCCGACGCCGAGTCCCTCTACCACGAGGCCATCGAGCACCTTAAGGCATCACGGGGGGTGCCCCAGCTGGCCCGCGCCCATCTAGTGTACGGGGAATGGCTGCGCCGCCAGCGCCGCCGCCGCGACGCCCGCGAGCAGCTGCGTACCGCGCACGACATGTTCGAGTCCATGGGCGCCGAGGCCTTCGCCGGACGAGCCCGGATCGAGCTGCGGGCCGCGGGGGAGCGCGCCCGCCGGCGGACGGCCCAGGCTGCCGACGAGCTCACGCCGCAGGAAGCGCAGATCGCCCGGCTGGTCAGCGACGGGGGCAGCAACCGGGACATCGCGGCGCAGCTGTTCCTGAGCCCGTCGACCGTCGACTACCACCTGCGGAAGGTGTTCCGGAAGCTCGGCGTGACCTCCCGCACCCAGCTCGCCGGCGCGCTAGCTGCTGACCGCCCGTAAAACCGCCATGCACCCCACAGGATGGCCGAGCTGGCGTGCCGATGCCGGGTGGCCTATGCGGGTACCGCCGCCCGTTCGGAAAGAACGACCATTAATCCCGAACGATGTGGGTTTCCCTGGCCGGTGCTGGTCAGCTGCTCAGCTCGGCCGTGACGCCGCCGCCCGCGTGTCAGCCCAGTTGCGGGCGTCTATCGCGTCGAGGACGGCCAGTTCCGCCTGGTCGACCACCCACAAGGCGTAATCGAGGGCGTCGGCGGCGTCTTCCTCGGCGTCCTCGGCTTGCCGTTCGGCCTTCCTGACGTCGCGTTCGTCGCGCTGGCGGTCCATGCGGTCGCGCAGGTCCCGCGTTTTGGCCGCGGCGTCGGCCTTCATCGACTTCCACTGACCTTGCGCGTGCTCGGCGGCCTGTCCCGCCTCCGCCTTGACGGCATCCTGCCGGGCCGCGATATCTGCCCTGGCCTTATCGATGCGCGCCTTGATCTGCTCATTCGTTTCGTGCCGGGCCTGGTCGGCGGAACTCTTCAGCTCCGCTGCCCGCTTTTGCAGGGCGTCTACCTGCTCGGAAACGCTCATGAACTCCTCCTCGATTCGGGTTCGGCGCTCTGCCGAAGCCGTCACGGTGCCTGGCCAGTGCAACACGACGCGTGCGGCGGGGCCACAAGCCGCCGCCTCTCCCGCCATTGATGCGCGCTATCAGTGCTGGCTGACCTGGACTCCGACGGTGATCGCGGCACATGCGCAGGTATCGCGAGAAATACCAAAGGCTCCTATGATCGGCCTCATGGAGCCTGACGACGCCGCGGTCGCAGCCCAGCTGAAGACGGTTTCCGCCGCCCTCCGGGTGAAGTTGCCGGAATTGTGCCAGGCCGTGACCGACGCCATCCTGGCGCAGATAGAACAGCTGTCACAAGATCAGGCGATCATCGACCTGCTGACCGTCAGTGTCGAGAGCAACGTGACCACGCTGGTGCACATCATCGGCTACCAGATCGACTCGCACCAAGCCGACGCGCCGCCAGCCGCGATCGCGTACGCCCGGCGCCTCGCCCAGCGCGGAGTACCGGTAGGAGACTTGCTACGCGCCTACCGCGTGGGCCAGGGCTGCTTCATGCAATGGTGCTACCGGGAGCTCGCGGACGAAGCTAGCGACCTGCCGACCGCCTTCGCCGCTGCCATGCGGCTCACCGAGAGCACGTTCGAGTACATCGACCGGGTTTCTGAGCATGTGCTCACCGCTTACGTGCGGGAACGCGACGAGTGGGTACGCAGCACCGTGGCCGTCCGCGCGGCGCAGGTGCGGTCGCTGCTGGCGGGCGGGCCGATCGAGGTAAACCGGGTAGAGACGGCCCTCGACTACCGGCTGCGCCAGCACCACCTGGGCATCGTGGCCTGGGTGGGAGAGGCGGCGCACACGGAAGGCACGCTGGTCGAGCTGGAGCGGATGGCGGGTCGGCTCGCGGATCACCTGTCCCCGGGTGCTCGGGCGCTGTTCGTCTCCCGGGACGAGTCAAGCGCCTTCATCTGGATGCCGCTGGGCGGGGAGCACATGCTGAGGACCGACGCATTCGACGGTACGCCGCCGGTGCCTGAGGCCGCCGTCCGCCTGGCCGTCGGCGAGCCGGCCGAGGGACCGGAAGGCTTCCGGGTCACCATCCGCGAGGCGCTGCGCGCACACGCCGTCGCCCTGCTCGCCGGCCCGGTCGCGCCGCCCGTCATCCGCTTCGCCGAGGTGGCCCCGGTCGCGTTGCTCGCCGAGGACATCGGCGCCGCACGCGGCTGGGTGAGTCGTGCCCTCGGGCCGCTCGCCGCCGAGGACGACCAGAGCACGCGGCTACGGGAGACATTGCATGTCTTCCTGTCCACCGGGGGCAGTTACCAGGAGACCGCCGAGCGGCTGTCGCTGCACAAGAACACCGTGTTCTACCGGGTGCGCAAGGCCCAGGAGGTCCGGGGCCGCAAGGTCGCCGACGACCGGTTCGTCGTCGAACTGGCGTTGCTGGCCTGTCACTGGCTGGGGTCGGCCGTGCTCACCCCCGCACACTGAGGGCGCGGACCCGTTGCATCACGGCGTCGGGGTCGGCGTCCGCCGGGACGGCCGCGAGTACCAGGTCAGCGGCCGCGGGCGGATCGGCACCGTCCCAGAACCCGGCGCTGGCCACGATGCCCCAGCGTCCGGCGGCCTGGCCGGGGGCGCCTGACTTCTCCGAGGCTGACCCGAGCCACGCCGCGATGCCCGTGACCTCGCCGAACGGCCAGGCCGGAGCGCTCCCGGCGCGGATCAGCGCCGGCCACCCGTAGTGGTCCGCGACGTTGAGGACCGGGCGGTATGCCTCCGGGTGGATCAGGTCACCGGCGGCGACCGCCCCTTCGTCGAGGAGGAGCCCGTCGACGCCGCGGCCGGCAAAAGTCCGCAGGAAGTCGGCGGTGTACATGGCGGCGGTCTCGGCGCGGTCAGGATCGGGCATCGTCTCGGTGCCGGCGATAGCCGCCGCGACGGCCAGCCAGCGGGCGGGAGACGGCACCGACAGCACGACCGGCGGCCCGCCGGCGCTCGCCGCGACGGCGGTCACCGCCTCCGCCGCGACGGCACGGGCCTGCTCGTCGCCAAGAAGGGTGCGCAAGGCGTATCCGGGCCTGCTGCGGGCGGCCATGGCTGCCCGCAGCGAGTCGTCCGCCACGCGCCAGGCCAGCAGGTCGCCGAGGTCGACCAGGAGCGCGTCGGACCGGAACATGCCCTGGGCCCGGCCGAAAAACGCCGTCACCTCGCCCGGCGAGTCCCACGGGACACCTCCGCCCGACAGCAGCTTCGCCTGGCAGTAGGCCAGCGAGTCGAACCACGTGGCCTGGGAACGACCCGATGGAGGGGCGTCCAGGGCGGTCAGCAGGTCAGCCATCGCCGGGCTCCAGTTCACCCAGCCGGGCCTCGAGCTCGGCGATCCTGGCCTGCTGGCCTGCCAGCGCCAGGACGTTCGGGTCGGGCAGGAAAATCTGCGGCAGTTCGCTCATCGGCCCGGCGACGCGCAGCGGGCCGTGCGTGGTCCACGCGGTGGCGTGGATCACGGAGTTGTCGTCGCCCCAGGAACCGTAGTAGGGCAGGTGCGCCGGCGGTTCCGCGGTGATCCAGCTGGCCACGAAGTCGGCGTAGGGCACGCCGCGGGCCTTGCGCGCGGCGCGCTCGGCGTCCCGGGCGGCCGCGGTGGCCTCTGCGTCGACCGCGAGGTTTACTTCGTCGTAGACGACGAAGTAGATGTCCCGGACCGTCTCGGGTGACAGATAGCCGGCCGCCACGTCGGCGAGCACCGCCTCGGGATCCCGGTCGAGCACGTCGCCGTATCCGCCGCCGGAACCCTGGCAGATCATGTAGACCTCGCCCTCGTCGGCGAGCTCGAAGCCCATGCCCATGTGATGGGTGGAGTAGCGCGCCTCGGCGAAGGGCTGGTCGTTCATCAGCGTCTCGAAGTCGAAAGACCAGGTCGACGGGTCGCCCTGCAGTTTGTCGAAGACGTTGACGCCCTTGATCTTCGCCAGCGGGTACGCGGGGCAGCCGTAACCGCCGAACAAGCCGGGCACCGGGGGGAACTTCGACCCGCTCGACACCGTCGCGAATCCCCACAGCGGGGTGCCCTTGGCGGCCACCGCGACCTCGTACCCCATACCACCGCGGTATTTGCCGAACGCCTGGTTGTCCCGCTTGATCCGCTTGGAGATGAGCTGGAGGAACGGCACGTCGTCCTCGACGATCTCCTGCTCGGCGATGTCGGCCATCGCCGCGAAAAACGGGGCCATCGAGTTCTCGCCATCGCGGAACGCGCGGGCGCCGCCACCCATGCCGTTCAGGTCGGCGCAGACGTTCCCGGCGAACTCGCCGTGCTGGGTGACGCCGCCGAACAGGAACGTGTTGATCTGGTTGAACCACGGGGCGATGACGGAGCCGTACTTGTCTGGGCAGGAGTACTGCATCTTGGCGAACAGCGATTGGGTGACGCCGAAGGTCTTGAAGATGCCCTGCAGGCTCTGCCCGAGCGGCGCGTCGAGCCCCGGGTCGATGCAGCTACCGGGGTCGGTGAGCACCTCGATCGGGTTCATCACGCTGATGCCGCGCGGCAGGTCCGGCCAGAAGAATCCGAGGAGGGCCTGGTTCATCCCGCACTTCGCCGATCCGAGCGTGGCGTTGAACGCCCGGTTCATGATCTGCGGAGCCGCGCCGCGCCAGTCGACGGTCAGCTCGTCTCCCCTGACCGTGATCGCGCACGGGTACTTGAGCAGCGCGTTCTCGCGCAGCGTCGAATCGGAGAAGAAGTTGACCCGGTAGGTGCCGTCGGGCAGCTCGGAGATCCGCCGCCGGGCCTCGGCCTCGACGTCCTCGAGCGACTTGCGCAGCGATACGACGAACGCGTCCCGCCCGACCTCGTCGATCAGGGCGAGCAGCCGCTCCTTGATCCGCACCGCGGAGTACAACTTGACCTTGAGGTCCTGGTACTGGAGCTTGGGCTCGCGGACCGAGTTCTGCAGGAAGGTGAGCAGGTCGCGGCGGATTTGCCCGCGCTCGACGATCTTGAACGGGCTCATCCTGATGCCGTCGTCGTACGCCGATTCCGAGCTCGACGGCATGCCGCCGGGTTCCTTGGCGCCGTTCTCGCCCTCGTGGATGATCGTCGCCACCCAGGCGATCAGCTCGCCGTCATAGAAGACCGGCAGGATCATGCTCTGGTCGGTATTGTGGATGTTGCCGTACCGGGCGTCGTTGTGGATGAACCCGTCACCGTCGTGGACGCCGACCGTCGGGTCGTCGACCCAGTACTTCTTGATGAACCGCACGGGATAGTGCAGCACCGAGGCGAAGGCGAGCACGCCGCCGGTGCTGATGTGGATCAGGTCGCCCGACGCGGAGTACACGGCGCTGGTCAGGTCGCCCCACTTCGCGCCCGGGGCCGCCCCGGTCTGCTCCATCATCTCGAAGGCCTCGTCGAGGCCCGCGACGATCCGCTTGCGGACCCGGTCGAGCGCGTTGGCGTCGACCGGGCCGGACAGCAGCCGCTCCTCGTCCGCGGTCCGCGGCGCCATCCGGTGGTCGGTCATGATCTCGGGATCGGGCCCGAGGAACAGCGTGGTCCCGGCCAGGAACCGGTCAACCCACTCCTGGTCGCCGGGGGCGAATTCTTGCTTGGCCAGCTCGGTCATCGGGATGTCTCCTTCGGGGTCAGCTCTTGAGGAACCAGATGGCGCCGTGCGCGCCGGTCTCCAGGCGCCAGCCCGGCTCGACTAGGTAGGTGGTGGTGGGGCTGGTGACGACGGCCGGGCCGGGCACGGTCAGGCCGGGCCGCAGCGCCGTCTCGTCGTACACCGGGGTGTCCACCGCGCCCGCGGTACCGGCGAAGTGGCACCGGCGCGATCCGGCCGGGGTGGCCGGGGCTGCCTCGCCGTCGGGCAGTGAGGCGTCGAACTCCACGGTCTGGCCTTCGACGTAGGAGGCGACCCGGACCGTAGTGATCCGGATGCCGGCCTCGGGCGACTGACTCCCCTGGCCGAACCGGCGGCCGTAGTCATCGGCGAACATGTGCATGAGCGCCACCACGTCGCGCACGCTTTCCAGCCGGGTGCGGTCGGCGGTTACCGCCATCGTGACGAGCTGATTGCCGTAACGCATGTCGAGCTCGAGCCGGTGCTGTACCTTGCCGCCGGGCAGGCCCTGCCGTAGCAGGTCGTCGCGGCCCTTGGCCTCCAGCTCGGCCACGATGCCGTTGAACCGGTCGAAGTCGGTGAACAGCGCGCGGGTCGACGCGTCGAACAGTACGACGGGCACGGTCCGCTCGTGGATGTGCAGCTGGGGGGTGTTGCCCGCGCCGAGCGCGGAGAACACCGAGCTGTACGGCGGCGCCAGGACCTTGGCGATGCCGAGGTGGCCGGCGATGCCGCAGGCGTGCAGCGGCCCGTTGCCGCCGTAGGCCAGCATAGTGAACTCCTCCGGCAGGTAACCCCGGATGCGCAGTTCCTTGGCCATGCCGTTGGCCATCTGCTCGTCGACCTCGGCCTTGATCCGCTTCGCGATCTCGACGGGCTCCAGGTCGAGGTGGTCGCCGAATTCCTCCTCGATGGTGAACTCGGCGCGCTTGCGGTTCAGCGGGATACGGCCGTCCGCGTACTTGGCGGGATCGAGGTAGCCGAGCAACAGGTCGGCGTCGGTCACGGTCGGCCGCATGCCACCGCGGTCGTAGCAGGCGGGCCCAGGGTCCGATCCGGCGCTGCGCGGTCCCACCTGGATCGACTGGTGCAGCCGGTTGTACGAGGCGATCGAGCCGCCGCCGGCGCCGAGGGTCACCAGGTGAACCATCGGCACGCTGACCAGCCACCGGTCGATGACCGGCATGAAGTCGTAGTGCTTGACCCCGTCGGCCGGCACCAGGCCGATGTCGAAGCTGGTGCCGCCCATGTCGGTGGCCACCACGTTGCCGAGCCCGGCCTGCCGGGCGAGATGCTCGCTGGCCGAGATCCCGGACACCGGCCCGGAGTGGATGGTCTGCAGCGCGTCGGTGGAGTTGAGCTGGGCCATCCCGCCCGAGTTGTGGTTGACCAGCATGGGCTGGGTGTAGCCGTTCTCGCGGAGGTTCTGCTCCAGCTCCGACAGGGCGTGGTACATCGTGGCGTGCAGGAAGGCGTCCACGATGGTGGAGGTCGCCCGCACGTACTCGCCCTTGCGGCCGGACAGCTGATGGGAGAGCAGCATCGGGATCGCGCCCAGCTGGTGGGCCGGGTACTCCTCCAGGAAGATCTCCTGGACCTGCCGTTCGTGCGCCGGGTTCTCCACCGCGTTGGTGAGGCAGACCACCAGAGCCTGCGCGCCGGCGTCGACCAGGTCGCGCAGCTGCCGCCGGACGTCGTCCTCGTCCAGGGCGAGCAGCACCCGGCCGGCATAGTCGACCCGCTCCCGCACGGGCCTGATCAGGGTCTGCGGCACCAGCGGGTCAGGCCGGGTGCCGCTGGACAGGTCGTTGCGGGCGAGCTCGTCCAGGCCCTCGCCGTAGCCGCGGCCGCGCGACAGCGGGATCGTCGCCTCGAAACCGGCGGTCACGATCGCTCCGACCTGGGGGCCCTTGCGCTCGATCAGCGCGTTGGTGCCCAGCGTGGTCGCGTACCGCACCGAATCGATCTGGGTGAGCACGTCGCGGCGCTCCAGCCCGAGCTTGGCGCAGGCCTGGTCCAGGGCCTCGTTGAAGCCCTGGGACAGGTTGTGGTGGGTGGTGAGCGCCTTGGCCTGGATGTAGTCGCCGTCCCAGGCGAAGAAGCAGTCGGTGAACGTGCCGCCGATGTCGACGGAGATGCGCTTCATGTCGGGCTCCTCAGTGCTGGTGGCCGGAGTGCTGGTGCCCGGCGTCGACGGGGACGTCACGCCCCAGCGGGATCACGGTGTTCGCCGGGCGATTGGCCCACTGCGCCTTCAGCGCGGCGACGTCGATCTGCATGTCGAACGTCGGCGGGTGGCCGGGCGGCAGGTATTCGGTCTCGACCAGCGCACCGCAGCCGGGGCAGTAGTACTCCAGGATCCGGCACCACTCCGGGTCGGGCGCGAACGTGAACTCGTAACGGTCCTGGTCGATCAGCGGCCGGTGGATCTCCCGCGGGTCGCGGTCGTGGACCAGCGTTCCCGCCTTGTAGTTGCCCGCCGCCGGGGCCAGGTCCTGGCCGCAGCGGCGGCACTGCCAGCGTTCGGTATCGAGGTCGATCTCGAGGTACTCGGTCATGGGCACGCGCATCAGTGGCTCCTGGTATGGGTGTCGGCGAGCAGCAGGTCGCCCGCCGCGGTGATCTGGAACTGCCAGCCCTGGGGCAGGCGCATCGTGAAGAACGGGCCCTCTACCACCGCCGGGCCCGCGCCGTGGGCACCCGGGACCTGGTCGAGCAGCGTGAAGACGGGCAGCTCGACCGCGTCGCCGGCCCGGCCGCGGACGACCCGGGCGCCCGACGGGCTGGCCGGCTGGGCGGCGACCTCGGGCCCGCTGCCGATGGTGACGTGGGGGAGCGGCGCGAGCAGCGACAACTCGAGCGAGGCCGCGTCGCCGCGGCCGAGATGCGCGGTGATGGCGGCCGCCGCGTCATCGGCGGCCGAGACGTCGATGACGACATCATCTGTGCCCTGGCCGGCGGCGTCCCGCTCGATCCGCAGCCGCAGTGACTCCACGCAGTCTCCCGTTTCCACGCCTTCGGCGTACATGTCGCGCGCGGCGCGCAGCCGCAGTTCGCGCACGGCCTCGGCGAACGCCTGGGCGCCGGCTCCGGTCAGCGGGTACTCGTAGGTCTGCGAGATGTCGGAGAACCCGATGCCGAACGCGCTGAACACCGCGGCGGTGCGGGGAATGATCACGTGCTTGATCCCGGCCTGGCGCGCGGCGCCGCACACCGACATCGGGCCGGCCCCGCCGAAGGCCGCGATCACGGTGTCCGGCGCCACCTTCTCGGTGCGCAGCGCGCCCGCGAGCCGTTCCAGGTAGGCCTCCTCCATCCGGGCGAGCGCCTCGTCGATACCGACGCCGAGAGGTCCGGCGATCTGCGCCTGCACCGCCTTGCGGCTGCGCTCGGCGTCGAGCTTGAGGGACCCGTCGAGGTAGGTTCGGGGGTCGAGCAGCCCGGTGAGCAGGTAAACGTCGGTGATCGTGGCGTCGGTGCCGCCGAGGCCGAAGCACGCGGGGCCCGGAGCGGCGCCCACGCTGTCCGGGCCGACCGTTATCGCGCCGCCGGCGACGCGGATCACCGAGCTGCCCCCGACGCCATGGCTGGTGATCGCGGCCAGCTCGAAGGACGTCGGCACCCGCTCGATCCGGCCGCGGCGTTCCACGCGCACTGCACCGTCCGCCACGACGCCGATGTCGGATGTGGTGCCGCCGACGTCGAGCATGAGGACATGCCGGAAGCCGTAGCCGCGGGCCAGCGCGCGGCTGCCTTCCAGGCCGCCCCGCGGACCGGAGCTGTAGGTCTTGAGCGCGGCGGACTTGGCCACCCGGGAGGAGCCGCCGTCGTTGCGGAAGATCAGCAGCGGCCGCCGGGCGCGGTGATCCCGCAGCCGCTGCTCGGCGTTGAACAGGAAGCGCTCCATGGCCGGGTGCAGGAACGCGTTCAGCAGGGCAGACCAGGTGCGGCGCATGTCGTCCTGGTCGGCCGCGAGTTCCCAGGAGAACAGCAGCGGGATGGCGCCGAGTAGCTGCCGCGGGTACAGCCGTAGCAGCAGCCGCTTGACCCGCTTCTCCTGGGCCGGCCCGTCGGCGCCGCCGATCGAGGTCACGAGGCGGCTGGCGCCGGCGGCGGCTAGCTCGTTGACCCGCGCGACCAGCTGAACGGCCAGTGCCTCGTCGTCGGCCGTGACGTCGATGACCGCGAGCCGGTCGCCGACCAGCGCCGACAGCAGGTTCTCCTCCTCACCCGTGGCGGCCAGCCCTTCCGCCAGGGTGGGCTCGGCGGTCAGCAGGCCGAGCCGCGGGCC
>Ga0335083_10012410_pt1 | contig 10195 bp, 9 predicted proteins | sample Lox_Sample_42_FD_206716 | JGI IMG/M metagenome (GOLD analysis project Ga0335083, IMG submission 206716) | Soil microbial communities from Loxahatchee National Wildlife Refuge, Florida, United States - Lox_Sample_4.2 | ecosystem: Environmental > Terrestrial > Soil > Wetlands | place: USA: Florida...
CAATGTAACTCCAGTACGCGGATGACGTTTCCCTCTCCATTTCGCACTTCGCATTTCGCACTTCGCACTCCCCTTACCGAGACCGCGTCCGCCCCCGCAGAAAGGCCCCCAGAACTCCCCGCAACCCCAATCCCTTGAGGTCGTGGGGCACCGCCCCGGCTACGCGCCGCGCCGCGGTCGCCAGATGGCTGGGCGAGGCATAGCCCAGGACCCGTGCGACCACGGCCACGTTGTAGCCCGGGTTGGCGAGCAGATCGGCGGCGCACGCGACCCGGACCAGGTCGATGACCCGTTTCAGATTCGGCGCCCCGCCCGCCCCGAACTGCCGTGACAGATGCTCCCGCGTGATGCGCAGCGCCGCGGCGACGTGGGCGGTCTTCGTCGGCAACGCCACCCGCCGCCACACTTCCCGCCAGGCCGCCAGCTGGAGGGGATCGGTCAACCGCAGCAGCCGCGGGGCGTCCGCCAGGGCCGCCTGACGCGATTGCTGCGCCGTCCGCCGGGCGATCCACTCACCCGCCACGGCGTTGTCGACGGACTCGAGCAGGACGCCGGCGAAGCCGGCCGCCTGACAGGCCGCCACGAGCGGGCCGTCTTCGGGCCGGAACGCCGAGTAGCCGAACACCGGGATCCGGGGGAACCGCCGCGGGAAAGAGAGGCCGGCCTCCGGCGCGCCTTTCACGTCCAGGACGACGGCGTCGACCAGGCGCTGCTCCAGCAGACGGTTCACCGCCTGCGGAGTCCGGCAGAGCCGCACGGCGCCGGCGGACCGGGGGTATCCCCGTTGGACCGCGCGCCGGACCTCCCCACGCGGATGCCAGACGGCGACCACGGCCGTCAGTCGGCGCTCTCCGATCGCGGCGCCGCAGCATCTCCCTGGACCAGGGCCGCGGCGTCGCGCAGGACCTGCTTGGCGTTGTCGTAGGAGATGGTGCGTAACGCGCTTTCGAGGGAATGCCAGACGCACTCCGTGATCCCCTCGTCGGTTTGCGGCACCGGCTCCCCGCGCGGCGATTCGAACAGGAAGAAGTGGCAGTACTTGTGGATCGTCTTGCCGCGGAAGCGGAAATACCAGTCGATCACACCGATCTCCCCGTGCTGCTCCAGCTCCTCGAGGCCGGTCTCCTCGCGCACCTCTCGCCGGGCGGCTTCGACCGGCGGCTCCCGTCGCTCGAGGTGCCCCTTGGGGAACCCCCAGTTGCGGTAGGAATCGCGGATCAGGAGATAGCGCGGCTCGCCACCCGAGTCGCGCCGGAACACGACCCCGCCCGCGCTGGTTTCACGCTGGGCGCGGCGGGAGCTGGGCTTCCGCTTCATGGGGAGGTCGGACACCGGGAAAGTGCGAAGTGCGAAGTGCGAAGTGCGAAGTGTGGAGGGAAGGTCGAGCCCAGATGTGTGGGCCCGCACTCGCCCTGACGATTTCGCACTTCGCACTTCGCATTTCGCATGCTAAAAGACACTGATCGTGAAGTACTTCCGCGGGTTCGCCTGGATGTCGGCGAGCAGCTGGCGCAGCTGGATCATCGTCAGCGTGGTTTCGCGGTACAGCGTCGAATCGCCCACCATGAGGCCCAGGGTGCCGTTCTTGTTGGCGATGCGACCCATCACGGTATCGGCCGCGACGAGCACGTGGACGAGACTGGACTCGTTCTTCTGCGCCGCGTCGAGCAGCGACCGGACGTCCTGCATCGCCTGGCGCGCGTCCTGACTCGCGGCCGCGGAGTTGTTGAGAATCGTGGCCAGCTGTCCCTGGTTCGTGGCCGTATCGACCCGTCCCAGGGTCGCGTCGAGGGTCGTCGCGGCCCGCGCCAGGGCGTCCGAGCCCCGCCGCAGGTTGGTGCCCACCGTGCCGATATTGGTCGCCTGCTCATTCGCCACCGCCACCAGCCGATTCATGATGGCCCCGAAATCCCGGATCGCGCCGCGCAGCTGGTACACCGCCTGGGAGTCGAACGCGGTCTGGATCCGGTTCGCCACGGTGGCGATGTCGGTCGCGATGCGCCCCGCTTGCGCGGTGAGCTGCCCGATGTCGGGCAGGGTCGCGCCGGGCCAGCGATTCCCTCCCGCCGCCTCCGCCTCCCGCAGCGCCTGGCGCACGTTGGGATCGTCGGGTGGCTGATCGAGGGAGATGAGCGACGCCGCCCACTCGCCGAACAACGACACGGATGCCGCCACCACGGCCGGCTTGTCCGGGATCGTGACCCCGGCATAGATCCGCAGGTCGGCCTCGACCCAGTTGTTGGGGGCGAGGCGGATCGTCTGGATGCGCCCCACCCGGACGCCGCGCATCACCACGGGGTTCCCCACGCCCAACCCCCCGACGGTGCGAAACCGCGCCGTGTACACCGCCTCGGTCTTCCCAAGGTGGGTGCCCGACAGCCACAGCGCGCCGACCACGATCACCGTGAAGGCGGCGATCACGACGAGGCCGACCGCGAACTCGTTCTCGCGCTTCACTCGGGTCGCCCTTCGATGAACTGGCGCACCACCGGATCGTCGCTCTCCTGAATCTCGGCGACGGTCCCCACCTGCCGGACCCGGCCCTCATAGAGCATTGCGATGCGATCCCCCACACTGTAGGCGCTCTTCATGTCGTGCGTCACGACGATCCCCGTGACGCCCAGGTGTTGGCGGGTACGGATCATGAGCCGGTCCATGACCGCCGTCGTGACGGGATCGAGCCCGGTCGTCGGCTCGTCGTACAGGATGTAGCGCGGCTGCAGCGCGATCGCCCGCGCGATCCCCACCCGTTTGCGCATGCCGCCCGACAGCTCGGCCGGAAACCTGGCATCCGTGCCGGTCAGGTCCACGAGGGCCAGCGCCTCGCGCACCCGCGCCTCGATTTCGTCCTCGGACAACCCGCGCCGGCGCAGTCCCAAGGCGACGTTGTCGGCCACGCTCATCGAGTCGAACAGCGCCGCGAACTGGAAGACGTACCCGATCTCCCGCCGCAGGGCCGTGAGCCCGGCCCGGTCGAGCGCCGACACGGCCCGCCCGTCCACGATGACGTCCCCGGCGTCGGGGTGCAACAGCCCCACCACGTGCTTCAGGGCCACACTCTTGCCCGACCCGGAGAACCCGATGATCACCATCGTTTCCTTATCCCGCACCTCGAGCGTAAACCCCTCCAGTACCCGCTTGCCGTCGAACCCCTTGTGGAGATCCTGGAACTGGATCACAGCAGAACCTTGGCCCAGAACGCGTCGAGCACGAGGATCAGCATCGCCGAATAGACGACGGCCCGGGTGGTCGCCTGTCCCACGCCTTCGGCGCCGCCGCGCGTGTTGAGGCCGACCTGACACCCCACCACGGTGATCGTGAACCCGAAGCTGGCGCTCTTGAGCAGGCTGTACCACGTGTCCTTGAAGCGATACAGGAACTTGAGCCCTTTGACGAACTCCGCCGTGGACAAATGCAGCAAGGCGAGGCTCGTGAGCCAGCCGGTGATGATCCCGACGAGAATCCCCAGGGCCACCACGAAGGGGAACATGATCGTCCCGGCCAGCACCCGCGGCAGCACCAGGAAGCTCTGCGGGTCGTAGGCGAGGGTTTCCAGCGCATCCACCTGTTCGGTCACGCGCATCGTCCCCAGCTCGGCGGCGTTACTGGCCCCGACCCGGCCGGCGAGAGCCAGGCCGACGAGCACGGGGCCCAGCTCGAGCATCAGCGTCTTGCCGACGACGGCGCCGACGATGTAGAGCGGGACGGTTCCGGTGAAGGTGTAGGAAGCCTGGAGGGCGAGGACGATGCCGGTGAAGGCCGCGATGAACAGGGCCACGGGCAGCGAGTCGACGCCGATGCGGCGCATCTGGACGATGAGGAGGCTGCCCCACACCCCGACATCCGGTAGGGCGCGCCCCATGTCGCCGAAAAAGTGGCCGACCCGCCCGACGGCCTGCACGGCGGCTACGGCGCGACGGCCGATCTGCGCGATCACGGCAGGTAAAGTACGACGGGTGGCCAGCATCGGCCACCCGTGTCCAACCTGGGAGATCACCGTCGCCCGGCGGTCAGGTCACGCCGCGAAGCTCCCGAGAGCCTTCCCGACGTCACCGTCGCGCAACCGCTTCAGCGCGCGGTCACGCAGCTGGCGCACGCGCTCGCGCGTGACGCCCAGCATCCCGCCGATCTCTTCCAGGGTGTGCTCGCGGCCGCCGTCCAGGCCGAAATAGAGGCGCAGCACCTTGGCGTCGCGCTTCTGCAGGCTGTTCAGGGCGTTCTCGATCTCGTCCGAGAGGAAGCGATCCATCGCCTTCTCTTCGGTGTCGGGCAGATCCTCGGCGATGAAGCGCTCGATCAGGGAGCGATCGCCGTCGGGATCGAGCGGGGCATCGAGCCGCACGTCGCCCGTGTTGAGGGCGGCGAGCGACTGCACCACCTCGAGCGACAGTTTGGTCGCGTCGGCGATCTCCTCGGGGGTCGGCTCGCGCCGCAGCGACTGGCGCAGATACTCGGCGGTCCGGACGATGCGCGAGAGATCGGCCGTACGGTTCAACGGCACCCGGACGGTGCGCCCCTGGCGGGCCAGTGCCGCGAGGATCGCCTGGCGGATCCACCACACCGCGTAGGAGATGAACTTCACGCCCTGGTCGGGATCGAACTTCCGCGCGGCGGTGAGCAGGCCGACGTTCCCTTCGCCGATCAAGTCGGTGAGCGGGAGGCCCCGGTTCTGGTACTTCTTGGCCACGGAAATGACGAAGCGCAGGTTGCGCTTCACCAGCTCCTGCATCGCCTCCTGGTCCCCGGCGCGCACCTTCCGGGCGAGCGCGATCTCCTCTTTCTGCGTGAGGAGCGGGGTCTTGCTCACCTCGTGGAGGTACTGGTCGAGGATGTCGCGCTCGTGCTCGTGACCGAGACCGGCGAGCAGGCCGCGGCGACGCCCGCGCTTGCGGACGACGCGCGGCTTGGGCGGCACCTTGGGCGCGGGCTTTTTCTGCTCGGCGCGCGCCGCTTTCGCCGCCTTGGCCGGCTTGCCCGGCTTAACCGCCAAGGCCTTCGGGGACTTGCTGCGCTTGGGATGCTTGGACATGTCGTGCTCTATATTGGTCGCCCGTAATACCGCGAACGGCGGGCAAAGTTCATTCGGTGGCTTCGCTTGACACCGATACAACGCTCCGATAACATGCCGTGTTCCCACGGCCAGGCCCCCATGAGGGGCGGCAAATATAGCGGGGGCGTAGCTCAGTTGGGAGAGCGCGTGAATGGCATTCACGAGGTCAGGGGTTCGATCCCCCTCGCCTCCACTCGCAATTAGGACGGTAGAAAGCGGAGCCACAGCGGGTTACATTACGCGACCGCGCGGGAATAGCTCAGTTGGTAGAGCACAACCTTGCCAAGGTTGGGGTCGCGGGTTCGAGTCCCGTTTCCCGCTCTGCTACGGCAAGTAGGGCACGGCTGAAACGACGCGGGGTGGAGCAGCCTGGTAGCTCGCCGGGCTCATAACCCGGAGGTCGAGGGTTCAAATCCCTCCCCCGCTACTGCGATTGCGGATTGTGGATTGCGGATTGCGGATTGACGGTGAAGGTCCGCAGTCGCCATCCGCAGTCCGCAATTCGTCTCGGGCGGTTAGCTCAGTTGGTTAGAGCGCCACGTTGACATCGTGGAGGTCACTAGTTCGAGCCTAGTACCGCCCATACCGCGCCCATAGCTCAACTGGATAGAGCATCTGACTACGGATCAGAAGGCTGGGGGTTCGACTCCCTCTGGGCGCACCTACTAGACGGAGTAGACGGGTAGACGCCGAGACGGGTAGCAGAAGCATGCGAAAACTCCTACCCGTCTACCCGTCTTGCCGTCTACCCGTCTAGGTTTTCGGGGCGTAGCGCAGTCCGGTTAGCGCGCCTGGTTCGGGACCAGGAGGTCGGAGGTTCAAATCCTCTCGCCCCGACTGACAATTGCGGATTGACGATTGCGGCTGGCGAATTGAAATGCCCGGCTTGAGGTACCCAATTCGCGCCAGTAGCTCAGCTGGATAGAGCGTCGGCCTCCGGAGCCGAAGGTCGTGGGTTCGAATCCCGCCTGGCGCATGTCCGGTTCTCGAAGCCCCGCGCACCGTCGCTCGGTGCGCGGGGCTATCGCGTCAATGCGAATGGTCGTGGGGCGATCCCTCGTGTGCCGGTCCTTCGAGGTCCGGATGCGCGTGGTCGTGCTCCGGCCGGTCGTGCGCATGTGAATGGGTGGCCGTCTCGTCAGCCGGGTTGGCAGCCCCGACATCGTGCGCGTGGGGGTGAGAATGCCGATGCGTATGGGCATGGCGGTGTTCGTGCGAATGGGGGTGCGTGTGCACGAGATCGCCGTGTCGATGGGGATGGGAATGCACGTGCTTGTGAAGATGTGAATGCTCGTGCTCGTGCTCGTGCTCGTGCTCCCCGGCTGGAGCGGTATCGTCCTCGTGCGGATGGTCGTGCGAGAGGCCTTTGCGGTGTGGCATGCCGATTCCTCCTGTAGCAAGTAAGATCGTCGCAGCATCCCAGAACGGGTTACAGTCCCCACTCCAGCGAAACCCGCAGTTGCCGCGGTTCGACCGGATGGAAGTGGATGTCGTCCACCCCCCCAGCCGGCTCGCCGGGAAGCCGAGAGGTGTAGTAGTACTCGATGTCGTCCGCGACCGCATTGAACAGGTTGAGCACGCTGACCTGCAGTCGCACGCGGCCGATGAAATACCCCGCTTCGGCGTTGACCAGGTTGGTGGGCGTTGCCCGCACGCGATCGTCCTCGGTCAAGGGGTAAGACCCGAAATGACGCAGCCGGATCGACCCATACGCGCCGCGCTCGAGCGGGCTCCAGGTCACCCCCGCCGCCACAACGTTCTCCAGGGCCCCCGGGATGTGGTCCGCGCCAGTGCTGACTCCCACAAACCGGGCCCGGGCGAAGGACAAGTCCGCGTCGATCAGCAACTGCGGGATGGGGCGGCAGAAATTCGCCCAGGTCACTCCGCGTCGCTGGCTGGCGGCCGATGGCTCGGTGGTCCCTCCGTCGCCCGAGAACAGCAGCTCGCTGTCCAGGTTCAGCAGCCAAAGCGTCAGTGTTGACCGGTAGCCCCGAGCGAGTGAAAAGCGCCCTCCGACTTCAGCCCCGCGGGAGCGTACCAGCGGATCGACCGGCCGCACCGGATCACGGCTCCCAGGATCGATGGTGGTCGTGGTTCCCCGCGCGTCATTACTGTGGAACCCGAGTCCGCCGCTCACGTACAGCTCCGTCGCGGCGGACGGCGCGAACGCGATGGAGAGTTTCGGGCTGAGGATCCCCGCCGTTCGGCGTCCGGAATTGGCGGGCAGGTCGCTCGCGACATCGAAGGCATAAAGATCCCCGCGCAGTCCCACCGCCGTCCGGAGGCGTGCAGTCCACCGCGAGTCCGCCGCCACGAACACGCCGCTGCCCAGTTCGTGTACGTCGTCCTCGCGCACGGTGTTAAGGCGCAAGCGGGCCTGCGTGTGGTACAGCCCGACCGGACTCAGCCCATCATAGCGCGCCTGCACCCCGACGGTGACCAAGTGTAATCCGGAGAGCGCCTGGACCTCCTGTCGCTGAGTTGCTTGGCCACCGAGGACGATCCGGCTCTCGCTCTGGTTGAACTGGTCGCCCCGAATCGTGTCGGTCAGCGCGTACTCGAAGTTCGAGAACAGGCTGAGGGTGGACCGGATGCCGTAGAGTTGCACGTCGCGCACCGCGGTCGCGCCGACGTGGCGCCAGGAACCCGAGACACTGTAGCGCTCCGTCGTGCCGCCATCGGTCGAGTCGATTTCTCCAAATCGACTGATCGCGCCGCTTTCGACCGCGCGCAGGGGGATCTGGTCGCTGGCATTCCAGCTGTTGTGATACGCCGTGGCGAGCACCGAGAATTGCGACGGGCCCGCACCCCATGAGTAGCGGGCGAGCCCGCTCAGCTTGCGCAGACGCTCCGGCGTCTCCCAGGGGCCGTTATAGCCTTTCACCTCCCCGCCCACCAGCAGGGCTCCCTGTCTCACCCGGAGCGAGCCTGCGGCCGCCAGCCGCGCCATCCCGTTCTCCCCGGCGGTGGAAGTGACAATAGGCTGGTCGAGCGACCGCACGAGGTGGTACTCGACAGCGCCAGCGCTCCCGAAATCCCCGACATCGGCGTAGTAGACGCCAAGGCGATAGTCGAGGTAGTCGACGAGCTCCGGGATGAGAAAGTTCAGGTCGGTGTATCCCTGGCCGTGGGCGTTAGTCGGCATGTTCAGCGGCATCCCCTCGAGCGTCGTCTGGAAGTCGGTACCGTGGTCGAGATTGAAGCCGCGCACGAAGTATTGGTTGGCCTTCCCGTCGCCCGAGTGCTGCGTCACAATCATGCCGGGCACGGCCTCCTGAAGCTCCCCCTCCCGCAGCAGCGGCCGCAACCGCAGGTCGATGGCGCCCACATGCCCCTCGGACGCGGTCGCCGCGCTGCCGATCAGATCATCCGACCGACCGATCACAGTGACGGGCTGGAGCAGATGCAACTTGATGCTGTCGGGCGGGTGTTCAAGAAGACTGTCCTGAGCCGCAGCCCGTTGGCGAGTGATGGTACTGGCGAAGACGAACACGATCAGGATTCGGGCAGAGGTCCTCATGAACCGAGCTCCTGCAAGCAGTGGGAGGCGTCAGTCGATCAGATCCGCGCGGTCAACCCTCGTGGGCGGGAAGTACAGGCCGTAGAACGTCTGGAGTCAGATATCGAGATCAAGCTACCGCGCGACCCCGTGGGCGACAAGGCGGTGGAGCGCCCCACAAACCATGGTGAAGGGACTCTCAGCGCCCCGTTCTCCTACTCCAGCTTCAGCCGATACCCCACCCCGCTTTCGGTGGTCAGGAGTCTCGGCCGGGCCGGATCCCGCTCCAGCTTGTGCCGCAGCTGGGTCATGTAGACCCGTAACGTGGGGGTCTGCTCGATGGCGTTGGGCCCCCACACCTCCCGCAACAGCTGCCGGTGCGTGCGCACGCGTCCCGCGTGCCGCACCAGCGTCGCGAGAAGCTTGTACTCGGTCGGCGTGAGATGCACCGCTTCCTCGCGCACGAACACCTGACGATTTCCGATGTCGACCCGGACGTCGCCTGCGGTGAACATCTCCTCGACCGGGGCCCCCTCGCGCGACCCGGCGTGCCGCAAGGCGACCCGCAGCCGCGCGAGCAGCTCCTCGATCCCGAAGGGCTTGGTGAGATAGTCGTCCGCCCCGGCATCGAGCGCGGCGACTTTGTCCTGCTCCCGCCCCCGCGCGGAGATCACGATGATCGGCGTGCGAGACCACTGGCGGATCTGGCGGGTGACATCGATACCGTCGCCGTCGGGGAGTCCAAGATCGAGCAGAATCACGTCGGGATTACGCCCCGACGCCTGGGCCAACCCCTCGCGGGCGGTGCCCACCTCGACCGGGCGGTAGTGATGCGACTCCAGCGCCGTACGGAGAAAGCGGCGCAACTGGGGCTCATCCTCGATGACCAGCACGACCGGAAGCGGCTCGGCCATGGGGCCGAAGCTACGCTAAGCGGCCTTGACCCGCTGCACCCGCTCGAGGGCCAGGGCGGCCTGGCCGGCGAAGGTCTGAAGGAGCCACCGCACCGCCGCGTCTTCGAACCGGGCCGGATCGTCGGGGCGGACGCCCAGGACGCCGAGCCGTCCGGACGTGCCGACCAGCGGGAGATAGATCGCGCGGGTGTCGGGGAAATTGCTCGTCCCGAGGCCCGCCGGCTGCCACATCTGGAACGCCCACTGGGCGACGTCCCGGTCGGGCTCAGCACCAGCGGTGCCGGCAGTACCACCACCCGCTGGCTCGAGCCGCCCCTGGGCGCCGCGCAACAGGACCTGCGCTTCGGCGCCGAACGCGGCGCGCATATGCCGTGCGATCACCGCGGTCACCTGCCCCAGGTCGGTCGCCGTGAGCAGCTCCCCGCTCATCGGGTACAGCGCCGCGGTCCCGCGCTCCCGCTGCTCGGTGGCCACCGCGTCGGCCCGAACCCGCTCGGTGAGCCAGCTGATCACGAGCGCGCACGTGAGCATCACGCCGAAAGTGAACACATAGTGCAGGTCCGATACCGCGAAGGTGAATCGCGGCGGCACGAAGAAGAAGTCGAACAGGGCGACGGAGAGCAGCGCCCCGAAGACCGAAGGCCCGCGCTCCGACCGTGAGGCGACGAACCCTACGGCCAGCAGATACAGCATGGCGACGTCGGTCACCGAGAGCAGCGACAGCAGCAGTGT
>Ga0335083_10012411_pt1 | contig 10195 bp, 9 predicted proteins | sample Lox_Sample_42_FD_206716 | JGI IMG/M metagenome (GOLD analysis project Ga0335083, IMG submission 206716) | Soil microbial communities from Loxahatchee National Wildlife Refuge, Florida, United States - Lox_Sample_4.2 | ecosystem: Environmental > Terrestrial > Soil > Wetlands | place: USA: Florida...
TGGCGTTCAGCGATGGGCCCTTGGTTTTCACCAATTACCAGTTGCTAATTGCCGGTTGCCGCCTTTCCGTGACCTGCATCACCAAAAATTTTGTGTGCGCGATATTTTGTTTTCAGCAACTTAGCCTACAAATCACTCCCAAATTATTGAGCCCCAGCAGCTTACAGGCAAAAATTTGATTTCAAAGAACTTAGCGGGATCGGTTCCGCAGGGACACGCTTCTGGTGTCCTCCAGCACAGTTTACAAGTTGCGGAACTGAGAACAAGTGAAATAAGCCGAGGGGAGGGTACGAAAGTAACCAGGATGGTTGCAAAATGCAACGTCACGATCTTCCCGAGGTACCCGACTCATTCCATCGGTTGTGGCAGAAGCGGTTTTACGATTGCCGGGCCGCTCGTCCTTTAAAGGGGGGCCTGGATTGTAAAAGCAGAGATCCGCCATTTGCCCCGCTCTGCCGACGTTTGGACACATTTCTGCTACGCCGCGAAATGCTCATCGCTATCATGCTGTCTATGGTTCGCATCCCTTGCGCTTGTTTCCTGCTGGTTGTTCTTGCCTCAGCCCTCAGCCTGCCGGCCCAAACCGAGGCAGCCACCGCAAAATCGGCGGACCAAACCGCCGCAGTGCGTGACGGCTCTCACGACTTCGACTTTCTTTACAGCAACTGGAGAATGCCCAATCACCGTCTGACCAAGCGCCTCGCGGGCTCGCATGAATGGGCCGATTTCGTGACCTGTGATGACGGCCATCCGCTGCCCGGAGGCATCGGGGATATCGATTACTTCCGCGCCGCCCACTGGAAGGATTTCGTTGGGGTCACGGTCCGCACCTACGATCCCAAGAGCGGTCTGTGGCGTATCTACTGGGTCGACAATACTTTCTCTGCCGGCGTGATTCAGCCGCCGGTAGTCGGCAAGTTTAACGGCAACGTAGGCATATTCGAAGGACCCGATACCTACAACGGCATACCCGTCATGGTGCGCTTCATCTGGACGCTGAACCCCAAACCTTCCGAACTTACTGCCGACTGGCAAAAGACCATGAATCCCAAAGGTCAGCCCGTAGTAGCCACCTGGCAGCAGGCATTTTCAACCGACAACGGCAAGACCTGGGAAACTAACTGGTACAACGAACTCATTCACGATGACAACTGCACGCCCACGCTGTAAGCGAAGTTGAAGGTGCGCGGGTATCCAATTCCGCTGTCTTTTGGCGGGGTGGGGACATTTGCGTGTCCCATCCAAAATTGTCATCACGAGGCCGCCCACGGCGGGCGAGGGGTCTGCAGTTCGCCGGCGTGTTAGCGATGCCCAGGAAGGGGGAAATGGGGCACTCGAAAGGCCGTTAGCCGTTAGCACTTAGCCCTTAGCCAAATGCCACCGTTCCGGGTACCCGAAGTCCTCTGGTCGCGCTTGCTTGTCGCTAACTGTCGTCCTGGTGCAGTGCCTGTTTCAGTTCCTGCAACAGCTGCGGACGCTCACGTCGCATGGCTTCGACTATGGCGGCTGCGAGGTCCTGATTTTGAATACCGTCACAACTCACCAGGGCCCTTACCAGGTCGTGGGCAAGTTGCATCTCCAACTGTGCCGAACTGAGGCGCGAGCGATAGACAAATGTTTTCCCCGACATTCTACAACCAAGCAGTCCTTTGCGGTAAAGGCGCGCCATGGTCGTCATGACGGTGGTGTAGGCCAGCGGACGCGGAATTCGGTGGAGCACCTCGCGCGCCGTCGACTCTCCGAAGCCGCACATCTGCCGCAGCACTTCGCACTCCAGAGGACCGAGCGCCGAACGGATGAGGCTGGGCACCTCAACAGCAGGCGCAGCAGTTAGCCTCCGCTTGCGACTAGACGATGGCGATGTCTTGCGGCGAGGCGGCTTCTCGTCCGAGTGTTGCTCCCGAGGGGGTGAAGGCCATGAAATGACGGGGTCCATGAGCACCTCCAGAGTTGAAGTTCGAAAAAAGCGAGAGCGAGTCAGCGCGGCTCGCTCTTCCAGCGTTGGCTTTAATAAGGCGCGCGATTGAAAAACAGGGAGAGGCCGTTATTGCCGATGAGGAGGTCCGATCCTCTTCCCAGAACGCCGTTGTTCAGGAATGAGCCGGCTGCGATGGCCAGCGCTCCGTCGTCGACTCCGTAGGTGCCTTGCACCTGGAAGCTGCCATTGCCGGCACCCTTCAGGATGAAGACGGTGCTGTTGAGCGCACTGATCACCGCGAGATCGGGGTTGCCGTCGCCATTGAAGTCGGCGGCGACCATCGAGGAGACGCCGAAGCCCTCGTTGTAATAAGCACCGGGAACGAAGGTTCCGTCGCCCTGACCGGTCAGGATGGAGACGTCACCGAAGACGTCGGTATTCGTGGCAACGGCCAAGTCCATTTTGGCGTCGGTGTTGAAGTCTCCCGCGACAACCGCACTGGGATGCTGCCCGGTCGAGTAGTCAACCCGGTTGGCAAAGGTTCCGTCGCCGTTGTTGAGGAGGATGGAAACGAGGCCTGGGCCTTTGCTGTTCTGCGGGGTTAGGAAATCCGCGACGGCGAGGTCTGGCTTTCCATCTCGGTTGAAGTCAGCCGCCACGATGGACGCAGGCCCCGTGCCGGTGACGTAGGCAAGCGCGTCGGCAAAGGTCCCGTCGCCGTGATTGAGCAGGATGGAAACCGTGTTGTCATTGGTGTTGGCGATGGCCAGATCAGGTTTCCCGTCGCCATTGAAATCAGCAATCGCGATGGCAGCGGGATCTGAACCGGCAGAGTAAGTGTGGATTGGACCGAAGCTGCCGCCATTGTTGATGAGGACGGAAACGGAGTTGTCGCCGGCGTTAGTCACAACCAAATCGATCCTGCCGTTTCCGATGAGATCGGCGGCGGCGATGGCATCGGGACTCAGGCCGACTGAGTAGACACGCCTGCCGGTGAAGGTTCCATTCAGACCGCCGTAGAGGATGGTCACTGTATTCGCACTGCGGTTCACGAGTGCCAGGTCTTGTAGTCCGTCGCCGTTGAAGTCGGCCACGGTGACGGCCTCAACCTCGCCGACGCTGGAATTATTGGTGCAGGCAGGGAACGTGCCGTCGCCGTTGCCGAGGAGTACGGAGGCGCGGTTCACCTCTCCGTTGGTGAAGACCACGTCGAGTTTGCCGTCGTGATTGAAATCACCAGCGGCAAGCGCCCATGGATTATTTCCGGTAGTGTAGGAAACCGCCGGCTGAAAGGTGCCGTCGCCCTTGCCCAGCAAAATCGATACTGCACCGCCGTTCGTGATGCTGGTTCCGGCGCTGACGATCAGGTCGGTGACTTGATCGGCATTCAGGTCTTGTGCAATCACGCGATGGGGCCCGAATGCGACCGGGTAGTCCACCTTGGGTGCGAAGCTGCCGTCGGCCTTCCCCAGCAGGATGGAAACTGTGCCGTCGTTCGCATTTACCACCGCCAGGTCTGCAATACCGTCACGATTGAAGTCGGCTGACACGACCGACGATGGTGCCTTGCCGGTGGGGTATGCAATCGGCAAAACGAACGCCCCATCCCCGTGGCTGCGCAGAATGGAGACGGCATTCACACCATTGATGGCGGTGAAGTTGGTGACGGCGAGGCTGGCGCCGATTGTGCCGGCGAGTTTCGCCGCAGTGAGCTGGCCAACGCCTGAACCGGCGGGATACTCGCCACGTCGAGTGAAGGTGCCGTCGCCGTTGCCAAGAAACACGGTAACCGTGCCGAAGCTTGGGTTGACGGGACTGATGGCATTGGCCACGGCGAGGTCCGTCCTGCCGTCGTTGTTGAAGTCGGCAGCAACAATGGAGACTGGATCGGTGTTTGTTCCGTAGTTCGCGGCAGGTTGAAAGGTGCCATCGCCACGGTTGAGCAGAACTGACATCGATCCTGCGCCACATGTGTTGCTGCAGTTCTGGTTGGTCACGGCCAAGTCGGGCTTTCCATCGCCATTGAAGTCCCCGACGGTGATTGCGTCGGGGCTGGTGCCTACCGTGTAGTCAGCACTCTTGCTAAGCGAACCGTCAGGTTGGCCGAAGTAGACGGAGGCCGTGTTGTCGCTCAAATTGACGACGACAATGTCCGTATAGCCGTCGCCGTTGAGATCGGCGCTGGCTACCGCATAAGGGGTGTTGCCCGTAGGAAGGTCGGCCCTGCCGAAGACATAAGAATGGGGGGCATGACCCTTTACTTGCTGCGCCGCCCCGGCGCCAACCGCCAGACCCAAAAGAACAAGCAATAGAACCTGGTTTTTCATCTTGCGTCCCCAGCCTCGAAGTTGGGATTTGCGGGCTTCGAGTTGACGCGAGTTTGCCGCTAGTACTACCGGCAGTCGATGCTCTGGCGATAATTTGAGGGTAATTTAGGGATAATCGCGGTAAATCATAGAAAGGGATATGAGTTAAGATGGTCTGCTATGGCATGCTGTCCAGATAAGTAGGCGGGAAAATAGGTAACTGTTGGTAGTTACTCTTTCACGGACTAGCGGTAAATTCGCATGGATAGTACTATCGCTCACACTTATGGCTATGGCAGCCATTACTCCCGGCGAGCTACTTAAGAAGGTAGGGCCATGAGTAACGCGACCTATCCGTTGAAGCTTCCGTGCCGGGTGCCGCACTCATTCGATCGGTAGTGAGTGGGATATTACACGGTTGACCCCGCGACGTCGGAGACCGTGTCTCTGATAGCCACTCAGTCTTCGGGAGCGACAGCGGTGCCTCGAAGGTTCCTATCGACTTCATCTTCGTTTAGGGCTTCAGCCTCTGGCCGCGCAGGGGCTGAAGCCGACTCGCTACGACGCTTTTAGCGCTTGGCACTGATGGCGGAATGGGGAACCCAAAACCCGGAGCTGCAAGTCTCCGATTAAGCGGAACGCCGCAGCTTGAGCTTCCAAATGGTCACGAACGCGGCTAAGCCCATGCCAAGATCCAACAGGATGCCCGGCTCTGGAATCGGGGTTGGCCTTGGCGTTGGCGGGAGTGAATTGATCGGCTTCAGATCTCCTCCGTTGGAGAGTCCGCCTCCGCCGAACTTGGTCCCAGGCAGGCCCGGCGTGCCAGCCGACAAGGAAGAAGCCGAGTTGATCTGCGAAGCGATCGAATTGGGTTGGCTCACACTCTGAGGCGAGTCGTTCGACAGCAGAGGGTCTTGTTCACCGACATTTCCCGTTAACTGAACGGTCGCAACCGAACCGGCATTGGAAGAAATTGCGACGCTCAAAAAAAGCACAAGCAAGCCGAAGCGCACGTACAGCGAGGTACTCATTGTCCTATCCCCTCTCGTAGCTTGGCTGACACCCCTAGACTTGAGCTCACGTAAGAGCAAGCGGGATTCCAAGGGCTGCGGTGAGGTGAGGTGCTGAAATCATGGGTATGTTCGGGCCTAGCTGCCCGTTAGGTCGAACATGGGGCTACGAGGTAAATTCAAGAATCGATGGCAGTAGTTCTGCCCCGATGCTGAACTCCGGTCATGGCCACGCGATCTTTATGTGGCTTGAGCTTCGATCAAGCCTCATCCCGCTCCACGGGCATTTTTGGGTCTGCCTGGCCGAAACGACAGGTCTTGTCTACAGATTTGGGAAAATTTCTACCCATAGTTTCTAAAGCGATTAGAACCCCCCGGTACTGGCCCCACGTGGGGGGGCGCCGCCTATTCCAACGGGTGCAACGAGGGAGGCCCAACACCCCAACGCCGCCAAAGGAAGTCGGAATGGACCCCCAAAATCCGCGTCCCGGCAATTCAAGTCGGAACGGGGCCCCGATGAGCACCCGGCTTCAGCTCTCCCTCGGGTTCTATAATCATCCAATATCGGAATGGTGCGAGACGGTTACTATTACGGGCTGGCGTTTGTTGCGGTGGCGGTGCTGGTGGGATGGCTGACGATTCCGGCACTGGCCGTCGTACCGCTGCTGCTGGCCGCGTTTTTCCTGTGGTTCTTCCGTGATCCTGAGCGCCAGATTCCGGCGTTTGAAGGCGCGATCGTCTCTCCTGCTGACGGCAAGGTCACCGACATCTCGGTGATCCAGGTGGAGGGCGAGCCGCGCACGCGCATCAGCATCTTCCTGAACGTCTTCAATGTTCATGTGAATCGTTCGCCTGCCGCTGGGACCATCACCGGCGTGCGCTATCAGAAGGGCAAGTTTGGCAATGCCATGGGCGCGGTCTCGGCCGAGGCGAACGAGCAGAACATTGTCACGATGCAAACCGAATACGGGACGATGGTCTTCAAGCAGATTGCCGGGCTGATAGCGCGGCGCATCGTGTTCAACAAAAAAGTTGGCGACCACCTGGCGCGCGGAGAGCGCGTCGGGTTGATCAAGTTCGGCTCGCGCACCGATGTCATCTTCGCCGCCGGCGCGCAGATGAAGGTCAAGGTCGGCGATGCGGTGAAGGGCGGGGCAACCGTGCTGGCCATCGCGCAGCCCCGAGCATCTTTGCAGCCTCAGCGCGAAATGGCGGAAGCGCAATGAGCACCTTTTCGGAACGGCGAGAGACGGAAGAGCGGAAGCGGCGTCCGCGCAAAGGGCTGTTCCTTCTGCCGTCGGCGTTTACGGCGGCCAACATGGCGGCGGGATATTACGCCATATCGCAATCGATTCTGGGAGCGACGGCCGGCGCCAGCCACTTCAATCATGCGGCGGAGGCGATCGGCATCGCCATTGTGTTTGACTTCTTCGATGGCGCGGTGGCGCGGCTCACGAATACAGCCAGCGCCTTCGGCCGCGAGCTGGATTCGCTGGCCGACGTGATCACCTTCGGCGTAGCTCCGGCGGTGCTGGCCTGGATGTGGGGCTTCCGCATGCTGCCGCTGAACTTCGACCCGGATGCGCGGGCGCGGGTGCTGCAACTGGGCGGAGTCGCGACCTTCGTGTTCCTGATGGCGGGTGCGTCGCGACTGGCGCGCTTCAATATTCAGGTCAATCCGCAGCCGCTGAATCCCGGAAGGCCGGGGCGAAAATATTTTGTTGGCATGCCGATTCCGGCGGGCGCGGGCGCGGTGGCCGCGATGGTCCACCTGGTAAATGGTGAGGCGCTAAAGTGGTGGCCGCTGTCGATCGGATGGGCGTTGTTTGTCTTCCTCATCTCGTTCCTGATGGTGAGCACCTGGCGTTTCTTTAGCCTGAAGGGCATCAACTTTCGCGAGCAGCAGAACTTTCGCTGGCTGATCGGGCTGGGCGCGCTGATTGCGCTAATCTGGTTCGCGTCGGAGTACGCACTGTTCGTCCTGGCGTTGGTTTACATTCTTTCGGGAGTGCTGGCGCGGCTTTCGTTTCTGTTCCGGCGCGGCACAGTGGCACATTCTCCGGCGCGAGACGAGGCCTCGCACGCATAATGAAGAACGATCCTAAAACTTCTGCCGGCCGTTCGGACACCGGTACCCGCGGAGACGCGTTTCGCCTGGCGGTTGTGGGCGCAGCGACCTTGAAGGGCCGCGAACTGAAAGAGGTGCTTGCGGAGCGCAATTTCCCGGCGCACGATACGCGCCTGCTGGATGATGAAGAGTCCCTGGGGCAGGTGGATTCGGTTGGCGATGAGCCGACGTTCATCCAAACCGTCATGCCCGAGCACCTGGAAAACGTGGACTTCACCTTCTTCGCCTCCGACGAGGCCTATACCCGCAACACATGGGAGATGGCCCGCAATGCGAGCAGCGACATTATCGACCTGTCGTATGCCCTGGAAGGCATGGAGGGCGTGAGCCTGCGCGCGCCGTGGGTGGAGCGCGAGCTGGGGATTACACCTGCTATCGATTTCGGCGGCGCGCCGGTGGTGGTGGCGCATCCGGCGGCGATGGTTTTGGCGCTGCTGCTGTTGCGCATTCAGAAGGCGAACCCGATCAAGAGCGCGGTGGTGACGGCCTTTGAGCCGGCATCGGAGCATGGGCGTCGCGGCATGGATGAGCTGCATGAGCAGACCGTCAACTTGCTCTCGTTTCAGCAATTGCCACGAAGCGTTTTTGATGTGCAGGTTGCATTCAACCTGGTCGATCGATTGGGCGAGAAGTCGCTTCCGCCGCTGGCTTCGGCGGAAGAGCGCATTTTGCGGCACTTCCGAGCGATTGCCGGGGACAAGGTGGTGGTGCCGTCGCTGATGCTGCTGCAAGCTCCTATCTTTCATGGGTACGCTTTTTCGGTTTACATTGAGATGACCAATCCCATGAAGCTGGAACAGGCCAACGAGGCGCTCGCCGGCCCCCACATTGAGATCACGCAGGGGTTCGAGGATGCTCCCAGCAACGTGAACGCAGCCGGCCAGGAACAGGTCCAGGTGGCGCTGCGGAAAGACCCCGGGCACGCGAATGGCCTGTGGCTGTGGGCGGCCTCAGACAATCTGCGGGTTGAAGCGGTTGCAGCGGTAGAGTGCGCGGAGGGCATGATTGGCGGGCGTCCGCGTGGGAAGGTGCAGTGAGGCGCGTGCGCCGGGCATACTTGGTACTGCTGACCGCGTTGCTGCTGGCCTGCGCGAGTTGCGGCTATCACACCAGCGGCAAAGCGGTGCGCCTGCCAAAAAACGTACGCTCCATCTATGTTCCGACGTTCACCAACGAGACGCATTCTTTCAGGGTGGAGCAGGTCTTGACTGCAGCCATTGTGCAGGAGCTGCGCAGCCGAACCAACCTCCAGGTTGTGCTGTCGGATAAAGAGCCGGCAGACGCCACGCTGAACGGGGCGGTCACTCAGGCGGTAACCTACCCGTTGACCTACAACTCGCAGACCGGCCAGGCGTCCTCTTCGATGCTGCAAGTGGGAATGAGGGTGTCGCTGCTTGATCGCGACGGCAAAGTCTTGTGGCAGAACCCGAACTACATTTTCCGCTCCCAGTATGAGCTGTCCCAGGACCCGGCCAGCTTCTTCGAAGAAGAATCGCCGGCATTGCAGCGCGTTGCGCACGACTTCGCGCAAGACATGGTGAGCAACATTGTGGAGGCGTACTGATGCGCAGCTTCGCCGCCTCAGACCGCTTCGTGTCGGACATGAAGTCGCGCAAGCTGGCGGCGGGGTATGTCTTTATTGGTGACGAAGGATTTTTCCGCCGCAAGTGCCGGGAGGCGATTCTGCAGCACCTGGTGCCGGAAGACGTCCGCGAACTGAGCCTCTACGACATGGACCTTGCGGAGGTGGACCTGCGCGAGGTTCTCGACCGCGCACGCACGCCGTCGCTGATGGCGCCCTTCCAGGTGTTCTTCGTTCGCGGCGTGAAAAGCCTCTACGGACGCGGCAAGCACGACGAAGAGTTTGCGGCAATCGAAGAATACTTCGCGAATCCTAATCCTGACGCAATGCTGGTGTTTGTTGCCGACCACATCAGCATTCCTGCCGATGTTCGCCGCATGGACATGACGGACAAAGAGCGCTACGAGCGCATTCGCGAGACTTTGGGCGAGTACTGCCAGGTGTTGGAGCTGGCGAGGGTCGAGGAAGGCGATGCAGCGAGCTGGGCCATCCAAGCGGCCAATGCGGATGGCGTGAAGCTCGACGCGGATGCGGCACGTGAGCTGGTGGACTCGCTCGGTGGCGACATGATGATGATCGCCAACGAGCTGGAGAAGCTGATGCTGTTTGTCGGCGAGAAGAAGCGCATCGGCCTGGGCGATGTAGAGACCATGGTGCTCGCCGCCAAGCAGCGTTCGTTTTACGAGCTGACCGACGCAATCTCGGCCCGCGATCGTGAACGCGCCCTGGAGGTGCTGGACGCGATACTCAGCTCCGGCGACGGAGAAGAAGCGGCCATCGGACATCTTTATATGCTGTCGCGCACCTTCAAGCAGATGCTGGTCATCTTCGAGCGTAACGTGCGCGACTCGCGCGCGCTGTGGCAGGCGCTGTGGCAAGGCTTCCGGCTGCCACCATTCGCGGCAGAAGATGTAATCAAGCAGGCGCGGCGTTACAAGTCGAGGCGAGAGCTGACGAGTGCGATCCGCAAAGTCGCGCGTGCAGATCTGGCGCTGCGCTCGAACGCGGTAAGCAAGCGGCTGGTGCTGGAAAACCTGGTGCTCGACTTGACCGCCGAGCCAAAGCTGCAGGAAGCAGGCTGGCTGCAAGATGAACTACCTGTATAAACATGGATGTCGACGCGTATTGCGAACGTATCGGATACCACGGCCCGCGACAGCCTTCGCTTGAAACTCTCCGCCGTCTGCACCGTCGTCATCTGTATACCGTTCCATTTGAAAATCTGGACATTGCTTTAGGAGATCCGATAGT
>Ga0335083_10012412_pt1 | contig 10195 bp, 7 predicted proteins | sample Lox_Sample_42_FD_206716 | JGI IMG/M metagenome (GOLD analysis project Ga0335083, IMG submission 206716) | Soil microbial communities from Loxahatchee National Wildlife Refuge, Florida, United States - Lox_Sample_4.2 | ecosystem: Environmental > Terrestrial > Soil > Wetlands | place: USA: Florida...
TTTTACCTTCGTGCCTTCATCGAGTCCGTACGCGCCTTCATTGATGACAAGATCGCTCGCCGCGACGCCACTCGTGACTTGCACTTCACCCGCATCCTGAACGCCGACCTCGACAGCTTTCTTGTGAGCGGTCCCGTCTGCGCCGACGATCATCACTGACTTGCTCCCGTCCTGCGCCGTCAAAATGGCGGACGCTGGAACCTTCAGAGCGTTCGCAATGGTTTTGCTCGCAATCGCTGCGTGAACGGGCGTTCCAACTTTGAGTCTGCCATCTTTGTTTTCAATACGCAGCCATACTTCAACCGTCGTGCTGCCGGGATCGAGCGCCGGACTGATGAGCGAGACCTTCGCTGGAACCGGATCATCAAGGCCGGGAACCGTAATCGATGCTGCGTCTCCCACCTGCAGTCGCTGCGCCGGAAGTTGGGAGATGTGGATCTTGGCCAGCACCGCCGATGTGTCCATGACCGTGAGCAGCGGAGTGCCCACCGTCGCTGTTTCGCCTGCAAAGAGCGGGCGATCGGTAACCACGCCGTCGATGGGACTGTGAATCTCCGAGTAGCTCTGCTGTGCCTCCGCACCCAGATATTTGCCCTTGGCAGATGCCAGTTGTCCCTGCGCTTCCTTCAGAGCGGCCTCGTGGCTCACGCTTTTCATCGACTCCAGATGCTTTTTTGCCGAGTCATATGCGGCCTGCGTCTGCACCAGCGCAGCCACAGCAGTATCCAGGTCACGCCCGGGAATCGCGCCTTCGGCGAAGAGTTGCTTGCGGCTGTCCACGATGCTCTGGTTCAGATCGAGATTTGCTTTGGCTTGCGCGAAGTCCAATTCAGCCTTCTGGTAGTCTTCCGGAACCTGCGCGCGCGTTGACGTATCATAGGCGGCCTGTGCCGCCGTGAAGTTCCCTTCGCTGTCCACAACTGCGGCGGTCAGGTCGCGGTTCTCAAGTGTCGCCAGCAATTGGCCCGCCTTTACACGCGATCCGCGTTGCACATAAAACTTCGTGACAGGTGCGCTGATCTTGGGGGCAATGGCAGCCTGCGCAAGCGGTGTAAGCACAGCATCTGCTGTAAGGTGCGCAGCGATTGGTCCTTGCGTCGGGTGCGCTGCCTGCACCTCAACCTGAACTTCAGGAGCGTTTTCCTTCTTCGAGCACCCTGCGGCTGCGACCCATAACGCGATCGATACGGGAATCAGGAACCGGCGAGAAAGGTTCCGTCGCACGTGACTTCCTTCTTTCAGTTCGTTCATCAACATCACAGTCTTCCCGTCAATGTCTGAAGATTGGCCAGCGCGGCTTGATAGCGAACAGTTCCATCCGCGCGCGCATTTTCAGCCAGTGTGAGAGCATTCTGCGCGTCTACTACTTCGAGCACCGTCGCTTCACCGCCGGTATAGCGCATCCTCGTGAGCCGAAGGCTCTCCGCAGCTGTTTGAACGCTCTGATCGAGCGACGCCAGCTGATCGTGCGCCGCCACGGCTTCGCTATAAGCCTCGTCAAGATTGGCAATGAGTCTCTTCTGCGTCGCGCTGAGGGCTACGCGAGTCGCGTCACGGCGGATCTCACTCTGCTTCACCTTGTGCTGCGTAGACAGCCAGTCCCAGACGGGAATGTCGAGCGTGGCGCTCGCCGAGTAACCAAGGTTCCGCACTCCATCCGGCCCATTCACAGCGAACTGCGGTGCATCGATACCGTAAGTAAAGTTCACTGCCAGATCGGGCAGGTAAGCGGCGCGCGCGGCCAGCACCTCGGCATCACTCTGTTTCAGCGCCGCCAGTGCGCTTCTCAGATCAGGATTATTCTTGGTTGCCGCCGCTTCTATCTCTGCGCGAGTGGGAACTTCGGGGAGGCTCTGGGGCGTCTGCAATGTATAGGGCGTACGCGGATCCGGAAAAAGCAGAACTGCGAGTTCGAGCCTCGCTTTTTCGGCAGCAACGTTCGCGTCTACCATATCGCGCTGCCGCTGCTGCTGTTCCAATTGTGCCTTAATCACGTCGGCATGGGCCGCCTCGCGGACAGCCTCCCTTTTCTTCGTCAAGTCGGCAAATGCATCGGCCTCGGCCGTAGCTCGTTTGGCAACAATAACTTTTTGATCTGCCGCCAATAAACTGTAATAGAGGTTCACCACCGCCTCGACTAAGCCTCGCCGCGCCACCTCAAACTGAGCCTCAGCGAACGCTGCTGCAGCATCTGCGCGCTTCACCTCGGCCACCTGGGCAAGGCCAACAGTCTCGTTCACGATTCCCTGGCTTGCGTATTCGCGGATTGCATTGTTCGCAATAAAGCGGGGCGACGGCTGGGATCCGACCTGACCCGCCTGATTGCGTTCTCCGTTGGGCTGGGTATAGAGGTACTGGTTGTGGTACACAGCGTTCGGCAGCAGAGACGCCCGAGCGATGGACCGATCCAGCCCGGCCGCCTTGCTTTCGCCGGCGCTGGCCGCAAATGCGGGCTCATTGCCCTGCGCACGGTGAATTGCCTCATCCAGGGTGATAACGATAGGGCCCGGAACCTGAGCCGCCCCAGCACTTACCTGCTGAGACCAGGCGCCTGCCGTTCCGAGTCCAAAACCGACCATCAGGAGCACCCGCCAGCCAGCCCGTATCTTTTTGGTTCGAGAGCACATTACAAGACCAGCGTAGGGGCAAAACCTTAATTTGGCATGAAATGAAACGGGCTGCACGGTATCCTCAAATCGAATCTGAAGCCTCAGCAGGCCTCTTCACCAAGGTAATCCGTCAAAACATAAGAAAGACTTGCCAAGGCACGCCGATATGACTACCTTGGCTCCGGGAGGCTGGATTGCCTGGGACCCTTGGAACTCCACGAGAGACTTTCCCTCAGGAACGGCGCGTTGCTATCGTCCCCCGCCAATGCGAGGTGCTGAAAAAGGCCGGTCTTGAGGTCATCGTTGAACAATCGGCAGGCGTTGCCGCCGGCTTTCCTGATGAGATGTACGTCGCCCGCGGCGCGCGCATCGGCACCCGCGAAAGCGTGTTTGGCGAATCCGACATCATCGCACAGGTTCGCTGCCTGGGCGCCAACCCTGACCTTGGGCGGTCAGATCTTGAGCTAATGCGACCCGGCCAGGTACTGATCGGCTTTGGCGAACCCCTTTCGGCATTGCAGGAGTGCTCGCAGTTGGCTTCCGCCGGAGCGTCGCTGATCGCGCTCGAGCTTATTCCCCGCATCACTCGCGCGCAGAGCATGGACGCGCTCTCTTCGATGGCGACCATCTCCGGCTACCGTGCCGTTCTGATGGGCGCGATCCAATTGCCGAAGATGTTCCCGTTGTTGATGACGGCAGCCGGCACTCTTACCCCCGCGAAAGTATTCGTTCTGGGAGCGGGCGTCGCCGGTCTGCAGGCCATTGCTACAGCGCGGCGGCTAGGAGCAGTCGTCTGCGCCTATGATGTTCGCCCTGCGGTGAAGGAACAGGTAGAAAGCGTTGGCGCGAAATTTGTCATGCTCGACGTTGACGCAAAGTCATCGGAAGACAAGGGCGGCTATGCCAAGGCAATGGACGAGGATTTCTACCGCCGCCAGCGCGAGCTGCTGACCGAGGTTCTGCGTGAACAGGATGTGGTCATCACAACCGCCGCCGTTCCCGGGCGCAAGTCGCCTATCCTGATTTCCGCCGAGATGGTCTCGGCGATGCCGGCGGGTTCGGTGATCGTTGACATCGCGGCGGAGCGCGGCGGCAATTGCGAACTCACGAAACCCGGCGAGACGGTCGTGCAGGACGATGTCACCATTCTCGGGCCGGTCAATCTTCCTTCAATGGTTCCACATCATGCGAGCCAGATGCTGTCGGCGAACATCGCTGCGGTTGCCAAATTGTTCATACGCAATGGCAGCGTTTCAGTAAATCTGGACGACGAGATCATCCGCGAATCGCTTGTCACGCATCAGGGTAAGGTCGTGCATCCGCGCGTTGCCGAGTTAGCGGCCTTGGCGGCTCAGGGATAAGTAGTCAGAACTTTAGGAGGGAAGAGTGCCGGCGGACTTTATTTCGAATCTTTATGTATTCATCCTGGCGGGGTTTGTCGGGTTTGAGCTCATCAAGCGGGTATCGCCCCTTTTGCATACGCCGTTGATGTCGCTGACCAACGCCCTTGACGCCATCGTGGTGGTAGCGGCGATTATCATCACGGGGAGGCATGAGACGGCGCTCAGCACTACGCTGGGAGCGATCGCGGTGGCTGCTTCCTTCAGCAACATGGTGGGCGGATTTTTCATCACCGACCGCATGATCCGCATGTTCAAATCCGGCAGGGCTAAGAAATCATGAACGCAGGGGCCATTCAGCAGTATCTCGATTTCGCGTACATCGTTGCGGTTGTGCTGTTTATCTTGGCGCTCAAGTGGCTGAGCTCGCCGGTGAGTGCGCGGAGAGGCGTGTTGGCTGGCGAGGTCGCGGCTGGTCTGGCGGTTATAGCGACGCTCAACAACCCGGAACTAGTCGCTTACAAGTGGATTGTCATCGCACTGATCATCGGCGCTGGAATCGGCATTCCACTTGGCATGGTGAAGATTACGGCGGTTCCGCAACGGACAGCTTTGAGTCACGCCTTTGGCGCTCTGTCGGCGGCCATGATCGGCATTGCGGAATATTATGTAGGGCTTTCGCATTTAAGCCGGTTTGAGATGGGCGAGATTGCCATGGAAGTGATCATCGGCTCGCTGACCTTCACCGGCAGCTTGATCGCCGCTGGCAAGTTGCAGGAACTTCTGCCACAGCGTCCGATTGTTTATAAAGGGCAAAATATTGTTAGTCTTTCAGTACTTGGCGCGGCCGTTGTATTGGCAGTCGCGTTGGTGATCCATCCGGAACATACGGCGTTGTTCCCGATCATGGTGATTGTGGCGCTGGCGTTTGGTGTGATGTTGGTGACGCCGATTGGTGGCGCAGATATGCCGACCGTGATCTCGCTGTTGAACTCTTATGCAGGATTTTCGGCGGCGCTGTTGGGATTTGTGCTGAACAGCAAAGTGCTGATTGTGGCTGGCGCGCTTGACGGCTCTTCCGGATTCGTTCTGTCAGTCATCATGTGTCGCGCCATGAACCGCTCCTTCAGCAACGTGCTGTTCGGCGCCTTTGGCACGATTCAGACCAGCACGAAACAGACCACAGAACGCCCTGTGCGCTCGGCTTCCGCCGAAGAAGCCGCAGAGATTCTCGACGCCGCACGTAAGGTGGTCATCATTCCCGGATATGGCATGGCCGTCGCCCAGGCGCAGCACAAGCTGCGCGAGCTGCATGACATCCTTACCAAGCGCGGCATTGAAGTAAGCTTCGCGATCCATCCGGTCGCGGGGCGAATGCCGGGCCACATGAACGTCCTGCTGGCGGAGGCCGATGTTCCCTACGACCGCCTTGTCGAGATGGAGGACATCAATCCTGAGTTCCCCCGCACGGATGTTGCCCTCGTCATCGGTGCAAATGATGTCGTCAATCCAGCGGCGCGCTTTGAGAAAGACAGCCCGATCGCCGGCATGCCGATCCTAAATGTGTATGAGGCGCAGACCATCATGGTGATCAAGCGCAGCATGAACCCGGGCTTTGCCGGCATCGACAACGATCTCTATTACCTGGATAAAACCCTCATGCTCTTTGGCGATGCCAAGAGTTTTGTCTCCGGCATCGTCAAGGAACTGAACGCAGTCGCCGCTGGCTAATCGACACAGGACTATTTCCTGAGATCGCTCAACAGGAGATATCCGCTTTCTGCAACGCGTCTTTCAGGCCCTTCATACTGATGCGCGTCGAAGCCTCAGGCGTGCCTGCTCCGCGCCAATGCGTTTCCAGGCTCACCGCATAGTGGTAGCCATCCCGCTTGAGTGCGCGAAACTGACCCACCCAGTCCACCACTCCTCCACCAACCGGAGCCCATTCGTACTTCCCTCCAGCCAGCCGCTTTACATCTTTGCAGTGGCAGTGCCCTATGCGCTCCTTTGGCAGCAGATCGTAGCCGGTTGGATACGGCGTGTTGTCCGGGAAGGTTGCCGCATTGCCCGGGTCCCAGTTCAGCATGAAATTCTTGTTCGGAATCGCTTTCAAAACGCCGACCGCCTCTTCCGCCGTTCCCGTGTTGCAGGCCATTTCATTTTCCAGCAGAAGGATGAGATTGTTCTTCGCGCACTTTTCGGCGACCTCGCGGAGCTTGTCGTTCATCGCCGCGCGGTACGGCTTGGGATCCGCAAGACGCCAGAAATCGAAACAGCGTATGCGGTCGGTCTGAAATGCCTTGGCCAGTTCGATGCAATGGTCGAGCAGGGCGTCCTGCTGCTTGAAATCGAAGTCGGCGTGGAACTGATCGCGCCTGGGGCTTTCCTTCGAGAGCGGCGCCCCCGGCCAATCCACCTTGAATAGCGGGCTAGCGATGTCGGTAACGCGGAGCTTGTATTTTTCGAGAATCTTCTGCGCGTCGGCGATCTCCTTCGCATCGAGCGCGGTGATGTTCTTCTTCCACATGCCACGCAGCTCAATCCAGCTCAGGCCAAAGTCCTGAGAAGCAATCTGGCACGCGCGGTCGAAATCTTCTGTCAACTCATCGTTGATGACGGCCAGCCGAAAAGGACAGCTCACACTCGCCCACGCAGATGCCTTTGCCAGCACACCCGTTGCTCCAAGACCAAGCAGAAATTCACGACGCGATGCCGGCATGGGCCGCACCTCCAGCAAAGCAAGCCAAACCATTTAGAGAAGGGGACATAAATCACTCCGACTGCAAATCAGTTACCTGAAATCATAGTTGAATTCAGCTCAACCGTTATACCGCAATACGGTACTCAGTCGTCGAATGCAATCTCCAGCACAATGTCTCCGCCTGCGAGACGGAATCGCAGAGCTTTCGAGACACGGGCTATTCCCTTTTGATACATCATTCTTGTGACAGCACCACTTCCCTCGCTCCGCTGCCCACCAACGGGACCATTGATGCCGATTCCACTACGCCAAAAAAGAGCGCCATTCTCACAGACTGCGCCTACGCGATTCATGCTTTTTTTTCTGGCAATGGTTCTTTCAGGGACCACGCTTCAACAGATTAGGGCAGCGGAACTACCGTGGTCACAGCGGATGGCCGACTCAACCATCCAGCGCTGGCCAAAGGGCAAGTTCCTTCCGAGCGACAAGCCATGGGTATGGAACTACGAATTGGGCGTCCTGCTGCAAGGCATGGATGCAGCCTGGTATCACTCAGCAAACGGCGCTGATTACACCTACATCAAGGACTCCATCGACCCGTTCATCAACGGCGACGGCTCCATCTCAACCTACAAACCGGAGAACAATGCGCTCGATGATCTCGTACTGGGCCGCGAAGTCCTCCTGCTCTACGCAGTCACGCAGGACGCAAAGTACTACAAGGCAGCAACGCTGCTTCGTCAGCAGTTGAACACGCATCCCCGCACCTCAGACGGAGGCTTCTGGCACAAGCAGCGCTATCCAAATCAGATGTGGCTCGACGGCCTCTACATGGCTGAGCCTTTCTACGCCGCCTACGCTGCCACATTTCACCAGCCTCAGGACTTCGTGGATATAACCAAGCAGTTTGTATTGATGGAGCAGCACTCGCGCGATCCCCAGACCGGTCTCCTCTATCACGGCTGGGACGAAACGAAGCAGCAGGTCTGGGCCAATAAGACAACCGGCATGTCGCCGAATTTCTGGGCGCGCGGCATGGGCTGGTACATGATGGCCCTCGTCGATACCCTTCCCTATTACGGTGAAAACGACCCCGGCCGTCAACAGCTTCTCGGCATCCTGCAAAGGCTTTCTGCTGCAATTGTGAAATACCAGGACAAGGACAGCGGCCTGTGGTACGAGGTCGTTGATAAGCCGGGCGCGAAAGACAACTACTTCGAGTCCTCAGCCGCCTGCATGTTCACCTATGCTCTGGCCAAAGCGGTCCGGCTTGGATATCTCCCCGAAACCTACGCATCCAACGCCTCCCGCGCATACCAGGGAATTCTGAAACACTTCGTGAAAGTGGAATCTGACGGAGAAGTTACACTCACCGGCACGGTCAAGGCCATCGGACTCGGCACAGACACGGTCCACGATGGAAGCTATTCCTACTATGTCAGCCGGGAAGTTATCAGCAACGATCCCAAAGGCGTCGGCGCATTCTTGATGGCCAGCACAGAAATGGAAGCGTCACAGACCGCCAAATTGGGTCGCGGTAAAACGATCCTGCTCGACGCATGGTTCAACAGCCAGACGCGCAAAGACGCCTCCGGACAGACGGTTTCCTATCACTACAAATGGAACGACTACAGTAACAGCGGCTACTCTCTCTTCGGCCACCTGCTGCGCGAATATGGCCTGGAGACCGACACTCTCTATGAAGCTCCCACCTTACAGAATCTAAGCAAGGCACAGATCTATCTCATCGTTTCGCCGGACAATCCGAACTGGAACAAAAATCCGCACTACATGGACGCGGACTCAGCCAACCGAATCGCAGACTGGGTGAAGCAAGGAGGCATGCTCGTCATCATGGAGAACGACCCGAGTCACGCCGACATCGAGCATCTCAACGTTCTCGCCGAGCATTTCGGCATGCACTTCAACACCGTGCTGCGTAATGCAGTCGAAGGCGATCACTACGAGATGGGAAGAATTGACGTGAACGGCAACGGCCCCATCTTTCACTCGCCCCACATCCTGTTCATGAAGGAAATTTGCACGATAACGCTCAAGGAGCCTGCCACCGCAATCTGGAGCAATAAGGGCGACGTAATGATGGCCGAAGCCAGCTATGGAAAGGGCAAAGTGGTTGGCTTTGTAGACCCCTGGCTATACAACGAATATACCGACGGAAGAAAGCTGCCACCGCCCTATGACAATCTGGCAGGCGGTAAAGAATATGTTCGCTGGCTGCTCGAACAGCTCCCCGCAAAACGCTGATGCGCATCTGTACTACTTGATGAAGTTCAGGAAAATATTATGAAAACGTACCTCCTTGCCGACCCCGTTCGATATCCACGCATGACAACTTCAGAACTGCGTGAAGCATTCCTGATCGGCTCCCTGCATCAGCCGGAGTCGATTCAGTTGGCGTACATCGATCTGGATCGCACCATCGTTGGCATGGCTGCGCCGACTGCCGGCCCACTGCAGTTGCCAACCGACATCGCATTGAAGTCCAGCTATTTCACAGAACGGCGCGAACTCGGAGTCCTGAACATTGGGGGAACAGGCAGCGTAACTATCGGCGACAAATCATACTCGCTGAACAATCTGGACTGCCTGTACATAGGCCGCGGAAACCCTGAAATCTCCTTCACCTCGACAAGTAAAGACTCGCCAGCCGTTTTCTATCTTCTCAGTTACCCAGCGCACACCAGCTATCCAACAACACTTATCTGCAAGGAACAAGCGAACCCTGCCGAACTAGGCTCCGTTGAAACAAGCAATAAGAGAACGATCTATAAATACGTGTTTCTCGGCGGCGCAAAAAGCTGCCAGTTGGTGATGGGAGTCACTCATCTTCACTCCGGCAGTGTATGGAATACGATGCCTCCGCACACACACATGCGCCGCTCGGAAATTTATATGTATTTCAACCTTGCTCCCGAGACCCGCGTCTTTCATCTCCTGGGACCGGGCGATGAAACGCGGCACATCGTCATGCAGAACTATGACGTGGCTGTCTCTCCCGGCTGGTCCATCCATGCCGGCGCAGGAACCGGCGCCTACAGCTTCTGCTGGGGCATGGGCGGTGAAAACCAGGACTACGCCGACATGGATCCAGTGCCGGTTGGTGGACTGCAATAGCTGAGGAAAGAGGCAATGAAAAAACGATGCTTGGCCTTGTTAACGCTCCCAATGCTTTGTGTTCTCACGCACGCACAAAGCATCGACAAGAAAGCCGACTACTTCTCTGCGGAGAATATTCGGAAGCAGCTCGACGATCTTGCTCCCAAATCGCAAGCGGCAGGAAGCAGCGGATCAACTCTGGGTGACTACGGAAGCCATCGAATCCAGCTCTCAGTTCGCAATGCGAGCGGCGGCGCTGAAAGTCATGCACATTACGATGATGTCTTCGTCGTTCAGCAAGGGCATGCCACTCTGACAACGGGGGGAAGCGTCGTCGATCCCAAGACCACTCCGGACGGAGAGACGAAAGGCTCGGGTATCAGGGACGGACACACACAGGAAATTTCTGCAGGCGATGTCGTAAACAT
>Ga0335083_10012413_pt1 | contig 10194 bp, 7 predicted proteins | sample Lox_Sample_42_FD_206716 | JGI IMG/M metagenome (GOLD analysis project Ga0335083, IMG submission 206716) | Soil microbial communities from Loxahatchee National Wildlife Refuge, Florida, United States - Lox_Sample_4.2 | ecosystem: Environmental > Terrestrial > Soil > Wetlands | place: USA: Florida...
GTCTTCGGAGCCGCTCGCGACGAGATAGAACGCCGACGCGCGGACCGCGCCGCTCGCATCGACGTTCGTCGCGAGCGCGTTCCACCCCGAAGGCGTGGTCACGTTCGTCGCGCCTTCGGTGCTGAGGAGGCAGAGCAAAAGATCGCCGACGTTGACGGTCGGCGGCATCACGACGAGGTGCGCCTTGCCCGCCGTATCGAACGTGGTGGGCGTGAAGCCGTCGACGCTCGGTGATTCGGTCTTGCCCATGCTCGCGACGATGTCGACGTCGCTCGACCCGCCCGCCGGCACGGTGACCGCCAGCACGACGTCGCGCATGGCGGCGGCCGAAGCCGCGGGCTCACACGAGATCGCGTAGTCCTTCGACGCGCCGACCGTCGACACGTCGTACGTGCCGGGCGCGCCGATCTCGAGCGCGGTACCGCACGTGTCGTTGTCGGGCATCACGCAGTCGTTCTCGTCCACGACGCCGTTGCAGTTGTCGTCGATGCCGTTGCCGCAGATCTCGCTCGCCTTGCCCGAAACGAGCGGATCGAAATCGTTGCAGTCGGTCCCGTTGCACTGGATCGGAGGGTCGCCGTCGCCGTCGGCGTCACGCGGCACGTGCGTGCAGCTGTGCGTGGCCTCGACGCAGGTATCGATGGTGCAGGTGTACATGTCGGTGCAGGTCACCACCGGCCCCGCCTGGCAGCCGAGCGTGGCGCTGCAGGTCTCGACCCCGTCGCAATAGATCCCGTCGTCGCAGAGCGTGTCGTCCGGGTCGTGCACGCAGCGGCCCCGGGTCAGGTCGCAGCTGTCGTGCGTGCAGTCGATGGAGTCGTCGCACTGGCTGTCGTCCGAGCACGGCTCTCCGCCCGCCAGGGGCGGCGGCCCCGCATTCTCGCCGCCGGCGCCCCCCGCGCCGCCCTCGTCCGTCCCCGTGCCGCCGGGGCTCGCCTGTTGGGCAAAAGGATCGCCCTCGGCTCGATGACCACACCCGGTCCCGACCGCCCCCCACAGACCGAACGCGAGCATGACGAGCCGGCCGGTGCGCACGCGGGAAAGCCTGCCAGAAAGCGGGGCACGACGCCGTAGCAACCGGCGATGGACCATGGCAAGATGCCTGCAGCGTGCCGCCGGAACGGCTCACCCGCCACGAAATCAGCTGGTTGCTCGCGCAGGAGGCTCGCGGCGCCGCAAAAGCATTGCGGACCGAAGTCGACCAGCTTCGGGTGCCAGGTGACGCGAAGAGCGTGCCGCCGCCTGTCGAGACCACGCTCGACGCGCTCGACGACACGATCGAGATGTTGAGCCAGCTCAACACTCGCACCCGTGAGAAGGGTCGTCGCGGTCGCATCGACCTCGCCTCGCTCCTCGTCGAGATGGCGCCGAACGCGCGCGTGGCGATCGCCCCGGGCGCCGGCACCGAGGTCTTCGGTGAAGAGACGGAGCTCCGGCGGATGCTGCACCTGCTCGTCGGGCAGGCGAGCGGGCGCGCGCCGGGCGACGCCGAAATCGAAGTGACCGTGAGGCGGCAGGGCGACTTCGTGCGGGTCAGCGCGAACTTGGGGCCGGACACGGCGGCGCTCGGCGAGCTCGAAAGCCGCTGGCTCTCGCGCATGGCGCTGCGTCACGGCGGCTCCGTCGAGCTCGAAGGGAAAACGCTGTCGATCCTCTTGCAGGCCGACGGCGCGACGGACCAGCGCGAAGTGACCGAGCTCCGAAAAGAGCTCGAACAAGCGCAGCAGCTCGGGGAAGCGTATGCGCGCGAGCTCGCGAGCGTTCTTTCCGCGGGCGACGTCCGCACCGAGATCCCTCCCCCGAGCCGCGGCGATCCGGAGCACTTCAACGGCGTGCGCGCGCTCGCCGCCGCCGTGCATCGCGGCCTGCGCGGGCTCACCGACTCGCCCGCCGCCGTCCAGGAGCTCTTGACCGAGCTCGGCAGCGTCGCCGAATGCTCGCTCGAGGCCGAACGCAGCACGGTCGATCTCGGCGCGACGCTCCGTAGCGTCGGCGCGCAGCTCGAACCGCACGCGAGCCGAGCCGAGGTGGTCATCACTTACGACGCGGGGCGGAACATCTTGATGAAGACGGCGCGCCAGACGCTCGAGATGCTCTTCCGGAGCCTCCTCTTGCACGGCATCGCCGCGACGCCGCGCGGCGGGCGCGTGAAGGCGGCCGTCCACCGCACCGAGCTCGGCACGGCCGTCTCGGTCTGCGACGGCGGGCCCGCGGTGCCCGAAGCGTCGCGCTGGGACGTGATCCGACACCAGATCGACCCGACCCGCTTCGGCCGGCCCGCCGGGGTCGCGCTCGTGCTGGCGGACGCCACCGCGACGGCCTTGAACGCCGCCCTCGAGCTGCGTGAATCGGCGGACGGTCACACCGAAACCTGGGTTACGCTCGGCAGGGGCCCCTGATGCGCATCCTCGTGGTCGAAGATCAGGACTCGATCCGCCGCATGATCGAGGCGCTCGTGCAGGCGCGCGGCTACAAAGTGACGGCGGCCTCTTCCGGCGTGAAGGCGCTCGACGTGGCGCTCGTGGAGCCGCCCGATCTCGTGTTGCTCGATCTGATGATGCCGGGACAATTCGACGGGTTCGAGGTGTGCCGGCGCCTGCGCGCCGAGCCCTCCACGCGCTCCATCCCCATCATCGTCATCACCGCGATGGACGACGACGCGGCGCGCACGCGCGCGACCGAAGCGGGCGCGAACGCGTTTTACACGAAGCCGTTCAGCCCGATCGCGCTGCTCAAAGAAATCGAGCGGCTCGGCGTCAACCGATCCCGCTGAGCACGTTCAGCATGCTCTTCGCGCGCTCTTCGGCGGCGCGCACGATGCCGCGCGCCTCGACGCCGGGGATGCGCAGGACTTCGCAAAGCTCGTCGATGAGCGCCTTCTCGTTCGTGTCCTGCTCGCCGTCGACGAAGGAGAGCAGCACCGCGTGCTGGAGCAACACGCGGCGATCGTCGTGACTCAAGTCGTGGATCGGAACGTCCGCCAGGGTGCGCGGCCGTTGCGCAAAAAGCGCCACTTCACGCCGTTCGGTCGGCGTCGCGCCGTACGCGTCGAGGACGCTCTCGATGATTTCGTTCTCTTCGGCGGCGACCTTGCCGTCCGCCCACGCCACGCTGACGAGCCCCTTCACGATCGCGAGATCTTGCGGATGCACGCACCGAGCATCGCAAGCGCCCCACGCCGCGTCAATCTCGGCCGCAGCGCTCGCGCTCGTCCGAAGCGGACGCACGCCGTGCGTCGAGCCGGCGAGGCCTGAGCCGCGCGCTCAGCGCTCTTTTCCGAGCGGCATGGCCGGTGTCGGCTCCATGCCCGCGAGGTGCTTCAGGCCCGAGCGCAGCTCGGCGTCGGTGAGCGGCGCTTCCTCGAGGCGGCGCAGCAGATCCTCGACGTCGCTCTGTCGCGGCCTCGGCAGCGCGAGGCGCGGCGGCGGCGTCAGCGTCGCAACCACGGGCGGAGCGACCGCGATCGGAGGCGGCGCGCTTTCGATCATCACGGCGAGCGGAATGCTCTCTTCGAGCGGCGCGCCCGCGTCGACGCCCACCGCGACGGGCGCGGGCGGCAGCATCGATTCGGCCGCGAGCGGCGGGCACGGCTCGGTGAGCTCGCTCGCCTCGGCGACGACGAGCTCGTGATCCGCCGGCTCGACGGTGTGCTCGTTCCCGTCGAAGATCACCTCGAGCACGTCGACGTCGCCGTCGTCGTCGAACGCGACCTCGAGCTCGACGTCGTCGTCGAAGTCGTCCGCCGCGATCTCGGTGGCGGTTTCGGCCAAGGCGACCGGCGGCGGGAGCTCGCTTTCGCGTTGCACGCGCGTGCCGAGGAGCGGCGTGACTTGCGGGCGCGCCTCGGGCTCGAGTGCGACGAGCGGGAGCGGCGTTTTCACGAGCGGTTCCGCGCCGACCGCGGTCGAGGAACGCACGAACGTGAGCGGCTCCGTCCGCACGAGATCGCTCGTCGCGGGTGCGGGCTCGACGGGCGCGGGCGGCGGCGCGGGCGGCCGCTGGCTCGCGCGGAGCACGATCGGCTCCGGCCTCGTTTCCACGAGCTCCGGCTCGTGGTCGCGTTTCGGCGCCACGGGCGCGAGCACGACGGTTTCACCGACGACCGGTTCCGAGGTCGTCGCCGCGAGGTCGAGCATCGCGGTGTGCTCGGCGGGCGGCGCGAGCGTCGCGAAGCTCGGGGCCACCGGTTCGTGGGGCTCGCTCCGTCGCGGCGCGACCTCGGCGACCGGCGGCGGAACGGTGCTGCGCTCGTGGAGCGAGGTCGCGGGCGGCGCGACGCTGAGCTCGGGGATCTCGGCGAGCGGCGGGGGCGCGACGGGCTCGACGGGCGGCGCCGCGACGGGCGCGCGCTCCGCTTCGGAGCCCCGCGCGGACGGCGGCGGCACGGAAATGCGACCGCTCTGTAGCGCGCGCGCCGTCTCGCGCTCGAGTCGCGCGAGCGAGCGTTTCGCCGCCGAGCGATTGACGGGAATGAGCGCGGTCTCGAGCTCGCGCACGAGCGCCTCGACGCCGCCGCCGGGCGCGCGGCGCGAAGCGCGCAGGAGGCCGCTCGTCGGCGCGCTCGCGCGGACGAGCAGCGCGTCGAGCACGGCGCGCAAATCACGTTCGGCGAGCGGGCCGTCGGCGGCGCGCCCGCTCGCGACGCGAATGCCGCCGTCCTCGAAGAGAAGCACGTCGTTCGCGTCGATGCGCCGCGGCGCCGCCGAGACCTGATCGGCCGCGGCGAGCACGAGATAGCCCACGCACTCGGCGCTGAGCGGGACCGCGCGCGCTTCGGCGCCGGCGAGCACTTCGGCCACGGTGACGTTCACGCGCTTCCTCCTCGCACGAGCACACCTCGCGACCCGAGGTAGCCCTTCGCTTGCTGTACGGTGTACATGCCGTCGTGGAAAATCGAGGCTGCGAGCGCGGCGTCCGCGCCGCCTTCGGCGAGCCCTTCGCGCAGGTGCTCGAGCGTTCCGACGCCGCCCGACGCGATGACCGGGATGTCGACCGCCTCGACCACGCCGCGCAAGAGCTCGAGATCGTAGCCGGCCTTCGTTCCGTCGCGGTCCATGCTCGTGAGCAGGATCTCGCCCGCGCCGAGCTCGGCGGCGCGCCGTGCCCACGCGATCGCCTCGAGCCCGGTCGATCGGCGGCCGCCGTGGGTGAACACTTCGAAGCCGCCGCTCTCGCGTCGTCGCGCGTCGATGGCGACGACGAGCACTTGCCGGCCCCACGCGTCCGCGATGCGAGCGATGAGCGACGGGTCGGCGACCGCGGAGCTGTTGATGCTCACCTTGTCGGCGCCGGCGTCGAGCAGCGTCTTCACGTCCTCGGGAGCGCCGACGCCGCCGCCCACCGTGAGCGGCGCGAACACGGCTTCGGCCGTCTGCTCGACCACGTGGAGCATCGCCTTTCTGCCTTCGTGCGACGCCGTGATGTCGAGGAAGGTGATTTCGTCGGCGCCGTCGGCGTCGTAGCGGCGCGCGCACTCGACCGGATCACCGGCGTCGCGAATGCCGACGAAATTGACGCCTTTGACGACGCGGCCGTCCCGCACGTCGAGACAGGGAATGATGCGCTTGGCGAGCATGGCGGGGCCTCCTTCGCCCATAGGCCATGGCCCAAGTTTTGGCCAAGGATTGCGGCAAAGCCCGCCCTCCGCCGGGGGCTCGGCGCAAAATCCTCGGGTCCGGTATATTGGCGGCGCATGCGCGCCTGCCCTCAGTGCGGAGCACCTTCGCCCGACACGGCCGGTCGCTGCACCACGTGCGGGGCAGCGATGCCCGCCGCGCTCGACAAAACGCAAGCATTGCCGCCGCCTGGCTTGGGGCAGACGCTCACGGGCGAGCCGCGCGCGGGCGTCGGCGCCACTCAGCCCGGCTTTGCCTCGCCGGGGGCGACCGTGCAGACGCAAGCGGGCTTCGGGCCTCCCGGCGCCGCACCGGCAGCGTCGGCCGCGCCGCGCCCGACGGGTCCCGCCGGGCTCCGGGCCACGGTCATGGGACTCGGGCAGGTGCCGTCACCGCCCGCGCCGGGCGAAGGACCGCGCCCCGCCGCCGCGGCGCTCAAGGGCACGATGATCGGCCTCGCTCCCGCCGCTTTCCAGCCACCGGCCCCCGCGGGCCCGGCTCCCCCGCCGGCAGCCCCCACGAATCCGCTGCGCGGCACGATGATCGGCATGGCGCCGCCGGCGCCCACGTTCGATCCGTCCGTCACGGCGCGCGTCGGTGCTCCGCCCGACCCGACGCCGGGCGCGATTCCGCCCGAGGCCGCACACCTGCCCGTCGGCAAGAAGACGATGCTCGGCGTCGCGCGGCCGGGGATCGCGCCGCTTCAACCGGGCGTGGAGAAGCCGAAACCGATCGCCCCGGCGCCCGCGCCGCTGCAGGCGCCGCTCCCCGAATTGCCGGTGGCGCAACCCTGGCACCCCGCCCCCGAGAGCCTCGCGGGGCCACCCGCCGGCGTCCCGCGTCCGCTCCGTATTCCCGCGGGCGCAGCCGTCGCCATCGTGGGCGCGGCGGCGCTCCTCACGGCGGCCGGCGTCGCCCTCGTCCTCTACCGGGAACGCGGCGCGATCGAGGCGACGCTCGGCACGAACGCCGACGGCAAAGATCAGCTGTCGCTCGTCTGCAAGGGCTGCGCGGACGGCGCGACGGTGCGGGTCGGCAGCGCTCGTGCCGTGTTCCACGGCGGCCGCGCCGACGTGCCGCTCGAACAAAAGCTCGCGGTCGGCAGCAACACGGTCCCCGCCGAGCTCGAGCGCCGGCCCGGCCACACCGATCAGGTCGAGCTCAGCGTGCCGGTCGACTTCCGGATCCGCGCCGACACGTCCGGCCTGTCGCAAACCACGCCGCGCGTCACCGTGCGCGTCGAGGCGGTTCCGCACGCCGCGGTCGTCGTGGACGGCAAGCCGCTCGCGCTCGCCCCCGCGACGCCGGGCACGGAAGCCGGCAGCGCCGACATCGACGTCGGCAGCGCGCTCGCGGGCAACAGCGCGGTCGTCGGCATGTTGGAGCGCAAAATCCCGTATGTCGTCACGCCGCCGAGCGGCAGCCCCGCGCGCGGCGAGGTGAGCGTCCGCATCGGCGTGACGCCGCTCGTCGTGCAGGCGCCCGGGCCGAGCATCACGATCGAGACGCAAACCTTCGTGCTCGCCGGCCACACGCAGAAAGACGCGACGGTGACCGTCGAAGGCCGCCCGATCACGGTCGACGGCAGCGGCGCGTTCGCGCAGATGATGAGCGTCTCGGCGCTCGGCGAAACGAACATCACCGTACGCGCCGACGCGAAGGATCAAGCGCCGCGCCTCGTGCCCGTGCGGGTGCGGCGCGTGCAAAGCCTGTCGGCGGAAGGCACGGCCATGCGCGCGAGCGCGACCACGGCGTACTCGGCCATCGAACGCGATCCGGACACGCAGCGCGGCCTCGCCGTCGCGCTCGACGGCAGCGTCGTCGAGGCGCGCGTCGACGCGTTCACGACCGTGCTCTTGATGGACGTGAAGAGCGGCTGTTCGCACACGCCGTGCCTCGCGCGCGTCGCCGTCGGCGAGAAGACTCCGCTCAAGGAAGGCAGCGGCGTGAGCGTGTTCGGCACGGTGACCGGCGCCGTGGACGGCCCGCACCAGGGCACGCGGATCCCCGCGATCGCAGCCGATTTCGTGCTCAAAGGCCGTCCGTGACCCTGGGCGGCCCGTCCGCCGCTTCCACCTGCCGCCGCTGCGGAGAGGCGAATCCCGGGCACGCGAGATTTTGCGTCGGCTGCGGGGGCGCGCTCGGCGCCGCCGCACGCAGCACCTTGCCGCCGACCGAGCGCGCCGTTCCGAAACCCGTCTCGGTGCCGCCGGCGCCGACCACGCGCGACGCCCGCTTCGCCGATCCGCTGATCGGGCGTTTGATCGCCGAGCGCTACCGGGTGCTCGAGCTCATCGGTCGCGGCGGGATGGGCGTCGTCTACAAGGCCGAGCACGCGCGCATCGGCAAGGTCCTCGCGCTCAAGCTCCTCACCGGCGAGCTCACGCGAGACCACGAACAGGTCGCGAGGTTCAAGCGCGAGGCGCTGATGTCGAGTCGCCTCTCGCACCCGAACACGGTGCAGGTCTTCGATTTCGGAGAAGCCGACGGTCTCGCGTACCTCGCGATGGAGTACGTGCGCGGGCGCGACCTCGGCAGCGTCGTGAGCGAGGCGGGCCGCCTCGAGGCCGAGCGCACGGCGCGCATCGTGATCCAGATTTGCGGCTCGCTCAGCGAGGCGCACGACAAGGGCATCGTGCACCGCGACCTCAAGCCGGAAAACATCATGATCGTCGCGAGCCAGAGCGGCGAAGACGTAGCAAAGGTGCTCGATTTCGGCCTCGCGAAGCTGCGTGAATCGAGCGAGCTCTCGGACGTGACCTCGAGCGGCGCCATCGTCGGAACGCCGTATTACATGGCGCCCGAGCAGATCCGCGGCGAGTCCGTGACGCCCGCCTGCGACGTGTACCAACTCGGTGCGCTGCTCTACGCCTGTCTCACCGGGACGGTGCCGTTCGACGCCGCGACGCCGATGGGCGTGCTGTCGCGCCACCTCACCGAGGAGCCGACGCCGCCGAACGTGCGCGTGCCCGAGCTCTCGCTCTCGCACACCTTCGAGCGCCTCGTGCTCACGGCGCTCGCCAAGAATCCGACCGATCGCTTCCCGAGCGCCGCCGCGCTGCAAGAAGCGCTCGTTCAGGAGCTTCGCGGCGCGGGCGACGGCGTCGACCTCCTGCTCGATTCCGGGCAACTGCGCGGCCTCACCGGCGACGATCGAGCCGCCACGCGCGACGAAGTCGAGCGGTACGAGCGCAAGCTCAGGAGGCGGAGCTACCTCGGCTGGTCACTCGCCGGCGTCGCCGCCCTCGCGCTGATTTTCGGCGCGGGGCGCGCGTACCGCTCCGTGTTTTCGCCGCCGCCGTTTCAAGGCTTCGAGCTCGAGCCGAACAACGCCGCGAGCGAAGCCCGCACCCTCCCCTTCCCGCTCGACGTGCGCGGTCACCTCGGGCAGCGGCTCGATCAGAAACGGAGCGACCGCGATTTTTTCCGGGTGGAGCTGCCCGCGGCGAGCGACGTCTTCCATTTGAGCTTCGAGCCGCTCCCCAATCTCGCGTCGTGCGTCGTGTTCTATCCGGCCGACGCGCAGGACCCCTTCGGGCGCTATTGCACCGGCGCGCCCGACGTGGGGCTCGACGTGAGCGCGCTCCGCTTGACGCCCGGTTCGTGGATCGTCGCCGTGATGCAGGATCAGGACGCGTACTTCGACTCGGGCCCGCCGCCCGTCTACGAAAACGTCTCCGACGAATACCGGCTGAAGCTCGCCCCGGGGACGGCGGCGCCCGACCGCGAAGTCGAACCGAACGACGCCGCTCCGCTCGGTAACGTCGTGCCCGCGGGCGGCACGCTGCGCGGCGCGCTCGCGTGGGCCAAAGACGTGGACCTCGTGTGCGCGAAGGCGGACGCGAAACGCGTGCGCTTCTCGGTCGAGGACTCGCCGGATCGCGCGCGGAGTCGCTATTCCGTGCTCGAGGTCACGCCGCGCGGCGGCCCGGACAACGGCGTGCCGGTGCGCGTGCATCGCGTGGGGGCGAACGTGCGACCCACGGCACGCGACGCGGTCGGGCCCTGGCACGGGTCGTGGGTCGCCGTCGATCCGTCCGCACCGCCGTGCATCGAGCTCACGCTCACACCGAACCCCTGGGGACCGAGCCCGCCCGCCGTCACGGCGATCCCGGGGCCCGAGGAATACCTCGTTCACGTGGACGCCGAATGACGCTTCCAAGTCGCTTTTTTGCGGCCTTCGCGCTCGCCGCCATCGTCACGGCCGTGCTCGGCGCAGAGAGCGACCTCGCGCGCGGTGCCGACGCACGCGTCGCCTTCCGCGAACCCGCGAACGCGCTCGCCGGGATCACGCTGGGCGAGCGCATCGACGCGGGCGGCAACGACGAAAGCAGAGCGCGCCTGCCGCGGGCGCCGGCCGTCGGCTTCCAGACCCGCCTCGCGCCGCCCATCGTCGGCGCTCCGGTCGTGAGCGAAGCGGGCGTCTTCGTCGTCGCGCACGGACGCGACCGCATCTCCGCGCTCGACGCCGCCGGGCACCTACTCTGGTCGGCGCACCTCGGCGCCGAGCTCGCGAGCGGCCCGATCCCGTTCGGCGCGGCGAGGTATCTCGCCGTCACGCGCGACGCGCGGCTCTTCA
>Ga0335083_10012415_pt1 | contig 10193 bp, 6 predicted proteins | sample Lox_Sample_42_FD_206716 | JGI IMG/M metagenome (GOLD analysis project Ga0335083, IMG submission 206716) | Soil microbial communities from Loxahatchee National Wildlife Refuge, Florida, United States - Lox_Sample_4.2 | ecosystem: Environmental > Terrestrial > Soil > Wetlands | place: USA: Florida...
CCGAGTGCATCGATCTCGCGAACCAGTTGACCCTTTGCCTGGCCACCGATGGCCGGGTTGCAGCTCATCTGGGCAATCGTATCGATGTTGCCGGTCAAAAGCAGGGTAGAGGCGCCCATTCGGGAAGCGGCCAGCGAGGCTTCCACGCCGGCATGCCCGGCACCGCAAACGATGACATCGAACGGTATCTTGTTGCAGATCATTAACTTAAATCAAAGTAAGCCAATAGCTTACCGTGATTCAAGTGATCGCGCAAGGGCGTTCATTTTCCGATGCAAAAAGTGGCGAACAGCGCGTCGAGCACGCGCTCATTATCCACCTTGCCGGAAATTTCTCCGAATGCCTCCAAGGCTCCGCGAAGGTCACTGGCCAGCAATTCGGCGGCCTCGTGGCCAGAAAGTTTGGCGCGCGCGGCTGCAAGGCAATCTTTAGCCTGGCCCAGCGCATGCGCATGCCGCGCATTGATGGCGATCACTTCTTCGCCCGTCTGAAGGCAAAAGGCGTCCGCTTTGGCCGCAATGGCCGCGCGCAGCTCGTCGAGCCCGGCACCGGTGAGGGCGGAGACACGGACCGTCCCGAGCCCGGCCGGAGGCGAGGACAGGGCGGCGGGCGCGAGATCGATTTTATTGATCACGGCGAGCGTGCTGGCAGGCGTGAGCCGCGTGGCCAGTTCGGCGGGCAGGGCGGGGCAGGGGCGCGTGGCGTCGAGTACGAGCAAAAGCAGGTCGGCTTCGGCGGCGCGCTCCAGGGTTTTCTCGATGCCGAGCCGTTCGATCGCGGAGGGCGCCGGATTGAGGCCTGCCGTATCTATCAATCGGATACAATGCGGCCCGATGACGGCCGCCTCCTCGAGGAAATCACGGGTGGTGCCCGGCTCGGCGCTGACGAGCGCGCGATCGCGGCCGAGCAGGCGGTTGAGCAGGCTGCTTTTGCCGGCGTTGGGCTCGCCCACGATGACCGTCTTCACCCCGAGGCGGAGCATCTCACCGTAATGACTCGTGGCAAGAATGCGGTCAGCGGCCTGAGAAAGTTTTTCCAGCTCCCGGCCGACCCAGGCTTCGTCCTCGGGCGGCAGATCCTCCTCGGGAAAATCGATGTAGGCCTCGACCCGGGCGAGGACGGCGAGCAGCGCATCGATGAGCTCCTGCATGCGCCGGCCCAGCGCCCCGCGGAGCTGCTGGTGGGCAGCGGCGAGGGCGCGCTCGCTGCGCGCGTGGATGAGATCCATGACGGCCTCGGCCTGGCTGAGATCCATGCGGCCATGGAGGAATGCGCGCTGGGTGAATTCGCCGGGGTCGGCGGGGCGACAACCGCGGGCGAAGAGATCCTCCAGGATTTTCTGGGCAATGAACGGATTGCCGTGGCAGGAGATTTCGAGCAAATCCTCGCCGGTGTAGCTGTGCGGCGCGCGGAAAAAAGTGAACAGCAGCTCGTCGACAAGCGCGCCGGCGCGGTCGCGGTAATCGGCGTGGCGCACCTGGCGGGGCGGGGGAGCTTGCCCGAAAATTTCCGCGGCGAGCGCGGCTGACTGCGGGCCGCTCACGCGCACGAGAGCGAGAGCGGCGGTCCCGACAGGCGTGGCCAAGGCCGCGATGGTATCGAAGGATGAAACCATGCCTTTCCACGCAACCGGCCGCGGGCGGAAAGGCAAAACAAAGACATCGCCCGGTTTTCCATCCCTTCTTCGCGCCCCGGATGCCGTCCGGAGTCAATTGCGTCCCGGAGAGATCAGCCGGCGAATCAGCGTTCGGAAGAGGGCGGGGCGCGGCCCGGTTTTTTCGATGACGGCAAAATATTCGAACTGGCTTTGCTCCGCCCCGACCTCATAAACCACTTTCTGACTGATCTGCAAAAGCAGGAACGTCTGGCGCAAAAACTCGGCGAACAGCGAAGAATCCCAGATATTCAGGTGTTCGCGCCGCTGCATCAGAAGCTCAAGGTACTTTTCCAGTTCCGGGGACGGCAGACTCAACTTATCGGGGTGATTGTATTTCACTACATCGAGATAGTCGCGGGGCGCAGGCGTGTTGATGTGTTGCTCAAAGATATCTTCCAAAACCTTCCAATTGGTGAGCGGCCGCTGAGCATCAAAGGTGAAATGCTTGTCCGGAACCGCCAGGGCGGCCCGCCCGCCCGGTTTTAGCGCCCGGAATATCTCGGCGAGGGCCTTGATGGGATTCTTGAGGTGCTCGAGCACGTGGCAGCACACGACGAAATCAAGCGATCCACAGGGAAAATGCGCGAGGCCTTCCTTATCCAAGTCCAACTGCACATCCACGACGGGCAGCCTCACCGGATCGACTTCGCGGAACAGCTGCCGTGCTTCCTGCAGATCGAGGCGGTCGCAACGAATGATTTTGTCCGCATGCGGCAAGACGGCCGGATGTTCGAAGCCGCCGATTTCAATGCCGGTTCCCGTCAGCAAGGCGTAGCCCGGCTGGCGCAGTTCGAGGAATTTCATGGAGGGTCTGGCGTGCTGGAGGGAACGCCGGACGCCCGGTGGGCGAGGGGGTTACTCTGCCGGGATCCCGCCGGTGACGTCGGCGCCACCGGTGACATTGGCTTTTTCCAGCACGGCCTTGGTGATTTTTTCAGCCAGTTCGGGTTTGTCGCGAAGCGTTTGCTTGGCGGCGTCGCGGCCCTGGCCGACGAGCTCGCCCTGATAGGCGATCCAGGCGCCTTTTTTCTCCAGGACCTTGTGTTCGAGGCCGAGGTCGAGGACGGAGCCCATGCGCGAGATGCCCTCGTCGAACATGATGTCGAATTCGCACTCGGTGAAGGGTGGGGCGACCTTGTTTTTCACGACCTTGATCTTGGTGCGGTTGCCCACGACCTTGCCTTCGGGGGTCTTGATCTGGTCCTTGCGGCGGATGTCGATGCGGATGGAGGAGAAAAATTTCAGGGCGCGGCCGCCGGGGGTGGTTTCGGGATTGCCGAACATGACGCCGATCTTCTCGCGAATCTGGTTGGTGAAGATGCAGACGCACTTGGTCTTGCTCACGACGGCGGTGAGGCGGCGCATGGCCTGGCTCATGAGGCGGGCCTGCGAGCCGACGGTGGCGTCGCCCATCTGGCCGTCGAGTTCCTGCTTGGAAACGAGGGCGGCGACGGAATCGACGACGATGACGTCGATGCTGTTGGAACGGATGAGCGTCTCGGTGATGTTGAGCGCGTCGTCACCGCTGTCGGGCTGGGAAATGAGCAGGTCGTCGAGGTTCACGCCGACGATGCGGGCGTATTTCGGATCGATGGCGTGCTCGACATCGATGAACGCGGCGAGGCCTCCCTTGCGCTGCGCCTCGGCGATGACGCTGAGGCAGAAGGTCGTCTTGCCCGACGACTCCGGGCCGTAAATCTCGATGATGCGGCCGACCGGCAGGCCGCCGCCGAGCGCGAGGTCGATGGCGAGCGAGCCAGTGGAAAGCGTCTCGACATTCATCTTCGTCGCGCTGCCGAGACGCATGATGGAGCCTTCGCCGAACTGCTTGGTAATGGAGGAGAGGGCGAGCTCGATGTTCTTGTCGCGCGTGGCGGCGGCGGGGGAAGACGCGGTGGTTTTGGCGGGAGCGGCTTTGGACATGGCGAGAGCGGCGGTTGACGGTTGCAGGAAAACTTTTCTCGCAAGCTGGAGTTTTCCCGGAGGGAAGCAAGTGGACGTGCGGGATGTTTCCGATTCAGTGAACCGGCGGTGTCCGGAAGGCAAACGCGAAAATGACGGCGAGAAAAATCAGCACGAAACTCACGGCGTAATTCCAGGCTAGCCGCTCGCCCAGCACGAGCCAGGCGAAGACCACGAAGACCATGAGCGTGATCACCTCCTGGATGATTTTCAGCTGATAGCCGCTCAGGCCGCCGGCGTAGCCGATGCGGTTGGCCGGCACCTGGAAACAATATTCGAAAAAGGCGATGCCCCAGGCCATGAGAATGACCAGCCAGAGCGGGCGGCCATGAAAGACCTTGAGCTTGAGCTGGCCGTACCAGGCGAAGGTCATGAAAATGTTCGAACAGGTGAGGAGAAGAATGGTTTTCATTTTTTGTAGCCGTAATAATCAAGAAACCACTCCACGAAACGGCGCAATCCGTCCTCGAGCGGAGTCTTCGGCGCGTAGCCGATGGCGGCGCCGGCGCGTTCCAGGTTCGCGCAGGTGGCGGGCACGTCGGCGGGCTGGGCGGGGAGGAGGTTGAGCCGGGCCGGACGGCCGAGAAGCTCCTCCAGCATCCGCACGAAGAGCCGGACCTCGACGGGGCGGTGGTGGCCAAGGTTGAAAATGCGCACCGGCGGGGTGGGGCGTTCGACGGGCGGATAAAGGAGGACTTTCACCACACCGTCCACGATGTCGCCGATGAACGTGAAATCGCGCTGCTGCCGGCCCTCGGCATAGAGATCGATGGGGCGGTCCTCGCAGATGGCGCGGGCGAAAAGGGTGGGCGCGGTGTCGGGCCGGCCCCACGGGCCGTAGACATTGAAAAAACGCAGGCCGGTGAGGTTGAGGCCGAAAAGGTGCGCATAGCTGTGGGCGAGGACCTCGTTGCTTTTTTTTGTCGCGCCGTAAATGGAGAGCGGATGGCTGGTGTCGTCATCCTCGGCAAACGGCACCCGGGCGGTGGCACCGTAAACGCTGCTCGAGGAGGCAAAGACGAGGTGCCTGGGCGGATGGGCCCGGGCGGCCTCGAGCACGCAGCAGAAGCCGACGAGGTTGCTCTGCACGTAGGCGGCGGGATTTTGCGCGCTGTAGCGGACGTTGGCCTGGGCCCCGAGGTGGACGACGTAGTCCGGCCGGAAATGCGAGAAAATCCCGCCGAACCCGGCCGTGTCGGCAAAGTCGGCCCGCAGGAAGCGAAAGCCGTCGAGCCGCCCGAGGATCGCCAGGCGCGCCTGCTTCAGCTCGATGGAATAGTAGTCGTTGAGGTTGTCGAGGCCGAGCACCTCGCAGCCCGGTGCGGATGCAAGCCGTTGGCAGACATGAAAGCCGATGAAGCCGGCCGCGCCGGTCACGAGGATCTTCATTTTCCCGCGTCCCTACCGGATGTGGCGCGGGGGGGCTAGGAAAATCGCATGACCGGGCTTTGCAAAAAAATCCAAACTTCCTCTTGAATGCGGCCAATCGACTCCTATAAGTTGCAACGCTTTTCACTTCGCTCATCGTTTCCGCATGAAAATCAAAGCCTATCTCAAACCGTCCTGCGGCTGGTCCAACGGCGTCCGGGCCATCATGCGCAAATACAATCTCGCCTACGAGGACATCGACATCATCAACCAGCGGGCGAACTACGAGGAGATGGTGCGCAAGTCCGGCCAGCCCCTTTCACCCTGTGTCGAGATCGACGGCGTCATGCTCGCCGATGTCTCCGGCGAGGAAGTGGAAAACTACCTTCTCGCCAATGATCTTGTGAAACCCAGCGATGCGCAGACCGAGACTCCCACCAACGCCGGCTGCTCGGACGAGGAACACGCCAAAATGGCCACCAAAACGATCCGCTTCTTCTGACGCTGAGAGCACGCCGCATATAAATTTTCCCGGGCCGCTCTCGCTTAGGCTGAGACCGGCCCTTTTTTTGCCCACGCCAAGCCACCTTCCTTCCTCACACTGCCACGACAGCCACCAACCGATTTTAATTCCAAATCAGATGGCGAACCTTCACCAGCATTCAGACCTCAACTGCAGCAATGACTCCGCCGACGGCCGGCCCAGCGGCCCGCCGGCCAAGCAGGGCCTTTACGATCCCTGGTTCGAGCACGACGCCTGCGGCGTGGGCTTCGTCGTCGACATGAAGGGCCGCAAGTCCAACCGCATCCTGCAGCAGGCGCTCCAGGTGCTGCGCAATCTCGACCATCGCGGCGCCAGCGGCAGCGAGCCCAACACCGGCGACGGCGCCGGCGTGCTCCTGCAGATGCCGCACGCGTTTCTGCAGGGCGCGGCCGGCAAGGCCGGCATTCCGCTGCCGGCGCCCGGCGAATACGGCAGCGGCCTCGTTTTCCTTCCACGCAACGCCACCAAGCGGCGCCGCCTGGAGGAGGTTTTCGGCCAGATCGTCCAATCCGAGGGCCAGACCCTGCTCGGCTGGCGCACCGTGCCCACGGACAATTCCTCGCTCGGCGAGACCGCCAAGGCCTCCGAGCCCTTCGTCCGCCAGGTGTTCATCGGCCGCAACCCCGCCCTGACCGACCCGATGGCGTTCGAGCGCAAGCTCTACGTCATCCGCAAGCGCGCCTACGCCGAGATCCGCACCGCCACGATCGACGGCGGCGAGTTCTGGTACCTGTGCAGCCTTTCCTACAAGACGATTGTCTACAAGGGCATGCTCCTGACGGAGCAGCTGCAGAATTATTTCCTCGATTTGCAGAATCCGGCGATGGAGACCGCCCTGGCGCTGGTCCATTCGCGGTTCAGCACGAACACGTTTCCCAGCTGGGACCGCGCCCATCCCTACCGCTACCTCGCGCACAACGGCGAGATCAACACCCTCCGCGGCAATATCAACTGGATGCACGCGCGCCAGTCGCTTTTCGAATCCGAGCTCTTCGGCGAAGACATCAAGAAGATCGTACCCATCATCAATCCGCACGGCAGCGACTCGGCGATGTTCGACAACACGCTCGAGCTGCTCGTGCTCGCCGGCCGCTCGCTGGCCCACGCCATGATGATGATGATTCCCGAGCCGTGGTCCAACCACGAGAGCATGGACGACGCGCGCAAGGCCTTTTACCAGTATCATTCCTGCATCATGGAGCCGTGGGACGGCCCGGCCTCGATCGCGTTTACCGACGGCCGGCAGATCGGTGCGGTGCTCGACCGCAACGGTCTGCGCCCGTCGCGTTATTACGTGACCAAGGACGACCTTGTCATCATGGCCTCCGAGGCCGGCGTGCTCGAGGTCCCGCCGGAAAACGTCCGCCTCAAGGGCCGCCTCCAGCCCGGACGCATGCTCCTGGTCGACACCGAGGAGGGCCGCATCATCGGCGATGAGGAAATCAAGCAGAAGATGGCCGCCGAGCGCCCCTACCGGCAGTGGATCGACGAGCATCTCGTCCACCTCGAGGATCTGCCAGACGCTCCTTCCGTGCCCCCGCCTGATCATGACACGCTGCTCCACCGGCAGATTGCCTTTGGCTATTCCTTCGAGGACGAGCGCGTGGTGCTCGCCCCGATGGCGCGCGACGGCGTCGAAGCCGTCGGCTCGATGGGCAACGACGCCCCGCTGGCCGTGCTTTCGAACAAGCCGCGCCTGCTCTACGATTATTTCAAGCAGCTTTTCGCCCAGGTCACCAATCCGCCGATCGACTGCATCCGCGAGGAGATCATCACCTCGGCCGAGACCCGCCTCGGCTCCGAAGGCAACCTGCTCAATCCCGAGCCGTCCGCCTGCCGGCGCGTCGAGCTGAAATGGCCGGTCCTGACCAACGAGGAGTTTGCCAAGATCCGGCGCCTTGACCGGCCCGGCTTCAAGGTCGGTGTCCTGCCCATCCTTTTCCGCGTCACCCGCGGTGAGCGCGGCCTGGCCAAGGCGATGGAGGAACTGTGCCTCATGTCCCGCCGCATGATCGAGGAGGAGGAGGTCACCGTCCTCATCCTCAGCGACCGCGGCGTCTCGCGTGAGTTCGCGCCGATTCCGGCGCTGCTCGCCGTCTCCGGCCTGCACCATTATCTCATCCGCGAGGGCCTCCGCACCCGCATCAGCATGGTGCTGGAAACGGGCGAGGCCCGCGAGGTGCACCATTTCTCGCTGCTCATCGGCTACGGCTGCAGCGCGATCAACCCCTACCTCGCCTTCGAAACCATCGATGGCATGATCCGCGACGGCCTGCTCACCGGCGTCGACCACAAGACGGCGTGCAAGAATCTCGTCAAGGCCGCCTCCAAGGGCGTGATCAAGGTCATGTCCAAGATGGGCATCTCCGCCATCCAGAGCTACCGCGGCGCCCAGGTGTTCGAGGCCGTCGGCCTGCGGCAGGACGTCGTTGACCATTATTTCACCTGGACGCCTTCGCGCGTCGGCGGCATCGGGCTCGATGTCATCGCCCAGGAGGTGCTCGCGCTGCACCACGCCGCGTTCCCCGACCGGCAGGTCAACGGCCACGTGCTGCCCGTCGGCGGCCAGTACCAGTGGCGCAAGGAGGGCGAGTTCCACCTCTTCAATCCCGAGTCGATCCACCGCCTGCAAAAGGCCGTGCGCACCGGCAGCTATGCGACGTTCAAGGAATTCTCCAAGCTGATCAACGATCAGGCGAGAAACCTCTGCACGCTGCGCGGCCTGCTCGACTTCAAGCCGGCCACGCCCATCCCGCTCGACCAGGTCGAGCCGGTCGAAAACATCCTGAAGCGGTTCAAGACCGGCGCGATGTCCTACGGCTCCATCTCGAAGGAGGCGCACGAGACGCTCGCCATCGCGATGAACCGCATCGGCGGCAAGAGCAACACCGGCGAAGGCGGCGAGGATCCCGACCGCTACGTTCCGCTCCCCAACGGCGACTCGAAGAATTCCGCCATCAAGCAGGTCGCGGCCGGCCGCTTCGGCGTGACCAGCGAATATCTGGTCAATGCGCAGGAGCTCCAGATCAAGATGGCCCAGGGCGCGAAGCCCGGCGAGGGCGGCCAGCTGCCCGGCAACAAGGTTTACCCGTGGATCGCCAAGACCCGCGGCACCACGCCCGGCGTCGGTCTCATCTCGCCGCCGCCGCACCATGACATTTACTCGATCGAGGACCTCGCCGAGCTGATCCACGACCTCAAGAATGGCAACCGCCATGCCCGCATCAGCGTGAAACTCGTCGCCGAAGTCGGCGTCGGCACGGTCGCGGCCGGCGTGGCCAAGGCGCACGCCGATGTCGTCCTGATCAGCGGACACGACGGCGGCACCGGCTCTTCGCCGCAGACGTCGATCAAGCACGCCGGCCTGCCGTGGGAGCTCGGCCTGGCCGAGACGCACCAGACGCTCGTGCTCAATAATCTCCGCAGCCGCATCGCGGTCGAGACCGACGGCCAGTTGAAGACCGGCCGCGATGTCATCATCGCCGCGCTGCTCGGCGCCGAGGAGTTCGGCTTCGCCACCGCCCCGCTGGTCGCGACGGGCTGCATCATGATGCGCGTCTGCCACCTCAACACCTGTCCAGCCGGCGTCGCCACCCAGGACCCGCGCCTGCGCGCAAAGTTCGCCGGCACGCCCGAGCACGTCGTCAACTTCATGCGCTTTGTCGCCGAGGAGGCGCGCGAGCTCATGGCCCAGCTCGGCTTCCGCACGATCGAGGAAATGGTCGGCCACGTCGAACGGCTCGAGGCCAGGAAGGCGGTCGACCACTGGAAAGCGAAGGGGCTCGATTTCAGCAACATCCTCTACCAGCCCGAAGCCGGGCCGGAGGTCGGCCGCTTCTGCCAGATCAAGCAGGACCACGGCCTGGAAAAATCCCTCGACCTCACCGTGCTGCTCGACCTCTGCAAGCCCGCGATCGAGCGCCGCGAAAAGATCGTGGCCCAGATGCCCATCCGCAACGTCAACCGCGTCGTCGGCACCATCACCGGCAGCGAGATCACGCGCAAGTGGGGCGCCGCCGGCCTGCCGGAAGACACCATCCGCATCCATTTCAAGGGCTCCGCCGGCCAGAGCTTCGGCGCCTTCATGCCGAAGGGCATGACGTTCTTCCTCGAAGGCGATGCCAACGACTACATCGGCAAGGGCCTGTCCGGCGGCAAGATCATCGTCGTCCCGCCCGCGGGTTCCACCTTCGTGCCGGAGGAAAACATCATCGTCGGCAACGTTGCGCTTTATGGTGCGACCGGCGGCGAAGCCTACATCCGCGGCATGGCGGGCGAGCGTTTCGCCGTGCGCAACAGCGGCGTCAACGCCGTCGTCGAGGCCGTGGGCGACCATGGCTGCGAATACATGACCGGCGGCCGCGTCGTCGTGCTCGGGCCGGCCGGCCGCAATTTCGCCGCCGGCATGTCCGGCGGCGTCGCCTACGTGCTCGACGAAGCCGGCGATTTCGCCGGCCGCGTCAACAAGCAGATGGTTGGCATTGAAAAACTCGAGACCCCCGCTGAGATCGCCACCGTCCGCGCCATGATCGAAAAACACCTCGACTACACCAAGAGCGCCCGCGCCCGCAAAATCCTCGATGCCTGGGACCAGATGGTTCCGCGCTTCGTCAAGGTCATGCCCAAGGACTACAAGCGCGTGCTCGCCTGCCTCGAACGCGC
>Ga0335083_10012416_pt1 | contig 10193 bp, 6 predicted proteins | sample Lox_Sample_42_FD_206716 | JGI IMG/M metagenome (GOLD analysis project Ga0335083, IMG submission 206716) | Soil microbial communities from Loxahatchee National Wildlife Refuge, Florida, United States - Lox_Sample_4.2 | ecosystem: Environmental > Terrestrial > Soil > Wetlands | place: USA: Florida...
CCCCGCGCGTTCGACGTTCTCGCCCTGCTCGTGACGAAGCGGCCGCACGCGATGTCGAAGGACGCGATTCTCGAGACGCTCTGGCCGGAGACGTTCGTCAGCGAGGCGAATCTCGCGGGCCTCGTCGCCGAGATCCGGCGCGAGGTCGGCGAGGACGCGCGCGAGCCGCGCTTCCTGCGCACCGTGCACGGCGTCGGCTACGCGTTTTCGGACGGAGCCGTCGCGGCTGCGGACGAAGACGCCGTTTTCCGGCTCGTGTGGGGCGCGCGCGAGGTCGCGCTCGTCGAGGGCGAGAATCTGCTCGGGCGCGACCCGGGGTGCGCGGTGGCGATCGACGACGCCACGGTCTCGCGGCATCACGCCCGCATCGTCGTGGGCGCGCGCAGCGCCCGCCTGGAGGATCTCGGAAGCAAGAACGGGACGTGGCTCGGGGGGCGACGGGTTGCGGCCTCCGAGCCGCTCGTCGACGGCGACGCGATCCGCGTCGGTCCGGCCACGCTCACGCTGCGCTGCTTCGCGGCGGGGAGCTCCACGGTGACCGTTCTGGAATAGGCGGACGCCTCCCGCATCGCGGATCCCGCGTCCCGTCCCGCGGAACCACGATTCCGTCACCGGCCGCGGAACCACGCGCCATCGGCCACGTATCTTGGCTGTGGGTCCCTCGTCGTCCTGAGGTGTCATGCAGATCGCCGCGGGAACGCGTTTCGGGCAGTACCAGATCGTGGCGCGCCTCGGCGCGGGCGGCATGGGCGAGGTCTACCGCGCCCGCGACACGCGCCTCGGCCGCGACGTCGCGGTCAAGGCGCTGTCGGCGGCCGTGGCCCACGACGCGTCGCGCCTGTCCCGCTTCGAGACCGAAGCGCGCTCGGCGTCGGCGCTGAACCACCCGAACATCGTCACGATCCACGAGGTGGGCCACGACGCGGCCGGGCCGTTCATCGTGATGGAGCTCGTCGACGGCCGCACGCTGCGCGAGCTCCTCCACGCGGGCGCCCTGCCGGTGCGCAAGGCGCTGCACGTCGCGGCGCAGCTCGCCGACGCTCTCGCGCGCGCGCACGACGCCGGAATCGTCCATCGGGATCTCAAGCCCGAGAACGTCATGGTCAACCGCGACGGGTTTGCCAAGATCCTCGACTTCGGCCTGGCGCGGATCGAGTCGACGCGCGACGCCCGCGGGACTCCGGATCGCGAAGACCTGACGCTGACCGAAGAGGCGCGCGGGACGGTCGTCGGCACCGCGGGCTACATGTCGCCGGAGCAGGCGAGCGGGCAGGCGGTCGACTGCCGGTCGGATCAATTCGCCTTCGGCGCCCTCGTCTACGAGATGCTGTCGGGCAAGCGCGCGTTCCAGCGCGGCACGCGCGCCGAGACGCTCGCGGCGATCATCCGCGACGAGCCGGAGGCCCTCGCCGTCCTCTGTCCCCGCGCCCCGGTGCCTCTGCTCTGGATCGTCGAGCGGTGTCTCGCCAAGCTTCCCGAGGAGCGCTACGCCGCGACGCGCGATCTCTCGCGCGATCTCGCGAGCGTGCGCGATCACTTCTCGCAGATCGACAGCGGCGCCGAAGGGGCGCCGCTGCCGTTGAAGGCCGAGCCCCGCCGCGCGCGGCGGAGCCTCTCGGCCGGCGTGGCCGTCGCCTTCGCGGCCCTCGTCGCCTCGGCGTACCTGCTCGGCACGAGCGCGCGGGTCCCGTCGCCGCCGTCGTTCCAGCGCCTGACTTTCCGGGACGGGACGATCTGGTCGGCGCGGTTCGCGCCGGACGGCCGGACGATCGTCTACGGCGCGGCCTGGAACGGCGGGCCCATCCGGTCGTACACGACGCGCCCGGAGACCCCGGAGTCCGCGGAGCTGCCCGTGCCGCCGTCGAACCTGCTCGCGATCTCCTCGGCCGGCGAGCTCGCGCTGCAGCTCTCGCCCCGGACCGACGCGCCGTTCTCGACGCGCGGAACGCTCGCCCGCGCCCCGCTCGCCGGCGGAGCGCCGCGCGAGACGCTCGAAGGCGTCGAAGCCGCCGACTTCGCCCCGGACGGCGCGAGCCTCGCCGTCGTCCGGGCGGCGGGCGACGGCCTCCGCCTCGAGTTTCCGCCGGGCCGCGTGCGCTATGAGACGGCGACGGGCGCGCTCGGGGACGTCCGGGTCTCGCCCGGAGGCGATCTCGTGGCGTTCGTCGAGCACCCGGTGCGGGACGACGACGCCGGCGACGTCGCCGTCGTGGACCGCGACGGGCCCCGCCGCACGCTCTCGGCCGGCTGGTGCTCGGTGCGGGGCCTCGCCTGGTCGCCCGATGGCGGGGAGATCTGGTTCACGGCGGCCGTCTCGGGCGGGTCGCGCGCGCTCTACGCCGTGACGCTCGGCGGCCACCGCCGGCTGGTCGCGCGGGTTCCCGGCTCGCTGACGCTGCACGACATCTCCCGGGAGGGGCGCGTCCTGCTGTCCGAGGAGCACGCGCGCGAGGGCATGATGGCGAGGCTCGCCGGCGAGGCGAAGGCGCGCGACATCTCCTGGCACGACCGCTCGCACCCGGTCGACGTCGCCGACGACGGCGGGACGGTCCTCTTCGACGAGACCGGCGAGGGCGGCGGCGCCGCGTGCGCGGTCTACGTCCGCAAGGCCGGCGAGGCGGCGGCGGTCCGGCTGGGGGAGGGCCACGCGCTCGCGCTGTCGCCCGACGGGAAGTGGGCGCTGTCGGCCGATCCGGCTTCGCCGGGCGAGCTCGTGCTGCTGCCGACGGGCGCCGGCGAGCCGCGCCGGGTGCGCACGGCGGCGTTCGCCCACATCGAGCGCGCGGCCTGGCTTCCCGACGGCGAGCGCCTCGTGCTCGCCGCGAGCCTGCCGGGACGGAGGACGCGTCTCTACGTCCAGCCCGTCTCGGGCGGCGCGCCGCGACCGATCACGGCCGAGGGCCTCTTCGAGGACTGGACCGTGTCGCCGGACGGCGCGTCGGTCGCCGCGGCGGAGCCGGACCGAGGCCCGGTGCTCTATCCGCTCGGCGGCGGAGACGGCGTCGCGCTTCCGGGCGGTGACGCCGGTGACGCGCCGATCCGTTTCACGGCGGACGGGCGCGGCCTCTTCGTCGCCGCCGCGGGCGACGGCGACGCGACGGCGATCGCGCGGATCGACCTCGCGGCGGGCCGCCGCGAACCGTGGGCCACGCTCGCGTCGGCCGAAGGCGCCAACCGCGGCGCCCGCCGCGTGTTTCTCTCCGCCGACGGCCGTGCCTACGTGAGCTCGTACGAGCGGCTGCTCGACGAGCTCTTCCTCGTCGACGGACTGCGCTAGCGCTCGCGCTCGGCGCGCGTCGGGAACAGACGCGCGGCATCGAGTGTTAAGATTGGCTTCCAATGGCGTACCGGGGAGGTTTCTCCGACGAATGCGGCGTCTTCGGCGTCGCCGACTCGGACGACGCCGCAAACCTCGCGTATCTGGGGCTTTACGCCCTCCAGCACCGGGGCCAGGAGTCGGCCGGGATCGCGTCGCTCGAGGGAGGGGAGATCCACGTCGAGCGCGACATGGGTTACGTCGCCGACGTTTTCGACGAGGCGCGCCTCTCACGCCTGCCGGGCCGGACGGCGATCGGCCACGTGCGCTACTCGACGGCGGGCGCGTCGCTCCTGGCCAACGCCCAGCCGATCGTCTTCGCGACCGGACGCGGCCCGCTCGGCCTCGCGCACAACGGCAACCTCGTCAACGCGCGGGAGATCCGCACAGCGCTCGAGGGCAAAGGGGCGCTCTTCACGACGACCTCCGACTCCGAGGTGATCCTGCACCTGATCGCGCGCTCGGGGGCGCCGACGCTGTCGGGCGCGATCGCCGAAGCGCTCTCGGAAGTCCGTGGCGCCTACTCGCTCGTCATCCTCTCGCGCGACGGCATCTTCGCCGTGCGCGACCCGAACGGCATCCGGCCGCTGACCCTCGGGATCCGCGAGGGGTCGCCCGTGGTCGCGTCGGAGACCTGCGCCTTCGACCTCATCGGCGCGAGCTACGAGCGCGACGTCGAGCCGGGCGAGATCGTCCAGCTCTCGCGCGAGGGATTCACGTCGCATCGGTTCGCGTTCCCGATCTCGACGCCCTGCGTCTTCGAGCACGTCTACTTCGCGCGCCCTGACTCGCGCGTGTTCGGCCGGAGCGTCGCGTCGTCGCGCCAGGGGTTCGGCCGGCGCCTCGCCCGCGAGCACCCGGCCCAGGCGGACGTCGTCGTGCCCGTGCCGGACTCCGGCATGTACGCCGCGCTCGGCTTCGCCGAGGAGTCGGGCATCCCGTTCGCCCTGGGCCTCGTCCGCAACCACTACGTCGGCCGCACGTTCATCGAGCCGAAGCAGGCGATCCGCCACTTCGGCGTCAAGGTCAAGCTCAATCCGGTGCGCGAGGTCGTCGAGGGCAAACGCGTGGTGCTCGTGGACGACTCGATCGTCCGGGGGACGACGTCCCGCAAGATCGTGAAAATGCTCCGCGAGGCCGGTGCGCGCGAAGTCCACGTGCGGGTCTCCTCGCCGCCCACGATGAACAGCTGCCACTACGGGATCGACACGCCGACGCGCGGCGAGTTGATCGCCGCCAACCAGTCGGTCGACGAGATCCGCCGCTTCATCGACGCGGACAGCCTCGGCTACCTGTCGGTCGAGGGCATGCTCGATGCCTTCGGACGGCCGCAGCAGGCCACCTGCACGGCCTGCTTCACGGGCATCTATCCGGTCGAGGTCGAGGAAGAGGAGCGCGAAAAGGAGCACGCGCTCGACGCGAAGTAGGCGTCGGCCGCCGATCCGCCGCCGACCGACTTGCACGGACCGAGCCTCCTGGCCGCCGTGATCGCGTTCCGGGGAGCCACCCTCGTCGACGGAACCGGCGCGCCGCCGATTCCGAACGCGCTTCTCGTCGTCGAGGGCGACCGGATCGTGGCCGTCGGCGCCGCCAGCCCCGAGGCGCTGGCAAAACTGCCGCCGGGCACCCGGGTCTTCAACGGCGACGGCAAGTGGATCGTGCCGGGCCTGATCGACGCGCACGTCCACGCGGAGTCGGACGCGGACCTCCAGACGATGCTCAACTGGGGCGTGACGACGGTGCGCCTCATGGCGGAAGACGTCGCCGCGTCGCAGAAGCTCGCCGCCGCCTCGCGGGAGCGCCACGACGTCCCGGAGGTTTTTCCCGCGGCGCCGATCTTCACCGTGCGCGGCGGCTGGTGGGGACAGGACGAGCCGCCGGATCCGAACCTGAACCGCTTTCCGGCGACGCCGGAGGAGGCGCGCCGCTCCGTGCGCCGCGCGCGCGAGCTCGGCGGTTCCGAGATCAAGATCATGCTCGACGACATGGCGTGGTGCCGCGCGCCGCTGCCGGCCCTGCCGAAGACGTCGCCGGCGGTGCTGCGCGCGCTCCTCGAAGAGGCGAAGGCGCAGGGGATGCGCTCGATCGTCCACGCGCCGAACCTCGAGGACGCGAAGGCGGCCATCGCGGCCGGGGCCGACGCGCTGGCGCACGGCGTCCTCGAACCGATCGACGACGCGACGCTGGCGGCCATGAAGGCGCGCTCCGTCTCTTACGTGCCGACGATGGACATCTTCGAGTTCCTGGCCGACACGCACGCCTTCGTGTGGCGGACGCTCGGCGAGCCGCGGCGGCCGGTCGTCGCCCGGGACGGCACGACGGTCTCGGCGCCGGGCTTCGACGACTGGCTCCTGCCCTCGACGCTCGAGCGCTACCGGTCCGACGCCTACGCCGCGGGCTACCGCGAGCGCTATCCCAACTTCGAGAACGTGAAGCGGCGCCTGCCCGCGCTGCGGGAGAACCTGCGCCGGCTCCAGGCCGCGGGCGTTCCCGTCGCCCTCGGCACCGACATGTGGGCGCTGCCCGGCGCGGCCGTCTCGGTCGAGATGAGCCTCTACGTCGCCGCGGGCCTCTCGCCGCTCGAGGCGCTGCGATGCGCGACCCAGACGGCGGCGCGCTCGCTCGGCGTCGAGGGCGACCGGGGCACGCTCGAGAAGGGAAAGCGCGCGGACTTCGTCGTGCTGCTGTCGGACCCGCTCGGGCCGGCGACGGTCACGCACATCGACGGGGTCTGGAAGGGCGGCGCGCGCGTCGCCCCGATGCAGACGAGGCGCGGCCCTTGAGCCGGCGGGGCGCGGTGTTCGCCGGGGCGGCCGTCGCCGCGGCGACCGCGGCCCTCTTCGTCGTCTCGCGGGGAAGGTGGTCGGACGCGCTGATCGACTCGGGACGCGAATGGATCGTGCCCGACGCCCTGGCGCGCGGCGCCGTGCTGTATCGCGACGTCGTCTACTGGTTCGGTCCGTTCACGCCGTACTTCCAGGCGGCGTTCCTGAAGCTCTTCGGGTCCGGGTTCCCGGCGCTCGTTCTCGCCGGCGCGGCGGCGGCCGCCGTGGTGCTCGCCGTCTTTCACGCCGTGGTGCGCCGCGTCGCCGGCCGGAGCGCCGCGGTTGTCTGGACGGCTCTGGCGATTCCGGTCCTCGTCTTCATGCCGAACGCCGGCGGCGCGCTTCTCGGAATGGGCTACCGGATCTGGCACGCCGCCGGGTTCGCGCTGGCGGCGGTGGCGCTGGCATCGCGTCCGCCGCGCGCGCGCGCCCGCTTCCTGCCCTGGCTCGGGGCGGTCGGCGCGGGCGCCTGCGCGGGACTCTCGGGGTTGTGCCGCACCGAGTGGGGCCTCGCCGCGACGGCGGCCGCGATGCTGGCCTGTCTCGTGCGGTCGCGCCGCCGCGCCGCCGGCGCCCGCGGGGCGGTCTTCGTCGGGATCGGTTCCCTGGCGGTCTTCGGCGCCGGTCTCGGCCACTTCCTGCGCGTGGCCGGGATCGACGCGGTGCTGCGCGACGGCCACGTGCTCCTCACGGGTCTTCCGCCGGAAACGCGGCATTTCCTGATGGCCTTCTCCGGAATCCCCGACTGGAAAAACGGCCTGCTCGAGCTCGTCTACTCGGCGGCGATGTGGGGCGGGGTCGTCGCGCTGCTCGCCTGGCTGGCGTGGCCCCGCGATTCGCCGAGGCCGCGCGGCCTCGCGGTCGGCCTCGCCGCGGCGCTCGTCCTGCTGGCCGTGACGGCTCTCCTCGGAGGCGCCGGTGGCGCCGTCCTCTACAGTGCGGCGCCGCTGGTCTGTCTCGCCGGGCTCTGGGCCGGCTGGCGGCGCGGCCACGGTTCACCCGCGGCGGCGCTCACGGCGTGCGGCCTTCTCGGCCTGCTCCTGTCGTACCGCCGCCTGTTTCACATCGGCGACTCGGCGTACGTCGCGCCGCCGCTTCTCTTTGCCTTCGTCTCCGCCGCCGGCCTTCTGCACGCCGCGGCCGCTTCGCGGCGGCGGGGCGCCGAACGCGCGCGGCTGCGAGCCGCCTTCGGCGCGGCCGTCGCGGCGGCGGTCTTGGCGGCCTTCGCGGGCCGTCTCTGGCAGTACGCGTCCTTCGAAGCGGTCCCGGTCGACGGCACGTCCGGCATGCTCTCGGCCAGCCCGGAGCTCGCCCACGAGCTGGGCGAGCTGGCGGCGGCGCTGCGGGCCGCGGCGCCGGAGCCTCGCGGCCTGGTCGTCTTTCCGGAGGGCGAGCTCTTGAACTCCCTCTCGGGACTGCCGAATCCGATCCGGCACAAGCTCTACCTTCCCGGCTATCTCACGTCGGCCAACGAGGCCGACGTGCTGCGCGAGCTCGAGGCGGCGCGGCCCTCGGCGATCGTCCTGTGGCGCCGGCCCGTGAGCGAGTACGACCACGCCCTCTTCGGCGAGGACTACGGGTTGTCGCTGCGGCGCTGGATCGACGCGAACTACGAGCTCGAAGGCTTTCGGGCGTCGGGCGCGCCGGCCCGGGCGAATCCCCGGTTCGTGGTGGGGCGGCGCAAGTGACGCGGCTCCATCGAGAGGTCCGTCGTGGCGGCGGTTGCTTTACACTGAATCCATGAGCTCGGTGTCGGTCTTTCCGCGCGACGTGTGCGTGATCGGCGGCGGCGGTCACGTCGGGCTGCCGCTCGCGTTGACCTTCGCCGATTCCGGCTGCCGCACGGTCATCTACGACACCAACGCGCGGACCGTCGAACGGATCCGCTCGGGCGAGATGCCCTTCTCGGAAGAGGGCGCGCCGGATCTGCTGCGCAAAGTCCTCGCGGGCGGGCTTCTCGAGGTCGACGCCACCCCGGAACGGATGGCGGAGTGCCGCTTCCTCGTTCTCGTGATCGGGACGCCGGTCGATCAGCACCTCACGCCGAGCTTCAGCGGCATTCGGAAGGCGATCGACGCGTGCGCCGCCTTCCTCCGCGACGGCCAGATCCTGATCCTCCGCAGCACGATCTTCCCGGGCATCAGCGAGTTCGTCCAGAAAGATCTCGCCGCGCGCGGGCTCGACATCCCCGTCGCGTTTTGTCCGGAGCGGGTCGCCCAGGGTCTGAGCCTCCGTGAGATCCGAAAGCTCCCGCAGATCGTCAGCGCCTTTCACCCCGCGACCCTCGCCGCCGTCCGCGAGCTCTTCGGCCGCTTCGTCGACGAGTTCATCGAGATGACGCCGATGGAGGCCGAGCTCTGCAAGCTGATGACGAACGCGACGAGGTACATCCAGTTCGCGATCGCCAATCAGTTCTACACGATCGCGCGCGAGCAGGGCCTCGACTTCGACCGGATCCTGCACGGCTGCCGGCACAACTACCCGAGGATGGCGTTCCTGCCCGGTCCCGGCTTCGCCGCGGGGCCGTGCCTCCTCAAGGACACCATGCAGCTCGCCGCCTTCTCCCGGGACTCCTTTCCCCTGGGGCACTCCGCGATGCTCGTCAACGAGGGGCTGCCGGCGCGCCTGGTCGAGCTCGCGCGGCGGGACGGAGACCTCTCGGAGAAGACGGTCGGCGTGCTCGGGATGGCGTTCAAGGCGGAGTCCGACGACGCTCGCGACTCGCTCTCCTACAAGCTGAAGAACCTCCTCGCCCTCGAGACCGCGCGGGTGCTGTGCACCGACCCGTACGTGCCGGACCCGACGCTCGTGCCGCTCGAACGCGTCGTCGCGGAGTCCGACGTGCTCTTCCTCGCCACGCCGCACCGGGCGTACCGATCCCTCCGGGTGCCGAAGGGCAAGGTCGTCTACGACGTCTGGAACTGGATCGGAAGCGGAGCCGCTTGAGGATCCTCGTCACCGGCTCGGCCGGCTTCATCGCCGGATACCTCGTCGAAGAGCTGCTCGCGCAGGGACACTCGGTCGTCGGTCTCGACAACCACTCGAAGTACGGCGCGATCGAGAAGAGCTACCAGCGGCATCCCGCGTACACCTTCGTCGAAGGGGACGCGCGCGACGCCGCGCTGCTCGGCGAGCTGCTGCGCGACTGCGACCACTTCGTCGCCGGCGCCGCGCGCATCGGCGGGATCTCGTACTTTCACGAGTACGCCTACGACCTCCTCGCCGAGAACGAGCGCATCACGGCCGCGAGCTTCGACGCGGCGATCGCGGCGCACCGGAGCGGACGGCTCGCGAAGATCACGGTCCTGTCGAGCAGCATGGTCTTCGAGAACGCGACCGTGTTCCCGACGCCGGAGAGTCACGTCGGACAGTGTCCGCCTCCGACGAGCACCTACGGCTTCCAGAAGCTCGCGTGCGAGTACTTCGCCCGGGGCGCGCGGGAGCAGCACGGGCTGCCGTTCACGATCTGCCGCCCCTTCAACTGCGTCGGAACGGGCGAGCGGCGCGCCCTCGGGGGACGCGACATCCCGAGCGGCAACGTGCGCCTGGCGATGAGCCACGTCGTGCCGGACCTCGTCCAGAAGGTCCTGAAGGGCCAGGACCCGCTCCGCCTCCTCGGATCGGGCGAGCAGGTGCGCTGCTACACGTACGGCGGCGACCTCGCGCACGGCATCGTCGCCGCGATGCTCCATCCCGCCGCGGTCGACGAGGACTTCAACCTGTCGACGCCGACGGCCACGACGGTGCTCGAGCTCGCGCGCGCGATCTGGGAGAAGGTCCACGGCGCGGGACCTTCGGCGAAGCCGTTCCGATTCGAGAGCGACCCCCCGTATCGCTACGACGTGGCGCGTCGGGTCCCGGACACGAGCAAAGCGCGCCGGGTCCTCGGGTTCGAGGCGACGACGACGCTCTCGGCGATGCTCGACGAAGTGATTCCGTGGGTTCGCCGGGAGATCGCCGAGGGGCGGTTCTGAGCGGCCGCGGCGGCGCGGACGTCTCGGAAGTCGAGGGCCGGTACTTCGATCGCCTCCTCCGCGAGAAAGGCGAGTTCG
>Ga0335083_10012418_pt1 | contig 10192 bp, 5 predicted proteins | sample Lox_Sample_42_FD_206716 | JGI IMG/M metagenome (GOLD analysis project Ga0335083, IMG submission 206716) | Soil microbial communities from Loxahatchee National Wildlife Refuge, Florida, United States - Lox_Sample_4.2 | ecosystem: Environmental > Terrestrial > Soil > Wetlands | place: USA: Florida...
GCCGCGTCGCCGGTCATTCTCGGTCACGAGGTAGCGGGAGTAGTGGACGCCCTCGGCGACGGCTTTACCGGCCTGAAGGAAGGCGACCTGGTGTCGGTACAGCCGAATACCTACTGCGGCATGTGCCTGCATTGCCGTGCCGGCCGCGAACATCTTTGTTCGCGATTACGGGCCTACGGTGTTCATCTCGACGGCGGATTTTCCGAGGCGATGGTTGCCAAGGCGAGTGCCCTTTACCGTCTGCCCAACGGGACCAATCCCCAGATTGGATGCCTGGCGGAACCGCTGGCATGCTGCATTCATGGCATCGATCGTGCCGGCATTCGCTCCGGCTCGAGAGTGTTCGTGATCGGCGCCGGCCTGATCGGACTGATGCTGACCCGACTGGCGCGTCTAGCCGGGGCGGGGTTGATCGTCGTTGGCGAACCTCAGCAGACGCGCAGGGCACAAGCGATCGAGTTCGGGGCAGACAAAACTCTCGACTCCACGTCTGCCGACGGCGAAGCAGCAGCGATGGTAGACAGTAATGCCGAGGGGTTCGACTTGGTCATCGATGCCGTCGGCAGCCGCGGCAGCTTCGAACAGGCGGTGCGCATAGCAGCTCGCGGCGGTTCGATCCTGGTATTCGGCGTTGCAGCCCCGTCTACCATTAGCAGCGTCAGTCCATTCGATATCTACGCTCGCGAGCTTACGATCCTTGGCTCCTTCATCAATCCGTACACTCACGAACGGGCGATCAGCCTTCTACCGCAGATGCATTTGGAAAAGCTACGAATTAACCGTTTCTCGATTGCAAGCTACCGGGAAGCCTTTCGGGCGCAAAGCAGCAGCACTGATTCAGCCAAGGTCGTGATCTTACCGCAGGAATAAAGAGGCACAGGAAAAGCCATGCAGAAAATCAGCCGCCGGCAATTCATGCGCCACGCAAGTGTCGCTGGAGTTGCTCTCGGTCTTTCCCGAGATATGTTGGCAAAGGTCGGGCACCCAGATGGATGGAGCATGAGTCAGAGCAGTGCCGGAGTCAACCCCTACGTCCTCGTCGATCCAGATTTGGTGCCGGCTCTGCAAGCGTTCCATGCCGTAAATTTCGACAGCGGCGTTCTGCCAACGATGCGCGACTCTCCGGTCGTGCCGGTCGCTCCGCCGCCGGCACCGCAGCCTGCGACTAGGATAATTCCCGGTCCCAAGGGCGCGCCCGACCTCAAGCTGCTGATCGTCGATCCCACTCCGGGCAAAAAGAACCGGCCCGCGTACCTGCACATCCACGGCGGTGGCTATGTAGCCGGGCGTCCGCAGACATTTCCCATGCTGACGCAGCGTGTCGCGCAGGAATGCCAGTGCCTGGTGGTTTCGGTGGACTACCGCCTCGCTCCAGAGACTCATTTCCCCGGATCTCTCGAAGACAACTATCGCGCGCTTGGCTGGCTTCACGAAACTGCCGGCCAGCTCGGTGTCGATCGTACGCGCATCGCCATCGGCGGCGAGAGTGCGGGCGGAGGTCACAGCGCGATGTTGGCTATTGCAGCCAGAGATCGCAAAGAGTATCCGGTGGTCTTCCAGTTGCTTATCTATCCCATGTTGGACGACAGGACTGGCAGCACACGCCCCGTTCCAGCGGAGATCGGGACGTTTGTCTGGACGCGCCAGTCTAACGTCTTCGGCTGGACTTCTCTGCTCGGTGTTCCCGCCGGTTCCGACAACGTTCCGAAGGGTGCGGTGCCTGCGCGGGTAGAAAATCTTGCGGGGTTGCCGCCCGCCTACATTGGGGTTGGCGCACTCGACCTCTTTGTTGACGAGGACATCGAATACGGCCGGCGCTTGATCAATGCGGGCGTGCCTACGGAACTTCAGGTCGTGCCAGGCGCCTATCACGGGTTCAACCTCATTGCACCCGATGCGCCAGTTTCGATTCGATTTGATCAGGGCTGGATCAGAGCGCTTAAGCAAGCGCTTACGGCTCAGTGAACGGATCCGGGACGTCGGCCGCTCTTGCAGAACACTGCCGTGTGGCGTTGCTTCTGGGTAACGGCCAACTCGGAAGTGCGCGCCCGCAGATGGTTGTTGATATCAGGCCATCTCGCAGCCTATCTGAACAGGACTAAATGCTCCGCTTTACATTCGCTTGTTCAGGCGGGCCGATCCACAACGACTTACGAATGGGTACACGATGGGTCTCCTTTATCACTCACGAACGAGGATAGCAACCATGCGGGGGTATAGCGACACCTGTGCCATCGCTGCTCCAGCGACCAGAGAACAAGATCCCCACCAAGATTTCCTCGGAGGGGATCTCGATTCATTGAGAGACAATTACCTATTGCGGAATCCGCAGGAACCCGTGACTAAGGCCGGCGTTATCCGTGTAGAAGCCAGCGATGACGCGGCCGGCTGTCATACCTATGACGACAGTGCCCTGAAAATAACCGGTGCCAGCGCCCGGTACATCAAACAGCGTTACATCACCGTCACGCGTGCGGACAAAACCGTGGTTGATGCTGTTTCCGTCGTTTTGATAGCCGGCAATTGTTTCATCCGCATTTATGGCGGTTGGAAACGTCCAGATGCAGCAAGGGGGATAGTTGGCAGCGTAGAAGGTATCGAAGGTGCCGTCGCGATGCCGCAGGAATCCCAGATAAGTATATGGGAGTTGTAGGTAACTGCCCGTAACTTCGCCCTCTGGATTCATGTTGACAGCGGGACCGCCAGAAAAAGCGCCCTCGCCCGTGTTTACTCCTCCCGGAACATCGAAGGTAGTTATCTCGCCATTCCTGTCGCGGACAAAGCCATGCCATGCACCAGCTCCGTCCTGATAAGTTCCAGCGATGCTTCCATCCGGATTGATCGTCAACGGCGCTGTCTCATACACCGCGCCAGGCGCATCGAACGTAGTCACGGTGCCGTTACTTGTTCGCACGAAGCCGTGCGCCACAACGTTTACATCCCAATAGGAGCCAGTTACGGTTCCCTCCTGGTTAATTGCCTCGGGATATGCGCCGTAGTAGTCGCCTGCGACGTCAAAGCTAACTACTTTGCCGTTCGCATAGCGCACGAAACCGGGACAGAAGGTGTAGGTTGTATCGGGACACCAATTGCCTGTCGCCGTTCCTGCGTTGTTAATGGCGTAAATGATAGTGCCGCCGCCATCACCGCGAACATCGAAGCGGGTGATACTGCCGAGAGGGCCACGCAAGAATCCGTGATCGATGTATCCGGCGTCAACGTAGTAGCCAGCGGCCTCAGCCCAATCGTTAATACCGGTCGTGAACGTGCCGTTCGCAGCTCCTGGTACGTCAAAGGTAACGTAGCCAGCCCCATCGTCATGGCGAGGCAGGTTCTGCGGAAGCTGCTGCTCGTCCGGCACTACCGGCTTACAGATCGGGGCGAACTTCGTTCGCGGCGCAGCAGGTAGTCGCGGTCGAAGGGACTGTTGATTGACACACTGCTGCATGACTTGAGGAGAGTTGGACGTTGGCTGTTGCGCGAACAACGGAAGGGCACAACAGAAGAAAGACACACGAACTAGAGTCAAACGGAATCGCATAGCAGCCTCCTTTGTGCTGTGGCGATAGGTCAGACCCGCGTTGCTGCGGGCCTTACTGGTTGAATTGAATTACTCGAACGCGAGAGGTCGAGTCCGCAGACTGCGGGATCCTCATATGCGGGTTATGGCACAATCATCCAGATGACGCCGAAGCCCGAACCTCCCGCCGACGCGGTGCCATACAGGTTCCCGCTCCCGTCGATGCTTACGTTGCTGATGGGAAACTTCCCATCTGCGCCCCCGGTGAAGTCGTAGAGCGAGGTGTACGCCCAGAAGTTTCCGGAGGGCGTGAGCTTGAACACGTTACCGGCGTTGTATGCGCCGTCGCAGTAGGTTGCACCGTACAGATTGCCTTTGTCGTCGAACGTCAGGTCAAGGGGCCCGCATCCGGGACCTGGCGTCCCTGAGAGGCTATAGATCGTGTTGAATGTCCAGCTATTCCCTGACGGTGATAGCTCGAAGACAGTGCCGCCGCCGTTAATCCCACCGTCGATCGTAGCGCCGTAGAGATTGCCCGCGCTGTCGGATACGAGGCCGCTGAGGGGCGCGGAACCATCGGTTCCATTCTGGAAGCTATAGAGAAACTTCTCCGTCCAGCCGAGCTGCGAATCGTACTGGAGTTCGAAAATAGTTCCCAGACCATTCGCGCCACCGTATATTGTGGTGCCGAACAGGTTGCCATTTTTGTCAACGAAGATGGTAGAGCCCGGGAGGTACCCGTCGGGACCCGAGAAGGAATAAATCACGCTCTCAGTCCAATTGTTGCCCGAGGGCGTCAGTTCAAATACAGTGCCTGCATTGTTTACACCTCCATACAGCGTGGTGCCGTAGATATTTCCGGCCTGGTCCCACACCAAGTCTCCATTGCCGGGGTAATTTCCGTCCGGCGGTACACGAAATTCATAAACCACATTTTCGTTCCAGAAACAGCTTGCAGTCTTGCAGATGGTAGCCGGAACTGTCAGGTCGTAAACTACGCCGGCCTGCTTTGGTCCGCCATTTTGGGTGGTGCCATAGAGATGACGGTCGGGACCGAACACGACCCTCGAAATAGGATCAGAACCGCCGCTTGAGAAATATGAGATAGGGAGCGTGAACCAATCAGTCCCCGATTTCCAGGTCTGATAAACGGTGCCATTGCCGGCCCCTCCGACGCTGGAGGTGCCGTACAAGATGCCTGCTCTTATGGTCACGCCAGCATAGGGAGTTCCACCGTCCCCTGCACCGGTAAAGGTGTGAATGACGCTGAAAGTTTGGCTGTGCGCCGAGGCGCAGGCGAGTACCGTCAGCGTGAGCAAGAAAGTGGTCAGCAAAGGCTGCCACAAATTGGTTCGCGGACAATCTAGACAATAAAACGGTTGACGCATGCGGAATCGCATAGCAGCCTCCTTTGTGCTGTGGGCGATGGGTTGCAGCCGCGCCGTGCGGCTGCAAAGTTAGGCATCTACTCTTGGGTTGAGAAAAGCGCCGTGTGCATCACTACTGCGGAATCCGCAGGAATCCGTGGGTTGCACCACTGCTATCTACATACGTTCCTGTGATGACGTCCCACAGATTGATGGCGACCGGAATCGTGCCCTGAAACTCTCCGGTTCCCGCGCCCGGTGGATCAAAGAGCATTATGTTGCCGTTGGGCTGCCGGATGAAACCGTGGTTCACGTTGTATCCGTCGTTCTCGTAGCCGGTGATGGTTCCGTCAGGAGCAATCGCCTGCACGAACGTCCAGATGCAGCATGGAGGATAAGTCGCGGCATCGAAGGTCTCGTATGTTCCGGTCCACTTCCGTAGAAAGCCCCGCCAATTGCCGCCGAAGGGATTTCCTTGGATGGGTTGGAAGTAGGTGCTCGCAACCGCGCCCTCCCAATTGATACTGACAGCACCCTCAGCAGTCTGAGTACCCCCGGGAACATCGAAGGTCGTAAGTGCTCCATTCCATGTGCGCAGGAAGCCGTGGAACACGCCAGCCTCCGAGAGGCCGCCCGCGACCGTACCTTCAATGTTGATAGAACCTGCCCCACAAGGATAAAAGGCTTGCTGGTCAGGAAAATCAAACGAAGTGATCGTCCCGGAGGGATCCCGCACGAAGCCGTGACATACATAGTTCGCGTCCCACCAGGACCCGGAAATAGCTCCCTCCAGGTTGATGTTTCCTGGAAACGTGCCAACAACGGCATTGGGCACGTCGAAGGTCACGTATCGGCCATCCGGACCCCGCACATAACCATGCGATCCGACATACTGCTGGTTGACGTCCCAGTAGTATCCGGTAATGGCCCCGATTTCATTGATGCCACTGGCGCTGGTGCAATAGACCGCGTTCGGGTCATCGAAGGAGATCATTGTGCCGCCGGCATTCCGCAGAAAGCCATGGCAGACCTGGTTTTGGTCGTAGTAAGTTCCCGCGACGTCCCCTGCTCCATCGATCCCAGCGATATAGAAGCCGTTCACGGCGTCGGGGACATCAAAGCCGATATACTTGGCTGCGTCCTTTAATGGTTTGAAGCCTTTTCGGCCCTGCTCCGCTCCAGGCAAAACGGCCTTGCAAACCTGGTCCAACTTCAAGCCCGGGGCACTCCGTATTTGCCGAGCAATGGGCGGCGATTGCAAACATCCTTCTATGTTCCCGAGGGAACCGGGCGCGGGCTGCTGCCCGAGCATTTCAAGGCTAGAGAGCACCAGAGACAGGCAAACTAAACTCAAGCGGAATCGCATAGCAGCCTCCTTATGCTGTGGGCGATGGTTTTTGTTGCGATGACACGACTGAACTGCGCCGGCCCGCATGCGAAAACCTGGCACGCAAAGTACGACAGGGCTCTCGTGAGGTAAATGCACCCGGGGTAACGCCTCGGTGACCGCTCGATTACGCGAGCTAAACTACACATATCAAGGGAGCTTTGCTGGCGAGCTGGTCGCTCACGAGTGGGTGGCAGCGCATGTTGGCGTTCGAGATTTGAGAAAACTCGGTACCTGCTCTGTGCTAAACTCGGCGAGCTTCCATGAGAGACACGCTGCCCGAACGCGTGCGTCTCGGTGTTTTCGAAGTTGATCTTCGAGCTGGCGAGCTACGCACCGGTGAGCATTCGGTTTTCCTCCAGGAGCAGCCCTTGTCGGTGCTGCGAATGCTGCTGGAGCGCCCCGGCGAGCTGATTACTCGCGATGAAATCCAGAAGAGGCTGTGGCCGAACGATACGGTAGTCGATTTCGACCACGGTATCAATGCGGCCATTCGCAGGCTCCGGCTGGCCTTTGGGGACTCTGCTGATGAGCCGCAATACATCGCCACCGTAGCCCGGCGTGGTTACCGCCTGCTGGCGCCGATTGTGAGAATGGCCGGGGCCGGAGCACTCGATTCCTCCAGCGGCGGTGCGGCGCAAGCCACCCAGTTCAGCGCGAAGCCCCGAACCGCTAGCATGATGGGGCAGAAAGTCTCCCATTATCGTGTGCTGAACGTCATTGGCGGCGGCGGCATGGGACTGGTGTACGAAGCCGAGGACCTCAAACTCGGCCGCCGCGTGGCTTTGAAGTTTCTGCCGGAGGAGCTGGCGGAAGATCCGACGGCACTGCAGCGGTTTGAACGCGAGGCGCGCGCCGCATCTTCGCTCGATCACCCGAATATCTGCACCATCTACGAAGTAGAAGAGTACGAAGGGCAGCCCTTCATTGTTATGCAACTGTTACGCGGCGAGACGCTGCGCGACCGACTGGTTGCCTTACAAGCCGCACAACAGAGCTTCTCCATTTCGGAACTGATCGAAATCGCGACCCAAATATGCGAAGGCCTCGCGGCGGCGCACTCCGAGGGCATCATTCATCGCGACATCAAGCCGGCGAACGTCTTCCTCACGACTCATGGACAAGCCAAGATTCTCGACTTCGGGCTCGCGAAGTTGATGGAGGTCGAGGAAGCTCGTGAGGAGGCGATGTCAGCGGTGGTGTCCGGAAACGTCGCTTCTTCCATGGGCCATGACCTGACCACGACCGGATTGACCATGGGCACCGCGGGCTACATGTCTCCTGAGCAGGTTCGAGGCGAAAAGCTGGACGCCCGCACGGATCTGTTCTCCTTTGGGTTGGTGCTGTATGAGATGGCAACCGGTCACCGCGCCTTTACGGGCGAGACCGCGGCGATAGTCAAAGATGCCATTCAGAATCAGAGTCCGGTGCCGATTCGCGAGTTAGTGCCGGAGATTTCGCCGACGCTGGAAGCGATTATCACCAAGTGCCTGGAGAAAGCGCGCGAGCGGCGCTTTCAAACCGCCGACGAACTCGCTAGCGCACTTCGTAGCGCAAGTGGCGATGTGGCTCGTCGTTGGCCGCTGTGGGTGGCGCTATCACTCATGTTGCTGCTGGCGGGACTGGCAGTTGCCCGATTCTGGTGGCCGCGACCTCCTCCAACTCCGGACTTGAAGGAACGGCAACTCACGGCGAATCCGCTGGAAGACTGGGTTAAAACAGCAGCCATTTCCCCGGACGGTAGGTACGTGGCTTATGACGACCAGACGGGACTGTATATTCGCTCAATCGACTCTGGCGAGACTCGCCCTGTAACTTTGCCCGAAGCGTTTCGCGATCGGATTATGTGGCTCCGGTGGTCCCCAACCGGTGAGAATTTGCTTGCCAGCGTGACAAGGTCAAGGCCTTCGGGTGTTTGGGAGGGATCAGATATTTGGACAATCCCCGTGCTGGGCGGGACCGAGCCGCACATGCTTTATCGACACAGTGGAGCGCCGACGGTCTCACCAGATGGCAAGATGATAGCTTTCTTATCTGAGGAGCTTAAGAACGTATCTCAGGAAATCTGGGTGGGCGATATCAACGGCGGCCAGGCACGAAAGCTCATCGCCTTCACTCCACAGGAGGCGTTGCTACTCCCTGTATGGTCGCCCGATGGCCAATGGATTGCCTACTTGAAACGGCATTGGAAACCCGAGACCGCTTGGGTTGACGTGATCGAGGCTACACCCGTTTACGGCGGCCCCTCGAAGATTCTTCTCGATCAATCAAGCTTGCCCAAGATGAGCAAGTTTTTGCACCTGTCCGCCTTGGCTTGGTCATCCGACTGGCGCTTGTTGTTCTCTGTCAACGAAGGCCCGGAACTGCCGGGGCAGTTGATTCTACCGGGATACTCGGATAGAGACAGCGTTTGGGAGTTGCAGGTTGATGCAGATAAGGCTGTACCGAACGGCCAAGCCCACAGGCTGACGAAGGCGAGCGAGTTTTCGTCTCGTGAGCTCACGATATCGGCCGACGGAAAGCGCTTGGCATTCCGGAAACAGCGAGTCTGGGCGGACTTGTACTTGGGCGAACTCGGTCCCCGCGGTACCAGCATGAAGACCCCCGTCCGTCTGACACTCGACAACCGGGGAATCGATTCCACCATATTGACACCAGACGGAAAAGGGTTCCTTTTCGATTCTCGCCGAAACGGTAAAGAGCAGATTTTCAGCCAGGGCGTACATGAGAAAACTGCGGAAATACTAGTGGACGGGCCAGGGGATGCGAATCTGGCGGCTCTTAGTCCGGATGGGTCTTGGATTCTCTACTGGCAGTCGGAATCTACACGTAACGTGAACGGCCCTCCTGCCAAAACGGTTTCATTGATGCGGAAACCTGCCCACGGAGGAGCGCCAGAGAAGGTGCTTGAGTCTCCAATAGGGGCGCCAATCCGGTGCTCGGCGAATTCGAAAGCTACGTCTCCATGTGTCCTCAGCGTCTCCGACGAAAAAAACATGGTTTTCTACTCGCTTGACCCGCTCAAGGGAAAAGGGAGCCAGATTACAACACTCGAGGTTAACCATAAGTTTCTGAGTGGTTGGGATATCTCGCCTGACGGCAGCAAGTTGGCAATTGTTGGCGGACAAGCACCTCTCATCAAAGTGTTTAGCCTCAGCGAGGGTAGTTGGCACGACATTCCTCTTGACCCGAGCGTAGGCATGGCCTCCAGCGTGGCTTGGGCAGCGGATGGAAAAAGTCTCTTTATAACTTCCTCGACGCGAGACTCATTCAACCTAATACATGTCACTGCCAGGGGCGAGGTGCAAGTCCTATTACGCAACGCTCACAGCCAATTGCTTGCTAACCCACTTCCATTGCCGGGCGGCAAATACCTTGCCTTTCAAGGTCACACCTGTGACAGCAATGTGTGGCTCATCGACAACTTCTGATTCGGGCGTTAAAGTCCATATCAGAACTTCTCGCCTAGAAAGATGCCGATCCCGTACAAGCAAGCCAATGCCGAGTACGCCAAGTTGAAGTAAGGCGGCTCCAATTTCATCGTGAACAAAACGGCGCGCTTACGCGCGCCAGAGTCGCTCGTAATGGCTGGGACAGATGACGGGAGATCCGGAAGTTGGCGGTCCGCAGGTAGCTGGCCAAGACAGGCCAACTCGCACCTTATCTAAACCGGATGGAATATGTTCCTCGGGTGTCGGCCAGCATCTGGCAACCGCATTGCACCGCCACTCGGCCGGCCGTATAACGCCCTACTCGTAAATGTGGATTAGGTCGTTTGTCCCCAAGTCTGGCTGTAGAAGGTCTCTCCAGATCGTGCCTGGAAACATGCTGGCGTCCAACGGGCCAGCGCCTTATCACCCCCTGGCATGCGCAATTGAGCGTTTCGGCGAAGCAAAGTCGATGGTTCGCTGACTTCCT
>Ga0335083_10012419_pt1 | contig 10192 bp, 6 predicted proteins | sample Lox_Sample_42_FD_206716 | JGI IMG/M metagenome (GOLD analysis project Ga0335083, IMG submission 206716) | Soil microbial communities from Loxahatchee National Wildlife Refuge, Florida, United States - Lox_Sample_4.2 | ecosystem: Environmental > Terrestrial > Soil > Wetlands | place: USA: Florida...
CATCGGCGAGCCGGGCACCCAGCTCACGCTGCGGACGTTCCACATCGGCGGCACCGCGGCGCGCATCGCCGAGGTCACCGTGCGCAAGAGCAAGCTGGAAGGCAAGGTGGAGTACGGCGACCGGCTGCAGTTCGTCGACACGGGCGACAAGCAGCGCATCGTCACCAAGCACGACGGCGAGCTGATCCTCACGGACGACGACGGCCGCGTGCGCTCCCGCTTCCAGGTCCCGCTCGGCGCCACGCTGGCCGTCTCGGACGGCGACGTCGTGAAGCGCGACGCCATGCTGTTCACGTGGGATCCGTACACCACGCCGATCATCACCGACCTCGAGGGCGCGGTGCGCTTCCGCGACATCGTCGACGACGAGACGATCCGCGAGGAGTTCGACGAGCTGACGGGCCTCCGGCAGCGGGTCATCATCGAGGACCGCGAGAAGAAGCTGCACCCGCACATCGAGATCGTGCAGACGAAGGGCGGGAAGGAGAAGAAGGTCCGCGACTTCGTCGTGCCGGAGGGCGCGCAGCTGCTGGTGGACGACGGCGAGACGATCACCGCCGGCCAGACCCTCGCCAAGATCAGCCGCGAGGCGTACAAAACGCGCGACATCACCGGCGGCCTGCCGCGGGTGGCCGAGCTGTTCGAGGCGCGGCGGCCCAAGGACCCGGCCACCATCTCGGAGATCGACGGCATCGTGCGGTTCGGCGAGATCAAGCGCGGCAAGCGCGAGATCCTCGTCCACCACGTGCGCACGCTGAAGGACGGCACCGTGGTGAGCGACGAGTCGGTCGAGCCGCTGCTCTACGAAGTGCCGGCCGGCAAGCACCTCCGCGTGCACGAGGGCGACCGGGTGCGGGCGGGCGACCGCCTCACCGAGGGCCCCGTCAATCCGCACGACATCCTGCGGATCAAGGGCCCGCGGGCCGTGCAGGAGTACCTCCTCAACGAGGTGCAGGAGGTCTACCGGCTCCAGGGCGTGAAGATCAACGACAAGCACATCGGCGTGATCGTGAAGCAGATGCTGCAGAAGGTGCGCATCCAGGATCCCGCCGACACCGAGTTCCTGGAAGGCGAGCACGTGGACAAGGTCGTCTTCCGGGAGGAGAACACCCGGGTCACGCGCAAGAACGGCAAGCCCGCCTCGGCCGAGCCCCTGCTGCTGGGGATCACGAAGGCGAGCCTGACGACCCAGTCGTTCATCTCGGCGGCGAGCTTCCAGGAGACGACCCGCGTGCTGACCGACGCGGCGATCCGGGGCGCGCGCGACGACCTGCTCGGGCTCAAGGAGAACATCATCATCGGGCACCTGATCCCGGCGGGCACCGGCATCTACCGCTACCACGAGATCGACGTGGAGCCGCCGGCGGGCTTCGAGCCGCCGCCGCCCCCGGTCGAGCCGGCGGGCGTGCCCCCGGCGCCGGAGCTGGCGGCCCAGCTCATGGAGGAGTAGGCGCCGTCGCGGCACGAGGTACGGACGGGCGAAGGGGGCGAGCCGAGGTCGGCCGCCCCCTTCGTGCATCCCGCGCTCCCGCCCGTCCCGAGGCCGGCGCCCTATCCTCCGGCCGCCGCCTCCCGCAGCTCCCGGATCAGCTCCTCGAGGTGCTCCCAGCGCGTCAGGTAGCTGATGACCATCACGCGGATGGCGCGCTTGCCCACCGTGGTGGTGGGCGAGATCCACCAGCGCCGCTTGGCTAGCACGCGCGCGACGATCTGATCCTGAAGTCGGTCAATCTGGGAACCACTGTGCAACTTGGCGTCTGGCAACTTCCCTGTATACCGAACGGCTGCTATCGCCGTATCTACCGGCGTCACCGCCTCCCACCGGCCGTCCCGCGTCAGCTCGGCGACGAACCGCTCCGTCAGCTGGACCTGTTCCTCGGCCATGCGCCCGTACGCCCGGCGGCCCACCAGTTTCATCGCCATCCACAGCTTGAGCGCGCTGAACGGGCGCGAGCCCGCGAGGCCGTGGTCGCGGAACTCGATCGCGTCGTCGGTCTGCGGGATGTAGACTGCGTCGGCCCAGAAGGCCCGGCGGCCCGCCTCCCCGTCGCGCGTCAGGATCGCGCCGCAGGGGTAGGGCATGTACCACCACTTGTGCGGATCCATCGTGATCGAGTCGGCGCGCTCGATCCCACGGAAGCGCGGGCGCAGCGCGTCGCTCATCAGCCCGCCCGCGGCGTAGGCGGCGTCCACGTGGAACCACAGGTCCAGCTCGCGCGCGGCGTCCGCGATCCCCTCGAGCGGGTCGATCACGCCGTTGCTGGTGACGCCGGCGATGCCGACCACGCAGAACGGATGGAGCCCCGCCGCGCGGTCCGCCTCGACCATCCGGCGCAGGGCGGCGACGTCGAGGCGCGAGTCGCGGTCCACCGGCACCTTGCGCAGGCCCTCCGTGCCGCCGAGGCCCAGGATGTTCGCGCTCTTGGCGATCGAGAAGTGCGCCTCCTCCGACGCGTAGCACACGGGGCGCCGCGCGAGCCCCCACAGGCCGCGCGCCGTGCTCTCGGGCACCTTGGCGGCGAGCGCGATCTTGAGCCCCGTGGTGTTGGCCAGCGAGCCGCCGGGCGTGAGGCTCCCGAACGCGCCCGGCGGGTAGCCGGCCAGCTCGCACAGCCACCGGATCACGATCCGCTCGACGCCCGTGGCGGCGGGACTGTGGTGCCACGCCCCGACGTTCTGGTTCAGCGCCGCCGCCATCGCCTCGGCGAACACCGCCACCGGGAGCGGCGTCGGGTTCATCAGGCCGAAGTACCGCGGGCTCGGCAGGTGGAAGCTGTTGGGCACGACGTCCCGCTCGAAGCGCTCGAGCAGCGCCGGCCACGGCGTCGCCTCCTCGGGCAGCGGCTCGGCGAACAGCGCGAACGACTGCTGCGGCGTGATGGCGGGGACGACGGGGAGCGTGCGGAGCGTTTCGTAGTGGCGGGCGATCCACTCCGTCGCCGCGAGGCCGAGGGCGCGCACGTCGCCTGGAGAGGGATCGAACGGCGAAGGGAGGTCGGTCGTTACGCGCGCGCTCACGATCGGCGCAAGCTAGCGCGCCGAATTCCCGCGGGGCAGTCCCGCGGCTGACCGGCGCCGGTGCGCCGCCCGGACGAACGGGCGCCGAGTCGCCGCCGCGGCTGCGGCCCGTTCAGCGCCCGGGGTCCCGGGAGACCGAGAAGTTGAACGGCACGGTGACCGACGCGGCGACGGGGCAGCCGCCCACGCGCCCGGGCAGGAAGCGCGCGCCCGCCAGCGCCTGGTGTGCGGCGTCGGAGAACGCCAGGTAGTCGTCCAGGTCCCGACCCGTCGGCCTGGGATCCGGCCAGACGTTCTGGATGCTGAGTGGCTCCGGCGTGCCGAGACTGTCGATCGTCACGCGCAACACCACGTGGCCGTCCGTGCCGTTGTTGAGCTGGGCCGTCGGGTAACGGGGCGTGACGTGCGACAGCAGCTCGGGAGGTGTCTCGGCGGGACGGTGCAGCGTGAAGGCCGCGAACCCGACGCCGATCGCGCGCTCGAACGACGGCTCGCCCGTGTGCGCGAGCGCGAGGCGGATCTCGATGGAATCGCGCGGGGCCTCCGCGGACCACGTGACCATCTCGTGGGCGGCGGCCAGGGCGTCCAGCGCGGCGGCGACGAGCCGCGTGGGCGCCGGATCGGGCAGGGGCATCGGCATCAGCTCGGTCCAGGTGGCCTGCCCGTCCCGCCGCGCCTTCACCACGACGTTGCCGCCCAGCCGGCTGCGCCAGGTGAGCCGGGGCTCGGCCCGCGGCAGCGAGTCCGGCCCTCCGCCGAGCGCGCGCCGGAGCCGGTACGCCACGCGCTGTGCCAGCAGGTCCGCCTCGGGCATCATCCCGCGCGCCGTCGTGTCCACCAGAAACGCGTGCACCCACACGGTGTCCACGACCGTGAGCAGACTCTCCGGAAGAACGTCGGGGCAGGGCCGCGTGGGCGCGGCGGCCGCGACGCGCGGCGGCGCGGGTGCCGCCTCGCGCGGACCGGGCGAGACGGCGGCGCAAGCGGCGAGCAGCGCGCAGGCGGCGGCGTGGGTTGATCGCGCGGACATCGGGACTCGTCGGCTCGGGGTTGGTATCATGGCGACCACCCTAACGGGCGGGCGTCACGCGGGCGTCACGCGCTGGCTCCAGCGGTGCCACGGGGCGGGCCGGCGCCGCCGATCAGGCACGCAGCCACAGCCAGGCGGCGGCGATCGCGAGGGTGGCGAGCGTGATGGGCACGCCGAGCCGCGCGTGCTCGCGCCACCCGATCCTGACGCCGAGCCGGGCCGCCTGGTCCACGACGATGATGTTCGCGATGCTGCCGACGATGAGGAGGTTGCCGGCCAGCGTGCTCGCCAGGGCGAGGATCGGGCCTCCCTGGGCGTGCGCACGCGCCACGGGCAGGAGCAGCATCACGGCCGGCACGTTCGACACCAGGTTCGAGAGCACCACCGTGACGCCGAAGAGCCACGGCGCCGAGGCGGGCCGCACGCCGGCGTGCTCGAGCCCGGCGAGCGCGCGGTCCGTGAGCCCGGAGCCGATCAGCGCGTGGTTCACCACGAACAACCCGATGAACAGCACCAGCAGGTGCCAGTCCACCTGGCCCAGGATGTCGCGCGACGCCATCCGCCGGCTGAGGAGCAGCAGGCCGGCCGCCGTGAGGGCCGCCGCCTCGCGCGGGACGGGCACCAAGAGGAACGTCGCCACCAGCGCGACGAGCACGGCGAGTCCCTTCGCCGTCTGCCAGCGGTCGAACGCCAGGTCGCGCTGCTCGGTGCGCGTGAGCACGACGGCACGCTCCCAGCGGCCGGCGAAGCGCCACGCGATCAGCGCCCAGGTCGCCCCCAGCCCGAGCAGCGCCGGCACCAGCGCGTCCGCCAGGTAGCCGTGGAAGGAGAGCCCGAGCGTCTGGCCGATGAGCATGTTCTGCGGGTTGCCGATCAGCGTGGCCGCGGAGCCGACGTTGGCGGCCGCGGCGAGCGCGAGCAGGTAGGGCACGGGGTCGAGGCCGCGGCGCGCGCACCCGGCGGCGAGGATGGGCGCCATCGCCAGGCACACGATGTCGTTCGCCAGCAGGGCCGAGAGGAGCCCCGCCACGCCCACGAGGAGCGCGAGCAGGGCCGCGGGCGAGCCGCCGTGGCCGGCCAGCCAGCCGCCGACCCTGGCGTAGAAGCCGCCGAGACGGAACTGGGCCGACACCACCATCAGGCCCAGGAGCAGCGCGAGCGTCGGCACGTCCACCGCGTTCCACGCCTGGCCGACGGTGACGCGGCCCGTCGCCACCAGCGCGATCGCCCCCAGGAGCGCCACGCCCGCGCGGTCCAGGGCGAGGCCCGGGAGGCCGCCGAGCAGCATCCCGGCGTAGACCGCGACGAAGACCAGGAGGACGGTGGTGTCCACGCCCCACCAAGATACAGCGGGGCGCCGGGCCCGCCGCGTCTGGCGCCGGAGGCCCCCGGTCGGTATTCGTTAGTGCATTCCGGAAGCCATACGCAGGGTGCCGTCACTCGCCCGGGAGAACAGATGCGCGACCGAATCGTGAGGGTTGGCCTGGTGCTGGCGCTGTGTCTGCCCGTCCTGGCGGCGGCGCAGCAGCCGGCCGGAGCGTCGGCCGGTCCGAGCCTCGCGGGCAGCTGGGAGCTCAGCGTGGGTGCGGGAGGTACCTATTTGGACCACCAGCTCCAGCTCTTGATCGGCGCGGGCGGCGTGGCCAACCCGAGCCGGTTCGTGCCGGGGGGCGTCCTGCGCATCGGCTACAACATCGACGACCACTGGAGCCTCAGCGCCGGGTCGGGCGCGGGGTACGGTTCGTCGGCGACGGTGATCGAGCCGTTCGGCGCCGTGACCTGGACGCCGAACCTCGACGCCAGGACCAGCCCGTTCCTCACCGTGGGCGGCGGCGGCACGATGCTGTGGTGGAAGGGCTTCCGCGCCAACAGCCAGTACGGCGGCCACCTCGGCGCCGGCGTCCGCTTCATGATCGGTGAGCGGACCGCGCTCAGGATCGAGGCGCGCGAGCAGTACGAGAAGTTCTCCAGCAGCGCGTTCTCGAACGCCGCGTTCGAGGGCATCGGGACCGTCGGCTTCTCGTTCTTCCTCGGCGGCGGGCCGCTCAAGGACACGGACGGCGACGGCGTGCCGGACAAGTACGATCGCTGCCCGAACACGCCGCACGGCGCCATCGTGGACTCGCGCGGCTGCCCGATCGACAGCGACCACGACGGCGTGCCAGACGGCATCGACCAGTGCCCGAATACGCCGGCCGGCGTCACGGTGGACGCGGTGGGCTGCCCGGTGGACAGCGACGGCGACGGCGTGCCCGACAACTTGGACAAGTGCCCCAACACGCCGGCGGGGGTCCAGGTCTACAAGGACGGCGCGCAGGCCGGTTGCCCGGTGGACAGCGACAACGACGGCGTGCCCGACTATCAGGACAAGTGCCCGAACACGCCCGCGGGCGTGGCCGTCGCCAAGGACGGCGCGAAGGCCGGCTGCCCCGTGGACGGCGACAACGACGGCGTGCCGGACTACCTCGACCGCTGCCCGAACACGCCGCCGAACGCGCGGCCGGTGGACGCGGCCGGCTGTCCGGTGGACAGCGACCACGACGGCGTCCCGGACTATCTCGACCGGTGTCCCAACACGCCGCCGAACACCCAGGTGGATGCGTCCGGCTGCCCGATCGCGGCCGCCCGGCCGCAGCCGGCCGTGCAGCCCCCGCGCGCGGCGCCGCCCGGAGCGGCACCGCTCCCGGCCGTCCACGCCACCCTGGTGCTGCGCAACGTGCGGTTCCGGCCCAACAGCTGGCGCCTGCCGCCGGAGGCGATGCCCGCGCTCGATTCGATGGCGGCCGCCTTGAAGTCGGTCCCCGGCGCGCGGTGGGAGATTGGTGGCTACACCAGCAGCATGGGTAACGCGGTGAAGAACCAGCGTCTGTCGCGGCTCCGGGCGCTGACCGTGCGGAACTACCTCGTCCGACAGGGCGTGCCGGCCCGCAGCCTGACGGCCGTGGGCTACGGCCCCCAGAACCCGATCGCCACGAACGCCACCGTGGCAGGCCGGCTGCAGAACATGCGGGTCGAGATCAAGCGACTGCAGTAGCTGAGGTCGGGATTCGGCAACCCGGGCCCCATCCCGCACCCGCGGGGTGGGGCTCGGTCTTTCGGGCCCCCCGGCGGCCGCCGCCGGTGGCGGGAACGCGGCCGAAGTGGCGCCCTTGACCCGTTTTCCCGCACCGGGTAAGTTCATACGTCTGCGGCCGAAGTGGGCCGCGCGTTTATTCTTGTGCGTGTGCTGGGGGCTATGCCGACGATCAATCAGCTGGTCCGCGCGGGCCGGCGTTCGGTGGAAGCGAAAGAGAAGGCGCCGGCGCTCAGGGGCAATCCACAGAAGCGCGGCGTGTGCACCCGCGTCTACACGACGACGCCCAAGAAGCCGAACTCGGCGCTGCGCAAAGTGGCCCGCGTCCGGCTGACCAACGGGTTCGAAGTGACGGCGTACATCCCGGGCGAGGGGCACAACCTCCAGGAGCACTCGATCGTGCTGATCCGCGGCGGGCGCGTGAAGGACCTGCCGGGGGTGCGCTACCACATCATCCGCGGCACGCTCGACGCCGCGGGCGTGGGCGAGCGCAAGAAGAGCCGGTCGAAGTACGGGGCGAAGGCGCCCAAGGCGGCCAAGTGAGCCGGCGGCCGCGGATGGTGCGTCGCACGGTGCCCCCGGACCCGCGCTACGACAGCCAGACGGTGTCGAAGTTCATCTGCAACCTGATGCGCCGCGGCAAGAAGTCGGTGGCCGAGGGGATCTTCTACTCGGCGATGGACCTGATCGAGCAGCGCACCGGCCAGCCGGGCGTGAACGTGTTCAAGCAGGCGCTGAGCAACGCCAAGCCGGTGGTCGAGGTGAAGAGCCGGCGCGTGGGCGGCGCGACGTACCAGGTGCCGGTGGAAGTGCGGCCGGAGCGGCGCACGGCCCTGGCGATGCGCTGGCTGATCGACTACAGCCGCTCGCGCGGCGAGAAGACGATGTCGGACCGGCTGGCGAACGAGCTGGTCTCGGCCTCGAAGGGCGAAGGCAACACGATCAAGAAGAAGGAAGACACGCACCGGATGGCCGAGGCGAACAAGGCGTTCGCCCACTACCGGTGGTAAACCCTTAGCGCGAACAAGATAGGGCCGCTGCCGTAAGCGGTCCCCGTCCGGAACGTTCGGACGACGGCGGAGCGAGACCTGCGCCCCAGGCGCGAACGGTCGCCCCGCGTTTTTCTTGACCAGACTTGGGAGCGTATGGCCCGGAACACACCACTCGACCGCGTGCGGAACATCGGCATCATGGCGCACATCGATGCCGGGAAGACGACCACGACCGAGCGCATCCTGTACTACACGGGCCGCACCTACAAGCTGGGTGAGGTGGACGACGGCACGGCCACGATGGACTGGATGGAGCAGGAGCAGGAGCGGGGCATCACCATCACGTCGGCCGCGACCACGACCGAGTGGAAGCGGAACGACGCGCTCTACCAGGTCAACATCATCGACACGCCCGGCCACGTGGACTTCACGGTCGAGGTCGAGCGGTCGCTCCGGGTGCTGGACGGCGCCATCGCGGTCTTCTGCGCGGTGGGCGGCGTCGAGCCCCAGTCCGAGACGGTGTGGCGCCAGGCGGACAAGTACCGCGTGCCGCGCATCGCCTTCGTGAACAAGATGGACCGCACGGGGGCGGACTTCGACAACGTCGTGGCGGAGATCCGCCAGCGGCTGGGCGCGAAGGCGTTCCCGGTGCAGATCCCCCTGGGCGCGGGCGACCTGTTCACGGGCGTGATCGACGTCGTGCGCCGGGTCGAGATCGTCTACGACGAGAAGTCCCTGGGCCAGCAGTTCGTCGAGGGCCCGGTGCCGGCCTCGATGAAGGAGAAGGTGGAGCAGCTGCGGCACGAGCTGATCGAGGCGGCCGTCGAGTCGGACGACGAGCTGCTCGAGAAGTACCTGGGCGCGCACGACCTGTCGGAGGCCGACGTGCGGCGCGCCATCCGGCAGGCCACGATCGGGCACGGCCTGGTGCCGATCTTCTGCGGCGCGGCGGCCAAGAACAAGGGCGTGCAGCCGCTGCTGGACGGGATGGTGGACTACCTGCCGAGCCCGGTGGACATCCCGCCGGTGCAGGGCCACCTCCAGAGCCACAGCGAGAAGCACGAGTGCCGCGAGGCCAAGGACGACGCGCCGTTCGCGTCCCTGGCCTTCAAGATCATGACCGACCCGTTCGTCGGGAAGCTGACGTTCATCCGGGTGTACTCGGGCGTGCTGGAGTCGGGGTCGTACATCTACAACGCCGTGCGGGACCGGAAGGAACGCGTCGGCCGGCTGCTGCAGATGCACGCCAACAAGCGCGAGGAGATCGAGGAGGTCCGCGCCGGCGACATCGCCGCCGTGATCGGGCTCCGCGACACCAAGACCGGCGACACGCTGTGCGTCGAGGACCAGCCGATCATCCTCGAGGCGATGCGGTTCCCGGAGCCGGTGATCGACGTCGCGATCGAGCCGAAGACGAAGGCGGACCAGGACAAGCTCGGCACCGCGCTGCAGAAGCTGGCCGAGGAAGACCCGACCTTCCGCGTGCACGTGGACCACGAGACGGCCCAGACCATCATCTCGGGGATGGGCGAGCTGCACCTCGAGATCATCGTGGACCGGATGAAGCGCGAGTTCAAGGTGGACGCGAACGTGGGCCGGCCGCAGGTGGCCTACCGCGAGACGATCCGCCAGCGCGTCGCCGACGTCGAGGGCCGGTTCGTCCGGCAGACGGGCGGCCACGGGCAGTACGGCCACGTGGTGATCAACCTCGAGCCGGCGGAGAAGGGCGCGGGTTTCGTGTTCGAGGACAAGATCGTGGGCGGCGTGATCCCGCGCGAGTTCATCCGCCCGGTCGAGCAGGGCATCCAGGAGGCGCTGGAGAACGGCGTGCTGGCGGGCTACCCGGTCGTGGACGTGAAGGTCGAGCTGATCGACGGCTCGTACCACGACGTGGACTCGAGCGAGATGGCGTTCAAGATCGCCGGCTCGATGGCGTTCAAGGAGGCCGCCCGTCAGGCCAAGCCGGTGCTCCTCGAGCCCGTGATGGACGTCGAGGTCGTGGTGCCCGGGGAGTACCTGGGCGACGTGATGGGCGACCTCAGCAGCCGCCGGGGGCGGATCGGGGGGATGACGCAGCGC
>Ga0335083_10012420_pt1 | contig 10192 bp, 6 predicted proteins | sample Lox_Sample_42_FD_206716 | JGI IMG/M metagenome (GOLD analysis project Ga0335083, IMG submission 206716) | Soil microbial communities from Loxahatchee National Wildlife Refuge, Florida, United States - Lox_Sample_4.2 | ecosystem: Environmental > Terrestrial > Soil > Wetlands | place: USA: Florida...
CGCACAACGCGTGCACCGCCTGACCGCCGCGCTCGCCGGCGGCCTCGACGCGCTCGGCTTTGCACGCGTCAACGCCGCCTACTTCGACACGCTGACCGTCGAGACCGGCTACAACACCGAAGCCATCCACGCCGCGGCCACCTCGCGCGGCATCAACCTGCGCCATGCCGGCGCCACGCGCATCGGCATCTCGCTGGACGAAACCGCGACGCGGCAGGACATCTGCACGCTGCTCGAGATCTTCGCGCATGCCAACGGCAAGCCGGTGCCGAGCTTCGACCATCTGGAAGACGCGGTGCAGGACGCGTTCCCCGCCGGGCTCGCCCGCCAGTCGGCCTACCTGACGCACCCGGTCTTCAACACGCATCACGCAGAGCACGAGATGCTGCGCTACCTGCGCATGCTCGCCGACAAGGACCTCGCGCTCGATCGCACCATGATCCCGCTCGGCTCGTGCACGATGAAGCTGAACGCCACCAGCGAGATGATCCCGGTGACGTGGCCCGAGTTCAGCAACATCCATCCGTTCGCGCCGCTCGACCAGTCGGTGGGCTACCGCGAGATGATCGACCAGCTCGAGGCCATGCTCTGCGCGGCCACCGGCTACGCGGCCGTCAGCCTGCAGCCGAACGCCGGCTCGCAGGGCGAGTACGCCGGCCTGCTGATCATCCAGAAGTACCACGCCAGCCGTGGCGAGGCGCACCGCGACATCTGCCTGATCCCGTCGTCGGCGCACGGCACCAACCCGGCGTCGGCGCAGATGGCCGGCATGAAGGTGGTCGTGGTCGCGTGCGATGACAATGGCAACGTCGACCTCGCCGACCTCGAGAAGAAGGCCGAGCAGCACAGCAGGAACCTCGCGGCGATCATGATCACCTACCCGTCCACGCATGGCGTGTTCGAGGCGGGCGTGCAGCAGATCTGCGAGATCGTGCACAGGCACGGCGGCCAGGTGTACGTCGACGGCGCCAACATGAACGCCATGGTCGGCACCGCCGCGCCGGGTCATTTCGGCGGCGACGTTTCGCACCTGAACCTGCACAAGACCTTCTGCATCCCGCACGGCGGTGGCGGCCCCGGCGTGGGCCCGGTTGCGGTCGGCGCGCACCTGGCCGACTTCCTGCCGAACCAGGACAGCGTGGGTTATCGCCGCGACGACAACGGCATCGGCGGCGTCTCGGCGGCGCCGTTCGGCTCGGCCAGCATCCTGCCGATCTCGTGGATGTACATCGCGATGATGGGCTCGGCCGGCCTGACTGCCGCCACCGAGAACGCGATCCTTGCGGCCAACTACGTCGCGCGCCGCCTGTCGCCGCACTACCCGGTGCTGTACACCGGCCAGGGCGGGCTGGTGGCGCACGAGTGCATCCTCGACCTGCGTCCGCTGCAGAAGGCCACCGGCATCAGCAACGAAGACGTGGCCAAGCGCCTGATGGACTACGGCTTCCACGCGCCGACCATGAGCTTCCCGGTGCCGGGCACGCTGATGATCGAGCCGACCGAGAGCGAGGCGCTGCACGAGCTGGACCGCTTCATCGACGCGATGATCGCCATCCGCAAGGAGATCGCCCGCGTGGAAGACGGCAGCTTCGACCGCGAGGACAACCCGCTGAAGCACGCGCCGCACACGGCGGCCGTGGTCACGGCCAACGAGTGGACCCACAAGTACACCCGCGAGGAAGCGGCGTACCCGGTGGCCTCGCTGCGCACGCAGAAGTACTGGCCGCCGGTTGGCCGTGCCGACAACGTGTATGGCGACCGCAACCTGTTCTGCTCGTGCGTGCCGGTGAGCGAGTACGTTGTGGACTGACGTCCACAACCAGCCCACGCACGCTATGCTGCGAGGATGGCGCCCATCTGTCCCGGGCGCCATCCTCGAGCGGAGGTCTCATGTGGAATCTCGGCGCTCCCTGGTGGGAGTTCGTGCTGCGCGGGCTGATCGTCTATGGCGCGCTGCAAGTGTTGCTGCGGCTATCGGGCAAGCGCCAGATCGGACAGCTCACGCCGTTCGACCTGGTGCTGCTGCTGATCCTGTCCAACGCCGTGCAGAACGCCATGAATGCCGGCGACAACTCCGTCACCGCCGGCCTGATCCTCGCCGTGACACTGGTCGCTGCCAATGCGGCGGTGGGCTATCTCACCTGGCGCAGCGAGCGGCTGGAAGACCTGTTCGAGGGCCGGCCGCAGGTGCTGGTCCACAATGGGCGCGTCTTCCTCGACGTGATGAAGCGCGAACGCATCACCTATGACGACCTCTACAAGGCGCTGCGCCACTCCGGCTGCGACCGCGTGGAGGACGTGCACTACGCCATCCTCGAAACCGACGGCACCGTGACCGTCAAGCAGCGCGGTGCGGATGACGCGCCCGCCCACGCCGGCTCCATCTGGCGCCGGCCCGACTCCACCGCCCGCGCCGTGAGCCGCGATATCGATGACGCGCCGGTCTGAGCGCGCATCACCCCCAAGGAGACATCCGTGGCAGTCAGCGTTTTCGACCTCTTCAAGATCGGCATCGGCCCGTCAAGTTCGCACACCGTCGGCCCGATGCGCGCCGCGCTGATGTTCGCGCAGGGCTTGCAGCGCGACGGCCTGCTGCCGCAGGTAGCCAGCGTCAAGGTGGAGTTGTACGGCTCACTCGGCGCCACCGGCAAGGGCCACGGCACCGACAAGGGCGTGATCCTCGGCCTGATGGGTGACACCCCCGACACCGTCGACCCCGATACCATCGACAAGCGCCTGAAAGCCCTGCGCGCGGCGAAGTCGCTGTCGCTGCTCGGGGTGCATGCGGTGTCCTTCGTCGAGAAGGAACACATCGTCTTCTACCGCCGCGAGGCCATGGCCGAGCATCCGAACGGCATGAAGTTCCACGCCTTCGACGCCGCCGGCCAGCCGCTGCGCGAGGCGCGTTACCTGTCGGTGGGCGGCGGCTTCGTCGTCACGGCGGGGGCGGCCAATATCGAGGTGCTGGCCGCGTCCGAAAAGCTGCCGTGGCCATTCCGCAGCGGCAACGAAATGATGGAAATGGCCGCGCAGAGCGGCAAGTCCATCGCCCGGCTGATGCTGGAAAACGAACTGGTGTGGCGCAGCGAGGACGAGGTCCGCGACGGCCTGCTGCGCATCTGGGACGTGATGCAGGCCTGCGTGGCGCGCGGCTGCCGCACCGACGGCGAACTGCCCGGCCCCTTCCACGTACGCCGCCGCGCGCCGGACCTCTACCGCAACCTGACCGAACGCGCCGAGCGTGCGCTGTCGGACCCGCTCTCGGTGATGGACTGGGTCAACCTGTACGCCATCGCCGTCAACGAGGAGAACGCCGCGGGCGGACGCGTGGTCACCGCGCCCACCAACGGCGCGGCCGGCATCATCCCGGCCGTGCTGCACTACTACGACCGCTTCGTGCCGAACGCGAGCCGGGAAGGCGTGATCGACTTCCTGCTGACGGCCGGCGCCATCGGCATGCTCTACAAGCTCAACGCGTCGATCTCCGGTGCGGAAGTGGGCTGCCAGGGCGAGGTCGGCGTGGCCTGCTCGATGGCCGCCGGGGCGCTGGCCGCCGTGCAGGGCGGCACGCCGGCGCAGGTCGAGAACGCGGCCGAGATCGGCATGGAGCACAACCTCGGCCTGACCTGCGACCCGGTGGGCGGACTCGTGCAGATTCCCTGTATCGAGCGCAACGCCATGGCATCGGTGAAGGCCGTCAACGCGGCCCGGATGGCGCTGCGCGGCGACGGCAAGCACTATGTCTCGCTCGACTCGGTCATCAAGACCATGCGCGAAACGGGGGCGGACATGAAGACCAAGTACAAGGAAACGTCGCGTGGCGGGCTGGCCGTCAATATCGTGGAGTGCTAGCGCACAGACGGCGGCCGCCACCTGTGCCCCGGATGGATCACCCGGGCGTATGATGGCGGCACCCCACGCGAGGAAGCCGCCATGCAGACCTTCCACCAGCTCTTCGACGACATCTCGTCGACCTTCACCTACCTGCTGCTCGACGCCGCCACGCAGGAAGCCATCCTGATCGACCCCGTCGACCGCCAGTTCGACCGCGACCTGGCCGTGCTCGAAGCCACCCGCGCCAGGCTCTGCTGGGTCATCGAGACGCACGCGCACGCCGACCACATCACCTCCGCCGGCCACATCGCCCAGCGCACCGGTGCCTTCACCGCGGCGCCCGCCGGCTGCGACATCAAGCCCGCGTTCAAGCAACTGATCGACGGCGACACCCTCACCTTCGGCGCGCAGGTCCTGCGCGCCATCCACACGCCCGGCCACACCGCCGGCAGCACGAGTTACTACTGGGAAGAGCAGACGCCCGAGGGCCTCGTGCGCCGCGTGTTCACCGGCGATACGCTGCTGATCGACGGCTGCGGCCGTACCGATTTCCAGTCGGGCGACGCCGGCACGCTGTACGACAGCCTCACGCAGAAGCTCTACCAACTCCCCGGCGACACGCTGGTCTACCCCGCGCACGACTACAAGGGCCGCAAGCACTCGACCATTGCCGACGAACGCGAGCACAACAGCCGCACCACCGGCCGCACACGCGAGGCGTTCATCGAGATGATGAAGACGCTCGGCCTGCCCAAGCCGAAGCTGATCGACGTGGCCGTGCCCGCCAACCGCAACCTCGGCCTGCGCGACGGCGAGACCGTGCCGCACGGCGCCTGAGGCGGGCCCCGCAGAAAGGAGACCACCCGATGTCGACCTGCACCGCCGAAGCCGTCTGGCAGCGCGACGGGCGGGATTTCGCCGGCAACCGGGCGGGCGGCCTCACCCCGCCCACTGGTCGGCGGTCTGGCGTACCACTTCGCGCAGGCTGCGCGAATCGCCGTTCACCTTGCGCACCCACTCGGCGTCGCCGTCGCGCCGCTGGGCCAGCGCGCGGATATTCTCCAGCGCCGGCAGCGAGCCGAGCGCCTCGGCGTGAGGCACCAGCACGTCGCAGATCGACAGGATGTGGTCAGCGATCGGCATGCGCGTGAGGTCGTTCGGATGCACGTACTCGCCTTCCAGTCCGAAGCGGCAGGCCTGGAAGCGGTTGAACGTGTACACGAGGTAGTCGTCCTCCTGCGGCATGAACGGGCGCGACAGCAGCAGGTAGCGCGCCAGGGCCTGGATATAGGCGGCGATGTCGCAGGCGCGGCCCACGGTCAGCGGCGTATCCATCACGCGTACCTCGATGGTGCCGAACTCGGGCTTGGGGCGGATATCCCAGTAGAAGTCCTTCATGCTCTCGATCACGCCCGTCTTCACCATCTTGTTGAAGTAGGCCGTGAAGGCATCCCACGTCAGCATCATCGGCGCGCGCCCGCTCATCGGGAACGCGGCGACCGAGTTCAGGCGGGCCGACGCGAAGCCGGTGTCCACGCCCTGCACGTAGGGCGACGACGCCGCCAGCGCGATGAAGTGCGGCACATAGCGGCCGATGGCATGCAGCAGGAAGAGCGACTCGTCCGCGCTCGGGCAGCCGATATGCACGTGCTGGCCGAACACGGTGAACTGCTTGGCCAGGTAGCCGTACAGCTCGGAGATGTACTGGTAGCGCGGCGAGTTCGAGATGGTGCGGTCGGACCATTGCTGGAACGGGTGCGTGCCGCCGCCGCAGATGCCGAGGTTCAGCGAGTGCGACGCCGCCACCATCAGGTCGCGCATCGTGCTCAGCTCTTCCACCGCCTGCTGCCAGGTATGGCAGATGCCTGTGGATATCTCGATCATCGAGGGGCTGATCTCCGGCTTGATGTCGCCGGCATGGGTGGCGCCCTTCAGCGCGCGCAGCAGGTCGGGCGCGAAGGGGGCGAGATCATAGTCGTGGCGGTTGACGAGCTGGAGCTCCAGCTCCACGCCGAAGGTCAGCGCCTCGGATTCCTTGAACGCTTCGAGCGACATCAGCGCCCTCCCAGGTTGGTGCGCGCCTCGCCGGCATAGCGCAGTGCCCAGGCCGCGATGACCGGCCCCAGCAGTTGTTCGATCGCCAGCGCGCACAGGATGATCGATGCCAGCGGCCTCCCCGTATCAGGGTACAGGCGCGCCACGTCCGACATCAACAGATAGGCCAGCCCCGACATCGGCGCCAGCGACAGGCCCAGCGCCACGCACTGGCGCAGGCTCAGGCCCGAGAAGGAGCCCAGCGACGCCACGCCGGCCAGCTTGGCCACATGGCGCAGCACCACCAGCACCACCGCGAAGCCGCCGCCCACCACCCAGTCATGGGCCGTCAGCGGCAGGCCGAGCGAGACCACCATCACGATGATCAGCAGGCTGCCGGCGCTGCCGAAGTGCGTCGGCCACACGTGCGGCTGGCGGTCCTGGTGCTTGAAGATCACCCCGGCCAGCAGCAGCGTCAGCGGCACCGACAGCTTCATCACCCGCGTCAGCGCCAGCGTGAACAGGATGAGCCCGACCAGCACGAGGAAGCTGTAGTGATCGTCGGCCGACATGCGGGCGTAGATTCCATGGCCGACCTTGCCCACCACCCACGCCAGCAGGCACGAGCCCGTCAGCAGGTACAGCGGATGCAGCAGCGCCGCGCCGATGTTGCCGTACTCGGAGTGCAGCCAGCCGGTGGCCACCTGGACGATCACCGCCGCATAGATGCTGTTGAGCGCCGACATGGCGAGCAGCCGCTCCGTCACCTGGCCGTCGGCGCGCAGCTCGTTCTTGAGCTGCAGCACGATGGTGGGCGACGTGCTGACCGCAATACCGCCGGCCAGGATGGCGATGGCGGGCGAGGCGCCCATCCACTGCAGCACCGTAGTGACGAGGCCCCACGTCAGCAGGCTTTCGGAGACGCTGGTAAACAACAGCCACCGGTTGGCGCGCAGCCAGATCAGCGAGAGCCGGTGGCCCAGTTCGAACAGCGCCAGCGCGAGCGCCATGTCGATCAGGACGCGCGTCTGGGCGATCATGGCGTCGTCGACGATGCTGCGGCCGAGCATGCCGGCGCAGAGGCCTGCTGCCGCATAGCCGACGATGCGTGGCAGGCGCAGCCAGCTGCGGCAGATCTCGCCCGCGAGGCCGGCGCCGATCAGCGCGAGGCCGACCCAGAACAGCCCGCCCGGCGCCAGGGGAAGTGATGGGAAAAGTTGAGTCAATCCGGTCATGGCCGACATGGTATAGGAAGCGCGTGACAGACCGATATCCGGCTTTGTCCGACGGCACACGCAAACCTGCGGTAACTGCGCGACAACTTCGCACAAAAAACGCCATCTTACAGGATGGCGTTTTTTGATTCGGCATTGGCCGGAGCGACTGCCCTCAGACCCCCCAGAGTTTCCACGCCGGGCGGGTCGTCCGCAGCGCCGTTTCGACCCTGGCATACAGGCCGCGCGTAGGCCCCTCCTCGGCGTGCTGCGCGCGGGCTTTTTCGAACCACGCCAGCGCCTGTTCGCGGCGCTGCCCGGCCGCCGCCGCCTGGGTGGCGTGCAGCCAGGTCTCGGCATCCCAGTCGGCCCGGGCGGCAAAGGCGGCCTCGAAATCCGCCATCGCTTCGTCGTGCCGGCCCAGCGCCGACAGGATGCGGCCGCGCTGCATGCGGGCGGGCGCCTCGTCGGCGGGGTCGCCCTCGGCCAGCGCGATCGCCTCCTCGAACAGCGGCAGCGCGGCCTCGTGGTCGCCCAGGTCGCACCGGATCTGGCCGAAGCGGTGGAAGACCCACGCGTCTTCGACCAGCAAGGCGCGGCGCTGGTGCGATTCGAGTTCGGCAAGCGCGCCGGCGCGGGCCTCCTCGTCCATCGCGGACAGGCCCGACTGGAGCAGCGTGGCGAAATGCGCACGCGCGTGCGCCATGGCGTGGGCGGCCTCGCTGCGCGCCTCCACCGGCAGCGCAATCTGGCGCGCGTCCATGTGCGCCAGCGCGGCGCGCGCCGCCTCGGTCTGCTCGTCGCCGCCCATCGCGGCCAGCGCGGCGATCATGCGGCTGAAGGCCCACGTGACGTTGGCCGGGTCGCGCTCCAGCGGGTAGCGGTTGAGCACCTCGCCGGCCAGTTCGACCACCTTCTGGTGCTCGCCGGCGGCGGCATGGCAGTCGAGCAGGTCGAGCCAGTGCGCGATGAACTCGCTCGCGGCCATGCCCTTGCGGTGCAGCGCCACGCGCTCCGCCAGGTCTGCCTTGCCGTCGGGCAGGTGGCGCGACAGCAGGCGGCACAGCACCGAATACAGGTGCGGGTCGGCATTGCCGCCGTGCCCCCGCGCGTCGGCGCGGCCGGTGGCGAAGTACTGCTCGAAGCGGGCGAGGCCGGCGCGGCAGGCGGCGATCAGTTGCGGCTCGAGCGCGGCGGCGGACGCCGGCACCGAATCGATGAAGTCGGCCAGCGCATCGGCGGCGCGCAGGTAGGCGGCGCCGTCGTCGCTGTCCTGCGTGATGGCGAAGCCCGCCCATGGCTGCGGCTCGCCGAGGGCGGCGGCGGCCTGGTGGCGCCACGCCAGTTCGCGTACCTGTGCCTGCGGGTCCGGCTGCAGGCGCAGGTACAGGCCCATGTCCTGCAAGGCACCCTTCACGTCGCCGGCGCCGAAGCGCAGCGGCGCCCGCAGGCGACGCGCTTCGGCGTAATCGGGGTGGGCCGCCAGCACGCGCTCGGCCTGGTCGAAGGCGAGCGCGTCGCCGGCCTCGGGCTCGAGGTCGAGCAGTTCGGGGTTGTCGAGCGCAATGCGGCCGAGGCAGACCCGCATCAGCGGCTCCACCGGCTGGCCGGCGGCCTCGGCGCGGGCGATGTAGTCGCGCACCAGCGGCAGGATCTCGGCCGGGCCGAGGTCGGGAGCGCGGTACAGCAGGTCGTGCCAGTAGCGGCCGGCCGCGGGGAAGTCGCCCGCGCGGTAGCTGGCGAGGCCGGCGTGCAGGTGGGCCGTCCAGTCGCCGGTAGCCAGTCCGTTGCGCTGCGCGGCCTCGTGCAGCCAGGGGATGGCGTCGCCGTCGCGGCCCATCGACATCAGCAGGGTGCCGTAGCGATGCGCCAGTACGCCGCGCGTGGCCCAGCGGTGCATGGGCGGCAGGTCGAGGGTATCGAGCCGGTCCAGCGCGGCCTGCAGCACGCCCAGCGCCTGCTGCGGATGGCCCGCTTCGAAGTGCAGGCGCGCCAGCAAGGTGACGTAATCGACCACCTCCGGCCGCGCCTCTGCCAGTCGCTCCGCCATTTCGATCGCCTCGGCATGGCGCTCCTGGTCGGCCAGCGCCATGGCGCCGTCATAGCTTGCTTCCTGCACGGGACTGCTCCTTCTAGTTGGGTCTGCGACTGGGGATTATGCGACAGGTTGTGGGATGGACTGGGTGAGGAAGTGTTTCGGCTGGTGGAAGGGAAAGGTTGAGAAATAAAGAAACGGCGATTGTCGTGAGGAGCGCAAAGGGGGAAGTTGGCCCTTTTCGACCAATGGGGGAAGGGATGAGATCACCTGTACTTCATGCCGCGCGAGAAGGGGCCCTGTTCTGCCGTGTCGCATACGGCACAGTCCCTGCGAAGGGGGAAGGGGCATGATCCGATATTTTCTGGCGAAAGGGGATCGTGCCGGCGACGCCGTCATTGTCGAGGGGCTGCCCAACTTCTTCTGTGAAAATCCTCCGCCTCGTGTGCAGATAGCCACCCTGTACATGAAGACGTATTGCAGGCGCGGAGGTGTCCCAGACCGTCCATGCCACGGAACCTCCGTTCTATGACGAACAATTCCGGATTGTGGACGGGAACGGCAGCGCCATTTCCGGCGTGCCGTGTGCCGTACTACATCAAGGACGAATCCGGTAAGGAATATAAAGGGGTCTCGGATCACGCCGGCGATTGTCCTCGTGTCTACACACGCCAAGAGGAAATCGTCTTCATTGCCATAGGTCCCGCCGCTCTGGCGCACTGGAACACATGACATGCCATATCAGTATCAATACCGGACCAATAGCAAAGAGGGCTCCAGAGTCGATTTGCTCGGGCACCCGATGCCAGCACGCATGTTTGTTTTCGTTGTGGTGGACGAACCCGGGAAAAACGGCTTCCTTGTGCGCAACTGCTATGCCTCGATACAGGACCCGCATCTTCAGGCGTTGAATCTGGGGGACATCGGCAACCATAGAGAGGTATATCCCCACCGGTATGGGTTGTGGGGCAAGGGACCGGACTCTCCAGCGACGATCGCAGAGCACGTGATGGGGAAGGAGAAAATCACGAGCTTTGCCTCGTTGAGCACTGACTACCCTCACGAAGCCACTCGC
>Ga0335083_10012421_pt1 | contig 10192 bp, 15 predicted proteins | sample Lox_Sample_42_FD_206716 | JGI IMG/M metagenome (GOLD analysis project Ga0335083, IMG submission 206716) | Soil microbial communities from Loxahatchee National Wildlife Refuge, Florida, United States - Lox_Sample_4.2 | ecosystem: Environmental > Terrestrial > Soil > Wetlands | place: USA...
GACGCTCGAGGCCCGCGGGGATCACGATGGTGTCTCCCGAACCAAGGTCCTCGCGCTGACCGGCGATTGCGACCGATAGCTCGCCGTCGAGCACGGTCCAGATCTGCTCGGAGTCGAAGACGTGAAGTGGGCCGGACGCGCCTGCCGTCATTGTTACTTCCCACATCGACAGACCCGTGGTGGCACCGACAGTTGGTGACGCGAGGGTCGTCATCACGCCGGCCGGGGTCTCGGAGCGGCGACGTTCGGTGGTGCGAACGATCGGGGACACGGCAACCTCCTAGATGGACAACATAGTTGTCTTGATAGTACACCCGGTTGTCCTTGTTGTGGGAACATGAGCGCATGTATCGGGGTGAGCGCGCGGGCTTCGAGCTTCCACTGCTGCTGCTCGGGGCGTTCCGGTCGTTGATCGACGAGCTGCATCGCACGCTGGCCGACAGCGGCCACGACGAAGCCCGTCCGCTGCACGGGTTCGCGCTTCAGGCGATCGGCCCCGACGGCACCACGGCATCGGAGCTGGGGCGGCGGCTGGGGGTCAGCAAGCAGGCGGCCGCCAAGACGGTCGCGTCGCTGGAGCGAGTCGGCTACGTCTGCCGTGAACCCGATTCCGGGGACGGTCGTGCTGTCCGTCTGCGGCGTACTCCGCGCGGCGAAGAGATGCTCTCACTGAGCGCCGAGTTCTTCGAGTCTTACCGCGGGCGTCTCGCCGAGGCCCTTGGACACGAGCGGCTCGCCGAACTCGAGGACGATCTGGAGCGGGTAGCCGGCCCGCCGTGGGACTCGTTGCGAGGCCTCCCAGGCTGGATGACATGAGCCAAGCCCGCGGTGCGGTGATCGTCGCATCGACGGCATTCCCACGGCTACGATCCCGCCGTTCACAGGAAACCGACGCAGCGACGTTTGCTCTCCTACGGGGACATCATCTTCTACACGTATCCGGGTCAGTCGGTGCCGCACCACGTCGTGATCTACCTCGGCGGCGACCGCATCCTGAAGGCACGGCAGACCGGCGAGTCGTCCGCTACCGCACCCTGTCGGAGTTCACCGGACGGGTGGCGCGCTCTGGCGACGGCGGTATTCGGTGGGTGAGATTCCGTAGTGGGCGTGAAAACACCGGCTGGCGTGAAATTGGTGCTTCCAGCCCACCATCCTGGCGGCCTCGGCGATCGACAGATCCGTCGAGGTCAGCAGCCGGGCCATTCGCTCGACGCGCATCCGGCGTAGGTACGCCATGGGGCTCATCCCGACTGTGGCATCGAATGCGCGGGCAAGCTGAGAGCGGGATAGATGAACCTCGTCCGCCAGTGTGTCGAGCGTCCACGACTCGGCGATCCGCGTGCGCAGAACACCGACGGCTGTGACGACGTGGCCTCGCAGCACGCCGTGCGGAGCGGGCGTCCGGGTCTGGTCCCCTGACGGGGAGTTATGGGGGACATGCGTGTCGGGATCGATTTCCACGCTGTCTTCAGTTCATGTCGGTGCTATGCGTTGGCGCGGTAAGTTGTTCGCTGATGCCCCATAGGCGTTGCTGGATGTCGGGCTGGTAGGCGTCGGGATGCGCGCGGGTCTCGGTGGTGCGGTCGTAGAACCGGCCGGTGATGTGTGCGAGGGCGGGGTCCTGGATCAGGCGCAGTGTGGAGCGGACGCCGGTGTCGAGACTGTCGATGCTGTAGCCGATTGACTGCATGACCATCTTGGTGGGCATATAGGTGCCCGGGTGCAGGCTGTTGACGGTGACGCGTGTTGGGTCGAGTCGGCCGGCGAGTGTGATGCCCGTGGTGATCATCGCGAGCTTTGATTGGTTGTAGGCGCGTTGAAGGTCGAATCCGTGTTCGAGGGTCAGGTCGTCGATGTCGATCGGCGACTGCCCGATAGAGGCGACGTTGACGATGCGTGCCGGCGCTCCGTGCTCCAGGAGCGCCAGTAGCCGTTGGGTGAGACAAAAGGCGGCGAGATGGTTGACCGCGAAACGCAGCTCGTTGCCGTCAACGGTGAGTCGACGGGTCGGACCATCTGGTTTGGCGCCGCCAGCCCCGGCATTGTTGACGAGCACGTTGACGTGATCGGTCAGGCCGACGATCTCGTCGGCCAACTGGTGGACCTGCGCCATCTCCGACAGGTCCGCCTGGACGGTCGCGATCGTGGCGGGCTGGGAGGCGAGATCATCGCGCAGGCAGGCGAGACGCTCTGGAGACCGGCCGTGAAGGATGAGGCTGTTCGCGCGCTGCTGAGACAGGGCGGTGGCCAGAGCCTTGCCGAGCCCGTCGGTCGCGCCGGTGATCACGATCGTGGTGTGAGGCGGCACTTCGGTGCTGTGTTCAGGCAACGGTGAGGCCGCCGTCGACAGGCAAGATGGTGCCGGTGACGAAGCTGGCGCCGATCAGGTAGCTGATCGCGTCCGCAACATCAGCGGGGGTGCCGACCCGGCCGGCCGGCACGCCGGCGCCCGCGGCCTGAAACTGCGCTTCGCGTTGCTCTGGTGGGAGGAACGACCACCAGGGCGTGTCGACGGTCCCGGGGCTCACGGCATTGACCCGCACGGGTGCAAGCTCGGCGGCCAGCGGCGGGACAATCCGCTCGATCGCGCCGTTGACCGCAGCGAGGGCAGCGGAGCCCGGAATCGCCGCGCGGGCGGTCGCGGCTGAGATCATCGTGATTGAGTCGCTGACCTGCGCCGCGCGGATCGCGTGCACGTAGGCGAACAGCTTGGCTCTGAACGCCGTCTCGAAATCGTCGAGTGAAATCTCGCCGATTGCTCCCGCCCCGACCGGGCCTGGGCTGAAAGCGAGCACCAGATGCTCGAAGGCCCCCAGCTCGGAGAAGAATGTCGTGACCGCCTCGCGGTCGGTTCCGTCCAGCTGCTCAACGCCGGCAAACCTGTCCCGCAAACCCGCAAGCCTGACGGGATCGCGACCCGTGACGACCACCTCCACGCCGGCCTCCGTGAGCTGCTGGGCGGTGGCCAGCCCGATACCGGAGGTTCCTCCCATGATGACTGCGCGCATGCCTTGCCTTTCCTGTGCGAACCTACGTTGCGTAGTATACGACCCGTAGCGTATCCTAACCTAGAGATGAGTGAAGCACGACCACCCGGGCGGCCACGCAGCGAGACCTCGCGCCAGGCGATCCTTGCCGCGGCGTTGGCGCTGGTGGCCGAGACCGGCTATGCCGGGCTCACCATCGAGGGCATCGCCGCCCGCGCCGGTGTCGGAAAGAAGACGATCTATCGGTGGTGGCCAACCAAAGGCGATGTCCTGCTGGAGGCCGGGGCGCTCAAGGCCGAAATCCACGTGCCGGTCACCGATCACGGCAGCTACCGAGCCGACCTTCGGACGTTCCTACAGGCCAGCTACCGGCTGGTCAACCAGCCTCAGCTGGCCGACCTGCTGCGCGGCCTGATTGCCGAGGCGCAGATCAGCCCCGAGTTCGGCGCCCGGTTTCGCAGCGAGTTCCTCGAACGCCGCCGCGACGCCCTGGCCATCATCACCGACCGGGCACGCGAACGCGGTGACCTACCCGCGAGCCCCGAACCCGCCACGGTCGCCGACATCGTGTACGGAACGATCTGGTACCGCGTCGCCGGCACCTGCGAGCCTCTCGACCCCCGGCTCATCGATGACCTCCTAGATATCCTGACCGCACACGATCAGGCGAACGCCGATCCGGGCGAAGATCGCCCATAGGCTCGGCCAGGCAAGCAAGCAGACGCGGTGGCGTTTGCTCGTCTACGGGGACATCATCTTCTACACCTACCCCGGTGCCAGCGTGCCCCACCACGTCGTGATCTACCTCGGCGGCAACCGCATCCTCCAAGCCCCGGAGACGGGGCAGAACGTCGGCTACGGCACCCTCTCGGAGTTCACCGGCCAGACCGCCACCGTCCCGGCGCATAACCGAGCCGTGAGTGTCAGTTAGCCAACCGGCGGCGCGCTCTGGTGACGCCGGGGAGCGGGACATGTGACATTCGTCGGTCAGTGAGTTCAGCGTTCATCGCTTCCTCAAACGGGGTCGCGGCACGCCGACGGTGGTCGCAACGCCGAGCGACGCCGCGTGAGGCGGTCGTCGTGGGGCGTTGCGATGTGATCGTTCGTGTGCGGTCATCGCTTCAAGCGCGGCTTGGTGTTGGCCGGACGCGCGTGGGTCGCCGGCCGAACCGCGAACCCCGAGTCAGATGGTCCAGTCGATTGGGTAATTGACGATCGTCGCGGTCTCTGGGGTGAAGGTCACGCCGGCTGCCTTCACCTCTTCGCGGGCGTCGACGGTCATCTCCTTCAATTCGTCCATCTGTCTCGCGTGCTCTTCGGAGTCCCAGACGCTGACCTGCACGAAGGAGCCCTCCGGCGATACGCCAGCGAACCAGTGAAGAAGACCTGGCAGTCGCTGGATGGCAGGGATCAGGTATTCCCAGGTCTTCTTGTCCGCGGTCGCGACGTCGTCGAACAGGCTTGGGTCGAAGACGACGCGTGAGACGCGGAGGACGGCGGTAGCAGGGAGCGACTCGGGCATGGTGGTTTCCTTTCCGGGAAATTTCGTGTGGGGTCATCGCTTCAAGCGCGGATTGGCGCTGGCCGGACGCGCGTGGGTCGCCGGCCGAACTGCGAACCCCAGGTCAGATGGTCCAGTCGTTGGGGTAGTTGATGATCGGGGTGAACTCCACACCGGCGGCTTCTGCTTCTCCGCGCGCGTCGACGATCATCTCCTTGAGTTGGTTCAGCTGTGCCGCGTGCTCGTCGGTGTCCCAGACGCTGACGGCGATCATCGAGCCTTCCGGCGAGACACCGGTGTAATAGTGGATGAGGCCCGGCAACCGTCCGATCGCGGGGGTCAGGTACTCGGCGGTCCTGGCATCCATGGCCCGGACCTCGGCGAGCCGAGCAGGGTCGAAGTTGCCGCGTGAGACGCGGACGACGGCGGTAGCAGGGAGCGACTCAGGCATGGTGGTTTCCTTTCCCGGAAATTACGTTACGATACGCTACCATAACGTTATGTCCAGCACGCAGGCCAAACCCGGCCGGCCACGGAACTCGGCGCTCGACTCGGCGATCCTGACGGCCGCAGCCCGCCAGTTCGGCGAACTCGGCTATGCCCGGATGTCGCTGGAATCGGTGGCGACCGCCGCCGGAACCACCGTCCCCAGCCTCCGGCGCCGGTACCGCGACAAGGCAGAACTCGCCGCCGCGGTAATCGGCTCGCTGCGGGTCGAGGAACCGCCTGCCAGTGCCCCGACCCCCCGTGAGCATGCCCTGGCGATCTTGGAGAACTTCCTCCACAACCTGCGGGCCATGCCCGCACTGGCGATCGTCGGCTCGCTGCTCACCGAAGAGGAACGCCACCCCGAACTGCTGGAACTCTTCAAGACCCGCCTGGTCGAGCCGCGACGGGCGCTGCTTCGCCAGGCGCTCGCTGCCGGCGACCTTCCGGAGTCCGCTGACCTCGACGCGCTCACCAGCATGTTGATCGGTTCCTTCTACGGCCGCTACCTCACGATCGACGGCATCCCCGACGACTGGCCGGACCGCGTGTTGAGCGCGATCTGGCCCGACGACACCAACTGAACGGCCAATCCGCAAGCCGGTCATCTGCCCCGCCGGCGGTACTCGGTCGGCGAAATCCCGTAGGCGGCGTGAAAACACCGACTGGCGTAGAACGCATCAGTCCAACCGACCGACCGTGCTGCCTCGGCGATCGAGAGGTCCGTGGAGATCAGCAGCCGCGCCATCCGGTCGACGCGCATCTGGCGTAGGTACGCCATCGGGCTCATGTCCACGGTCGCGTCAAAGGATCGTGCGAGCTGGGAGCGGGACAGATGAACCTCGGCTGCCAGCGAATGGAGGGTCCACGGCTCGGCTATGCGGTCCCGTAGCACGCCGACCGCGGTCACTACGTGGCCGCGAACGACCCCGTGTCTGCCTGTCGCTGATTGATCCGCACGTTCGGAGTTGTGTCGAGGCGACCTCGTGTCCGCGCAGCGACCCATTGGTCTACTCCCCGGCCACCTGATGGCTAGCCTGAACAGGTCGTTGAGATTGGTGGGACGCGGGGCGAGATGGCGGCCTGTCCTGTGCCAGGACCGTCGCCATCATCGTGGCTAGCCCGTCGCCGGTACGCCAGCAGATGTCGTTGGACAGCTCGGTCAGCCGCCAGCCGCTCCCGGTCCTGATCGCGATGGCGTGCAGCACTCCTCCGGCGACGAAGTGAGACTGAAGGGCGTGCGGGTCGCTGGCGTCGATCTTCCAGAGGTGCATCGCGGTCACGTTGGCGCGTATCCGGGCGGTGTCGGCGTCGATGTCGATCACGTAGTCGGAGGTCACGTGATGGGTTGCGCGGAAGCGAGCAAAGCTCGTGCTCTGCGCGACGAAGATCGCGTCGCGGCCGACCGTCGCAGTTCCGTGTGGGGACACGATCCGACTGTCGGCGGCGAAGGTCGCGTCCACGATCGCGGGATCGGCCAGGCGCTCGTCATCCACCGCCGCGAAGTACCGGCTGACTAGCTCCGTGATCGCGAGTCGATCGCTCGCCTCGGTTGCGGCGATCATGGTCGCTGCTCAGTCGTTCGGGGTAAGCGCGATCGTGTCATGCAATGCCGCCCGTGCTCGCGGGGAGGGTCGCTCGGCGCTGCCCGATCAACCGGGCCTGCTCCTCACGGCTCAGCGCAGCCCAACTCTCGCGCAGCTTCTGCTTGAGCGCGTTGAACGTCTCGGTGCTCATCTCCTGTACCTGGTGGGCGCGCTTCTCGGCCAGTTGCTCGAACTGCTCGGCGGTCAGGGGTTGGGTCATGGTGGTCGTCTCCTCGATCAGTTCCAGGATGTCTGTAGTTGACGGCTCGTCCATACGGGCAAGCGCGTCGAGTACCCCGAGCAGCCGGACCCGCAACGCGACCGCCTGACGGATGCGGTCATCGACCACGCCCAACTGGCGGCGCAGAAGCTCACCAAGCCCACCATCCGCCTCGGAGGACAGCGCCTCGCCGATCTGCTCCAGCGACAGTCCGCAACTTCGTAACGCGATGATGCGATGCAGCCGCGCCACGTCATCGCCCGTGTAGCTGCGATGCCCGCCGGACGTGCGCGAGGACGGCGCCAACAAGCCGAGCTGGTCGTAGTGATGCAACGTGCGCACCGTCAAGCCGGTCCGCTCAGCCAGCTCGCCGACTCGCCATGTCCCATCCTGTTCGCTTCGCATCTGGTCGCTCCTTGGGGTACACCAGGCACCGTAAACCCTGACGTAACGTTAGGTTCAAGGGTGCGGCCCAAATCTTTCTCAGACGCCGATGGCCAACGGTCCACAACCGAATCCGCAGCGCATAGCCACCACGCTCCGGTCTGCTAGACCTCTTGATCGGCGATGGTCGCGATCAGCGCGGGTCTGACCCGAGGTGAGAGCCGCCGCGATCATCGCGCTACGGGTCGGGGCAGAGCATCGGTTGACGACCGGCAAGGGCCTGCTCCGGCCGGTCAAGCTCGTGCCCGCCAGTACGCTCCTGATGAGCGAGCAAACTGACGCAGCGACGTTTGCTCTCCTGCGGGGACATCATCTTCTACACGTATCCCGGCGAAACCGTGCCGCATCACGTCGTGATCTACCTCGGCGGCGACCGCATCCTTGAGGCGCCGCAGACCGGCGAGAACGTCCGCTACGGCACCCTTTCGGAGTTCCCCGGTCAGATCGCCACCGTCCGGCAGATCACCGAACCGTAAGCGGCCTTCGGGTTGGTGGAGTGGCGCACCTGACGAGCGTGACCACGCTCATCACTTCGCACATGCTGCTCGCCACGAGCGTCTACCCCAACCTCAATGGGGTCGGCGGCGCCGGCCAGCTCAAGACGGTCATCGGGGCGCTGATGACGGTCGTGCTGATCGTCGCGGTGCTCATGATGATCGTCTGCGCCGCAACGTGGGCGGTCGCTTCCGCGCACGGCAACTACCAGACGGCCACCAAAGCCCGCACCGGCCTGCTGGTCGCGATCGGTGCCGCCGCCTTGGATGGCGGCGGGATCGCGTGGCTGAACTTCCTGCTGAACATCGGCCCCACCCTGTAACTCGCTCGGTCGGTCACGCCAGATCGGGACGGAGCGGTGGTGGGGCCGGCGCACCTGCGGGGTGAACCCCGCCGTGAGCACCGGCTTGTTGCCGGTGGTGTGCGGGTCCGTGCATCTGCGAGGGAGACCGCCCGATGATCGCTGTCCTTACCCCTGTCACCAACGTCTTGGCGTTGGCCGATATCAACATCTCGCCGAACTCCAACGGCCTGCCGGGCATCAGCGCCTTGCAGAAGATCGTCGGGGCGGTCATGACCGTCGGCCTCATCCTCTCCGTGCTGGCGCTGATCGTCGCCGCGGTGGTGTGGGCCTTCGGCTCCCATTCCGCGAACCCGCATCTCGCGACGCGCGGGAAGGCCGGGGTTCTGATCGCCTGTGGCGCGGCGATCGTGACCGGCGGCGCGGTGGCGTTCATCAACTTCTTCTGGAACGTCGGCCAAGGCATCTGAGATGGGTGTCTGCTCTGTCCCGGTTATCTCCACCGTCTGCCACGTCGCCGGCAAAGCCGCCGGCACCGTGATCTCGGCGCCGAGCGGGAGCCTCGGTGCTGGGCTCAGCGTGCTCGCCCATCCGACCCGGCCGGCGGTGGCGTTGCGGGCGCCGGGCCTGAGCCCGGTCGCCTATTGGGGGATCGTCGCCGTCCTGCTGATCGCGGCGGGGCTGGTCGCCTGGCTGGTGGTGCGCCTGACCCGCGCCCACGATTCCAGCGACGATCCGCGGCGGCGGGCCGGGCTCGCCAGCGCCGCCCAGCTCCGTAAGGTCGCTTCCGGGCGGGCGTTGCGGCGCCGGGGCGCGACGCTGCGCCCGGCGCTGCACAACCCCTCCCCGGCTGAGGTCGGCTACCTGCTCGGGCGGGCGAAGGGGCAGCAGGTATGGGCGTCGGTGGAGGACTCGTTGCTGCTGATCGGCCCACCTCGATCCGGCAAGGGCCTGCATGTCGTCATCAACGCCATCCTTGAGGCGCCCGGTGCGGTCGTGACGACCTCGACGCGCCCCGACAACCTGACCGTTACCCTGACCGCCCGCCAGAGGGTCGGGCCCGTCGCGGTGTTTGATCCCCAACACCTCGCGCCCGGCCTGCCCGCCGGGTTGCGGTGGTCGCCGGTCCGTGGGTGCGAGGACCCGTTGACCGCGATGATCCGCGCCGCCGGTTTCGCCGCCGGAACCGGATTGGGTGGTGGTGGCGTGGAGGGCGGCGGGTTCTGGGAGGGCAAGACCGCCGCCGCCATCCAGGCACTTCTCCATGCTGCCGCGCTGGACGGACGCGATGCCCGGACCTTGTATCAGTGGGCGCTGAACCCGACCGCCGCCGCGGACGCCGTTCACATCTTGCAGTCCAGTCCGGGCGCAGCGGAGGGGTGGGCGGACTCGCTGGAGTCGATGATCGACTCAGACCCCCGCACCCGCGACTCGATCTGGCAAGGCGTCGGCCTCGCTTTCAACGCCCTCGCCGACCCCAGGGTCCTGGACGCGGTGAGCCCGCGAGATGGTGAGGGCTTCGACCCGGACGCGTTTCTCGCCGAGCGCGGCACGCTCTACCTGCTGGCGACCGGAGCCGGCGCGGGCGCCTCGGCGGCGTTGGTGTCGGCGTTCATCGAGGACTTGACCGAGACCGCCCGCCGCCACGCCGCCCGCTCACCCGGCGCCCGCCTGGACCCGCCGCTGCTGCTCGCCTTGGATGAGATCGGGAACCTCGCACCGTTGCCGTCCCTGCCGACGCTGATGGCCGACGGTGGCGGCACCGGGATCACCACCCTGACCGTGTTGCAGTCCTTGGCGACGGCCCGGCAGAAGTGGGGCGAGAACCAGGCCGCAGCGATCTGGGATGCGGCCATCGTCAAGATCATCCTCGGCGGTGCGGCGCACAGCCGCGACCTGCAAGACCTCTCCACCCTGATCGGGGAGCGCGACGAGACCACCGACTCGACCACCACCGACGCCACCGGCGGGCGGTCGCATCAGCGCTCGACCCGCCGCGTCCCGATCCTGCCGCCGGACGCGTTGCGGACGATGCCGTTCGGGCTCGGCACGATCCTGTTGCGCGCCGCCCCGCCGATCGTGACCGACCTGCGGCCCTGGACCGGCCGCAAGGACGCCGACCAGCTCACCGCCGACCGGCGTCTGATCGGGCAGACCCTGCGCGCCGCCGCC
>Ga0335083_10012422_pt1 | contig 10191 bp, 7 predicted proteins | sample Lox_Sample_42_FD_206716 | JGI IMG/M metagenome (GOLD analysis project Ga0335083, IMG submission 206716) | Soil microbial communities from Loxahatchee National Wildlife Refuge, Florida, United States - Lox_Sample_4.2 | ecosystem: Environmental > Terrestrial > Soil > Wetlands | place: USA: Florida...
ATTCCGCAGGTGGACAATAGCGGCCGGGTGGTCGGAATCATTTCTCAGGCAGACATTGCGCTGCGCGTTCGCGACGAAGCGAAAACAGCGGAAGTGCTTACAGAAGTGTCGCGGCCAACGTTAACGGTAGCCTGAAATCCATGCGGGAAAATAAATCAGAAGCCGCCGCTACCCACGCGAAGTGTTCGGTCGAAATAATCTGCCAGGCATTACCGTGACCGGATTCCGCCAACCACTGTTCACGGATCTTTATGAATTGACCATGGCTCAGGCGTACTTTGCCGAGCAGATGGATGAAATTGCGGTGTTTGAGCTGGCTTTCCGGAAAATGCCGGTGAACCGTAACTACATCGTTGTCAATGGGCTCTCGGACGTAGTGGATTTCCTAACTAACTTCTGCTTCGGGTCTAGAGATGTGGAGTATCTGGAGGGACTCGGAGGGTTCTCTGCCGATTTTTTGGGCCGTCTCGAGCACCTTCGGTTCACCGGGGATGTTCACGCGATGGCGGAGGGAAGCCTGGTCTTTCCGAACGAGCCATTGGTCCAGGTAATTGCGCCGATCCTGCAAGCACAATTGATGGAAACGTTCATCCTGAATCAGATTCATTTCCAAAGCCTGGCGGCCAGCAAGGCTGCCCGGGTTGTCGCAGCGGCGAAGGGGCGGATGGTCGTGGATTTTGGCTCGCGCCGGGCGCATGGCACGGATGCGGCGCTGAAAGTCGCTCGCGCCACCTATCTCGCAGGCGGGCATGGAACTTCCAACGTCCTTGCTGCTAAGTGCTACGGGATTCCGGTCTTCGGAACGATGGCGCACAGCTACATCCAGGCGCATGATGATGAACTGGCCTCGTTCGAGGCGTTTGCCAGACTGTATCCGGAGACAACTCTGTTGGTGGATACCTACGACACTCTCGCAGGTGTTCGCAAGGTGATCGAGCTCAGCCGCAAATTGGGCGAGCGATTTCATATCGCAGCGCTGCGGCTCGATTCTGGAGACTTGGCACAGCTTGCGGTGGCGACCCGTACGATGCTGGACCAGGCTGGGTTGCCCCACGTGAAGATATTCGCTTCGAGCGGACTGGACGAATACAAGGTTCAGGCTCTGGTTGCATCGGGAGCCCCGATCGACGCGTTTGGCGTCGGAACGAAACTGGCGGTCATGGCGGACGCTCCGGAGCTCGATATGGCGTACAAGCTGGTCGAATACGCCGGCAAGGGAAGACTGAAGCTGTCCGCCAAGAAAGTGCTATATCCTGGCCGAAAACAGGTATTTCGTCAATTTGAGAACGGGCGGATGGTAGGGGACGTGATCGGCAGATTCGACGAGCAGGTGTCTGGCAAGCCGCTGCTACAGTGCCTCCTGAAACAGGGCAAGCCCGCAGTTCAGATTGATTTGAACGAGTCGCGACTACGCCTCCATCGAGAGTTGGAGAGCCTTGCGGAGCCGCTTCGAAGCCTGGAACCAGCAGCGGAACCGTTTCCAGTTACAATCACCGATGGTCTACAAGCCGACTTCGACGCCTTAAGCCGCGAGTTGATGCCTTAACCCCGGTAGTGGCGGTGGACGACATACTCGATGCCGGCACTGCATAAGAGGCATGCATCCGAAGAACCCACTTGGGGAAGGTGACAATTAGAGCAGAGCGAATCGACCCCTCTCGCAATGACTTGGACACGACCCAAACACCGCTACCGTGCCGCCTTTCTGGTCCTGGGCGTTGCCTTGTTTGTTTATCTCTTGGTCCGATTGGGCGCTGCCAACATTGCGTCCCTAATCCTGGGAGTGGGATGGTATTTCGCTTTGATTGCCGTCGCGTATGCCGGCCACCAACTGCTTCGCGCCATCGCCTACTGGAAGTGCGTGACGCCAAACCAGCACTCCTCATACCTGGATATTCTGAGGATCAGGCTTTCCGGCGAAGCCATCCAGTACTTAACGTTTACTGGACCTTTTCTGGCTGAGCCGGCCAAAGTGTGGCTGCTCCGAGAACGAGGCTTAGCCACAAAGCACGCCGTGGCAGCCACGATTGCAGAATATTTGATCTACACCCTGACGTCAGCCGCGTTTGCCGTAGCTGGTCTCATTTACATGGTCAGCCACTTCCAGCTCTCAGGGCCGGTTTCGCTGGCCGCGCGGATGCTCATATACGTAATGGGCACATTTCTCCTCGCAGCCGCTGGCGGCATCGTTGGCCGAATTTACCTGATCGGCGCCATACTCAGCGGTATTCGCAGATTGCCGCTAGTTGGCAAGCATCTGCACCTTGATCAGAAGGACGTCCGGGATACAGAGGACTTGTTGTTCGTCGTGCTTCGTGACCTCCCGCTGCGTTTCCTAATTATTCTGGCGCTTGAACTCGCTGCTCAAGCGCTTCTCGTTCTCGAGTTGTTCCTGCTGCTGCGGACCACGAAAGAACCTTTTTCGGTCCTTGATCCGTTCTTGATCGAGGCCGCCACCAAGTTCGTGGGCCTGGCCTTCTTCTTCATTCCAGGCCAGGTGGGCGCAGCCGAGGGCACCTATGCGCTGATCTTCAAGACTGTTGGACTGTCAGCGTCCGCGGGCTTTGCGCTGGCGGTAGCAAGACGGCTTCGCAGTCTGTTGGTGGCGGGCGTCGGGCTGGCATTGGCGCCAACTCCGCCGGACGGCACTTGAAGTCTTCTTGAGCCCGCACAGAATGCTAGGCGCTGATGGCTCGGCGATGCGTCGTATGTCGCGTCAGCCAGTGCGAGAGCTTCGCGAAGGGCCAGGTATTGACCACCGACCGCGCCTCGATCCATCCGCGCCGCGCCTGGTAGACGCCGTAGCAGATCTGATCCATTTGTGCCGTGCTGTGTGCGTCGGAACCGATGGCAAGCAGTGCGCCCGCTTCCTGAGCGGCCTTCGCCAGGATATCGGTCAGGTCCAGACGATACATCGAGCCGTTGATCTCCAGAGCCACGCCGGCTTTGATGGCAGCCTCGGTTACGCGCTCGAAGTCGAACTCCACGGGTTCCCGAGTCCCGATTTGACGGCCTCCCGGGTGTCCGAGAATGTCGACATGCGGATTCGAGAGGGCGTCGAGCAGGCGCCCGGTGATGCGATCCTTGGTTTGCCGGAACGCGGAATGCACCGCCGCAACGACGACATCCAGGCGCGCCAGGATCTCATCCGGATAGTCGAGCTTGCCGTCCCCCAGAATATCCACTTCGGCGCCGCTCAGGATGTGCGGCGCCCGATTGCCCCGCTTCTTGCGCAGCCGCTCGATCTCTTCAAGCTTCTGCTCCAACCTATCCAGTTCCAGGCCGCGCGCGATCCGTTCGGACGGCGAATGATCCGTCAATGCAATGTACTCGTAGCCCAAGTCCGCGGCATGCTCGACCATCTCTTCCAGCGTCGCCTTACCGTCGGAGTAAGTAGTATGGGCGTGTAAATCGCCTTTGAGGCTTCCAATCTCGATGAGCTTAGGCAGGTGGCCCTCCAGCGCAGCTTCTATTTCCCCGCGATCTTCGCGCAGCTCCGGATCGATCAGCGGCATCTTCAGCGCACTGTAGACTTCCTTTTCATCTTTGCCGCCGACACGCTTGTTCCCGCGAAAAACTCCATACTCGTTGATCTTCAGGCCGCGCTCGCGGCCCAGCAATCGCAGATGCACGTTGTGCTGCTTGGATCCCGTGAAGTATTGAAGCGCGGCTCCATAAGATTCTTCGGGCACGGCGCGGATGTCGACCTGGATGCCGCCTTCGATCATCACCGTCGCGCGAGTATCTCCGAGAGCCAGCACTTGTTTGACGATGGGAAGTTTGACCGCCTGTTGGAGCGCGCGGGGGCTGTCGCGCGAAATGATCAGCACGTCCATGTCTCCGATCGTCTCCCGCCGACGGCGGATGGAGCCGGCCACATCGGCACGCTCCACCAACGGAATCTTGCGCAAGTTCTCGAGAAGATCTTCGGCCAGCGGCAAGGCCACGCCGAGCAACATCCGCTTCTTGCTGGATAGCCAAAGATCGATGCCGCGCTGGAGGTTTTCAACCTTCTTCTCGCCGAAACCAGGAAGACCGGAGAGCTTGCCCTTATCGATCGCCCGCTTCAGACTCTTGAAGTCTTTCACGCGGCATTTTTTGTACAGCAGCGCCAGCGTCTTGGGCCCAAGCCCCGGAATCGCCATCAGCTCGATCAGCCCTCCAGGTATCCCACGGCACTCGCGCTCGTAACGGCGGATCGTCCGAGTCTTGACGTATTCTTCGATCATTTCCGCCAGATCGTGGCCGACGCCGGGTATGTCCTTCAAAGTGCCCGCTCCGGAGATTTTGACCAGATCCTCGTCCAAGTCTCGAAGAGATACGGCAGCCCGCTCGTACGCCATGATCCGGAAGCGGTCCTGGCCCTTGAATGCAAGAACACGCGCCATGTTCTCAAAGATCCGGGCGACTTCTTCGTTGAGCATATGGATATAACCCCACCGGACGTCATCCCAGGAGCAACTCCCAAGCCACGTTGCGGCCGACATTGGCGTAAATCCAGGAACAAGACGCTAGGCTCTGAATGAGCACTTTCGCTCAGGGTTGAGTGCGCGGTTTGACGCAAGATGGCAGTCGAGTCAGGCGTAGCTGGCCTGCTCGTTCGATGGCTGGGGACTTGCTTGATCGTAATTCGGTATCCGGGGAATGACGCTGCGTTTCTTCATTGGGCTGTCATGTGCCGTCATCTGTGCTTACGCGCAGAGCGTCGATTCAGTTCGCAAGCTAGCGGGACTTTCGAACGACGAATGGAAGACGGTACAGTCAGGCCAGGTCCTAGCCAAGGTTTTAGAGACAAGCTATAAGCGTGAGGTGGCTGTTGCGGGTGTGGCCCGGGCTCAGGTGTCAACGGCTTGTTTCCTGGACCAGTTTCGCGACATCGAGAACTTCAAGAAAAGCCCGGCAGTGCGGCAAATTGGCAAGTTCACCGCACCGGTCAGCTGTGGCGATCTGTCCGGTTTGACTCTGGATCCCCAGGACGTGGACGCTCTTCGCCAATGCAAAATCGGAAGCTGCGCCATGAAGATTCCGACGGCGGTGATCCAGCAGCTCGCGCGACCGCCGCAAGTCCCCGAGCAGAGTTTCGTGACCCGCGCAAACGTAGTCCTTCGCGACGAATTGCTCAATTACATCCAGAGTTATCTTTCCTTGGGAGACCAGGAATTGATCGCCTATCACGACAAGAACAAACCGGTTCTTCTGTGTGAGCAATTCCACTCGATGCTAACCGGTTGGTCGAGCTTGCACGAGTTGGCTCCCGAGTTCTGCGATGTCCTCACTCGCGGTCCACAGCAGCCTTTGCCATTCCTGGAAGAGTTCCTCTATTGGTCCAAGGAGAGTTTCGGGCTGAAGCCGGTGATCAGCGTGACTCAAGTCACGATTTTCCGGCTGCCTGGCCAGACTTGGATCGCATCTAAGCAAATCTACGCCAGCCATTATTTCGACGCTTCACTCGCGATCACACTGCTGGCCGACGATCCCTCCGACCCTTCCGGAAACAGCATCTACCTGGCGTACGTGAATCGCTCCCGCATCGACCTGCTCGGCGGCGCGTTCGCTGGTTTCGTGCGACACATGGTACGCGGCCGCCTGGAAGACGGCATGCGAAAGAATCTTCAGCAGACCATCACTAGGCTTGAATCCGCGTGCGGGCCAGGATTGAATGTTTCAGAGCGCCGGTAGAGTGGGCGAGCGCGGCACCCATTCGGTCCCAACCTTCACATAGGCTTTCTTCACCGCTGACCACGCGACGCGGTGTGCAATCTCCTCTTGACGTGGATCCCCGGCATATTCCTGCCATGCGTGGTTAAACGCCTCCCGAAAGATATCCTGTCCATGTTCGGGTAGATGGCGTTGAACCGATACCGGCAGATCGTAATTGGTCACATAGGGCAAGGTAAGGGTGTTCCTCTAGTCGCCTTCCAACTCCGGCGCAGGGACTGAAGCCTTCTTCGGTTCTCGCACTTCGGTTAGAGTTGCTTCGGTCAACAGCAAGGTGCCAGCCACCGAGACGGCATTTTCAAGCGCCACTCGGATTACTTTGGTCGCGTCCACGATCCCGGCTTCAATCAGATCGACATACTTGCCGGTGGCAGCGTTGAGACCGCAGTTTCCTTTGCACGAGCGCATTCGGTCGACCACGACGCCGCCATCCAGTCCCGAGTTCTCGGCGATCTGGCGCGTCGGCGCCTCCAAAGCTCGCTTGAGCATCCGCAGACCCGTTTTTTCGTCTTCGTCGCACTTTGCCTCCTCTTCCGCCAGTGCATCGATAGCGCGGAGCAGCGCCAGGCCGCAGCCCGGCAGGATTCCTTCCTCTACCGCCGCTTTGGTGGCGCTGATGGCGTCTTCGAAAGCCTCCTTCAACTTCTTCATCTCTGCTTCGGACGGCGCTCCAACGCGGATCACCGCGACTCCGCCAGTCAGCTTGGCCAGACGTTCTTGGAGTTTTTCACGGTCGTAGTCGGACGTCGTTTCTTCAATCTGCTTGCGGATTTCCTTGCAACGGCCATCGATGGCGGATTTGGCGCCACCTCCGCTCACAATTGTGGTTGTATCCTTATCGATCACCACGCGCTTGGCCGTGCCTAGCTGATCGAGCTTGACGTTTTCCAGCTTGATCCCCAGTTCCTCCGCGATCATTTGTCCGCCTGTCAGAATCGCGATATCCTGCAGCATTTCCTTGCGGCGATCTCCAAATCCCGGCGCTTTCACCGCCGCACAAGCTAGCGTTCCTCGGAGTCTGTTCACAACCAACGTGGCCAGGGCCTCGGCTTCGACGTCTTCAGCGATGATCAGCAATGGCCGGCCGGCTCGCGCTATCTGTTCCAGCAGCGGCAGCAAATCTTTGAGGTTTGTGATCTTCTTCTCGTGGATCAAAATGTACGGCTCATCGAGTGCAGCCTCCATGCGTTCGGGATCCGTGATGAAGTACGGCGAGAGGAAGCCGCGGTCGAACTGCAAACCCTCGACCACTTCAAGGACGGTGTCGGTTGTCTTGGCTTCTTCTACCGTGATCACGCCATCTGAACCGACTTTCTCGACCGCTTCGGCCACCAGTTTCCCGATGGTGGAATTGTTATGCGCGGAAATCGTCGCAACCTGCTCTTTCTCCAGCTTGCTGGTGAGTGGTCGAGAGGTCTTCCGTAAGGACTCTATCGCTGTGTGGACGCCTCGCGTCAAACCACGCCTTAAATCGACAGCGCTCGCACCCGCGGCGACGTTGCGGACGCCCTCGGCGAGGATCGAGTACGCGATGAGCGTCGACGTTGTTGTGCCATCACCGACCGCATCGCCCGTACGTTCCGCCGCTTCGCGCACCATCTGAGCACCGAGGTTCTCTTCCGGATCCTTCAGTTCGACTTCCTTGGCGATAGTGACGCCATCGTCGCAAACGAGAGGCCGGCCAAAGCGCTTCTCAATTAATACGCACTTGGATTTAGGCCCTAAGGTGACGCGCACCGCGTCGGCTAGGACGGCCGCCCCCCGCAGAATGCTCTCTCGAGCCTCGGTGTGAAAGTGAAATTGTTTGGATGGCACTTGAGGTGCTCCTTTCGTAGGCTAAGTTAAGTGGGCTGCAACTCACGTACCAAGCCCGACGCTTCGCTCGGCTGACTTGGATGCGGCCTCTGAACCCGCGCAGCAGGAATGCGGCAATAGACGCAGCGCCATGTTATCCAGGTTCCCTTTGGATGCGTCGGCGGTTTGTTAATGGGAGCGCGTGGCGGATTTCATGATCGAGGAGCATGCTCTCGATCTGGTAGTAAGGAAAAAAACCCCAAGACCGGTTGCTGGCTTCCGCGCACGTAATAGAACCGGCCATCGGTGTGGAAACCGATCATGTTCGCACCGTATCTTTCAGGCGGCCCTCCCGAGCGAACATGACTGGAAATCAGTTGAAAGTCCCGGAACATTACATGCGCTTGCCAGGTCTTCAGATGAGTCCAGAAAAACCACCAAGCAAAAGTTGAATCTGAAGTCCTAAGCGGATTGCGTGGTGTACTCGATCTGTGCGCCGATCCGCGGAAGTTCACGCACGGAGTCAACAAGCAACTGCGACAAATCTGGGAGACGTCCACCGACTTTAGGCCGGACGCGGGCGAGCGGATCGCCGCCATTGACCGGAAGATCGAGAACATCCGCCGCGCCGTCGAGGAGGAGGGGCTGAACGAAGCGAATTGGGCGAACACACGCCTGCAGGAACTACCTACCGAGAGGGAGTCGCTGGTCACGACCTCCCGAAAAGCAATCGGGCCACCCCAGTCTAACGTCGCGACGGCAATGGACTACCGACGTCAGGCGGACAAATTGCTCCGGCAGGCCGGCCAAGCTGAGCGCAAGCAACTTCTGCGTACTCGGGTTGGGAAAGTGAAGCCGATGCCCCAGGACTTGGAGGTGTGATTGGATGGTTGCGGGGGCCTGTTTTGAAGCCATTCATAACGCGCTAGCAGGTTTCCTCGTACGGCGCTGGACACTTCCTCGGAACGGCCGACGACCCAATCGATCTTAAGGCAAGCATAGGCCAAGTTTTCCGGCGCCATAGCCGTGGGCCCTAACCTCACCGCTTCTTTCCTATGAGCCCGCCGGTAAGCTGACCAACACAGTTTTACTGACCTATTCGGCAGGACGCGTCAAGGCGTCCTGCCGTTTTTTTTCTGCCTCTCAAACATATGACAGCGCTTGAAGCCGCCATCGAATGGATTCGGCGCGGGTTCCTTCCAGTTCCAATTCCGCCTCGATCTAAGAAACCGGTTCTTCGCAACTGGCAAGAGCTCCGGCTAACAGTTGAGTCAGCAGGAGAGTTCTTTCAGGCTGTTGATCAGAATGTTGGCGTGCTCTTGGGAGACACATTTGGAAGCACGGACGTCGATTGCGATTGCCCAGAGGCCATCGCAGCAGCGCGCGTCTTGCTGCCAGAGACGGGCAGCATCTTTGGGAGGAAATCCAAGCCGTTCTCGCATTATTTGTACAGGTCTGACCCGGCGGTGCAGGCCGAGCAGTTTCATGATCCAACCGATAAGGCAACCCTGATCGAGTTACGCGGAACCTCTTCGGGCGGCACTATTGGTCTGCAGACCGTGGTTCCGCCGAGCACTCATCCCAGGGGCGAGGCCATCCGGTTTGAACGAGGCTTTGATAGAGCTCCTGCAAATGTTGCCGCGGACATGCTGATTACGGCGGTAAAGCGCGTCGCGGCCGCTGCGCTACTTGCACGTCACTGGCCGGGGAAGGGGTCGAGGCATCGTGCCTTCCTGGCACTGGCTGGCGGCCTGGCGCGCGCTGGATGGGGTCTTGATGATGCGAAGACGTTCCATCGAGCGATCTATAACTGTCTTTGGTCCGGTGACGCCAGGACCGACAATGCGGATTCCGAGGTCCAGTCCTCCTTCGAAAAGTACGCTGCCCACGACGAGACCACCGGTGTTCCGACGCTCGTCGAGATCATCGACAAGAAGGTCATCGACACCACGTTTAGGTGGCTCGGCATTGATCATGTAGGCCGTCGCGACTATCTTTGGAACGATACTGGAAATGCGGATCGTCTGGCAGATCTGTTTGGTCATGAACTGGCCTGCTGCGCTGAGCGGGACGGCTACTACGTCTGGAACGGGAAGCGGTGGCAGTTCGACGACTTTGTTGAGATTGAAAAGCGCGCTGAACTTACGATGCTGAAGTGCTTTGACGAGGCAAAATACATCTCGGATGCTGAAAGACGCAAGGCGTTCCTGAAATTTGTGAACACCTCCCTGTCGCGCAAAGCGTTAGCGAACATGATCCATCTCGCCAAGAAAAAGGTTCGACAGGTCAGCACGAACGATTTCGATCGGAATCCCTGGTTGCTCAACACTGAGGGTGGTACGGTGGAGCTCAAGACCGCGAAACTCCGTCCTCATCGGCGTGAAGACCTGCTCAGCAAGATGATTCCGTTCCGTTACGATCCGCAATGCTGAATGTCCGCAGTTCGTGGAGTTTCTCTACCGGATCATGGGCAGCCACGCGGACAGTTCTGAATCAGAGAACTTCAAGGCCGAACAAATGGTGGCATATCTCCAGAAAGTCTTCGGTTGTGCTGCCACCGGAAAGCCAGAAAAGGTATTGTTCGTATTACATGGTGAGGGCAATAATGGAAAAACAACTCTAGTTGAGGTTGTCGGTGAGGCGCTTGGCGAAGAGCAATATAGTGGAACCGTGCAGGTC
>Ga0335083_10012423_pt1 | contig 10191 bp, 9 predicted proteins | sample Lox_Sample_42_FD_206716 | JGI IMG/M metagenome (GOLD analysis project Ga0335083, IMG submission 206716) | Soil microbial communities from Loxahatchee National Wildlife Refuge, Florida, United States - Lox_Sample_4.2 | ecosystem: Environmental > Terrestrial > Soil > Wetlands | place: USA: Florida...
TCCTTTCTGGTGACCGCGATCGTGCTCAAGGGGTCCCCGGGCGGCGCCTCCATCGTGCTCATGGCCCTGGTCTGGGTCATCGTCGGCATCATCAACGTGGCCTACGCCGTGCGCAAGCACCCGTCGCAGTAGCCGCCGGGCCGGACACGTCCGCCACCCTGCCAGAATGGGTGCGGTGCGGTACATCGTCATCGGGGCCGGCGCGGTCGGCGGGACCATCGGGGGCCGGCTATCCGAGAGCGGGCATGAGGTCGTGCTGGTGGCCCGCGGCCCGCATCTCGACGCGCTGCGGGCCGGCGGCCTGAGGCTGGCGACCCCGGCCGGGGAGTCCACGCTGCGCATCCCGGCGGTAGGCGGCCCCGCCGGACTCGAGCTCCGCGACGGCGACGTGCTGATCCTGGCGGTCAAGACCCAGGACGCCGAGGCCGTGCTGGCCGAATGGGCCTGGCAGCCGGTACGCGGCGGCACCGCGGCGGCCGAGTCGCTGCCCGTGGTCTGCGCGCAGAACGGGGTGGCGAGCGAGCGGTTCGCGCTGCGCCGCTTCCGCCAGGTGTACGGGATGTGCGTCTGGCTGCCGGCCACGCATCTGGAGCCGGGAACGGTCGAGGCGCAAGGCGCCCCGCTGGCCGGGCTGCTGCACCTCGGCCGGTATCCCTCCGGCGCCGACGCCCTCGCGACGCTTATCGGCGCGGACCTGGCGGGCAGCCGCTTCCTGGCGCCGGTCGTCGCGGACGTGATGCGCTGGAAGTACGGCAAGCTGCTGGCCAACCTGACCAACGCCATCGAGGCGGTGTGCGGCCACGGCGCCCGGGACGGCGCCGCCGGCCTGCGCCGGCGCGCGAGGGCCGAAGGGGCCGCGGTGCTCGACGCGGCCGGCATCGGCTACGCGAGCGAGCAGGAGAGCGCCGCCGCCCGAGGTGACCGCGTGCGGATCGTGCCGGTCAATGGGACCGAACGGACCGGCGGTTCGTCCTGGCAGAGCCTGACCCGCGGCACTGGGTCGATCGAGGCTGACTTCCTCAACGGGGAGATCGTGCTGCTCGCCCGGGAGCTCGGGATGCCCGCGCCGGTGAACGCGGTGCTGCAGCGGCTGGCGAACCAGGCCGCCCGGCAGCGCCGGGCGCCGGGCAGCACGACCCCGGGCGAGATCATGGCCCTGATCGCCGCCTGACGTCGCCGGCCGCGGTCAGCGCAGGCGGAGCGGGAGCCTGCGCGGCCCGCGGATCTGGCCCGCGGACCAGGTCACGGCCGCCGGGTCGTCCAGGGTGAACTCACCGATGCGTTCGAGCCAGACCTCCAGGGCGACCCGCAGTTCCATGCGCGCCAGGTGCGAGCCCAGGCAGCGGTGGATGCCGAGACCGAAGGCGGCGTGCCGGTTCACCTGGCGGTCGATGACGACCTCGCCTGCCCGGTCGAACTGCGCCGGGTCCCGGTTGGCCGCCGGGAACGACAGCAGGATCCAGTCGTCGGCCTTCATGTCCACGCCGTGCCAGTGCATGTCCTGTTTCACCAGCCGGGCCATGGTCACCGGCGCGTAGGCGCGGAGGAACTCCTCCATCGCCGTCGGCAGCAGCCCGGGCTCGGCCACCAGCCGCTCGCGGTCGGCCGGCGTCCGGGCCAGGTGCCACAGCGACGACCCGATCGCGCTCCAGGTGGTGTCGATGCCGGCGATCAGCAGCAGGGCCATCGCGCCGGTGATGTGGTCCGCCGTCAGCTTCTGGCCGAAGATCTCGGCGCCGATGAGGTAGCTGGTGATGTCGTCGCGCGGGTGGTCCAGGTGGTCCTGGACCTGGGCGAGCAGGTAGTTGAACAGCCGCTCCATCCGCACGATGCGGTCCTCGGGCGGGAGGTTGATCCCCTCGAGCAGGTCCTCGACGAACTCACGGAACTGGGGCCCGTCCTCCGGCGGGAAGCCGAGCATGTCCGCGATGACCCGCATCGGGATGTGCTGCGCGTACTCGGCGGCCGCGTCGACCACGTCCTGCCCCTCGAACTTGTCGATGAGCTCGTGGCAGAACGCCCGGGTGGCCGGCTCCTGCCGGCTGATCGCGGTCTTGGTGAACGCGCCGAGCAGCAGCTTGCGCGCGTGCTGGTGGAACGGCGGGTCGGAGGAGATCGGCGGCGAGCCGCCGACCGGGGCGATGTCACGGGGCGGCCGGAAGTTGCCCATGATGATCGACCGCGAGGAGAAGCGCTCGGTGTCGTAGGCGATCGCCGCGACGTCCTCGTAGCGGGTCGGCAGCCAGCCGCCGCCGAACCGGCCGGTATGCGCGATCGGGCAGCGCTGCCGCAGGTCGTCCTGGATCGGGTAGGGGTCGGCGGACCACTCCGGCTCCAGGTGGGAGAAGTCGGTCGCCCAGTCGGAGACCGGCCCGGTGATGATCTCGCTGCGGACGCCCTCGGGCGGCTCCTCGGACTCCCAGTTGTCCGGGGTGAAGCGGTCGTCGATGCTCACGTCAGGTCACCTCGATCGCGTGTTCCGGGCAGTTGACCACGGCCAGGCGCGCCTCGCGCTCCTGGTCCGGCGGCACGGTGCCGTCGCCGAGGACCTGCCCGTAGCCCTCGTCGTCGTCACCGAACAGGCCGGGGGCGAGGTCGTAGCAGCGGCCGTGCCCCTGGCAGCGTTCCGGATCTATCTGCACCTTCACCGCGTGGCTCCCGTCTGTTCCGTGATATCGGTCCTGGTCAGGGCACTCGCTATGCGGGTCAGCAGCGCGGCCCACTCCGCTTCGCGGACCGCGTGCAGGTCCGGCGGGACCAGCGCGCTGCCCATCGCCAGCAGGAGGCAGAAATGGGCCAGGGCATCCGGTGACAGCGCCGGGTCCAGTTCGCCGCCGGCCTGCGCCAGCCGCGTGAGCTCGGCGAGGAAGCCGGCCCGCTCGCCGATGTACTCGCGCATCGGCCCGGCGACGTCCTCGTCCCGCCGGGCCGCCACCAGGGCCTCGACGATGAGGTAGCCGCGGGTGTCCCGGCGGCGCGCCAGGGACCGGCCCACGAGCAGGAGCAGTTCCACGACCGACTGGCCGGGATCGGCGGCGAACATGTCGGCGAGCAGGTTCCGCCCGTGCCTGCGCAGCGCGCCGGTGAGCAGGTCCGCCTTCGAGGCGAAGTGCGCGTACAGCGCGCCGTTGCTCACCCCCGCGGCCGCGGCGATGTCGGCCACCCGGGTGCCGTCGTACCCGCGCTCGGCGAACACGTCGGCGGCCGCGCGCAGCAGCCGTTCACGGGTCTCGGCGGCGGTGACGCCCGCGATGCGCCCCATGAAAGAATTAAAAGAACGTTCATATGATTCGTCAAGACCTCGCGGCCCCGGGGTCAGTGGTCGTCGCGCGGGGGGAGCGTGCGCTCCTCGTGGTCGAGTTCGCGCTCGAGGATGCGCAGGCTGGAATCGGGCAGGTGGCCGGCGTCCCGCCAGCGGAGCAGCTCCTCGCGCTGGGCGTCGATGACCGCCCGCCGCGCGTGCACGGCGGCCTCGTATTCCGGGGAGGGCGCTGGCTGCCCGTCCTCGGCCGCCTCGAACCGGTCGAGCAGGTGGCGGTAGCGCCTGGCCCGCTGGTCGAGGCTGGCGCGCAGCGCGGCCAGGGCGGGCCCGGGGATGCCGTCGTCGGCGGCGATCTGGTCCAGGCAGGACAAGCCCGCCTGGACCGCGGCGGCGCGGGCCTGCGTGCGCACCAGGGCCGCGTCGGCCGGGTCGGCGCGCACGCCCAGCGCCCGCGCGACCGGCGCGAACGTGAGCCCCTGGCCCACCAGGGTGACGACCACGACCACGTAGGTGCAGAACAGCAGCAGGTCGCGGAGCGGAAAAGGGTGCCCGTCCGACGTGACGAGCGGCAGGGTGAAGATCGCCGCCAGGCTGATGACGCCCCTGGTGCCCGCCCAGCTCAGCACGACTATCTCACGACCGGAAAGATACTGGTCGCCACGCGTGGCGGCCCGGCCCAGGCGCCTGCTCAGCGCGCGGGGCACAGATTGCGTGAGGGCCAGCCACAGCGGCCGCAGCAGCAGGACGACCCCGAGGCTGACGGCCACGGCGGCGAGGATCGTGCTGACGGGATAGGCCTTCAGGCCCCGGATGACCGGCGCGATCTGCTGCCCGACCAGCAGGAAGACGAAGCCCTGGATGAGGAAGTCGGCCAGGTGCCAGACCGCGGTGGCTTGCAGCCGGCTGGCCCCGGAGGTGAAGCGAGGGGTCTCGTGGCCGATCATCAGCCCGGCCACTGCCACCGCCAGCACCCCGGAGACGTGCAGGTCTTCCCCGACCAGGTAGGCGGCGAAGGGCGTGGCCAGCGACAAGCCGTTGACCAGCAACGGGTCGCGGACGACGGACAGGAGCAGGCGCACGACGATGGCGATGGCCACGCCGCACAGCAGGCCGCCCGCGGCGGCGAGCAGGAAGCGCAGGACCGCGTTCCCCAGGGAGAAACCGCCGCTGGCCGCCGCGGTGACCGCCACGGTCAGGATGGTCAGGGCGGTGGCGTCATTGAGCAGCCCCTCGCCCTCGATGATCGTGATCAGCTTGGGCGGCAGGCCAGCGCGGCCGCCGACGGCCAGCGCGGCCACCGGGTCAGTCGGGGAGAGGGCGGCGCCGAGCGCGATGCCGGCGGCCAGGCTCACCCCCGGCACGAACAGGTCCATGCCGACCCCGACGCCCACGGCGGTGGCCAGGACCAGCCCGATGGACAAGCTGATGACCACCCGCAGGTTCTCCCGGATGGCCAGCAGGGAGGAGTTGAGTGCCGCGCTGTAGATCAGCGGCGGGATGACGAAGGTCAGGATCACGTGCGGGTCGAGCGTGAGGTTCGGGCCCGGGAGCACGCCGTAGACCAGCCCGGCGATGGTGAGAAGCGCGGCGGCCGGCAGGCCGGTCTTGTCCGCCAGGAACTGCAGCAGCAAGATGATGGCGACGGCGGCGAGGACGAACGTCAGCACGCTCAGAGAGCTAGGCTCTGGGGCTACGGGACCTGAGGCTGAGAGGGTGCCCTGCATAGCCTGTTGATACCCGATGGGCGGGTGCTCGCGCTGCCCCGGTAGGCCCCGGCGGGGCGGTGTCAGCAGAGGCCGTCAGGCGCGTACCTGCAGCCGTCCCCGGTCGATGACCACGGTGCCGTCGGGCCGCGTGGTCTGGAACAGCAAGGTGTCGCTGCCATCCTGGCGCCAGGCCGACACGGTCAGCGGCTCGCCGGGCAGCACCGGGCGGCTGAACCGGCCGGACATCGACCGGAACCGGGCCGGGTCGGAGTCGCAGAGCAGGTGCAGCAGGGCGCGGCCGGTGATCCCGTAGGTGCACAGGCCGTGCAGGATCGGCTGGCTGAAGCCGCCCCGGGCGGCGAACTTCGGGTCGACGTGCAGCGGGTTCCGGTCCCCGGACAGCCGGTAGATCAGCGCCTGCTCCGGCCTGGTCGTCATGACGGCCTGGTAGTCAGGTTCCCGGTCCGGCCGGGCCCACGGCTGGTCGCTGCCGCGCTCGCCCCCGAAGCCGCCCTCGCCCCGGATGAAGGCGCTGCTCGTCGAGGTCACCAGCGGCTCCCCGGTGGCGGCGTCCACCGCCGCGTTCTCGGTCACCACCAGCGCCCCGGACCCCTTGTCGTAGATACCGGTCACGGTCGATACCGTGCGGACGGTCCCTTCGACGGGCAGCGGACGGTGCAGTTCGAAAGCCTGCTCGGCGTGCACCAGCATGGCCGGGTCGAAGTCACCGAGGCGGCGCCCGGGCCTGGCCTGGGCCACCAGCACCCCGAAGGTCGGCAGCACCTTCTGCTCGACGCCCTCGCAGTTCTCGGTGGTGAATTCCAGTTCCTGCAGCGGGTCGCCCAGGCCGGCGCCGACCCCGACCGCGTAGAGCAGGGCATCCTTGCTGTCCCAGGACCGCGTCTGCGGCTCGCTCGATACTCCCACCAGGCTGTGGTCAAGCCCCATGGCAACCTCCGCCGTCGCGGGCACCCGCCCATTGCTAGAATGTCGTTCTAGAAAGTATTGTCTGGTAGGGCGCAGGGCGTGTCAACCTGGGCGGTGACGTCGGAGGAGTGATGGGCATGGGCATCCTGGACGGCAAGGTCGCCATCGTGACCGGCGCGAGCCGGGGCATCGGGGCGGAGATCGCCCGCCGCTTCGGCGAAGCCGGCGCCGCGGTCGCCGTGGCCGCGCGGACGACCGGGGCAGGCATGTCGCCGCTGCCCGGCACGATCGGCGAGACCGCCGAGCAGATCCGCGCGGCGGGCGGGACAGCGGTGGCGATCCGCGCCGACCTGTCCGCGCCGCAGGACCGGGAGCGGCTGGTGAGCGAGACCAGCCAGCGGCTCGGGCCGCCGGACATCCTGGTCAGCAACGCGGCCGTGACCTACTTCGCCCGGGTGACGGACTTCACCGCGCGCCGCTACCAGCTCATGTTCGACGTCCAGGTCCAGGGGCCGTTCCACCTGGCGCAGCTGGTCCTGCCAGGGATGCTGGACAAGGGGCGGGGCTGGATCCTGAATATCTCCTCCGGCGCCGCGCGGCACCCCGCCTTGCCGCCCACGGCCTGGGCCGGGCGCGGCGGGACCGTGTACGGGATGTGCAAGGCCGCGCTCGAGCGGTTCTCCACGGGCCTCGCCGCCGAACTGTACGACGACAACATCGCGGTCAACGCGCTGTCGCCGAGCCAGGTGGTGCCCACCCCGGGCACGCTGTTCCACCACCTGATCGCCGAGGACGACCCGAACGCCGAGCCGCCCGCGGTCATGGCGGAAGCCGCGCTGGCGCTGTGCAGCGCCGAGCCCCGGACGCTGACCGGGCGGATCGCCTACTCCCAGGAGCTGCTGGCCGAGCTGGGCCAGAGCCCGGCGCGGTGATGACGCCGGACCCGCACCGCCGGCCGGCCGGCCGGGTGCGGGTCGACTGCCACCTGCACACCGTCGCGTCCGGGGACGCCGTGCTGACGCTGGAGCAGCTGGCCGAGCGGGCCGGGCAGACCGGCCTGGACGTGGTGTGCATCACCGACCACAACGTCACCTCGGCCGCCGTCGCGGCGGCCGAACGGGACCTGGGCGTCCGCATCGTCGTCGGCGAGGAGATCAGGACGCCGGACGGCGACGTGATCGGGCTGTTCCTGACCGAGCGGATCCCCTACGTGCTGCCGCTGGCCGAGGTCGTCGGCCGGATCAGGGCCCAGGGCGGCCTGGTGTACGCGCCGCACCCGTTCGACCCGGTCCGCTCGAGCCTGGGCCGGGTGCTGCCCGGCCTGTGCGAGCAGGGCGCCGTGGACATCGTCGAGGTCTTCAACGCCAAGATCGCCGACCAGGCGCTGAACGACCGGGCGGCCGAGCTGGCCGGGGCGTTCTCGCTGCCCGGCGGGGCGGGTTCGGACGCCCACGACGCGCCCGGCGTGGGCGCGGCCTACCTGGAGATGCCGGACTTCGACGGCCCGGCCGGCTTCCTGGCCGCGCTGGCCGACGCCCGGCTTACCGGGGAATACCGTCCGCACGCCCCCCGCTACCCGCGCCGCGAAATCCGCTCCCCTTCATGATTTTCATGATCGCGAAGCCTTTTCAGGCTGCCCGGACTAAAGATCCTTCGGGATCACGGGATCTTCGCGGCTTCACAGGCCGATGCGGGTGGCCAGCCGCTCGCGGTGGTAGCTGGCGTCACCGAGGAACAGCTCGCTGGACTTCGCCCGCTTGAAGTACAGGTGGGCGTCGTGCTCCCAGGTGAAGCCGATGCCGCCGTGGATCTGGAGGTTCTCGGCGGCCACGTGGAAGTAGGTCTCGGCGGCGTACGCCTTCACCAGCGAGGCCAGGACCGGGACCTCCGGCGAGTCCTCCGCCACCGCGGCGGCCGCGTAGCCGACCGCCGACCGCAGCGACTCGACCTCGAGCAGCAGGTCGGCGCAGCGGTGCTTGATCGCCTGGAAGCTGCCGATGGGCCGCCCGAACTGGTGCCGGAGCTTGGCGTACCCCACGGCCATGTCCAGCGCCCGCTGCGCGCCGCCGAGCTGCTCGGCGGCCAGCGCGATCGCGGCCACGTCGAGGGTGCGGTCCAGCACCGGGCCGGCATCGCCGGGCGAGCCGATCAGGGCGCCGGTCACCCCGGCGAACTCCAGCCGGGCCAGCTTCCTGGTCTGGTCCAGCGTGGGCAGCGTGGTCCGGGCCACCTCGTCGCCCTCCACCGCGAACAGCGAAAGGCCGGCGTCGGTGACCGCGACCACCAGGATCAGGCCGGCCGTCGCGCCGTCGAGCACGAAGCTCTTGTGCCCGTCCAGCCGCCAGCCGTCGCCCTCCTTGACGGCGGACAGCCGGATCGCGGCGGGATCCCAGGACCCGCCGTCCTCGGTGAAGGCCAGCGTGGCGACGGTCGCCCCGGACGCGATGTCGGGCAGCAACCCGCGCCGGGCGCCCTCGTCCGGGCTGGCCAGCAGCGCCGTGGCGGCCAGCACCGCGCTGGCCAGGTAGGGACCGCCGTACAGCGCGGCACCGAGCTCCTCGAGCACGATCGCCTGCTCGGCGAAGGTGAAGCCAGACCCCCCGTACGCCTCCGGGATGGCCAGGCCCTGCAGGCCGAGCTGCGCGCCCGCCTGGTCCCAGACAGCCCAGTCCGTCCCGTCCTCGGTCGCCATGAGCTCGCGGACCCGGGCCAGCGGCGCCCGGTCCGCCAGGAAGCGCCTGACCGAGGCGCGCAGCTCGTCCTGCTCCGCACTGACACCCAGTATCATTTCTGTCCCTCGCTACCTGTGACTACGAGGACGTCGAGCGCCTCGACCTGATCTCCGTTCACCCACAGCGGGTTGACTTCCAGCGCGCGCAGCGCGCCGTCCAGCGACAGGGCGGCCCGGCCGAGCCCGGCGATCGCCTCGGCCACCGCGTCGAGGTTGGCGGGCGGCGTGCCGCGGGCACCCCGCAGCAGCGGCAGCCCGCGCAGCTCGCCGAGCATGCGCTTGACCTCGGCGGCATCGACCGGGAGCAGGCGCAGGCTGGTGTCGGCGAGGATCTCCACCCAGATCCCGCCCAGGCCCACGGCCAGCACCGGCCCGAACGTGGCATCGACGGTGACGCCGGCCAGCAGCTCCGCTCCGCCGGAGCGCATCGGCGTCACCAGCACGCCGTCGATGCTGGCGCCCGGCACGGCCTGGCCGGCCGCGCGGACCTTCTCGTAGCCCGCCCGCACGTCCGCCTCCGAGCTCAGCCCGAGGACGACCCCGCCGATGTCCGACTTGTGGGTGATCTGCGCCGAGCAGATCTTCAGCGCCACCGGCAGGCCGACCGTCCTGGCGATCTCGACGGCCTCCGCGGCCGAGCCGGCCAGCCCGCCGGGCACCACCGGAACGCCCGCCTCGGCCAGCAGGCGGCGCGCCCGCGCCTCGGACCAGGGACCGGCCCCGGCGGAGGCGGCTTGGGAGGTCTCGTCGGCCGGGCCGGCCGGGGCCCGGCCGGTCGGCGGGCCGGCCAGGGCCGGCCGGGCCCGGCCGCGGTTCTCCAGCCAGCGCAGCGCGTGGCCCAGCGCGCCGATGCCCAGGTTCAGCCCGCCGAGGAAGGTGATGCCGTGCTGCCGTAGCAGGCCCCGGCCGTAGTCGCTGACGTTCACGCAGGTGGTACCGGCCGGGATGACCGGGATGGGGGAGCCGGCCATCCGCTGGGCCAGCCAGTCCACGCGGGCCTCGAGCGTGCGGGCCGCCTCCTCGTCCGGCGGCCGGACCTCGGGCAGGGTCACCCCGGTGAACAGGACGAAATCCAGGTTCGGATCCCGCACCGCAATGTCGAGCGCGTGGTCGGCGGCGGTCAGGAAGCCCGTCCGGCCGGACAGGTTAGCCAGCACGCCGAAACCGGTGACGTCCAGCGGGTTCTGCGCGGCGGCGAAGGGCGGCAGGTGCGGGGCGATGGCCGCCACCGTCTCCGCCGAGAAGTCCGGGATCGCCACGCCCTGCGCGCTGGCGGCGTCGGCGATGAGGTCGCACGAACCGCCGGACAGGGTCAGCACGCCCATCCGCCGCCCGCGCGGCCAGCGGTTGTAGCCGAGCAGCGCCCCGGTGGTCAGCAGCTCCTCCAGGCTGGTCACCCGGATGACGTTGAGCTGGCGCAGCACCGCGTCGACCACCGCGTCGTCACCGGCCACCGAGCCGGTGTGCGCCAGCGCCGCCTGCTGGCCGGCCGGGCTCGAGCCGGCCTTCAGCGCGACGATCGGCTTGCCCGCCCGGTCCGCCTTCTCCGCCACCCGGGCGAACCT
>Ga0335083_10012424_pt1 | contig 10190 bp, 7 predicted proteins | sample Lox_Sample_42_FD_206716 | JGI IMG/M metagenome (GOLD analysis project Ga0335083, IMG submission 206716) | Soil microbial communities from Loxahatchee National Wildlife Refuge, Florida, United States - Lox_Sample_4.2 | ecosystem: Environmental > Terrestrial > Soil > Wetlands | place: USA: Florida...
CGGCCGCGCGAAACCGGATCCCCTCTCCTTTATCCTCGCCCCGAGGGCGAGGACAACCGGCTTCAGCTCGCCGACCGGTAACCCCCGTTCACCAATCGATCAAAACCACTGTGGCGAAGGAACTAGCTACTTCACCATAGAGAAGATGACGGGGTGAGCCGACGCGGTATCTGCGCCTCTACCCGCGAAGGCTGCGAAGGCGGAGAGGGGACGGCCGCGCGAAACCGGATCCCCTCTCCTTTATCCTCGCCCCGAGGGCGAGGACAACCGGCTTCAGCCCGCCGACCGGTAACCCCCGTTCACCAATCGATCAAAACCACTGTGGCGAGGTCCTAGTACGTCAGCCCGTAGCCGAAGGGGTATTGCGGGTTGTAGTTGGCGTCGCCCACGTTGATGGGGATCTGCGACATGCTGCTGGGCCAGGTGCGCGGCAGCGTGCCGCTGGGGTGGACGTCGCCGAACAGCACGTCGGTGACGCCGGCCCCCTCGGTCCCCGGGAGCCAGGCCATGACGATCGCGTCGGCCATCGGCAGGATCTGGTCCAGCATCAGCGGGCGGCCGGCGACCAGCACCACCACGACCTTCAGGCCGGCGCTCTTCATCTTCTGCACCACCGCCACGTCGGAGCTGTCCACCTCCAGGGTGGTCGGCCGGTTGGTGCACAGCGTGCCGCCCATCGGGTTGGGGATGTCGCCGCACCCTTCCGAATAGGGCGTCTCGCCGATGACCGCGATGCCCACGGTCGATCCGTTGCCGGTGGCCGACCCGTCCAGCGCGTAGTTCACCGTCGGCACCACGGACTGCAGCGCCTGACGGATGGTGGTGCCTCCGGTGGTGGTGTTGCCGCTGGCCCCCTGCCAGCTCACCGTCCAGCCGCCGCACTGGTTGCCGATGTCGTCGGCCGTCTTGCCGCCCAGCGAGACGACCGCGCTCTTGGGGAGCGGCAGCACGTTGCCGTCGTTCTTGAGGAGGACCAGCGACTCGGACACGGCTTTCCGGGCCACCGCGCGGTGGGCGGCCGAGCCGACCTGTGAGGTCAGGCTGCGATCGACCAGCCGCATGGAGCCGTCGAGCAGGCCCATCTCGCACTTCACCACCAGGATGCGCCGGGCGGCGTCGTCGATCCGGCTCTGTGGGACGGTGCCCGGGACCAGGGCCTTGACCGAGGAGACGAAGGACGACGCGCTGGTCGGGTAGGTCATGACCATGTCGACGCCGGCGTTCAGGCAGCTCCCCAGGGTCACGCCGAGCTGCGTGCAGCCGTTGTAGTCCGAGCCGACGAACCCCTGGAAGTTGAGCATCCCCTTGAGGACGCTGGTGATCATCGTGGTGTTCTGGTGCATGGCCACGCCCTGCCAGCTGCTGTACGACGCCATGATCGAGCCGACGCCGGCGCTGACGGCGTACTGATAGGGCGTCAGGTGAATCGAGCGGAGCGTCGTCTCGTCGCCCGAGGTGTTGCCCTCGTTGACGCCGTTGGCCGTGCCGCCGTCGCCCAGGTAGTGCTTGGCGTTGGCCAGCACGGTGAACGAGCCGCTGCGCTTCTGGAAGCCATTGATGTAGGCGACGCCCATCTGGGACACCAGGGTGGGGTCCTCGCCGAACGATTCGTAGGTGCGCCCCCAGCGCTCGTCGCGCGCCACCGCGACCACGGGCGCGAAGGGGAAGTCGGCGCCCACGCCGGCTGCCTCGTCCGCAACCGTGCTCCCCACCTGCTCGACCAGCGCCAGATCCCGGGTCGCGCCCAGGCCGATGTTGTGCGGAAACACCGTGGCGCCGATGACCGGCCCCACGCCGTGCACGACGTCCAGGCCGTAGATGATCGGGATCTTCTGGGTGCTCGCGAACGACGCCTTCCGGAACCCGTCGATCATGTCGGCCCAGCCGGTCGGCGTGTTGGTGCTGGGGGCCGAGCCACCCTGGCTGTAGATCGAGCCGACGTCGTAATTCGTGATGTCCGAGGTGGTGGCGTTGGCGCGCTCGATCTGGTGAAGCTGCGCGGCCTTCTGGTCGGCGGTCATCATCGCGACGAGCGCGCTGGCCTTGTCCAGGCAGGCTTGCGTCGGGAAGCTGCGCGCCGGGGCGCCCCCGGTTCCCGGCTGGCCGCCGGCGTTGCCCATGCCGCCGCCGCCGGAGATCACGTTGCCGGTGCCGCCGCCCCCGGAGATCACGTTGCCGGTGCCGCCGGCCCCGGAGATCACGTAGGTACCGCCGGTCGGGTTGCTGATGCCTCCAGCTCCGGTCGACTGACCACCGGTACCGGTTCCCGTGCCGCCGCTTCCGCTTCCACCTGTCCCCCCCTGCTGCTTGTTGCCAGACGAGCAAGTGACCAGGACCAAGACCAGCGAGAGCGCGAACAAGCTACGAATAGGTCGCGACATCCGGCGACTCTACACCAACCCGGCTGCTAGACTGACCCGCTGATGTCGCGCTGGCTGGAAGCCTGGGTCACCGATCAGCTTCGGTCTGGGGCGGCGCAGCGAACCACGCTGGCCGGGGTGGACGGGGACGCGATGTACGTCTACGGGTCCATCGGCCTGGACGCGGCCCTCACCTCCACCGGCGACATCTGGGTGGGCGAGTACGACTTCGACACGGTCGACGGTACGGACGTCACGGCCACCTGGCACCGCGCCCTGGGGGTCGAGCGCCTCGGCTTCATCGTCATGGCGGCCCGCCGCTTCCCGGCGCTGGCCGGCCTGCTGCCGGTCCGCCCGGCCCACGCCGCCGGCTGCCCCGCCTGCCGCGCAACCGGCGACTGGCACCTGTTCTCCGAGGACCGCAAGGAATCACTCCGCATTCGCGGGATGATCTGCAAGGTGTGCGGCGGGATGGGCTGGCGCGCCGCGGCCCCGTCGTAGGCGCGTCGATGTCCGGCTGCTCGCGCATCTGATCGATCGCCCCGTCGATGGTGGGCGTCGCGCGACGACGCCGGAGGTTCGTCGCAGGCCGATTCTCAGCGCGCGGAGCCGAGCAGCGGCTCGACCTCGCCGGCCGGCAGCGGCCTCGAGAACAGGAAGCCCTGCGCGCGCCGGCAGCGCAGCGCGCGCAGGGCCTGGGCCTGCGCGTGCGTCTCGACGCCCTCGGCGACCACCTCCATCCCCAGGTTGTGCGCCAGGGTCACGATCGCCTTGACGATCGCGCCCTGCTCGGGCGCGTGGTCCATCCGGTTGATGAAGGAGCGATCGACCTTGAGCGCGTGCACCGGGAAGCTGTGCAGGTAGGCCAGCGACGAATAGCCGGTCCCGAAGTCGTCCAGATGCAGCCCGACCGACATGGCGTGCAGGCGCTGGATCACCCCGGCCCCGGTGCTGAGGTTGTTCATCAGGGCGGTCTCGGTGATCTCCAGCGTCAGGCAGGCGGGATCCAGGCCGGTCGCCGCCAGCACCCGCTCGACCTCGGCCGCGGCCCCGCCCTGCGAGAGCTGGCGCCCCGAGACGTTGACGCTGATCCCCAGCTTGGACCAGCGCGGATGTGCCAGCTGCCAGGCGCGGGCCTGGCGGCAGGCTTCGGCCAGCATCCACTCGCCGATGTCGGCCACCAGCCCGGTCTCCTCGGCGACCGGGATGAACAGATCGGGCAGCAGCATGCCGCGGGTGGGGTGCCGCCAGCGCGCCAGCGCCTCGAAGCCGAGCAACGCGCCGGTGTCCAGGTCGACGATCGGCTGGTAGTGCGGGACGATCTCCTGGCGCTCGATCGCGCGCCGCAGATCGGTCTCGAGGCGAAGCGAGGAGACCGCCCGTTGATGCATGTGGCCCGCGAACACCTGGTGGCGGGCGCGTCCCCCGGCCTTGGCCCGGTACATGGCCGTGTCGGCGTCGCGCAGCATGTCCTCGGGGCGATCGTAGCCGGCGCTCGAGAGCGCGATGCCGACGCTGACGCTGGTGAACACCTCGTAACCGCCGACCTTCGAGGGGGCGGCCAGCTCCTGGTGGATGCGCTCGGCGACCAGGGTCGCGTCCGCCTCGCAGCGGACGTCGTCCAGCAGGACCGTGAACTCGTCCCCGCCCAGGCGCGCCAGCGTGTCGCCCGGACGGATGCACCGCTCGAGCCGGCGGGCGGTGCCGACCAGCAGCTCGTCGCCGGCCTGGTGCCCCAGGCTGTCGTTGATCGACTTGAAGCGATCGAGATCCAGGTACAGCACCGCGAACAGGGGGCTGCCCAGCGCGCGCCGCGAGCGGTGAAACAGGTGCTGCAGCCGGTCCAGGAACAGCGCCCGGTTGGGCAGCTCGGTGAGCGGATCGTAGAACGCCCGCCGCTCCAGCAGCTCTTCGGCCTTCTTGCGCTCGCTGATGTCGCGCGAGATGCCGAAGGTCCCGATGATCTTTCCGTCGCGGTCGCGCAACGGCATCTTCGTCGTCGACACCCACCGGACCGCCCCGTCGGCCAGCGTCTCTTTCTCCTCGACGTTCACCAGCGACTGGCCGGTGCGCATGATCTCTTGCTCGTCGCGCAGCGCCTTCTGCGCGTGCTCGCCGGTGAAGAAGTCGAAGTCGGTCCGGCCGATCGCGTCGGCGGGGTTGGCCACGCCGAACCGCGCCGCCGCGTAGTGGTTGATGCGCGTGAAACGGCTCTCGCGGTCCTTGAAATAGATGCTGTCGGGGACGTTGTCCATCAACGTCTCCAGCAGAAAGATCTCGTCGTGGAGGTGGGAAATCTCCGCGACGACCTTGCTTGCCAGGCGCCGCTTACTCAAGGATCACCCTGATCTATTGTAAGCAATCACACTCTATATTGCACTTAGAATCTAATTGGCCTACATCAACCGACATCGGCAACGTTGACAGTCCTATACCCCCCGGTCACCCTGACCGCCGTTGTCCGCAGGGGACCCGAAGGAGAGCGAGCACCAGGATGTCTCGCACGCCGCGCGCAGCGGCCTGGTGCAGACGCTCACGGTCGCCGGTCAGGCTCTGCTGACGGTCACCCACGTGCTGCTCGCGCGGCTGTTCGGGCGCGAAGTCTTCGGGAGCTATCAGGCCAGCCTGGCCGTCCTGGAGATGCTCACCCGCAGCGGCACCGGCGGGGCCGACAAGGGGATGCTCCGTTTCGTCGCCGGCCACCGCGCCCGCGGCGAGGACGCCCTGGTGCGCAGCGCCCTGGGGACCGGGCTGCGCCTCTGCCTGCTGATCGCCGGCGGCACCGCGCTGCTGCTGATCCTGTTCGCCCGACCGATCGCCGCGCTGGCGCGCGAGCCGGCCATGACGACCGGGCTGCGGGTGATGGCGCCCGCCGCCGTGCTGACCGGCGCGGTCTGGGTGCTGGTGCAGGCCAGCCTGGCCGCCCGGGCCCCCCGCGCGAACCTGATCGTCCGGGGCATCGGCGAGCCGATCCTGTTTCTGCTGGCCGGCGTGGCGGCGGCCGGCGTGGGCCGCTCGCTGGTCCAGCTCAGCGTGGCGCACGTGCTGGCGGCCGGCGCCACGCTGGCCCTGGCGGTGTTGGTCGTGGGTCGGGTGTTCGGGCGCGGCGAGCTCGCGCGCTCGCTCTGGTCGCCCTGGCTGCCGGGGTTCGCGCGCTTCTCGATCCCGCTGGGCGCGGCCGAGCTGCTGAACACCGTCATGCAGCGCGCCGACATCGTCATCCTGACGGTGTTCCTGGGTCCGAACGCGACCGCGGTCTATGCGGCGTCCGAGTTCATCACCCGCGTCATCTCGAACACGCGCTATGTCTTCGACAGCATCGCCGCGGGCGTGTTCTCCGAGAGCCTGCACCTGGGCCAGCGCGAGCGGCTGCGCCAGAACCTGGTCCGGATGAGCCGCTGGGTCGCGACGCTGGCCGCCCCCATCGCGGTCACGGTGGTGGTCCTGCGCCGCGAGCTGCTGTCGCTCTACGGTCCCAGCTTTGGCGACGGCGCCGCGGCGCTCTCGGTGCTGGCCATCGGGCACCTGGTGAACGCGACGCTGGGGCTCTCGGGCTGGATCCTGGTCGCCGGCGGCCGCTCGCGCCTGAGCCTGCTCAACAACGTGGCGGCGGCGTCGGTCAACATCGTGGCCGGGCTGACGCTGATTCCCCGGTTCGGGCCGGTGGGGACCGCCATCGCGTCGCTGGGCAGCATCGCCTTGCTGCAGATCGCCGCCGTCATCGAGGTGCGACTCACCGAGGGCGTCTCGCCTTTCGATCGTTCGCTGGCCAAGCCGCTGGTCGCTGCGGCGCTGGCGTTCCTGGCCGAGACGGTGGTGAGCCGGCACGTGGCCACCACCGCCTGGCGCGTCGTCCTGGTGATCGCCATCGGCCTGCCCACCTACGGTGGCGCGCTCGCGACCCTGGGCCTGGCCGACGAGGATCGCCGGGTTCTGCTCAGAGCGCTCGAACGGCTGCGTCGCCGGCGAGCTGCGGCACCAGCGCCTCATAGAGACGCTGGAAGTCGGCCACCACGCGGGCCGACGTGAAGCGCGCCAGCATGTGAGCCCGCCCGGCCGCCCCCTTGGCGCGCAGCTCGCCCGGCGGCGTGGCCAGGATCTGCCCGAGGATCGCGGCCAGGGAAGAGCTGGTGACCTCGCCGATCTCCCAGCCGTTCACGCCGTCGACGACCACCTGGTCGGTGTTGGCGGCGGCCGACAGCAGCACGGGCACGCCGCAGGCCAGCGCCTCGAGGGCCGCGATGGGCGACGCCTCGGTCCGCGACGGCATGAGCACCACGTCGGCCGCACGATACAGCGCCGGCATGTCGCGCACCGGGCCCAGGAAGCGGACCCGGTCTTCCAGGCCGGCGCGCGCGATGGCGTGGCGGACGTTGCGCTCGAACAGCGGCGAGGAGACGCGCCCGGCGAACAGCAGGCGAAACCCGGGCGGCAGCGCGCCCGAGGCGGCGAGCGCCGCGACGGCAGCCACCACCAGGTCGTGGTTCTTCTGCGGCGCGATGCGCGCGGACATCAGCGCGACGGTCTGATCGGCGGTCAGGCCCAGCTCCGCGCGCGCGGCCTGCCGCTGGTCGCCGGTGCCGGGCTCGAACCGATCGACGTCGACGCCGTTGGGGATGACCACGACCTGCCCGGCCGCCAGGTGGAGATCCCGGCCCAGGAAGCGCTCGATGCTGACGGAGTGGGCGACGATGAAGTCGCTGTATCGGGCCAGCTGTCGCTCGAGCCACAGGTAGTGGAGCGGCAGGTAGTCGATGTGATTCGACGTGATCACCCGGGTCCGGGGGCCCGCCATCGTCGCCAGACGGCCCCAGAGGTTGGCGTCATTCAGGTAGGTGTGCAGGATGTGCGGGCGGGCGTCGCGAATGGCGGCTTGCAACCGCCCGAAGACGCCCGGGTAGACCCACGAGCGAGCGCCCAGCCTGTACTTCGGCTGCCCGGCAGGCACCTCGCCGGCGAAGTGCACGTCGCTCCTGAGCACGCAGATGTCCGCCTCGTATCGCTCCGGATCGAGGCCCCTGATCAGATCGACGAGATGCCGCTCTGCCCCCCCCTGCGCGAGCGAGGAGATCAGGTACAGGATCTTGGTCTTCAAACGGCGGCGACCGGGGCTTCCCGCTCGAACAGGAACTGATTGTTGCCCCACCCGTAGACGCTGCGCAGGCGAAGCAGCTTGAAGCCGCGCTGGCGAAAGAAATCGAAGATCGCCTCGGCGCGCGCCGGCTGATAGGGATAGCCGCCCAGCCAGTCGATCCAGTCGACGGTGCGCGACATCCCGCGATGCGACGCGCGGTACTCGCGGTAGCGCGTCATCGGGCTGCGCAGGCGCGCCAGGTCGGCCACCAGGTTGCCCAGGAAGAACATCGGCACGAACGTCCCCAGCACCGCGGCCCGGCCGACCGGGCCCGCCACGTAGGCGCGCTTGATCTTGATCCAGGCGTCGGTGATCGGGCCGAGCTCGTTGTAGATGGCGATCCAGAGGCGGCCGCCGCGGCGCACCAGCCGACCCGCGTGCTCGAGCGCCGTGTGCAGGTCGCCGGTGTGGTGCAGGACGCCCCACGAATAGACGATGTCGAACTGCCCCAGCCCTTCGATGAAGCGCGCGTCCAGGACCGACCCCTGCTGGGTGGTCCAGCGCGGGTCGCCGGGGAAGAACCTGGCGCGCAGCGTCTCGGCGCACGCCACGGCGTCCGGGTCGAAGTCGAACGAGTGCACCGTCGCCCCCAGGCGGCGCGCCACCAGGCTGAAGAGGCCGCTTCCGCACCCGAGGTCCAGGAACCGCAGCCCCGAGATGTCGCCCAGCCAGTTGCGGATCGACGTCTCGGCTTCCGCGATGGCCCCCTCATCCACGTTCCCCAGGTAACGACGCCAGTTTCGGCCGAAAGCGAAGCGCTTTTCGGACTCCGGCTGCTGCATGGGCTGGATGGGGGCTGTGCTCATGAAGTCCCTTTCGGCCGGGCAAGATAGCGCTCTTTTCCGGCATGTGCGATTTGGCTAGTATCGCAGCATGTCCGAAGACGGGACCCGGACGAAGCTCGAGGACGTGATCGCCGGTCTCTCCATGACGGAGGTCATCCGGCTTCAGGATCGCCTGTCCCAGGACCTGAAGCGTCGTTTCGAGCAACAGGTGGCCCTGGGGTTCTCGGACATCGTCGGATCGACGCCCTACTTCGCGCGGTTCGGCGACGAAGCGGGGCGGAAGCTCCAGCAGCGGCACTACGACTTCGTGCAGCGCGCCACGGCCGCCACCGGCGGCCGCGTCGTCGACACGGCCGGTGACGGCGTCTTCCTGGCGTTTCCGACCGCCGACGCGGCGGCGCGGAGCTTCATCGATCTGCATGCCCGGATCTCCGAGGACAACCTGAGTCGTTCCCGTGACCAGCAGCTCCAGGTCCGCATCGGGTTCCACTATGGATCCGTCCTCACCGACGGCGAGCAGGTCACCGGCGACGCCGTCAACCTGGCCTCGCGCGTGGCCGGCACCGCCGACCCGGGCGAGATCCGGCTGACGCGCGACGCCTTTCGCGAGCTCTCGAACGCAGCGTACCGGATCTCCTGCCGGTCACTGGGCCCCACCCCGGTGAAGGGGGTGCAGCACCCCGTCGATCTGCTGTCGCTGGTCTGGCGCGACGGCACCGTGTTCCCGGACGTCATCCGGATCCACGAGACCGCGCAGGACATCCCGCTCCCCTCGCAGGACGTCATCACCTTCGGCCGGCTGGCCGACGCCGACGGCGCGATCGGCAACGACGTCGTGCTCGCGCTGGGGACCGACGAGCAGACGCGCAAGATCTCGCGCTGGCAGTTCGAGCTCCGGCGCTACCCGGACGGCTTCCGCCTGCGCCCCGTCTCCGACCAAATTACGGAGGTGGACGGGCAGGTCATCGCCCGCGGCGCCGAGGCCGCCATCCGCCCCGGCAGCCGCGTGCGGGTGGCTCGAGCGGCCACGCTGGAGTTCATCAGCCGGACCGGAGTGCCCCTCGCCGCCGGCGAGACCGCCGCCGTGGACTAGGCCTTCGCCACAGTGGTTTCGATCGATTGGTGAACCGGGGTTACCCGCCGGCGGGCTGAAGCTTCTCTCCGCCTTCGCGGCCTTCGCGGGGAGAGGCGCAGATACCCATCAGAGCTTGAGTTCGCAGTTGGCGATGGTGTCCTTGCCACCGCCGCCGATGCACAGATCGGAGCCGTCGCCGCCATCGATGACGTCGCTCCCGCCCCCGGCGGTGATGGCGTCGTTCCCGGCGCCCCCGCTGATGACGTCGTTCCCGCCGCCGCCGATGATGACGTCATTCCCGTCACCGCCGTTGATGACGTCGCTTCCGCTCCCGCCGGTGATCACGTCGTTCCCGGCGCCGCCGCTGATGTAATCGTTCCCGCCGCCGCCGCTGATGAGGTCGTTTCCACCCAGACCGAGGATGCAGTCTGATCCTTTGGTCCCGAGGAGCACGTCGTTGCCTGACGTCCCCTTGATGATCTTGGTGCCGGCCGGGCAGCACGAGGCGTCGTCACCCAGCACCGCCGTCACCTTCTGCGTCCCGGTCGCGGTCTTGCCCGTCGCGTCCTTGGCCGTGTAGGTCACCGTCGTCGTCCCCAGCACGAACGCCGCCGGCTTGTTGCTGGTGATCGTCACCGGCGACACCCCGCCCGTCGCCGTGGCGGTCCCGATGTTCGCGTTGGCGCATGCCGAGATCGTCACGGCGGCGGGCACCGTCAGCACCAGCGGCTTGGCGGCGGCGGTGACGGTCACCGTGAACGACCCGGAGCTCTTGTTGCCCGCCTTGTCGGTGGCCGAGCAGTTCACGGTGGTCGTGCCGGTCGAGAAGCTCGAAC
>Ga0335083_10012426_pt1 | contig 10190 bp, 9 predicted proteins | sample Lox_Sample_42_FD_206716 | JGI IMG/M metagenome (GOLD analysis project Ga0335083, IMG submission 206716) | Soil microbial communities from Loxahatchee National Wildlife Refuge, Florida, United States - Lox_Sample_4.2 | ecosystem: Environmental > Terrestrial > Soil > Wetlands | place: USA: Florida...
CTGCAGTGCGTACTGATCGCGTTCTCCTTCGGCGCGATCATCGAGGGCACGTCAGGGTTCGGCACGCCGGTCGCGATCGCCGGTGCCGTCATGGTCGGCCTCGGCTTCAAGCCGTTCCAGTCGGCCGTGCTCAACCTGCTCGCCAACACGGCGCCCGTTGCGTGGGGCGCAATCGGCACACCGATCGTCACGCTCGCGTCCGTCAGCGGGCTCGACCAGGTGACGCTGTCGTCGATGGCCGGACGCCAGTTGCCGTTCGTCTCGGTCTTCGTCCCGTTCTGGCTGGTCGCAACGTTCGTCAAGATGGAGGGCGGCACCTGGAAGCAGGTGTTCGAGGTATGGCCGGCGGCGCTGTGCGCGGGCCTGTCGTTCGCGCTCATGCAGTTTCTCGCCGCCGGCACGAGCGAGTTCCACCTGATGACCGACGTCGTCGCGGGCGTCTTCTCGGTGATCTGCACGGCGCTCTTCCTGCGCTTCGTCTGGCATCCGAAGACGCGCTTCCTGCTGCGCAGCGAGCGCGCCGCCGAGACGGCGGCACCGGGCTCGCCGCCGCTACGGCGCGAGGAATGGGTCTACCGGTACTCGGCCGCGGAGACGCTGTTCGCGTGGCTGCCGTGGATCATCCTCGTCGCCTGCTGCGCTCTCTGGGGCATGCCGGACTTCAAGAAGTACCTCAACAATCTCTTTAGCGGCGTCGCATTCTCGACGACGCTGCTCGGCTCGGCGTTCAAGGGAACGCTCTCGCTGCCGGTGTGGGACATGCCGCTTCTACACAATCTCGTGCAGCGCATGCCACCCGTTGTCGGGGCAGGCGCCAAGCCGGAGGCGGCACGCTTTACGATCAACTGGCTGTCGGCGGCGGGGACCGGAGTGTTCGCGGCGGCGCTGCTCTCCGGGCTCGTGCTCGGCGTTCGGCCCGCGTTGTGGCGGGCGGCACTGGTCCAGACGCTGCGCCGCATGAAGGTGCCGGTGCTCGTCATTTCCCTCGTGCTCGGCCTCGGTTACCTCACTCGCTACGCGGGCACCGACGCCGTGCTCGGCCTGGCCTTCACGAGCGCCGGCGGGCTGTACCCGTTCTTCGCCGCCTACCTTGGCTGGCTGGGTGTCTTTCTGACGGGCTCCGACACCGCCTCGAACGCGCTCTTCGGCAGCCTGCAGCGCATCACCGCCGAGCAGCTGCACCTCAACCCCGTGCTTACCGTCGCAACCAATTCCACCGGCGGCGTCATGGGCAAGATGATCGACGCACAGTCGATCATGGTGGCCTGCGCGGCCTGCTACGAGAGTCCCGCGGACCGCGCGCACGCGCTCGGCCCGATTTTCCGGACGGTCTTCTGGCACTCGCTTGCGGGCGCCGCCGTGATTGGACTGATCGCGCTCCTGCAGGCGTACGCATTTCCCGGGATGATCCCGGCGCTGCCGCCGGGCCACTGACTGGCCCGTCGTGTCGGCGTCGACGCTTGCCGCGGGGCAGCCCCACAGGCATTCTCGGCGTGGCTGACGGGGCGGCACAGCAACCATGACAACGAACAACGCGTCCGCGCGCCCATTGCGCCGGATACTCGGGCTTGGCTTCGGTCTTGCGATCGCCTTCGGCGGCACGGTCGGCGTCGGCATTCTCCGCCTGCCCGGCACGCTCGCCGCGAGCCTCGGTGATGCCCGGCTGATCATCCTGTTCTGGATTCTCGGCGGTGCCTATGCCCTGCTCGGCGCGCTGACCGTCGCCGAGCTGTCGACGATGTCGCCGCAGGCGGGCGGTTTCTACGTCTATGCGCGGCGCGCGTTCGGCGACGGCGCCGGCGTCGTGCTCGGCTGGAGCGACTGGCTCAACAACGTGGCCTCGGTTTCGTACGCCTCGATCACCGCGACGACCTTCCTGGCCGTGCTCTGGCCGGCCGCGGGTGCTCATCCCCAGGCCACGGCGGTGGGCATCGTCCTCGCGTTCACCGCGTACCACTGGATCGGCCTCAAGAGCAGCAGCGGCCTGACGGGATTCATCAGCGTTTCCGTGGGCGTCATGCTGATGGTCCTGGTCGGTGCGTGCCTGCTGTCGCACCCGGTCGCGCTGCCCGCGGGACCGTCGCCGGCCGGTGCGGCGGCGGCGCCAGTTGCCGCGGTCGCGGGACTTGCAGCGGTGGTCGCGGCGCTGCGCGCGGTGCTCGTCACCTTCGACGGCTGGTATTCGCCCATCTATTTCGCCGAGGAAAACACGGACCCCGGTGGCACGATGCCGCGCGCGCTGATCGGCGGCACGCTGATCGTGGCGGCGCTCTATCTCGTCATCAACATCGCGCTCCTGCGCGTGCTGCCGATGGCGACACTGGCCGCATCGGAGCTCCCGGCGGCCGATGCGGCCCGGCTGGTGTTCCCCGAGGGTGGCGCGACCCTGGTCACCGTCATCTCGGTCGTCACCGTTCTCAGCCTCGTCAACGCGGCGATTCTGTTGCCGCCGCGAATCCTCCTGGCCATGTCGCGCGACGGGCTCTTCGCAAAGCAGGCGACCCAGGTGAGCCGGGGCGGCACGCCGCGCGTCGGCCTCGTCATCACGAGCGCCACGGCGATACTGCTGGTGCTGACCGGCAGCTTCGAGCAGATCGTTGCCCTGGCCGCGGTCCTCTTCGTACTCAACTATCTATCCGCGTACACGGCCATGTTCGTACTGCGCCGCCGCGAGCCAGACGCGCCGCGCCCGTTCCGTGCGCCGCTCGTGCCAGTCACGACCGGCATCGTGCTGGTGGGATCGATCCTGTTCCTCGTCGCCGCGATACGCGATGACCTGCGCTCGGGTGCCATCGCCGGCGTGTTCGTCGCTGCCGTCGCGGGTATCTACTGGCTGGTCAGGGGTCGCGCGCGCGCCTAGTCCCGGCCGCCGCGGCATCGACCGCGATGGCAAGCACGACACTCCGACCGGCGGCGTCCAGTCTCAGCGCCGGACCCCCGGCGTCCACGCAAAGCGTGTCCATCTCGGCAAGGTCGATCGCGCCGCGCGTCGATGCGACGCGGACGCTGCCCGCCGCGCACACGATGAACGTGTGCTGCGCGCAGGGCGAGATCGTGAGTTCCCGGTCGATGACGTGGCGCACGACCCGATGCGTGGCGCGCCCGCGGCGCGTCATGACGTTGAGGTCCGTGATCGAACCCGACAGCAACGTCGCAGTCGTCGCGACGTCGGCCGCAAATGCAAACGGCTCGGACTCCGGCGAGAGTTCCCGCCGCCCTTGGCCGGCAATGTCGAGCTGCATGCCCGCGCCGGTCAGGATGGTCAGGGTTCGATCGACCCCGTCGAACACCGAGAAGGGCCCGTCGCCATCGACCCGCGCCATGCTGATGCGCCAGTCGAAGTCCTCGAGGCGGGCGCCGGTCGGCGCGATGGCAATCTCGGCCGTCTCGCCGCCGCCGTTCTTCCACGGCATGCGCCGGTAGGTTGTGGCGCGGATTACCTGCATCTGCCGTCCCCTTGCATCCGCGCGGCGCTAGGCCGCCGCCGCCGAACGGTGGCGGCTGACGAACAGGATGACGACGCCCGTGAGCGTGACACTGGCGGACAGCCACTCCCAGCTCATGATCCGTTCGCCACCGATCGCGACGCCGAGCAGCATCGCAATGATGGGATTCACATACGTGTAGCTGGCCGCGAGGCTCGGCGAGGCATGTCCGAGCAGGTACATGTACGCGTTGAACGCCACGAGCGAGCCAAAGGTCGTGAGATACGCCCAGGCCATCCACGCGCCGGGCGGCGCCGACAGCGTGATCGGCTCGCCGCGGAAGTACGCGAGCGCCAGCAGCAACACGCCGCCCGCGAGCATCTCGCTCGCGAAGCCGACCGCGCCGGGCGCGAGCGGAAACTGGCGCTGGCTCAGGACGCTGCCGAGCGACCAGCCGGAGCACGCGACCAGCATCGCGACAAGTCCGCCGGTAGAGGCCTTGAAGCCCGCGCCCTGGGTGAGCATCAGCACTCCGGCAAGGCCCGTCAGCACGCCGACGGTCTCGATGCGTCCCGGATAGACGCCGTACGCCATGTTGAGGAGCACCATCAGGATCGGGGTGACCGCGATGAACGCGACGGCGAGCCCCGAGCCGACGGTCTGCTCGGCAACCGCCGTGCAGCCCATGCCGCAGCCGAGCATCAGCGCGCCGATCAGCGCGGCGTTTCGCCACTCGTGCGCCCGAGGCAGCCGCGCGCCGCGCCACCACATCCAGAGGAGCAGCGAACCGCCGGCGACGATGAAGCGGCTGCCCATCATGAAGAACGGCGCGAACCCGGCGAGCGCGAACCGGATCGCCAGGTAGGTCGAGCCCCAGATCAGCCACGTTGCGGCCAGGCACGCCAGAATCAGCGGCGGCAGGCCCCGCCGGGAGGAGGTATCGAGGTGCATGTGCGCTACGATAGGAGTTCCGCGCGGGAGATGCCATTGAATCGGCAGGGCAACTGCCGGAGCCCCGCTGCTTTTCATTCCAGCTGGAGACCACCGACCGTGTGTAGACCCGCCATGTCCGGCAGCCGCCTCTGGGCGGGCGAGGAGTCGAACGCATGAGCGGCCCGTCGCGTCCCGCCGCCGGAATGTCGTGGGTCGCGGTGCTCGCGAGCGCGGCGCTCCTCGCGATCACGACGGGGACGCGGCAGTCACTCGGTCTCTTCGTCCGCCCTCTCGCGACCACCGGACTCGGCATCGAGACGATCAGCCTGATTCTTGCCATCGGCCAGTTCTTCTGGGGCGCGTCGCAGCCGGCGTTCGGGATCCTCGCGGAGCGCATCGGCACGCTCCGGGTCCTGCTCCTGGGCGGGATCCTGCTCGCAGTCGGCCTCGCCCTGACGCCGTTCGTCAGCTCTGCCGGCGGCCTGCTCGCCTCGCTCGGGATCCTTTCGGCGGTGGGTTGCGGGGCGGGGAGCTTCTCGCTCCTGATCGGCGCCGTCTCGCGGCGCGTGCCACCGGCGCAGCAACCGATGGCGGCCGCGTGGATCAATGTGGGCGGCTCGATCGGGCAGCTGGTCTTCGCGCCGCTGTCGCAGGCGGTGATCGCCGCCGCCGGCTGGGCGAGCGGCATGTGGACGCTCGCGGGCGCGGCGCTGGTGACGCTCCTCATCGCCCGACCCGCCGTCGGTGCGGGCGCGGCGACCGAGCACGCGGGCGATCCCGCACCGCCCCTCCGCGAGCTCCTGCGCCCGGCGTTCTCGAGCCGCAGCTACTGGTACCTGCATCTCGGCTTCTTCACGTGCGGCTTTCACATCGCGTTTCTGGTCACCCACCTGCCGAGCGAGGTCGCACTCTGCGGGCTGTCGGGATCCGCCGCGGGCATCGCTCTCGGCATCATCGGCTTCATGAACATTGCCGGCACGCTCTCGATCGGCTGGCTCTCGCGACGCCTTCCGCTCAGAAACCTGCTGGTAACCCTCTACCTGCTCAGGGTCGCCGCGATCGGCCTTTACCTGCTGTCGCCAAAGACCCTGTTCACGCTCTACGCGTTTGCGGCCGTGCTCGGCCTCACCTGGCTGGCGACGGTCCCGCTGACCGCCGGACTGGTCAGCAAGCTGTACGGGTCGCGGCACGTGTCGACGCTGTTCGGGCTCACCTTCCTCTCGCACCAGATCGGCGGGTTCTTCGGCGCGTGGCTCGGCGGGGTTGCCGTCTCGCTGACCGGCAACTATCACTGGATCTGGGGCCTCGACATGGTGCTGGCGGCGCTCGCCGCGATCGCGACTCTGCCGGTCCGCGAAGCGGTGTTCATCCCGCCGGGCGCGGCGGCGGTCCGCTAGCGGATTCCGTCGCCGGCGCGTCGCGCCACCACAATTCGGCCACGCGCCGCGCGCCACCGGCGCGTTCGCAGTGCACGACGACGTCGACGATCTGGAGAAGCAGCCGATGAATGTCGGCGAAGGCCATCTCGCGACCCGGGCCGCTTTCCTTCACCAGAAGCGCGAGCTGCTCGAAGGCGAGGGACGCGCTGCCGGCGTGGATGCTCGTGATCGAGCCGGGATGACCGGAACTTACGTTCCGCAGAAAATGGTAGGCCTCCTCGCCGCGCAGTTCCGCCAGGAGGATCCGGTCGGGCCGCAGCCGCAGCGACGCCTCCAGCAGCTGCTTCGGCGTGATGCGTGCGACGCCCTGGTCGTCCTTGGAGTAGAAGAGCCGCACGACGTTGGCGCGTCCGTCGAACCTGAGTTCCGGTGCATCCTCGATGCTGATCAGGCGCTCCTCGGCCGGAATCTCGCGAATGAGTGCCTTGGTCAGCGTCGTCTTTCCCGAACCGGTCGCGCCCGAGACGAGGATGTTGAGCCGTCGCTGCACGGCGGTCGCCAGGAACCCGTGCCAGTCGCCGGCGGCAAACTGCCTTCGCAGCCCTTCGAGCCCCGGATCCACCGTTTCGCGCGCGGCCCGGCACGCCGCGAACAGCCCCGTGTCGGTCAGTTCATCGAGCGACCAGGCCTGGCTGCTCGGACGCCGTATCGCAAGCACGACGCGATCGGGCCACGTCGCCGGCGGCAAAACGATCTGGACGCGTTCGCCCGTTGGTAGCGCCGCCGACAGCAGCGGTGTCGATGCCCCGATCCTCTGGTCCGTCGCGGTCGCGACGAGACGCGCAAAATGCCTCGCCCAGGCCGCGGTCGCCCACGGAACGCTGACCCGCTCCCAGCCACCGGCGCGTTCCAGCAGGATCTCGCCGGGTCGCTGCAGACAGAGCTCGGTGACCGCCGGATCCGCCAGGAGCCGCCCGAGCGGCCGCGCGTAGTGCTCGAGCGACGAGGTTTCGTCCGCGCCCTCATCCACCGCCGGCATGAGAAACCAGGCGGTAGACGCTGCGAAAGTCGATGTCTCGCGCAACCAGGACCTGGACCCGTGCACCCGGGGCGACGGTGATGGTGGGCGGAATCCCGATCGTATTGCGCAGGGCGTCCGTCGCGACATCGCGGGAGCCCTGCGCGTTGTAGACGACGCCGGCGGAGCCCTGCTCGCGCGCCACCGTCGCGCTGATGGCGCCGTCGATCACCGAGAGGAGCACGGCAGCGCCGAATCGGGCGGCAAAGTGATTGTCGACCCGGCCGGGTACACCGGCGCGTCCGAGCTCGTCCGTGCCCGGCGACGCCAGCGAGACGACGACACCGGCGGGCGTCCTCGCCTCGGCCCAGACGACCGACACGCGCGCCTGCCCCGGTCTCACGTCCGCGTGCGTCTCTCCCACCAGCTTCGTGCCGCGCTCGAGCAGCACGACCCTGCCGTCCGCACCGAAGACATCGACCGCGAGCACGCAGGTCGTCATGCCGGGAAGCGTCGAGTCTATGGCCGTCTCGAGCGTGCAGTCGAGAAACGAGCCCTTCGGCAGCAGCCAGCGCCGCGTCGGTACGATCGCGGCCTCCACCGGCGCGGTGACCGTCGGCACGAGCGCGTCGCCGAACGGCGATCGCGCGGGCGCCGCCGCCACCGGACGCTCCGCACCCGGCGCCGCCTGGGCGGCCAGAAGCGAGGTCAACGACGCCAGCGAACTGGCGGGCGGCGTGCCCATGACACTGGGCGCATCGGTGCCCGCGGCGCGCAGCAGCACCGGCGAGGGCGCGGGCGCCGGCGTGCGGATGCGCGCGATCGCGGGCTCAGGGAGAGCGGCAGCAGTCGGGGTCGCCGCCGGGCTGGCGGGCGAGGACGCCACGGGCTCCGCCGCAACCGGCACGGCCGCCGTCGTCGTCTCGCGAGCCCTGGGCGGCTCACCCCAATGCAGGGGTGGCAGCTTCATCTCCGAGCTCACGCTCGCGGCGGCGGACTTCTGCGCGGCCGGTGTCGCGCGCGCGCTGTCCGCCAGGTGGAAGTAGTACCACGTCAGCACGCCGAGCCCGACGGCGCCGACCAGGGCCAGGGCGAGGCGTCGCTGCAGCCGCACCGAGCGCGACTGCGTTTGCGTCACCTGTGCGACCGTCCGCTCGGAATTCACTGGATCCGGGCTCGTCATGGCTCCACCTCTTTCGTCGTCCGCTCGACCGAAGGCTGCAAGGTGCCGCTGCGCGCGCGCAACGTCGACGGGTCAATGGACCGGTTCACCAGGCATCCGACCAGACGGCCCCGTCGCAGGACGAAACGCGCCGCCAAGCGGTGCACTACGACGGTGTCGTGCTCGACGTGCGAGTTCACCAGTGACTCGGATCCGTCCGCGGCCGCCGCATAGATGGCGGGGAGTTCAGTCCGCGCCGGGAACGTGAGGCGGACCTGCACGCCATCGTCCGCGGCGCTCTGCGGGCGAAGCGCCGGCGTTCCGCAAAACCAGTAGTCCCGGTTGAGCAGCGGCGGCAGCGTCGCCAACGCCTGCCCGGCATCGGGCGCGGGCGAGGTACCTTCGGCCCGCGCTTCGGGCGGGTACCTGAAGGTGACGGAATACACGAGCTCACCCGGTCGCGGTGGCCGGGCGAAGGCGCGAAAGTCGATGAAATACGCGCGCCGGTTGGTGAGGATCGTCAGGTTGGTCCCCGGCGAAGCCTGGCGGGGCTTCAGGAGCAGGTGATTGGCCTCGCTGCCGACATCGACGAGGCTGGTATCGCCCGCGCCGAGCGTCACGAAGCGTTCGTCGGACGCAAATTCGAAGTGGATGTGGTAGCCGACGAACCCGGTGATTGGCACCACCATGCCGGGGCTGTAGTCGAGAGTCCGGAGCCGCGACTCCTCCGCCGCGCCTGCCGTCGCCGGGCCGAGCGCCAGCGCGATGAGAACGGCGCCGACGCGGACGCAGCTTGCCCGACGGCTCCGCGCGCCCGTCACGGCAAGCCTCCGGCGCGCGCCGGCACGGGCGCCGTTACATCGGCAGTGCCCGATTCCGGCTCCACCGCCTCGGCCTCGCGCCGGTATTCGAGCACCTTGAAGCCGAGCGGGTTGAGTGCGCGCAGGCGGACGTCGGACGACGGGGGACCGTAGGACGCCTGCAGCGTTGCCACGAAGTGGGTCCGCTCCTCGGTTCCCGCGCCGCCGCGCCTGAGAGCGGAAAGGAAACGCACCTGGATCAGGTCCGGCCCGCCGCGAACGTGCTTCAGGAACGACACGGACTGGACCTGTGCGTGGACGTTGCTGCCGTCCGCGTAGCGATTGAGCGGCGACTCCGGATTGGTCCGCGCCCACCTCGCCGCCCACGCCTGGTTCATGGCGGCGGTGTGGTATGCCCCGACCTGGTCGTAGTCCGCCTCGGCAATCGCCGGTACGTAGCGTTCGCGCGTCGTGACGTACTGGGTCACCAAATAGCGCACGACCGCTTCGGGGAGTTCCTCGGTCCCAGCGTAGCCAGGTACCACGTCGACGATGCCCGTCGATGAGTCGACCCGGACCACGAACGGATCGACGCGCTTGAGCGGCATCAGCAGCAGGATGGCCGCGATCGCGAGCAGCGTCGTCCCGCACGCCATCGCCGCGACAAACCAGGCACGCCGCGCGGCCCTGCTGAGTGATGCCGCCCGGTCGAACTCCCAGCGCGCGGCTTCAGCGAAATAGCTCTCGGCTTCCTTAACCACGGTGGACATCCTCGACGGCGGCGTTGACGGGCGTGAACGGCCCGTGGCACTGCGGGAGCCCGCGATGCGCGGCGCAACCCGTCATTCCGATTGAAAGCAGCAGCCACGCGGCCGCGACCAGCGATCTCATAGGTCACCTCCTGGGTCTCATTGGGTCGGCGGGCGCCACGCGGGCGGTAGGTAGTCGGGCTCGCGCCGATGCAGCTCGAACGCGGCGCGGTTCGCAATTCCTACCGCCAGGCCCGCTCCGGCGCGACGGACGCCCGCCAGCGCGCCGAACGTCGACAGGGCGCCGCCGCCGGCGAGGCGCGCGGCGATCGGCAGCACCTGCCGCAGCACCAGCGCCACCAGCCCGCAGACGAGCAGCAGGTTGAGCGCATCGACCGTCAGGATGGCGCTTCCTAGCGCCGCGGTCTGGGTCGCGTACGCCTCGACGAGATCGAGCATCAGCGCCGCGAGCAGCACGGTCAGGACGGTCACGAGCGCGTAGTTCACGAGCTCCTGCAGCCATGCATCGAAGTAGCGGCGCGTCGCGCTGAAGAGCGTGAGCACGATGAACACGGGCCCGAGTGCCAGCAGCACCGCCAGCGCGACGCGAGACAGGGCGATGAGGAACATCGTGTACACGCACACGATCCCCACCAGCAGGTAGATCGCGATCGCCGCGAAGTAAAAGCCGACATCGCCCGACAGGAAGCCGCCCTTGTCCCAG
>Ga0335083_10012427_pt1 | contig 10190 bp, 10 predicted proteins | sample Lox_Sample_42_FD_206716 | JGI IMG/M metagenome (GOLD analysis project Ga0335083, IMG submission 206716) | Soil microbial communities from Loxahatchee National Wildlife Refuge, Florida, United States - Lox_Sample_4.2 | ecosystem: Environmental > Terrestrial > Soil > Wetlands | place: USA...
AACAGGCGGCAAAACACAGGATCGCCGTCAAACCGTGGGTAGCACCACCATACAAGGCGCGACGATGGCTCCAGCAAAGCAGCCGTACGGCCGTTGCCGATGACGGCCAAATCGAGACCAAAATCGTTCATCGGGGATCGGTTCCCTCGCGTTCACAAAGGCTGGCAAGCCAGCTGCGAACCTCGTGGGGCGAGCCAAAGATGCCGTTTGCGCCCGGCATGAAACGTTCGACTGAATAGCCAACGCCGCCGAACGCCGGCAGCATCGTGAAAACGGAAACGTCGGTCGTGTCATCGCCGACGAATATTGGCTTGCGGCCCTTGAAAGGAGGGCTCTGCATCAGCTCGCGGACGGCGGTGCCTTTGCTGAAATGGCTCGACTTGATCTCGATTACGGATTTGCCATGCATGACTTCCAGATTTGGAATCGCAAGACGCGAAATTATCGCAGCAATCCTGGTCTTGAGCGTGTCCTCCAACAGGGGAGCTAACCGGTAGTGCACTGCAAGCGATGTTGTCTTGTCCTCGACGGTAACCCGCGGATCTGTGGCTGCGGCATCCTCGACATGTTTGCGAAGCGCCTCGTTGATTGCATCGGCGTGCCGGGCTCGGATGGGCTTCTCGGCCGACTGCCTCACTTCCGCACCGTGCCCGCCAATCGCGGGCAGGCGGAGGGGTGCAAACAATATGTCGATATCGCGTATTAACCGACCGCTGACCAACGCCAGTGCGCCACCGCATTTGGTGTGCAATTGCTCAAGCGACGAGCGCAAAGCCTCGGACACCACAACGCTTCCGGGCGTGCTGGCCACGTCGAGGATGGTGCCATCGATATCCAGCAGGAGCGCGATGGCTTCAAGATCGGGCTGCTCCGGAAGTCCGGACCGAGGAGACGAAGAATGAAGAGCCATATCCGAGGTCATCGCTGATCCTGAGAATGTAGGTGTGTTGCTCGAAATGCACCGGATTTCGGGCATTAGCGGGACGCAAGAGGCGACATGATCGGGCCGATGCAATCAACACAACATTCTGCGCGACGACTTTGTCGAAGCGATGGTCATCTCTGGGGAATGTTAGTAATTTCCGGGAGTTAGCCGCGACTCTTGGAGATAACGCGTCGGCCGAAAGAAAGTTCCGCAATGCAATACGGCGGGCCGCGGGCCGCGCCTCGTCCGAATTGCTACTTTCGCGTTTCCGCGCTGCGGCGGCGGGGCGTCGGTGCGACACTTGCATGCGTCATCGACGCGACCTTGCTTCGAGCACCTATGGCGACCATGTCGGCGAGGCTCACGCGGTCGAGAACGTCGGACATGGCGTCGCGTACTTTCGTCATCATCAGCCGGACAGTGCAACCCTTCACATCCTTACAGTCGCCGCATGGTCGGTAAGCGGTGCGGCTCGCGCATGCGATCGGCGCGAGCGGACCGTCGATTGTACGGATCACATGACCGATCTTGACGTCACGCGGGGCGCGCGCAAGCATATAACCGCCGCCTGGGCCCTTTTTACTGTATACGATGCCCGCATTGCGAAGATCGCCCAGAATTGCATCGAGAAACTTCTTCGGAATATTGTTGGCCGCGGCAATTTCGATAGCCTGCGTCGTCTCTCCCGGCTCGAGTGCGGCCAGATGGGTGAGTGCCTTGAGACTGTATTTTCCTTTGGCGGTGAGCATGTCCGGCGACTTGGGCGTGTAGGCCCGAGCTATAGCCGATAAATACTATCTATCATAGAAATTTTCGGCAGAATTGCTCGGTGGGACGCGAGCAAGGAGACGCCCTAAGCTGCTGCGCCTTCTTGCTTCGGCAATTCCTGAGACGAGGCCAGCGTCAGCCGCCGGCTGACCGGGAACAGCTGCAAGTCGTAGCGGTGGATCACCCAGCCCCAAATTCCCATCGGCGCCTTGAGCATGACTCCGATGGCGATGAGACCAAGCAGGATCAAATAATACGTGCCGTAATCAGCCAGGAACTCGCGAAGGACGATAAAGACCAGCATGCCGATGAACGGTCCCTCGATCGTGCCGATGCCGCCAATCACGACCATGAAAATCACCACAACGGTCCAGTCGTTGATACTGAAGCCGGCCTCCGGTGAGATGCGAAGCTTTTGCAGGAAGATCAGTCCGCCGACCAGACCGGTGCAGGCGGCTGTTGCGATATAGATGATGAACTTGGTGCGATAGGTGTTGACGCCGAGGCTGGCGGACGCCGGCTCCGAATCGCGTATCGCCGTGAGCGCGAGTCCATGGCGCGAGCGCAACAGGAAATAGACGATGGCTACTACCAGAAGCGAAGCCCCGAGCGTCATGAGGTACAGAAGCGTATCCCGCGTATCCCGGTCAGGCGAGATCTCTTGCAGGATTGGAACAGTCAGCGACAGGCCTGAACCTGCACCCAGCACACCAATCAGACTCGCCAGCAGGGCAAAAATCTCGGAAACGACCCACGTACCGATGGCGAAATAGGCGCCACGCAGTCGAAACACGGCGAACGAGACCGGAATCGCCATCAAGCCCGCGAACGGCCCGGCGATCAATAGTGCCAGATACACATTCATGTTCCAGACACCGGTCAAATAGAACAGCATATATCCGCCAAGCCCGACGTAGGCTTGTTGGCCCACGGATACGAGGCCGGCATACCCAGCAAGCAGATTCCAAAGCTGCGCCAGCGCAACAAAGTACGCCATTTCTGCAATGAGCCGCATCCAGCCGGCATCACCCCACCACGGCAATGACACGAGCGCCGCCAGCGCCGGCACCGCCAAAATAGCGGCCGCCACGCTAACCTTCGTACTTCGCTCGACGTGGACAGGCTCCATGTCAGTCCCTTGTCCGCGGAAACAGCCCACTCGGGCGGACGATCAGGATGGCGAGAAAAGCGAGATGCCCGGCCAGGATTTGCCAGGTCGGGTCCAGCGAGGCGCCGATCGCTTGCGAAATGCCGAGCACCATGCCGCCGATCAGCGTGCCCCACATGCTGCCGAGCCCGCCGATGATCACCGCTTCGAACGCAAGAATGAGCCGAATTGGTCCCGACGACGGAGCGAAGATCGTCCGGATGCCGAACAGGACACCGGCGAGCGCGGTGAAGATCATCGCGATGCCGAGCGCGAGTGCGTAAAGTTTGCGGTTGTCGATGCCCATAAGCTCGGCGGTATCGGCATCGTCGGAAACGGCACGAAAGGCGCGGCCAAGCCGCGTGCGGTAAAAGAGAAACTGCAGGCTGGCGATCCCGACCACGGCCACCGCAAAAACGAGCAGCGGATAAACGCCGACATAGAAGCCGCCGGCCTGCAGGCTCGCAGTCTCGATCGCGCCTTCTTTGAGCCGATGGTCATAGGCGCCGAAGCCTTGCAATAGTCCGTTCTGGATGATGATTGAAATGCCGAAGGTGACGAGGAGCGGCGGCAACAGACCGCCGCTGAGAGTCTGATTCAACAGCCCGCGCTGCAGCGCATAGCCGAGCGCGAACATCACCGGCAGGACGATTGCAAGGCTCAAGAACGGATCGAAGCCGGTGTACCAGGTGACCACGAGGGCGACATAGGCCGAGAGCACGATCAGATCGCCATGCGCGATGTTGACGAGCCGCATGATGCCGAACGACATCGACAGCCCGATGGCGAACAGTGCGTAGAACCCACCGAGCAGGCCGCCCTGAACGAGAATGTTGAGCCAATTCATCGCGGCCGGCCTACAATCCGAAATAAGCTGCAGTAATCGCGGCGCGATCAAAGTTCTTTGTCGGCGCGCTCAAGGCAAGGCGGCCTTCCTGAAAGCAATAGAAGCGAGAGGAAGCATCGAGCGCGCGGTTGATATCTTGCTCTACCAGCACAATCGTCGCGCCTTCGGAAGCGACCGCACCCAGGCATTCGTAGATATCGCGAATGACGACGGGCGCTAAGCCCAGCGACAATTCATCGCAAAGCAGCAGCCGGGGATTCGACATCAGCGCGCGCCCGATCGCCGCCATTTGCTGCTGTCCGCCCGAAAGCGACGGCGCCGGCAAGTAACGCAGATCGTGCAAGCGCGGGAACAGCTCGTAGACTCGCTTGAGATTCCATGGTCCGGCGCGCTCACTGTGAGTGCCGAGCAGAAGATTCTCCTCGACGGAAAGGCTAGGAAACAGTCGCCGTCCCTCCGGCACCATCGCTATTCCCAGCCGCACAATCTCATGCGGAGTCTTGTGCCCGATCGGCTGGCCGTCGAACAGCACAGTCTCGGGCCCGGTCTCCAATGCGCCAGCCACGGTCCGGAGGAAGGTCGTCTTGCCTGCGCCATTGGCGCCTATGATGGCAACTGTCTCGCCCTGTTCGACTGTCACGTTGATGTCGAATAGCGCCTGGAAGTCGCCGTAGAAGGCTGACAGGTTCTGCGTGCGCAGCAGCGTCATGACGCGGGAATGCCCATGTACACTTCGCGCACGCGGGCATCGGCCATAACCTCGCGCGGATCGCCTTGGGCAAGGATCTGTCCGAAGTTCATCACGATCAGCCGGCTCGCCACCGAGACCAGTGCGTGCACGATATGCTCGATCCAGACGATCGTCGTGCCGCGTGCGTGAATTCCTTTGATGGTGTTTACCAACTCGCCGCATTCGTGCTCGGTCAGTCCGCCCGCGATCTCGTCGAGCAGAAGCAGTTTGGGCTGAAGTGCGAGCGCGCGCGCCATTTCCAGGCGCTTGCGCTGAAGCAGCGTCAGCGTGCGCGCCGGCACATTGGCCTTGTCATAGAGGCCGGTGACTTTGAGCACATCGCTGCAACGTCGGTAGCTTTGACGCTCGGTGATGCCACCGCCGAAAATCGCCCCGACCAATAAGTTCTCAAACACGCTCATATTCGCGAAGGGATGAGGGATTTGGTAGGATCGACCGATTCCCAGGCGTGACCGCACGTGCGGGGCCATCGCCGTCATGTCGGAACCGGCGAACACCATGCGTCCCTGCGTTGGCGCAACGTCGCCGGTGATCAAATTAAACAGGGTGGTCTTGCCGGCGCCGTTTGGGCCAATCACGGCCAGCGCCTCGCCGTCTTCGACGGCGAGGCTTACCATATCCACCGCCTTGAGCGCACCGTAGGCTTTGGACACGTTGTTAAGTTCGAGGAGGATCGTCATGAACAACTTTTTATAGAAAGCCGCCGCGCGTGCCGCGCGGCGGCGGTTCGTCTAACCGTAATCCTAGGAATATTGAATCGCCGAGAACGGCCTGTCGAGCGGGATTTCTGGCGCAGGCTTGTTGAACACGATATTCAAGTCGTACTTCCACTTGGTGCCCTTTTCCCACTGACCGCCGACGAGCGGCGTCGTGCAAACGTTCGGCACCGGGTTGGTGGGTCCGCCCTTCCAGGTGATCGGACCGACGATCGACTGGTAGTCGGTCTGGGCAATGGCGTCACGGATCGCGCTTGGCTCAAGTTTCTTCGCGCGCTTGAGCGCGTCGATCGCGACTCCGAGGTTGGCGAGCTTAAAGCCGAGCGGCTGGGTCCACTGCTTGCCGCTCGCCTTCTCGTAGGCATCGCAATATTGCTGTGCGGTTTGGCCGGTCAGCCCTGACTTGAAGGGATGGTGGTGCGACCACCACACCTCGGTGGACATGCCAGCCCCGCGATCGCCAAGCGCTTCGACGGCGGTCGGAAACAGCAGCGCCTTGGGTGGCGTCACAATCTTTGGCTTGTAGCCCTGCTGTGCACATTGCGTCCAAAAAATCGCGAATTGCGGCGGATTGAAAATGCCGCAGGTGATGTCGGCGTCCATCTTCTTCAGCTGGGCGATTTGCGCCGTGAAGTCGTCCGACAGCGGCGGATAAAGGCCGAGGAAATTCACATCGAAACCGTGGCTCTTGATAGTGGCCGGCAGTCCGTGAACGGGGTCGCTGGCCGCAATGCCGTCGGGATCGTTGGTCAGCATAACGCCGACTTTCTTGTTGGTCGGCAGCGTTAGCCACATCTCGGCGAACATGTTGGCGACCTGGTCGAAACCCCAGAAGAAGTGGTAGGTCCACTGGAAGCCTTTCTTCGGATTGCCCTTGCGGCCGAAGAACCATGCCTGCCACGGATCGTCCGAGGTGATGCACGGCATGCCGGCAAGCTCGCACTGATCGGCCACCGGATTGGTCGTGTCGGATGTCGATGACGCGACCATGATGTCGATTTTGTCATTGTTGATGAGCTGCGCCGCCACTTCCGACGCGCGGTTCGGATTGGATTGACTGTCCCTGTTGAGGATCTCGACGCGGTGTTTCTGGCCGGCGACCATAATGCCGTCGCCGAGAAACTTGCTCACGCCCTCGGCTACCCACTTTGATGGTTCGCCGAATGCGGCGATGGGGCCGGTCTCCGGCGTGATCATGCCGATCCTGATGGTCTTGCTCGCTGCGCGCGACGATTGAAACGTCCAAGGCGACGCGATGGCGGTGGTGCCACCGGCCACGGCGAGCTTGAGGATTTTGCGACGTTCGCGGTCGACTTTGTCGCTCCGGCGGTCTTTCGATCCCATTTTCATCATTTCCCTCCCTTTAGGTCATTTTGGCGCGGGGTCGCCTCCTCAGGCAAACGGATGGGACCGACCCCACGGAAATCCCATCATCGCAGACGTTGGGCAATTGTGCTACCGGCCTAGCGGTCGCAGTCGCGCAAAAAGTTAACCGCTGAGATCGGTGTCGAGCATCGCTTCGGCCGCGAGCGTTTGGCACTGATCCAAAACAGCTGGGCCACGAGGTCCAGCGGCGATAACGACAGGCGGCGATAACTTTGACGCGCCGGCGCGCAAAATTATCGCCGCAATGCATCGACGGCGTTTCTACTTTCAGCATTTGGTTTGCTTGAACCGTCAGCGTGGCGCTCGATTGCGAAAGCCAGCCCCTCCCTCCGCTTCAAATCATCAAACCTTTGAATTTTCTTGTTCCGCAATGTAGAGCATATGGCCCACAATGTGGTCAAGCGCGGGCCTCTTTTCCGTTCGGGAAATTATCAATTGTTTTCAGGACCACGTTTGCGCAGGAGGAATGCGGTTTGGCGCGTCAAATAGTGCGCGAACACGACGCTTTAGGCGGCCGCGGTGTCCAGGTCATTGCTCGCGCCGCGAACATACTGCGCGTACTGGAAGAACGACCTGAGGGCCTTACTCTCGCGGAAATTGCACGCAAGGTCGACTTGGCGCGATCTACCGTCCAGCGAATACTCACTGCGCTAGCGGCGGAAGATTTCGTTATTGAGGCGCGGCCCGGTCGCGGTACGCGTATAGGCCCCGGTCTCGCGCGAATTGCCGCCTCGCTCGCCGCAAACCTCACCGAGATTTTGCATTCGCGATTGGTTGCGCTGAGCGAGAAGGTTGGTGAGACCGTCGACTTGTCCATCATGTCGGGCGGGTCGGCGGTATTCATCGATCAGATTCCCGGAAAGCAGCGCTTGGTCGCGCTTTCCGCGGTCGGACAGCGCTTTCCACTTCATTGTACGGCAAACGGCAAAGCCATGCTGGCTTGCTATCCGCAGAAGGAGGCGATGACACTTGTTGATAGAAGTGTCGGGGCGCACCCGGATCACGCGCTGAACGATCGCGGCAAGCTTTTGCAGGAGGTTGAAACAGCGCGCCGCAAGCATCTTGCTTTCGATCTGGGCGAACACGATCCAGGCATCGGCGCCATCGGCGTAGCAGTCCTGGATTCCTTTGGACGCCCGGTTGCAGTGTCGATTCCGGTACCGTGGTCTCGTTTCGCGCGACGTCGGAAAGATCTGACAAAAACGCTGTCACGGTTTCGCCAGGAGATGCAGGCAGTCGTGGCCGGCAGCGCACCTTATCGCCCCGGCAAGCAGCGCTGATAGCGTACTTTGGCGCTGTAAGTTCAAGTTTCATAATTGTGGATAAAATCATCCGGAACGTTCGGTCCCCAAGCGTAGAAGGAATCGTCGGGCAGGTGATCTCCGGCCGGCCAATCGCATGTCGCCGGAACGTAATCGATATCCGCGGAGTATTCGCTGAAACTGCCCCACGGGTCTTGAACGTAGTGGAAGAAATTCGAGCCGAGGACGTGACGGCCCAGACCCCATCCCTTGGCGAAGCCTTTTTCCAGCATATGCAATGCGCCTACGCCGATCTCGTCCACCGAGCCAACATCCCAACTAAAATGATGATGGCCTGGTGCGCTCGATCGCGCGAATGCGATCATGTGATGGTCGCTGCCGTGGATGCCGTGCATGAACGCAATGTTGTCGCCGGAATGGTCGGACAAGCGCATGCCGAGCACCCGGGTATAGAACTCGATCGCCTTACGTACGTCGCTGGTGAACATGAGGACGTGAGAAAGACGACGTGGTCGCGTGCGCGGCGTGGCGCTGCGAAACGGCGCACCGCGCTGGCCGGGATCGGCTGATTTGAACGAGAAACTAGTTTTTTCATCGGGCGAAGATTTCGCGGCGGCTTTGATCTCCACCAAAACGCCGTCGTGATCACGAAACCATAACCCATTGGAATCGACGCCGGGGGGCGGATCGAGTCGTTCAATTTGCATGGCCTGCAGCCGCTCGGAGAAACGCTCGATGTCGTCTTCAAAAGCGCCGAACGACACGTAGCCGTACTTTTTTCGGGGACCTTCGCCGATCGTTCCCCAAAGGTGCGGCTGTTCAAAAGTCTTGAGGGTGAGCGTGTTGCCCCGCTCGCCGACGTCGAGGCCGAATTCGCCGTAGAAATTTTTCGCCACGGCGAGGTCCGGTACCACGAAATTAAAATGATCGACCGAATGGATGCCGAGTTCGCCCGGCCGTCGGGTGGGCGCAATGAACCCTTGGATCGCCGTCATCGCGTCTCCTCTTATCGTCAACCGTGGCGGCCACTACCGTGTGCGCGGCTGTAACCTCTGACTTAATTGCCTATAAAATATTTTTGTCAATTGAAAATAATTTTTTCTTGCGCGAATAGTTCGGCTTTGGCATCGTAAGGCTATGAATAAGCTGGAGACCTTCGATCGCGCAGCGACGCAGGCCGATCAGGCCTATGAAGCATTACTCGCCGAGATTCTTGATTGCCGGCTAGCTCCGGGCGCGAAAATCAACATCAGCGATGTCGCGACGCGGCTAGATTTTAGCCCCGGTGCGATCCGGGAGGCGCTGTCCCGGCTTGCGGCGGAAAAATGGACCGTTGCGACTGCTCAAAAGGGTTACTCCGTCACGACTGTCTCTGCTGATGAACTGCGGGACCTGACGCGAACGCGCATCACCATCGAACAGCTTTGCCTGCGGTCTGCCATCGCGAACGGCGACGTCGAGTGGGAGACTTCGGCGGTCGCCGCCTATCACCGGCTGCACCGCGCTCCGATGGTTTTACCGGACGTCGCTTCACGGTTGAATCCGGCCTGGGTCGCCGCCCATACGACGTATCACGCCGCGCTCGTGGCCGGCTGCAACAGTCCGTGGATGCTTAACCTGCGCACGATGCTCTATGCGCAGAGTGAGCGGTACCGCTGTCTTTCATTCGCGCTGGCGACAGAGAATCGCGATGTCGACACCGAACATGAGCGTATCCTCAAGGCTTGTCTGGAACGCGACGCAGATAGCGCCTGCGCCTTGATCGAAGATCATCTCAAACGAACGTCGCAGATCTTACTGACCTCGCCGCTGCTGCAAGAGCGAGAGCAATATTCTCAAGTCGCGGCGAGGGGCCAATGACCTTTGCGGCGGTGACATAAGGTAACGCGGGAGGAAGTAAGTGATGACCAAAACTGCAAGCGTCCACAACATCGCTGCGCCGACGGTAGCGGAGCTGGTCGACCGCGCACGCGAACTCGCGCCGTTGCTGAGGAAGAACGCAGCGGCGAGCGAAGCAAATCGGCGGGTCGAAGAGGAAACCATCCAGGCGGTGCGCAAGGCCGGCCTGATGCGGGTGTGCACGCCGAAGCGCTACGGCGGTTGGGAGATGAACACCCGGGCAATGCTCGACGTCAGTTCCGCGCTTGCCGAAGCCGACGGCGCCACAGCGTGGGTGGTCAACCTCAACAACATCTGTTGCTGGCTGACGAGCTTGTATCCCGTAAAAGCGCAGGACGAGGTATTTGGCAACGATCCGGATACGTGCGTATCCGGTGTGCTCAACCCGACCGCCACCGTGAAAAAAGAGGGCGATGGGTACCGCATCGTTTCCGGCACCTGGCACTACAATTCCGGCGGTTGGCATGCGCAGTGGGCGGTGCTCGGTTT
>Ga0335083_10012428_pt1 | contig 10190 bp, 10 predicted proteins | sample Lox_Sample_42_FD_206716 | JGI IMG/M metagenome (GOLD analysis project Ga0335083, IMG submission 206716) | Soil microbial communities from Loxahatchee National Wildlife Refuge, Florida, United States - Lox_Sample_4.2 | ecosystem: Environmental > Terrestrial > Soil > Wetlands | place: USA...
TAGACGGATTCACCGTTGTACTGGAATGCCCCCGAATTGTTGCGGGTCGGCTTCAGGACAGCTTTAGGTACGCCACAGCTCTCCAGAGAAGAAATCCATTGTGGCCACTGGCCGGGAACAACCCGGAAGATTGTCCCTGGTACGAACCGGGAGTCCGGCTCTAGCAGTGGCACCCACCCTGCCGCCTTGTATGCCGCTAACATTGCTTTGGTCTTCTTGGGGAACACCATCCCAGGGCCGTTCGGCTGAGCCCACGCGGTGAAGCAAAGAGCCATCACGATGGTGACATAGGACAAGCACAATCGCATCGGGGATATTTTCGCTATTGCTGCACGCATGATTCACCGCCAAATTCGGAATACCGATTGCGTCTGAGGTTACAGTGCTCTTAGCCTGCGCAGGCGAGCCGCGCATTTCGGTCGAGGAAAGCAAGGCCGATTTAGTAGTCGATCCAGCCTCAGATCTAATACCCAGTTCAGGGGGCCATTATGCAACTTCTTGCTTGCAACTGCAAACCTTCTGTGATTAACTTTCGGGCGCTGCGCCGAGCGGATGGTTCGGTCTTTGGCCGGGAATGCCAATAGTTCTCTGGCTTTGAAGCTGACAAGCAGTGAAGCTCTTGAGACTGACGGGACGGCCGCCTGACAATCATGGGCGTCGTACTGATTGGAGCAATCGTCAGCGGGATACTCCGCGCGACCGTCCCTCATACATAGAGCGCAAGCCGGGTCAGCGTTCTGGCGACGAGCGGGCTCACCGAGACCGAGTTGGCCGCGGACGCGTCCAAGACTATATTGAGAGCCTTATGGAGACACGCACGTGCTAGAAGACCTACGTAAGCCGTTCTTCATCGTGTCCCTCATTTGTATCGGGCTGGCTGTGCTAGTGGAATTGGGTTCAATGGCGGTCATCACGAAGCATGTCGCTGCAACAAGTTCGTTCGACGCGCCGACACCGGGTCGCGGAATACCCACCTTGGCGCTGCTGGATGGGCTCGTGTTCTACGCAACCATCATCATGGGTCTCGCGCTGATTATCCCCGAGCGCATCCAAGGCAGGTTACAGGGTATCGTCACGCTGGTTGTGGCTGTCATCCTGCTGCTTGCCGCCATACCGGTGGTGATCGGGGAAATCGCCTTGCTCATCCTGATGGTGAGCCTGCTGCTTTCGCCTCCGTTTGGGACCATCGCTTACGTGATTGCGTTTGGTAACTTTGACACGGATGGGGCGCGCATTGCGATCAGCACCATCTTGTTGCTGAAAATATTGTTTGCGGTCTTTCTTGTGCTGGCGCATCAGCGTTTTTTGCAGAACAAGGGACTGATGCTGATCATCATCACTTCGTTCGTGGCAACTCTTGTCTTGAGTTTCCTCCAAGGCTTTGTACCTGGCATCCTAGTCAGCATAACGGACGATATTGGAGCAATCATCATCTGTATTCTGGCCATCATCTGGGATTTGATCTACGTGCTGGGAGGGATCATCTCGGTAGTGAAGATAATCCTATAGTTATGCAGTCAGCGGCACATCGGATCCGTCCCGAAATATCAGCGATTGGTCCACAGCAGCTGGCAGATTGGGTTACTGCAGCGCCACTGTGCAGGGTGCCTGGCCGGTCAGCTTGATATCCAGAGTTCCTCCGCTCTTCACGACGATCAGCTTGCCTTTCACGCCATCCTTACAAGTTGGCCATGTCTGATACTTCAGCCTGCAGTCATTGCTTAGCTTGCTTAGATCGGAGTTGCAGCTCGGCGGGCTATTGGAACACGTGGCAGGGGAGATGTACTCCACCGTAGCGCAATTGTTCCCCTGATTGAACTTGAACGTTGCATTGCGAAAGCTGTTCTTATCGTCGGCGGGAACCGTGACAGATAGAGTTTGGGTGGTCTTTGTAACAGTGAAAGTTTTCTGTTTAAGTTGCAGTTTCGGGCTGAACCGGTCAAGCATGCTGTTCATGGAACAAAAAATCTGATATTTGTTCCCAGGGCAGTTGATAACGGGATCACCGCCGCCTTTGTAGTCGGCGGCGGTTTCGCTGCTGTTCTTACCGACGCCAACCACCTCGATCGCGACAAAAGCGATGATTAGCACGATCAGAACGATGAAGAAGATCTTCAACTGCCCCTACTTTCTGCCCTCCCAGGTTGTCTAACAACCCCATCATTTACGGACCGCTGGGGCCGCCATTACCTGGGGACGAACCGTGTACACCGAATTAGTCTGGAACTTACCGGCCTGTTGTATGACCGTTGGAGCGAAGAAACACGGGGCCCTGCACCCGACCGATGGTACATACAATACAACCTTCGTCCCCACATCAACCAAGGTGCCCGGTGCTGGACTCGAGCTGGTTACGTTCGACTGCGTCTGGTTACCATTAGTTCCGCCATATACCAGGTTCGCCTGCTGTAGGGCTGTGATAGCGTTCAACACCGGCATGTTAACGACCTGAGGGACGACCACTTGCTGTTGGGTGGCTGTCAGGTCAACTTTCGAATTCGTGGCGACCTTCGTTCCGGCAGCGGGGGATTGGCTCAGAACTGTTCCGCCAGCGCCCGTTGTGGTTATTGTTTTGACAGTGCCAGGCTGCAGTCCGTGATCAAGCAACCGCATTTGCGCGTCGTGGAGTGAGAGGGTCGTGACGTCGGGCACCTCCACCGAGACAAATCCAAATTTCACTTGTACCTGTGAGCCTTGGTCAGCCTTATCCCCCGCGGCGGGTGTTTGTTGAGCCACTTTTCCAACCAAATCGGACGACGCCTCAACGAGATCTTTACTTGGGTTGGCGTTCGGGTCAATCACAAGCCCGGCATTTGTCAAAGTCGTCGTTGCGTCCTGAAGCGATAGTCCTTTGAGGTCCGGAACGGTAATCCCGGCGCTAGGCGGCGGCCCCGGTGTCTTATTACGCAACGCGAGCCAGACTCCCACACCGATGAGGGCCAACACAACTACCGCCGCCACCGGGATCCACCACTTGAACGGCTTAGGAGCTGCTCCCTCGGTCACATTAAACGTGAGAGGAGACGACTGATCGCCTTCGTCGGGCTTGGCGACGAGCACCGTGTCCAGACGAAACTTATAGCTTCCTGCAGGACTCTTTTGTGGTACGACAATGTTCACTACAAAGGTCTGACTCTGCCCGGCTTCGAAGGACTTGTCAGTTGGCCCATCGATCTTGACCCAGTTCTTCTCCACGGCGCCCGGCGCACTCGGGACTGATACCAGTACAGCGCGCCCGTCTCGCTTAATACCGCTCACATTCTTGACCGTGTACTGCACCTTGGCGCGACCGGAGTTGTCCAATTTGACTTCCGACAGCCCTTCTGGAGGAGTGATTTCGAAGTAGTTGGCCATTCCTTCACCTCGTGCCGAATCTGAGACAGCGCAAAGCCAGCGGTTGGCAAATCATAACCGTTCTCTTGTCATATGCAACAAGAAAATTTCCAACTCGGCAATAGTGGTTCCCGCGTTATAGGGCCACAGGGGGAGACTTCCGCGATTGCGCAGGGTCGCATCAGAAACGGCGCGGCTTTGACTGGCTGCTTCAAGACGCCATTTCGGGCAGCTGAACTGTCTTCTGGTTTCGATTTATTTTGGTTAGCAGGGAGATGAGGCACTTGTGCCGGAGACCTCTATCAAATAAACCAGCAGGAACGTTGGGCGTTGGTGGTTTACAACCGTGCTTTGCCTCGGCGCATCGTTTGTAAGCAGTGACCAATGATCCAGTATTGTCACGGCATACAGAACCACCCATGACTCTTCGCGGTTAGGCTTGGCGAAGTGGAAACTCTCACCCTCCATCAGCAATCACACAGGCTCACTTCCCGGAAACGCCAATTACGGCTCCGCTACCCGGTATCTGCACCCAAGGACTGGTCAAGGTATCTCGGGTATAGAGTAGATTGTCCAAACCGATGCCCAGAATTTTCCCATCTTGCATCTGCGTGATGCCAATTACGGCTCCGCTACCCGGTATCAGTACCCAAGGGCTGGTCAAATCCTCTCGCGTATAGAGTTGGTGGTCCAAGCCGATGCCAAGAATTCTCTTGTCTTTCATCCGAACAATGCCAAGTACGGCTCCGCTGCCCGGTATCTGCACCCAAGGACTGGTCAAAGTCTCTCGCGTATAGAGCAGGTTGTCCAGGCCGATGCCCACAATTCTTCCGTCTTGCATCTGGGTGACGCCAATTACGGCTCCGCTGCCCGGCACCAGCGCCCAAGGACTGGTCAGAGTGTCTCGCGTATAGAGCTGGTGGTCCATGCCGACGCCAAGAAGCCTTCCATCTTTCATCCGGGTGATGGCAAGCACGGCCCCGCTACTCGGCACCAGCGCCCAAGGACTGGTCAGAGTGTCTCGCGTATAGAGCTGGTGGTCCATCCCAATGCCGGTTATCACGCTGGACCGTGCTGTTTGGGACGAGTTGGCGCCGCCTTTAGAGTCACCGGTACCCGACTGTTTAGAATCCGTCTGAGGAGAGGGAGTCGGCGGCGCAGGTTTCGATCTGAGCGCGAAGTAGAGCACCACTCCAAGAACGACCAGAGCCACAAGAGCCACCGCTGCGATCCACCATGGGAACGGCTTCTTGGAGGGTGAGCTTGAGTCGACGCTGAAGGTCATCGCTGAAGATCGATCACCCTCGTCTGGCCGGGAAACCAGAACCGTGTCCAGTCGAAAACCATAGCTCCCGGGGGGGCTATTCGGCGGGACCGCAATGGTCACAACGTAGGTCTGGCTTTGACCTTGCTCAAACGACTTGTCCGTGGGCGGCTCGACTTTGACCCAACCCTTTTCCACCGCTCCAGGCGCGTTTGGTACCGAAACAAGAACTGCACGGCCATCGCGCTTAATTCCGCTCACATTCTTGACGGTGTACTGCACTTTGGCACGTCCCGAGTTGTCCAGTTTGATCGCCGACAGGCCTTCAGGAGGCATGATCTCAAAGTAGTTCGCCACTATCTCGTCTCCAGCGACACTCAAGAGACCTGAGTGTTCTCATTGATGCTGCCATTTGATCTTACCGCTAGACTCTCTATGCTACGGCGTCTGTCAACGGCAGTCAGCACATCATAACCCTTTTGCTTTGTTTGCGACGTAGATTTTAACGGAGCTATCCTTTGCGGCCTGCGCTCCCGCAGCCGGGGACTGCTTCTCGACCTTGCCCACTTGCAAGTTGTCCGAGGTAGTTACGGATCCATAAGTAGGATCGAGCTTCAGCCCTGCGCTTTGCAATGCTGTTTCCGCTTGAGCTGGCGTCTTCCCTGTCAGATCAGGAACCGACACCTTTTCAGCTCCAGATTTTCCACTACCAGACTGCTGTGAACTAGAGCCCTTCCCCGACTTTGATCCTGTATTTGATAGCGCCAGCCACAGAACAACGCCGAGAACAACCAGTACGACAAGAGCGACAACCAATATCCACCATGGAAACGACTTTCCACCAGCAGCGGTGGTGACATTGAAGGCAAGCGGTGATGACTGATCACCTTCGTCGGGTTTGGCGACAAGCACTACGTCCAGGCGAAAACCATAAGTACCTGGCGGACTCTGGCGCGGTACAGTAATGGTCACTGCGTATGTCTGGCTCTGACCTGAATTGAAAGCTTTGTCACTCGGACCTTCGATCTTGACCCAGTTTTTTTCCACTGCGCCAGGCGTATTGGGCAGCGAAACCAGCACCGCGCGACCATCTCGCTTGATGCCGCTCACATTCTTGACGGTGTACTGCACTTTGGCCTGTCCCGAGCTATCCAGCTTGACTACAGACAGGCCATCAGGAGCAGTGATTTCGAAGTAATTTGCCATGGCCCATTCCTCTGATACAGACCTAAAAGGCCCTTCAAGGGTGGCTTGCGCCGGCTTTCCCAGGCTCTTTGTTCGGTTCCGCCGTTAGGAGCTCGTAGGTAACATAAGCAGGTTTTTCAATCTCTATGATTCTCCTGATCAACGTTTTGTAAATAGCCGCTGCAGCGGGGATGGTTATTTGCAAGTGGTACGGTTTCGGTACCCTGGTTTCCCCGGAAACGTTCTCTTCGATCTTGAAGTCCTGGAAGCCAGTGGCGATGCGCAAGAACGCCTCGAGGCCACGACGTGTACCGCGCCACTGTGAAAGCATGGTGGCTGATGCGCTGAGCTCTCGGAGCCGCCCAGTCCCTGTTGGTAAGGAGTACCGCACTCCTTTTTCACCGACGCGCTGGATCAAAAGGCTTTCCAGGTCTACCCAGGTTGCCAGGTAAGGCACAAAAGCGTCAGGTGCCCGGCGTGGGTCAAGATAGCTATCCAGTTGGTTCAAGATCGATTCTTCCGGCGCGTGCATTTCTTGCATGACACCCAATAGGACGGTAAGCGGCGATCCTTGGCTGGCTGTACGCGCTATCACGCTCGGTAGAAGTGTCTCGATGCGCTCAATGTTCACCGATTGTCTTCACCTCAATCTCATGCTCGCCGGAGCAGAGCACCCATGTGGTCGGCAATGCAACTCGGTCTGTGAAGACCTTACGAGAGCAGCACGTGTAAGTCACGCCCTCATCCTGGCTGCGGAACACTCCAGAAGTACTGCCAGTCATCAGGAGGTTCTCGGTTGCGGAGTGGGCGAGACAGTCGATTCGCTCAAATGTGCGTATGCGGTCTACAAGAGGCAACCCGCTTTGCACTGCAGGTGACTTCCAATCTTCCTTGGAGCTGCGATGCGACAATACCAGAACTCCAGCGTCGTAGGTGGCGGCAAAGATCTTCGACTGGTAGAAAGCAATATTAGTACAGCTGCCGCCGATCCAGCTTTTGTTGATCTCATCCCAGTTTGCCGCCGCATCCTCTTCCGGCAGGATCTCTATGACACGGCATCCCTTGCCCACGTCACCGGCACGAGGAGCTGCCAATCCAGCCCACAAGAACGACCGGTCGCCGTCCTGTTCGGCAGCTAGTACGCGTACATCTTCGCCCGCCAGTCCCACTGCCCTGAACGTGTTGCCTCTTCCAGCATGTGTTGAAAGAAATATTCCGCCGCTTTGTCGCGCAGCTACAGCGACAGCCACACTTCCGCGGCGGCTGATTGATACTGCGACGGCGTAGTACCCAAGCTGCTCATCCTGCGACATGACAAACACTTGTACTGGTGCTGACTCCGGCAGCGTCGAGAGCTCATACAGGCCTGCTGACGTGGCTAGCAGCAATGCCATGCCGTTGTCCCGAGGTATCCAGGCGGTCTGAAATACATCGAACTGGGTGCTAGCAAGCAGTTCCCAGGTTTCGCCGCAGTCTTTCGAAATCAGGATTTGCGAACCTCCGTCGCCCGATGCGGAACGAGTAATCACGACCACCCATCCGGCACGATGAGGATTGCAGTCCACAGCGCTCACTACGAAGTCCTTAGACTGGTAGACCGACTCCCAGGAATCGCCATCATTGTCCGACCGGTAAAGCGCGCCGGCCGCAGAGACGTACCACGTTGCCGGCTGAAAGAAGTCGGATGCAATGGCGCTGGCTTCTTTCTCCGGCACATCATCCACCACTAGGCGCGGGTTCTGTACTGTGAGCACTCCCGGTTCGGAAAGAACGGAAAGATACACGGTGTACACGTCAAGCGGCTCACCAAACTCCCATCCGGCACCTTGGCTGGTCGGCAACGGATTAATAGCTGCGTAGAGACGGTCGAGTACACGCTTCTTCAGGGCTACCGGATCTTCTTCCGGTCGCGCTAATACGGTTGCCTGCACCTTCACCGTTTTGTATCGCGCCCAGTTGACCAGACAGTCAGTGCCGAGAGGCCTTCTGTCTTCAAGGATGTCCTGAGCTTCCTGAAGGGCCTCCGAAGTCTGCGAGGCCATCAATTGTTGCGCAGTGACTCGTTGAGCGACAGCGGAATCGGTAATGCGTGGCACTAAGATTACTTCTACGGCCCCTGGCAGGGCATAAGTCCACAGTTGCGCCCGGGTGAAAGCTTTAGCGCGGCTGACGCCGCCGGAACGGCGGGCAAGGAGCTCGAAATCGCGAGCGGTCACGGCGCGCCGCAAAGAGTGCAACTCCTGCGGTCCGCGCACCAGGGCATTTTCCAGCGTTTCTGCCGCAGCCCCGCCAAGGGCAGCCTGCGGATTGGTAACTGTGACCCCAGGTATGGGGTCCTTAAGAACAGTTATTGTCTCCGGTCCAACGTTGCCATCCGGCCCTCCTCCGTAGCAGTACCACAACCTGACCTCACGTCCCGACCGGGGTATGGCCGCAAGTACCTCAGGCGCCTCTTTGAGGTCACCCTGGTCAGAACGAGCGTGCACTGACGGTGCAAAAACAATCAGTCCACTGCTACGGTCAACAATATAGACGTTGTCTCCAGGCTGGGCTTCCGCGAAGTGTTCCACCTCATCCCAAATCCGAAACATTTTTCCCTGAAAGTTGAGCGCCGGAACATGTTCGGCAAGTTCATCGGGTGTCGCCTCAACGGCAACCAACAGGGCGTTATCTTCACCTTTGGGTGCGATGATGGGTGGGTGAGCAGCTTGCACCGAAAATCCGGGAGCGCCCGTCGCAGTGCCCGCAAGCTCGCCTTCCACCTCCTGGCAACAGTAGGCAAGCGCGTCAACAGTGTCATCGCCTGCCGCAATCGTCTTATGTTCGCGCGTGATAAAAACTGGTGGCTCGCCCGACCCGCCACTTCGTGCCGCCGTGACTCGTGTCCCACGCGGAATCTCAACAGGATGCACAGCGGGTTTCGCTAACTTGAAGCGCAACTCCACTGCTGCCGCCGATGGTGGAAGCAAGTTGACGCCAAGCAGCCTCAGGAACTCAACGTACACCTTCGGCGGCACGCGGTTGAGGCGATAAATCATGATTTCAGTGAGATACGCGAACACCTCAACCAACACGATGCCCGGATCGCCGGGTGACAAGTCTGTCCACGCGGGACAATGCGCGCTGATGTATTGCCGCGCCTCTTCTACCAGGTCGGCAAAAGTGCGATCGTCCAGGTTTGGGGAAGGTAGCGACATCAGGTGCCGGCTCCCGTCAGAGATAATGAGTACCGAAAGCTTTCCTGAATCTGCTGCGCGCGCAACCGATATTCCAAGAAGATGTCAAGGCGACCCGGATCCTCTTCACCACGCGCTGCGTCAAGATGAATGACCTCTATGCGCGGCTCCCAGCGTTGCAGAGCCTGGCGGACGTAATGGATGGCCAATCCTGCTGTAGTGAGGTCGTTGAATGAGAAGACCAGTCGCCAAAGGTCACAGCCATAAGTGGGCCTCATCACGCGCTCGCCCGGGCGCGTTGACAACAGAAGAAGGATAGCTTGCCGAACCGAGTCGCGCTCTTCCACCATCGCGATACGTCCGGTGGATGTCAATTGCAGGCCAGGCGAAGTCCGGTACGCATCCAGGTCCGGGTGCACGAAACGCCACGCACGGTATCGCTGCACGGTCATGCACTACCTCCTACAAAGCTCTGCCCTGGCCTTCGCACAATGTAGTCCACAGTTCCGGGCGGTGTGCCATCGGTCAGCCCGATTATGGTGTCGAGACACACCGGCTTAGTACCGATGCGAATGAACGTCGAGTATCCCTTTCGCACCTTTAGCGTCGTCAAACATGGTTTGAAAGGAAATGTTAACGGACAACCTGAAATACTGCGTCCTTCCGGATTGGCTTCTACCAGGATCAGCCGATGGTTGATCATTACAAAGTCCTGTGTAGGGGCGATATTCACCTTGCCCACTTCATGCTTACAAACCAGCAACGCATCTTCAGTTAGCAGCAGCATTCAAGCCTGAACAAAGTCTATTGTTTTTCCACGCACTACGACGGCTCTGCCTGGTGCGTCGATCTCAAAATCTGTGTGCGAATGAATCATCAATTTTTCCGGTGCCAGCTCAACAAAGCTGCCGTCCTTGTTCTCGACCCGTAATTTGCAACCAACGTCATCGAACACCAGTTTCTGTCCACCCGCCGTCAGCACGGAATACCTCCGTACGTTGCCGTCTTCCACTCCGCTGTCAGGTGGGCCACCCGCCCCATACAAGCCCCCGAGTACGACAGCTTGCACATCCGTACGGTTGAGGAACAGCACCAGAACGTGATCCCCAGGGGCAGGCAAGGCGATCACACCCTTGCCCGTGCCGGCTCCCGTTGACAGAACAGCGAGCCAATCAGTTTCCACGTCGTTAAAGGTCGGTAACGATACCTTCACTCGACCGAGTTTCTCGGGA
>Ga0335083_10012429_pt1 | contig 10189 bp, 9 predicted proteins | sample Lox_Sample_42_FD_206716 | JGI IMG/M metagenome (GOLD analysis project Ga0335083, IMG submission 206716) | Soil microbial communities from Loxahatchee National Wildlife Refuge, Florida, United States - Lox_Sample_4.2 | ecosystem: Environmental > Terrestrial > Soil > Wetlands | place: USA: Florida...
ATGCGATTGATGACGTGCTGTCGTTTTATTCATTTTCTCCCATTTATCAGAGAGTTTGGGATTCATTAACAACAAAATTGGCGTCATTTTCCGGCCACGGTGACACCATCGTTTTTCCGAACATGCATGGCTCTTTGCGATCGGCACGGTGGAGCGTCGGGTTCCGTTGGGTCGCGCGGGGCGAAAGCACGTTAGGTAAGGTGGAGTTCTTTATGACGATCCGTGCGTTCGTTGGCGGCGTCGCCTGCGCCGCCACAGCGGTCGCTATGTCTGTCTGCTCGGCGGCTGCCGCGGATCTTCCGCCGGCGCCGGCTCCGATTCCGACGGCGCCGGTCGCCTACGCGCCCGCGGCGATCTACAATTGGACTGGCTTCTATATCGGTGCGCACGCCGGCGGCGATTTCGGCAATTCGTCCTGGAGCGACCCGTTTACCGGCGCGAGCAACACGTTCAGCAGCACGGGATTTTTCGGCGGCGCCCAGCTCGGCGCAAATTATCAGCTCAACATGCTGGTGCTCGGTGTCGAGGGTGATTTCAGCTGGACGAACCTTAAAGGCAGCGGCACCGATTCGCTCGGAGATTCGATCAATACCGGCGTGAACTGGACGTCGACCGTCACCGGCCGTATCGGCGCGGCCTTCGATCGCTTTCTGATCTACGGAAAAGGCGGCGTGGCGTTTGCGCAGGACGCGAGCAGCTTCACCGACAGCTTCGCCAACAGCGCGAACACCACATTCATGCGGACCGGCTGGACTGCCGGCGCGGGACTCGAATACGGCATCACCAGGAACTGGTCGGCGAAGATCGAGTATGACTATCTGAACTTCGGGTCGCAGGCTTTGAATTTCACGACGCCAACGACTCCGCTGTACGGCTCGAACGCCAATCTCAACATCCAGGAAGTCAAAGCCGGCATAAACTTCCGCTTCGGCGGTCCGTAAAGCGCGAATTTGTGAACCGCCGGAAATCCGCTAGTTGATCCGGATATGGGCGGTATCGATCACCGGCTTCCAACGGCCGAGATCGGCGTTGATCCGGGCGCGGAACTCGGCCGGCGTGTCCGGGATCGGCTCCATTAGTTGCGTGGCGAGTTTCCCGCGGATTGCCGGCGAGGTGATGGCATCGCGGACCAGCTGATTGATACGTTCGACTGTGGCTGGCGACAGACCGGCCGGACCAATCAGCCCCATCCAGGCATCGGCTTCAACATCGATGCCGGATTCCTTCAGTGTCGGAACGTTGGGCAATAAAGCGGAGCGCTCCGCCGTCGACACGGCGAGGATTTTCACCGCCCCGGTACTGACCTGTGGCACGACCGAAATAGCCGGCAGACAAGCCATTTGCACTTCGTTGCGAATGAGTGCGGTCATGGTTTGCGGCGATGAGGTGTAAGGCACGTGCACCAGCTGCGTACCGCTTTTGATCGCGATCGCTTCCATCGCCAGGTGCGACAGCGATCCGGTGCCGATCGAGCCGAAATTGTACTTGCCCGGATTACGCCTGATCAGGTCGACCAGTTGCGGCACGTTATTGACGCCGAGAGCACTATTGATTGCCAGCACGCTTGGTTGCGTGACCAGCATCGTGATCAGCGCGAGGTCTTTGTTCGGATCATAGGGAAGCTTGCTAAACAACAGCGTGTTGATTGCAAGCGGGCCGCCGATGCTGACGCCGATGGTCGAACCGTCGGGCTCGGCTTTGGCGACCGCGTCGGTGCCAATGTTGCCGCTTGCGCCCGGCCGGTTCTCAACAATGAACGTCTGGCCCAGCTTCTGATGCAGCGCATCGGCGACGAGACGGGCGACGAGATCGGGCGTTGCTCCGGCCGCAAATGGCACAATGATCCTGACGCTTTTGCTCGGCCAATCCTGCGCCAAAGCCGGACCGGCGAGCAGGACGGCGACGAGTGCCACGGCGATGCGTTTCATTGGGCCTTGGTATTCGTTTTCACGGGCTCGATCACTGTCCTACTTTGCCGCGGGCCGCAGGGGTGCACCAGATCGGCACTGATCGCCCGGAGGGCGTGTTTCAGGGGCCATCGATACCATCATTGACAAGCAAGGCGCGCTGGCCATGATCGCGCCCTGACGTCACCCGGGGCGGCGATTTCGACGCACTTCCAAGCCCTCGGGTGCGAACTGTGCGGGACCATGGGCCTCACCGTCGAAATCATCGGACTGATCGTGTTTCTCGGCGCCCACGTATTTGTCTCCATGCGCGGCGAACGAGAGGCGTTGATCAAACGGATCGGCCGCGGACCTTATCTTGGCCTGTTCGCGCTGGTCTCGATCGTTGGCCTTGTCCTGATCGGCTATGGCTTTGCGCGCTACCGCGCCGAAGGCTTGATCCCGCTGTGGTATCCGCCCCCATGGACGCGCCAGATCGTGGTCGCGCTGATGTGGCCGGCGAGCATTGCGGTCGTCGCGGCGTACATTCCCGGCGACATCAAGCGCGTGCTCAAGCATCCGATGCTGGTGGGCGTCAAAATCTGGGCCTTCGCGCATCTGTGCGCGAACGGCGATGTCGGCGGCATCATTCTTTTCGGCTCGGTGCTGGTCTGGGCAATTTACGACCGGATTACGCTAAAGCGCCGGACTGACGCTGGGGCGCCTCCCATTCCAACCGGCGGGCGGAGAAACGACATCATCGCGATTGTCGTCGGTACCATTCTCTATCTCGCGCTCGGCTTTGTGTTTCATCCCCTGGTCGTCGGTCTGCCGGCGTTCGGAACGCCGGCGCTGGGACACTGACGCGTGTCAGTGCACGAGGCGATACGGCGGTTCACCGCGCCTGACATTCGCGCCCGCAAGGGCGGCGAGCCGATAGTGTGTTTGACGTCCTATCATGCACACACCGCGCGCATCCTCGACGGCTATTGCGACGTTATTCTGGTCGGCGATTCGCTTGGCATGGTGATGCACGGCCTCGAAACCACCGTGCCGGTCACGCTCGATATGATGATCCTGCAAGGACACGCGGTGATGCGCGGTTCAAAGCGGGCGCTGGTGATCGTCGACTTGCCGTTTGGTTCATACGAGGCCTCGAAAGAGCAGGCTTTCGCTTCCGCGGCCCGGGTGCTGAAGGAAACCGGCTGCGGCGCCATCAAGCTTGAGGGTGGCCGCCGTATGGCGGAAACCATCGCGTTTTTGGTCGAGCGCGGCGTGCCGGTGATGGGTCACGTCGGCCTGACGCCGCAGGCGATCAACACCATCGGGTCGTTCCGGGCGCAGGGCCGCGACGAGAGCGATTGGGCGCCGATCGAGGCAGATGCGCGCGCGGTAGCGGACGCCGGCGCTTTTGCCGTGGTCCTCGAAGCGATCGCCGAGCCGCTTGCGCGCCGCATCAACAGCGATGTCGCGATACCGACGATCGGCATCGGCGCGAGCGTCGCCTGCGACGGCCAGATTCTCGTGCTTGAGGACATGCTCGGTCTTTCTCCCCGGGTGCCGAAGTTTGTCAAACGCTTCGGCGAACTCGGACCCTCGATCGAGCGCGCGGTGAAAAGCTACGCCGAAGAGGTCCGGGCTCGCAGTTTTCCGGATCCCGACCACGTCTATGCGATGCGAAAGAAAAAAGATTAATCGGCGGCACCGGCTGCCGGTTGGTTGGGAGGCAACGCTTCGGCGTTGACGTTAAGGGTTGCACAATCGCCGCAGCAGCGGGCAAGACTTTGCCTTGCTGGCGCCACATGCTTATTCTAGCTGGCGGGCGGTTCTCCGAGCCTAACCGCCCGGAATTCCTTAACTTTGTTGTGCAGGGTTCATGACGCCGGCTTCTTCACGCTTCGCGGAAGCGGGCGGTGTCTTTTGAGCGGGCTGGTGCTGGGGCAGGTCTGTGTCGGATATTTTCCACGAGGTCGACGAGGAGGTAAGGCGCGAACAGCTCAAAAAGCTGTGGGAGCGCTACGGCACCTATATCGTTGCTGCCTGCATTCTCGTGATCGTGGCGGTTGGTGGCTGGCGCGGCTACCAGTGGTGGCAAAACAAAAAGGCTGCCGAGGCTGGTGCGGCGTTCGAGCAAGCGGTGACGCTGGCGGAATCCGGCAAGCGCCAGGAGGCCGAAGCAGCGTTCGCCAAGCTCGGTACTGACGGCACCGCCGGCTATCGTGTGCTGGCGCGTTTGCGCGAAGCCGCAGAACTCGGCCTGACCGACCACAAAGCCGCGGTCAAAGCCTATGACGAGATTGCGGCCGACAAGGGCGTTGGCGCGGTCATGCAGGATTTGGCCGCGCTTCGCTCCGGCTTTCTGCTTGTGGACAGTTCTTCCTATGCCGAATTGCGCACGCGGCTTGAACCGTTGACCGGACCCGAGCGGGTGTTCCGGCACAGCGCCCGTGAATTGCTGGCGCTGTCGGCGTGGAAGCAGGGCGACATAGCGGCTGCGCGGCAATGGACTGAAATGATCACGGGTGATCCGCAGACACCGGCGGCCACGCGAAGCCGCGCCGAGGTTTTGAGCGAACTCATTGCCGCGAGCGGCAAGGGTTGAGCTGGGCTGAGCGGATGCCGACGCGAAGATTTTCCTCGCTGGTTTGGATCAGTTCGGCGCTCGCGCTAGGCCTCGTGCTAGGCGCCTGCACGCCGGGTGGTCAGTTCGATCCGACGGAATTACTTTCGTCCGACGTGTTCACCACCAAGAAGAAACTGGCGGGCGACCGCGAACCGCTGTTCCCGAACGGTGTGCCGGGCGCGGAAACGGGCGTGCCGGCGGATTTGGTGAAAGGGTATCAGCCGCCACCGGAACAGCAGGCGGCGGACAGCGCCGACGCCGCGGCTCCTGCGCCTAAGCCCGCAGTTGCGGAAGCTCCGGTAAAGCCAAAACCGAAGCACAAGCCGAAACCGGCGATCGCGCGTGCGGCGGCGCCCGGACAGCCTTTGGCTTCCGCGCCGCATGACTCGGCCTGGGATCGGGCTCCGACGCCGTCTGCTGCGCATGATCCGGCTTGGGATCGGGCTCCGGCGCCGTCTGCTGCGCATGATCCGGCCTGGGACCGGGTTCCGACACCGTCTGCGGCACAAGGTTCACCGCCGGCTTGGCCAAACCCGCCGACAAATGCGCCCGCCCAGACCAATTGGCCGGCGCCCGGGCAATTGACCGCACAGCCTGCGCCGCCGGCTCCGGCGCGAACCCAAAGCCAATAGACAGTGCGGCGAGCGCAACGCGGACTGGCCGAATTGATCGGCTGCCGGTACCTGTATCCACGCTGATCGCGCCGCGATAGACAGCGGCGTATCGCCCTGCACCAAGTCATTCACTGCTAATGTCTTTGACCATCGCCATTGTCGGTCGGCCCAACGTCGGCAAATCGACCCTGTTCAATCGCCTCGTCGGGGCGCGTCGTGCGCTTGTTGACGACCGACCCGGAGTGACGCGTGATCGCCGGGAAGGCGAGGGGAAGCTTGGCGATCTATCGTTCAAGGTCATCGACACCGCCGGGCTTGAACAGCCCGACCGCGATGGTGAAAGCCTTTCTGCAAGGATTCAGGCGCAGACCGCCACGGCCCTGGCGCAAGCCGATGCGGTGTTCTTTCTCATCGATGCCCGCGCCGGCGCGACCCCGGCCGATCGCGTTTTTGCCGACCTGGTCCGCAGATCGGGCAAGCCGGCAATCGTCGTTGCCAACAAGAGTGAAGGCCGTGCCGCCGAGGCCGGCGTTCTTGAAGCCTATGCGCTCGGCCTCGGCGACCCGGTCGCGATCAGCGCCGAACACGGTGAAGGATTGGCGGGGCTGTACGACGCGCTTCGCACCGCTCTGCCCGAAGCGACCGGCGAAGACGAAAATGCGGAAGCCGCAACACCCGCGGTCGCCGCCGAGAGGCCGATCCGGATCGCCGTGGTCGGCCGTCCCAACACCGGCAAATCAACCCTGATCAACCGGCTGCTCGGCGAAGAGCGGCTGCTGACCGGTCCTGAAGCCGGCATTACCCGCGACGCAATCGCTGTCGATCTCGACTGGCAGGGGCGAACGTTGCGCATCCACGATACGGCCGGGCTGCGCCGCCGCTCCCGCGTCTCGGAGAAGCTCGAGAAGCTGTCGATCGCCGATACGCTCAACGCGATCCGGTTCGCTGAAGTGGTCATTGTTCTCGTCGACGCCGAGGCGCCATTTGAAGAGCAGGACACCCGGATCGCAGATCTCGTCGAGCGCGAAGGGCGCGCCGTCGTCATCGGCATCAACAAAGTTGACCTGGTCGAGCGGCAGCCCGGCGTCCGGTCGCGGCTACGCGACATCGCCGATCGCGTGCTGCCGCAGATCAAGGGCGTGCAGGTTGTTCCGCTGTCGGCGCGCACCGGCGAGGGGCTCGACCGGCTGATGACGGCGGTGATGGAAAGTTACGTGGTCTGGAATCGCCGCGTGCCGACGGCCGCGCTCAACCGCTTTCTCAGTGACGCTGTCTCGGCCCATCCGCCGCCGGCGATTTCCGGCCGCCGGGTCCGGCTCGATTACATTACCCAGCCCAAATCGCGGCCGCCTACCTTTGTTTTGTTTTCGTCGCGCGCCTCGTCGCTCCCTGAAACGTATCGCCGTTATCTGGTCAACGGGTTGCGCGAGGCGTTCGCGCTGCCGGGCACGCCGGTCCGGCTCACGTTGCGCGCCAAGGCCAATCCCTACGCCGGCCGAAAGCGCCGCTGATGCGGGAGCCGACAGCGGAACCGAAGCGAAAACTCGGCGTGCTGCGGCGCGAGGCCGCCTTCGTTTTTATCTTCGCCACCGTCCTCCTGGACATGCTCGCGATCGGTATCGTCATTCCGGTGTTGCCGAAGCTCGTAGTTGATTTTGTCGGTGGCGATACCGAAGTGGCAGCGCGGGTTTTCGGTATTTTCGGTACCGCATGGGCGCTGATGCAATTTCTGTTCTCACCGTTTCAGGGTGCTCTGTCCGACACGTTCGGCCGCCGGCCGCTGATCATTATCTCCAACTTTGGCGTCGGCCTCGATTACGTGCTGATGGCGCTCGCGCCCACGCTCGGATGGCTGTTCGTCGGGCGGGTGATTTCCGGCATCACCGCGGCAAGCATCGCAACCGCCTACGCATACGTGGCCGATGTGACGCCGCCCGATAAGCGCGCCGCACGTTTCGGCCTGCTTGGAGCAGCCTTCGGCGCTGGTTTTGTGCTCGGCCCCGCGCTCGGCGGCCTCGCCGGCAGCATCTCGCCACGCTTGCCGTTCTGGATCGCCGCCGGTTTAAGTCTCGCCAACGCCTGCTACGGATTTGCGGTGCTGCCGGAATCGCTGTCGCGTACTCGCCGCGCCCCGTTCCGCTGGCGGCGGGCTAATCCTCTCGGCGCGCTCGTGCTGCTGCGTTCACACGCCGAGTTGTTTGGGCTCGCTTTCGTGAGCTTTCTTGGCAATCTCGCACATGCCGTTCTCCCCAGCATCGGCGTTCTCTACATGCTGTATCGTTATAGCTGGGACGAAAGCACCGTCGGCTTGACGCTTGCCGGTGTCGGAGCGGCCTCGATCATTGTGCAGGGCGGAGTGGTCGGCGCTGTTACAAAGCGGATCGGCGAGCGGGCTGCCTTGCTGGTCGGCCTCGTGTTTGGCGTCCTTGGGTTCATGGTTTTTGCGCTCGCCCGCACTGGCGTGGAATTCTGGGTCGGCATTCCACTCATGGCGCTGTGGGGACTGGAGAGCCCGGCGTGTCTTGCGCTGATGAGCCGCTTTGTCGGCGCCGATGAACAAGGACAGCTGCAGGGCGCCAACGCCAGTATCAGCGGCATCGCCAATCTGTTCGGACCGGTGGTGTTCACACAGATTTTCGCGGCGGCCATTGCCGGCGGCCGCGAATGGCATTTGAGCGGAGCGCCGTTCATGCTGGCGGCCTTGCTGCTGTTTCTGGCCGCCGTGACGGGCTGGTTGGTGACGCGGAAGCGCGTCTGAGACTTCAGGCAGGTTGCATGAAGTCCAAGAGCTTTCCGGCGCGGAAATCGTAAAGCTTGCCGGTTTCAGAAAAGCCGGGCAGGCAAAGCTCGAGAATTTTTTCCGCAATCTGTTCCGGTGTAGGCAGACTCAACGGGTCTTCCCCCGGCATGGCCAAAGCGCGCATCCGGGTGCGTGTCGGGCCGGGATTGAACAAATTGACGCGCACCGCTGTCGAGCTCGTTTCATCGGCATAGGTTCGCGCCAGCGCATCCAGTGCCGCTTTTGAAACCGAATACGGCGCCCAGTAGGCGCGCGCGATTGTGGCGATTCCGGAGGTGACGAACACGGCGCGGCCGGCGTCGGAGCGTTTCAGCAACGGGTCCATCGCGCGAATCAGATGCCAGTTGGCGGTGACGTTCACCGCCATCATCTCGTCCCAGGCTTTCGGCTCGATGTGATCGAGCGGTGAAGGCACGCCGCCCATCGCGGCATTGCCGACCAGCACATCAAGCCGCCCGTAGCGTTCGCTGAGCGCGGCGGCGAGTTTATAGAGCCCGCCGTAGTCGCGTATGTCGAGCGGCGTCAGCGTCGCCGAACTGCCAGCAGCCCCGATCGCATCGTCGAGTTCTTCGAGGCCGCCGACAGTGCGCGCCAGTGCGACCACATGAGCCCCCGCGCGCCCGAGCGCCAGCGCCGTCGCGTAGCCGATGCCGCGCGAGGCACCGGTGACCAGCGCGATCCGGTCAGCAAGCGGTAGCGGCATTCCTTAGCTCGCCTCGGCGAGCAGGGAGAGTTGATGGGGCGGAGCGTCCTGGGCGGTGCGATCGGTCAGCGGCGTCGGGTACTCGCCGGTGAAGCAATGATCGGTGAATTGCGGACGCACCGGATCGCGGCCTTTCTCACCCATGGCGCGGTAAATGCCTTCGACCGAGAGGAAAGCGAGCGAATCGGCGCCGATGAATTGCCGCATGCCTTCAAGGTCGTGGGTGGCGGCGAGGAGCTTGTCCTGCTCCGGCGTGTCGATGCCGTAATAGTCGGGATGGGTGATCGGCGGCGAGGCGATGCGAAAGTGCACTTCGCGTGCGCCCGCGTCGCGCATCATCTGCACGATCTTCACCGACGTCGTGCCGCGCACGATCGAATCGTCGATCAGCACGATACGCTTGCCGCTCACCACGGCGCGGTTGGCGCTGTGCTTGAGGCGGACGCCCAGCGCGCGGATCTGCTGGGTCGGCTCGATGAAGGTCCGGCCGATATAGTGGTTGCGGATGATGCCGAGCTCATAGGGAATGCCGGACGCTTGGGCGTACCCGATCGCCGCGGGCACGCCGGAATCGGGAACCGGAATCACGACATCGGCGGGGGCGGGCGCCTCCCGGGCGAGCTCTGCGCCGCAGGTCTTGCGCACGTCATAGACGCTGCGGCCGCCGATGATCGAGTCGGGCCGTGAGAAATAGATGTATTCAAAGATGCAGGGACGCGGCGCCATTGCCGGGAACGGCTTGTGCGAATGCGCGCCATCCTCGTCGAAGATCAGCACCTCGCCGTTCTCCACGTCGCGCACGTATTGCGCACCGATGATGTCGAGTGCGCAGGTCTCGGAGGCAAGGATCGGGCAGCCGTCTAGTTTGCCGAGCACCAGGGGCCGGATACCCAGCGGATCGCGGGCGCCGACCAGCTTCTTGTTGGTGAGGCCAACGAACGCATAGGAGCCTTCGAGCAGGCGCAGCCCCTCGATGAAGCGATCGACGAAACGGTTGCGGTGCGAGCGCGCGACGAGGTGAAGGATCACCTCGGTATCTGTGGTCGACTGCATCATGGCGCCTTCGCGCACGAGCTGCCGGCGCAACGTCAGGCCGTTGGTGAGATTACCGTTATGGCCAATGGCAAAGCCGCCGGCGTTCAACTCCGCGAACAACGGCTGCACATTGCGCAGAATGGTCTCACCGGTCGTCGAATAACGGACGTGGCCGACGGCGGCGTTGCCCGGCAGGCGATCGATCACGTCACGTCCGGAAAAGGCGTCGCCGACCAGTCCCAGGCGGCGCTCGGAATGGAAGCGCTTGCCGTCGAACGAAACGATGCCGGCGGCTTCCTGGCCGCGGTGCTGCAAGGCGTGCAGGCCAAGCGCGGTGATGGCAGCGGCATCCGGGTGGCCGAAGATGCCGAATACGCCGCATTCTTCCCGGAGGCGGTCCTCGTCAAGATCGAGCAGGCCGGGTTCGGTCATGTTCGGCCTTTCGGTGCTCAATGCACTGTTCCTCTGGTCCCAAGCAATTGCTGCAGCCCGGCGCGGCTGGAGCGATCGTAACCGACCCGGCCGCCT
>Ga0335083_10012433_pt1 | contig 10186 bp, 11 predicted proteins | sample Lox_Sample_42_FD_206716 | JGI IMG/M metagenome (GOLD analysis project Ga0335083, IMG submission 206716) | Soil microbial communities from Loxahatchee National Wildlife Refuge, Florida, United States - Lox_Sample_4.2 | ecosystem: Environmental > Terrestrial > Soil > Wetlands | place: USA...
GCTGCAGTAGTACAAAGCGGTCGGGGTCGGACGCATGGATCTCTTCCGCCTTGGCGATGGCCCCTTTCATCCCGGCGGCACCTTCTGTGAGAATCAGGCGGGCTCCAAAAGCTGCCATCATCTGGCGACGCTCGATGGTCATCGTCTCCGGCATGGTGAGGGTGATCGGATAACCGCGCGATGCCGCCACGAAGGCCAGCGCGATTCCGGTGTTGCCGCTGGTCGGTTCGATCAGTTCCTTACCAGTCGAGAGAATGCCTTTTTGTTCGGCATCCCAGACCATGGAAGCCCCGACGCGGCACTTCACGGAGTACGCCGGATTGCGGCCTTCGATCTTAGCCAGAATGGTGGCGCCGTTCGCCAGGCGTCTCAATCGGACGAGCGGCGTCCGCCCTATGCTCAAAGAGTTGTCTTCGAAAAACATACTATCTCATCTGAATATACTATATCTAGATCGAGTATGGGGGATTTTATGGCCCTCGAGCACGATATCGGCGGTTGACGTGATGCTCCGGCGCGTATTCCGGCTGCAGGTAGCGCGCCAGAAAGGCCTCCTGCTTCTTCCAGGCATCCAGGCGGTGTCTTTTTGGCTGAAACCATGGAGTTCCTTCGGGTACGGCTGGATTCAAAAATGAATAACCTGTTTTATACCAGTAGCATACAGAATATTTTGATCTCTCTGTAACCATCTGGTGACGGACCGGGTGCAATTATCCTATTCTCAATCGACATAGTTGATAATGAAGAACGAGAGGCTCTTCGATAGAACGGTTGGCGTATTAGAATAATGCCGGAGGTCGAACACGCCCCGGTGACCATGGGTGTTCTGCTCGAATATGGCGGCCGGTACCAGGCTTTGAACAAGTCCCTTGGTGAAGAGGTCGCGAGAGCCGCGCACGCTTTCCTCGACGAAATTGCCCGTGACGACCAAGTGGCGATCTGGAAGTACGGTGACACGGTCGAGGAGCTTGCCGGGCTCTCACTGGGTCACGACAAGTTCGAGAGCAGCCTGGTCCCGCTTGCGACGCCGCCGTTCTCCGAGCTCAACTTCTACGACGCCCTGGTAGCCACACTCTCGCGGATGCAGACGATGAAAGGACGCAAGGCTCTCCTTGTGGTGTCGTCTGGCCTCGATACATTCAGCAAAGCGAATTTCCAGGACGTTCTCCGGGCTGTCCATCAATCGGACGTGCCGATCTACGTTATCAACCTCGGCCCGGCGCTACAGGCACACATGTCGCTGTTACCAGCGACCGGTCCATATGCCCGCCTCGACTGGAAGCGCGCCGAAGCTGAACTTCAGCAAATCGCGATTGAGTCTGGCGGACGCCTGTACTCACCGGACAACACATACGGCCTGGCTGGAATTTATGACGACCTTATGGAGAACCTGCGGGTTCGGTACGTGATTACGTACAAGTCCACAGGAGGCCCCGATCTCAGTACGGCAAGAACGGTCCGGATCGAACTGGTGAATCCCGCGACCGGCGGCCCGCTCGAAATTGTCGATGCGAACGGCAATCCGGTTCGCTCCAAGGTGGTTGTCGAGGACCGCTACGTGCCCGCCAGTGCACCGACGGCCAGCCTTGACACGGGAGATTTGAAAGCAGAACAGGAGTGAGAGGGAGCCATGCACATCAAGTCCAAATCCATGAAGATAGCAGCGCTTGGATGCTCAGCCGGACGTCCCGCCTTACTCCTGCTGAATCGCGGTGGTCGTAGTCTCTTCCTGGCGGTGCAGCCCCGCTAGGGCTCGTGTTTCTTGCCGCGGACGGGGCGCGGAAACTATTCAACATATGCAATGGGAATATATCGTTAGAGAGTTCAACGTCCAAGACAGCGATAAGATACTCCTAGTTGAGGAATTCCTGAACGAAGTCGGCAAGGATGGCTGGGAGTTAGTGAGCGTGGCGACCACGCCGACCGAGAACTTCACACACTTGATTTATCTGAAGCGCCGGAACCTCGTGGAAAATCTCAGGCCGACAGGTCCCGCCCTGTAAGAGTCGTCGGAGCGCAGCTGATAGCTGTTATGGCTATAGCTGTTGTGGCCTACGAGGGCCGGTCGCCATCTTCGCGTTCGTAAAGACGCCTCAAATCGGCCGCGCTAGGAGTGTTGCGAACCATTTCCTCCGCTTCATGCGCGAACTTCCGCATCGTCTCCAACAGTTCCCACTCGCGTCCCACCGAAGCGTACACTTCTACGCCGGCGAGCAGCATAGCAAGGCACTCGTCTCCCCGCTCGTTTACTTCCTCGCGAAGGCGGCGGAGGCCCGTGAGCGAGTCAGGATGTGGTGGCTGGCAAGTCATGATTTGCCCCCTGTTAGCAAGGAATTCGTCAGCCAGACCCAGTTGTGGCTTCAGTGGCATTTTATCATCGGAACCCTCTTGACACGAAAATCAGTGCTATGGTAAATGAAAAATCAGGGAAATTCTTTGAGAGGGCGGGAAGGACACCCCCGGCAACGGCTGTAAGCAGCCGGCCCTGCAGGCTCTGAGAATGTGTCCTGCAAGCTTGCCGTCGCGAGCTTCTTCCCACCTCTCACCCGAATCCAACGAACGACTTTAAGGAGAGCTTATGTTGAACGCGCTGTTAACTAACGACGTTCGGCAGACGTTGGATCAGTTCCGGCGCTCTGTCGATCAAATGTTTGACAACTTCTACGGTTATCAGGCCCAGCCCGCGGCTTCCACCGCCAGCGGCGAGCGGACCTGGACGTTTTCGCCAATTGTGGAGTCAGGCTGGAACGACAACTTCTTGACTCTGCGGGCGATCCTCCCTGGTGTTTCCGAAAAGGACGTGCAGGTGAGCGTGCAGAACAACCAACTGGTGATCGAGGGTGAACGCAAGGCGCCGGACGGCTTCGAGAAGAATACTTACAGGCAGATGGCCTACGGGAAGTTCTATTCGGCCTTGACGCTGCCCTCCGGCCTCGATGTGGATCACGTCAATTGCCGGCTCCACAACGGGGTTCTGGATATCCAGGTTCCGATCCTGGAGACCCGCAAGCCGAAACAGATCCAGATCCAGACGGGAGCCGCGCAGAAGGCCATCGGCGCCTAAAGGCTGCGACGGCCTCGGCGAATGCCGACGCCCATCGAGCTGGAGGTGACCGAAAGGCCTAGGCGGGTCTTTCTTCAAGAATCCGAGTTGAGGAGGGCGGTATGACGTTCTACGCCATCCTAGGCATTCCTCCCGATGCGGATGAGGAGACGATCCGCACCGCGTACAGAGCCCTCGCCCGCCAATATCATCCGGATGTGGGTGAGGGCTCCTCCCCTGAGAAATTCCGCGAAGTTGTTGATGCCTACGGGACGCTAAGCGACCCGGAACGTCGTCGCGCATACGACTTGGAACTGGGCTATCACCGCACACGTTCGGGATCGATCAAGCCATTAACGTCAGTCGAACCACTCCGAGGTGCAAAGCACACCTATGCCGGAGGGCAGGTTGTCTTCAGCCGGAACTTCTATGTGAGTTCGTACTTAGACGCAGTGTTCGAAGAGTTACTGGGTTCGCTTGCCGACGACGCGCTCTTCTTTGGGTCACGCTGGCGCTGGTGAAACGGGAGACTATTTGGCTGAGTTATGTCGGATCGTGTGGCTGTGTTCGTGTTCAGTCTGCTCCTCGTGGTCGGGGGCTTGATCGCCGATGCATGGTTGATCGTCACGAACCAGGTCGGTAGTTTCGACGGGCTATTTCTGTTCTGCTCGTCGTCCGTGATCGCGTTTGCTTTCGGGTTGTACATACGCTGGTTCATTCTGTCTGCAGTATCCGAAGCAAGTGTGCAACGGAGCCGAGCAACGGCCGCAGTCAGGCCAGGGAGGGCCACCAATGGCGAGGCGAGCGCTGTTTTGTCCAACGTGCACTGAGTTATTAGAACAGTTGGAGAAAGCTGCCGACGCAGTTTGTCGCGGAGATTCCGCTTTCCGGCTGGTTCGAGAGCAAGCCTCAGATGACGGGACACAGGTCGATTTGCGCATTCAATATCTCAGGATCAAAGCGCGGGCGCAAGAGCATCTCGAAAGGCATGTACATTCCCGGAGTGCTGACCGCATCTCCTGCGTTCGGCTGAGAGCATAAACTCTCAAGCTGCGATTCTGCCGGCATTGCGACATTGCGACGAACACAGGGGCTTAACGGGGCTCGCCGCAACGCAGAGCCGTAACCGGAAGAGGGGGCCGACGTCTCCCTCCCGCCAGCGCGGTGTTTCTGCCGAGGCCAATTCAACCCTCTTCAACCAACGCCGGGTAAGACATCGCAGAAACGGCTGTGGCCGCTACGGGTCACTTCCGCCGCCTCCCGCCACACCAGCTTGCGGGGCCATCCTTGATTTCTGCTAAGCCGCCCGCATCGGGCGTTGCGGAAACAACGTTCAGTTCCACCTGGGTTCGTACTAGGTCGCCGGTGGCGGTTGCCGTATCGCGATTGCCCGGCCGCGGGCCGAGCGAATCTCATTGTGGGTCAAAGGAATCCGGAAACGTTGAGAGACTGTGGAAAAATTGCGCGGCCCCGCCAGCCGCGATGCCTTTAGCTTGCCCTAACTAAGATCATCTGATATTGCTACCGTAACCAATGCTGGGTTCACTGCGTCTGACTGAGCGGACGCACCGAGCGGTGGTTCGTTAAAGCCTTCGAAGGCGTCTGGGCCAGGGAATCTCCAGCGACACTGGCCTTATCCCAGCAAGGCGGCAAAAACCCACGCTCGCCAGCATCCGCTTCAATCTCAAGAGGATTTATAGACAAAGGAGGATACAGGTATGAAGAAACTCACGTTACGGTTGCTCCTCTCGCTCGTGACCTTCGTGCCGGCTCTCGTTGCCGCCAACGCGAGCGCCGCTGTTGGGGACATGGCGAGCTCGAGGATTGAACGGGAAGTCCGCCACGAGCTGCTGATGCTCCCCTACTACACAGTCTTCGACAACTTCGCGTTCCGGGTCGATGGCGGCGCCGTCACGCTCATGGGCAGCGTGACCCGGCCGGTCTTGAAGGACGACGCGGAGCGTGTCGTAAAGAAAATCGAAGGCGTCGAGAACGTCAAAAATGAAATTCATGTTCTGCCGCTCTCGCCCCTCGATGACCGTATTCGGTTCGCGGCTTTCCGGGCAATCTATGGCACGCCGACACTGAACCGGTATGCTCACCAGGCCATGCCGCCAATTCACATCATCGTGGAGAATGGCAATATCACGCTCGAAGGCGTGGTAGCGAACGAGATGGACCGCAATCTCGCCTATATGAAGGCCCGTGGGGTGCATGGTGCTTTCTCGGTAACAAACAATCTCAGGACCGAAGAAGGTCGGTCATAGCAGACTCTGGGACCGAGCGGCCTGTCTGAGGGCGCTCTTGAGCCATTCATTGCCGCGTCGCGCGGCCGCTGACGAGCAGCGCCGAGCATCTTCAAATAACAAGGTGGGAGTTCTCTTACGTGCATGCAAAAGCCGGGACGACATCGCCGGGACGAGGGGGGAATACTTTGTCGCAGCGAAATCCCGGTTGAAGCGCGCGCGGAGGGTGTTGAGGCAGCGATCGGCAACTGGCAATGGGCGCCGCGCAGTGATTCAAAGAGTGGGGGTCAAGTCAATCGGGGACGGGCCTGACCCTTTTCTACATGCAGGTCAAAGTCACGCGCGAGCGCTCACGCCAGCCGTGCCCATCAAACGACCGTGGCTGCCGGTGACGAGACAGCATTCCGGCTCACAGGAATCACCGCCCGGGCCCGATGTCCCAAGTGCCCGACGTTGTTGACCGCTCGTGCGCTCTAGGATCAGTTCGCGGATCATCGATACGAAGGCCGGATGCACACCGACGGTCGCGGCTCTGACCAGGTTCACGCCCAACTCCCCACACAGCGCCGCCGCCTCCGTGTCCAAGTCGTAAATCACCTCCATGTGGTCGGAGAGAAAACCGATCGGCATGACAACGATATCTGTCAGGCCACCTGAGGAGTGAAGTTGGCGGATGTAGTCACAAATGTCGGGCTCGAGCCAGGGCTGTGAGGGAGGACCGCTCCGGCTCTGATAGGCAAGTGCTCCGGCGGGCCGGCCCAACATCTGGCACACAAGCTGGCATGACTCACGAAGTTGCTCCACGTAAGGGCTCGCGTCCGCCATGGAGTGCGGAATGCTGTGGGCAGTGAATACGATCGGCAACGAATCGCGCCGCTCGGACGGGACTTGCTCCAACGCCGTCCGGACGCGGTCGGCGGCAGCCGCTATAAAGCCAGGATGGTTGTGGAAGGTCCGCAGCTTGTGAATCTCAGGGGCGCCCGGCCCAATCTCCGTCCGTGCCCGTTCGATATCCTCCCGATATTGGCGGCAGCCCGAATAGGAACCGAAAGCCGAGGTGACGAAAGCCAAGGCGCGACGGAACCCGTCTGCCCTCATCTGCCGCAAAGTTTCGGCGAGCATGGGATGCCAATTCCGGTTTCCCCAGTAAATTGGAAGGGATGGGCCGTACGCTTTGAATGCAGTCTCGAGGGCGGCACTCAGGGCACGGTTCTGGTCGTTGATAGGGCTCCTGCCTCCGAAGTGATAGTAGTGCTCGGCCACTTCCATCATTCGCTCGCGGGGCACCCGCTTTCCGCGCAGCACATTCTCGAGAAATGGGATTACATCCTCCTGCCTTTCCGGTCCGCCGAACGAAACGATCAGCAGTGCGTCAAACGTCATGGGTTGATCTCCTGGGTCCCGGCCGTGAGGGCGGCCGCGGCAATTCTTTGGAGCATTCCTTCGAACACGATCTGGTGCAGGGGATATACGGCGTACCAATAGGCTCTTCCCAACAAACCGTGCGGGTCGAAGCTCGCGGTTTGACGAATCGTGCTTCCGCTGGAATCGCTCGACAGTGCGAACTCCAGCCACGCGCGTCCGGGCAGTTTCATCTCGGCGGCGAGGCGCAAGCGCCGATTGGGCTCGAGAGCTTCCACCCGCCAGCAATCCACTTGGTCTCCGACGCGAAGGTCGTCTGGATCACGGCGTCCGCGTCGCAGCCCCACTCCGCCTACAGTCCGGTCCATAGCGCCGCGCAGCCTCCAAAGCCAATTGGCGTAGTACCAGCCGGTGGCGCCCCCGATCCGGCGGATGGGTTCGAACGCCCTCTCCGACGGCACCGGTACTCGGATTGACCTGGAGTCGAACAGCAAACCCTCTACTCCCGTTCTCAGCGCCCTGGCGATTGATTCGCGGAATCCACAGGGGCGGATGGAAAACGCGGCCATCGCCGACGGGTCTTCAACCACCGTGGGGTGACGAATGCTGTCAATCAGTTTTCGGCCCACTCGAACGTATAGAGGAGTGACCAGACCCAGCCAGAGGCTCGATAGCCGCGGCGTGAGCACGGGCACGGACAGGATCACCCGCTTCAATCCTCTCTGGCGCGCGTATTCGCGCATCAGGTCGCCATAAGACACGCGATCCGCGCCTCCGATCTCGAAGATCCGGCTTGCATCCGAGGGCAAATCCAAAGCGGCGAGCAGGTAGTCCAAGAGGTCATGGATGGCAATCGGCTGGGCAGGGACGGACACCCAACGAGGGGCAATCATCATTGGCAGCCGTTCCACCAGGGCTCGGATCATCTCGAAAGAGAGACTGCCGGATCCGATCACAATCGATGCCCGAAGCTCAATGACGCCAACTCCGCTGGCGCGCAGGATCTCCCCCACCTCCTGGCGGCTGCGCAGATGCGCCGACAACTCCCGATCGCTTCTGCCGAGTCCCCCGAGGTAGACGATCCGGCGCACTCCTGCTTGCTGTGCGGCATCACCGAAGATACGCGCCGCGATGCGATCTTCCTCCTCGAAGCGCCCCGGCGAGCCCATCGAGTGAATCAGATAATAGGCAGTGTCGACTCCGGCCATGGCCGCGCGAACCGAAGCCGCGTCCAGGACGTCGCCACGCACTACTTCCGCCCCCGCCATCGCCGCGGTCGGCAGGGCCTCCGGCCGTCGAGCCAGACAGCGGACCCGATGGCCACTCGCCAGCAGCGCTCTCAACAACTCTCCACCGACGTAACCGGTGGCGCCCGTGAGCAGGATGAGAGGTCTCATGGTCTCCTGATGCTCGCCAGTGCGGCGAGTGCGCGATCGCGCGCCTGGCTGTGGTCCACGACAGGAGATGGATAGCCGACTCCCGTCTTCAGCTCCGGTACCCAGCGGCGAATGTAGTCACCTTGCGGGTCGAATTTCGCAACCTGAATCGCGGGATTGAAGATGCGGAAGTATGGAGCCGCATCGGCGCCGCAACCCGCCACCCATTGCCAACCGAGTGTGTTGTTCGCCAAGTCCGCATCCACCAAAGTGTCCCAAAACCAGGCCGCGCCTTCCTGCCAGCCGATCAACCGGTGCTTGACCAGAAACGACGCGGCCACCATCCTCACCCGATTGTGAATCCAGCCGGTGCGCCACAACTCACGCACGCCGGCGTCCACCAGGGGGTAGCCGGTCCGGCCCCGTTTCCAGGCCTTGAACAGACCGGGATCGTCCTGCAACGGGAAACCGGCGAACTCAAGGCGGAGCGGCTGGAAGCAGTCCGGATGATGATACAGCAGGTGATACGCAAACTCGCGCCAGCCGATCTGTCTAAGGTAGGCCGCGCCCGGCGGCCAGGCCCCCTCTTCTTCAGGCGCCCAGACAAAGACCGGAATTACAGGAAAGCCGCGCTCCAGCATCGCCGCCAAGGCTGGGTTGTCCGACAGGCGCAGATCCTGTCGAAACCAGACCAGGGCGGGCGCCTCACGAACGCCGGTCACTTTGCCTCCGCCGTTACAGCGCCGCCGAACACCTCCTGGATGCGCCGAAAACGGTAATCGAAGATCCGCTCCACGTCGCGACGGACCTTTAGGCGGTGTACGACTCGCCCTATGATTCCCAATGGGAGCCGGTACCGGACTATGTCGGTCATGAGTGTTCCGCCGTCGCAGGGTTCGAAGCGGTGCGTGTGATGCCAAAGCTGGTATGGACCTTCGAGTTGCACATCTACAAAACAATTGGGCGGCATCCACCGCCGAATCTCGGTCTCCCAGCCCACCGGAACACCATGCAAACGTAAACGGTAGCGGATTCGCGTTCCCTCGGCGATGAGGATCGGGCCGGGTGTCAGGATGCGGAATCCCAGCCAGGACGGTGTGATCTCCTCCAGGTTCCTGGCATCGGAGAAAAACGCGAAAACCTCATCGATAGGCCGCGGTATCCACTGCCGGTGACGCAAAGTGTGAAATCGCATCGCCTGAGCGTTCCTCCTCTCCCCAGGGTTCGCCAAACATCTTGCGCGGCGAATGGTTCTTGGTCAACAGCAACTGGAAATCGCCGATATGGCGCTCCAGGAACGCGCCCTCACAATAGGCCAGATAATAGTCCCACATGCGCATGAAAAGATCGTCAAAACCCAGCGCTTGAACTTCATGCTGCGCAGTGTGAAACCGCTTCCGCCACTGGGCCAGAGTGCGCGCGTAGTGCGTGCCGATGTCCTCCGCGTGGTAGAGCGAGAGGCCGGTAACCCTGGCCAGCGACCGGAGAACCTCACTCACCGATGCCAGCTCGGAACCCGGAAATATGTGCTTCTGGATAAAATCGGCCCGCCGCCGGTAGGCGGGAAATGTCTGTTCGTTGATGGTGATGGTCTGGAGCAGCATGCAGCCGTCCGGTCGCAACAGGCGGTCGCACGCCCCGAAGAACTCATCGTAGTAAGGCAGTCCCACGGCCTCGAACATCTCGATGCTGACGATCTTGTCGTACCGGCCGCGAAGGTTGCGATAGTCTTCGTGGAGCAACTCAATCCGATCCCCGCCGGGTATCGGGCAAAGGCGCTGCCGCGCGTATTTGTACTGCTCGGAGCTGATCGTCGTGGTCGTCACCCGGCAACCATAATGTTTCACCGCGTGCTCGGCGAAGCCGCCCCACCCTGTGCCGATTTCCAGTACGTGATCTGCCGGGCCAAGGCGCAGCTTCCGGCAGATGCGGTCCAGCTTCTGGAACTGCGCGGCTTCGAGCGAGTCGCCTTCCGACTCGAACAACGCGCAGGAGTACATCATGCTGCGGTCCAGGAAGAGGCGGAAAAAGGCGTTGCTCAAATCGTAATGGGCCCGGATGTTGCGGCGGCTGCCCGCGATGGAGTTTCCACGCAGGCGATGACGCAGGGCGTCCATCCCACGGCTGAAGGCGTTCAGCAGGCGGTTCTGCCCTTCCAT
>Ga0335083_10012436_pt1 | contig 10185 bp, 6 predicted proteins | sample Lox_Sample_42_FD_206716 | JGI IMG/M metagenome (GOLD analysis project Ga0335083, IMG submission 206716) | Soil microbial communities from Loxahatchee National Wildlife Refuge, Florida, United States - Lox_Sample_4.2 | ecosystem: Environmental > Terrestrial > Soil > Wetlands | place: USA: Florida...
CCGAATTGGCTACTCAGGTTCAGCGGGAATTCAGCAGCGGTACGCTGCGCCTCTACACGAACGACGATGTCATCGGTGTGGAGCTTGGCGGCGCGCTCAAAAATGTAACCGCCCTGGCTGCCGGGATTGTCGCCGGGCTGGGTCTGGGACACAACAGCATGGCTGCCCTTATTACACGCGGGGTTGCAGAAGTTACGCGGTTAGCCGTGGCCTGCGGCGGCAGGAGGGAGACGCTGGCCGGTCTGTCTGGCATTGGCGACCTGATCCTGACCTGCACAGGCGCGCTTTCCAGGAACCGTTGGGTGGGTATCGAACTCGGCAAGGGCCGGCGTCTGGAGGAGGTCTTGACTGACCTCCACGGGAAGGTGGCTGAAGGAGTCCGGACCACCTCCGCTGCGCTTGGCTTAGCCCGCCAGCATGGCGTCGAAATGCCGATTGCCGCACAGGTGCAGGCGATTCTCGACGGCAAAAAGCATCCCTTACAGGCCATGCAGGAATTGATGAGCAGGCCGGGGCGCGATGAGTAGTCCATTCGAACCACGCCGCTGGTAACATCCCTTTGCTCTACGACTTTCGTGTGAGAGGCAACCCGATTTCATCTCGTTAGACTGGGGCAGGATGGTTTTTTCCATCCCCGGGATATCTCTACCCTCATGGCCCACAGTCGTTCAATCCGCCGTCGTGTGTTCTGGCGTATCTTTTTTTCGCTGAGCGGCGCGTCTGTGATCAGCCTGGCTTTGCTTTACATATCAGCGCATCTCCAATGGGGCGTGCTGGCGTTGATGGGCTTGATTTTGATGTTCTGGGCGCTCCTGGCTCTGCTCACCGCCCGGAAGATCGCTGATCTGGGCCGCAGTTTTGCGGAAACGGTGTTGTCGAAGTCGCTGCAGAAGGCCGAAACAGATGCCATACGATTGCGCGGCACGCTTTACGAAGAGCCCGCGGCCGAGTGGCTGAATTCACTGCGAAGCCTCGAGAATTCTTTCTTCGACAAGCAGGTGGAATCCAGCCGGAACTATGCGACACTGACCGACCTGATCCGAATGTTTGCCAAGGCCGTCGATGAGCGCACAAATTATCTGCGCGGCCACTCTGATCGAGTCGCCGTTTACGCAGCGGATATTGCGCGTGAACTGGGCATCGCTTCGGATGAAGTGGAGCGCATCCGGCTTGCAGCTTTGCTGCACGACATCGGTACGCTGGGGATCGAAGACTCAATTGTGAGAAAGGAAGCCCCACTCACGCCCGAGGAGTTCGAGATCGTGAAGGCTCACACGGTGAAGGGCGCGTCGATCCTGCGTCCAATCGAGGCGCTTGCCGATCTTATCCCCGGCGTGGAGTTGCATCACGAATCGCTCGACGGGCAGGGCTACCCCTACGGCTTGCGGGGCGACCAGATTCCCATGATGGCGCGCGTTATTGCTGTGGCCGACAGCTTCGATGCCATGACGACGGCCCGTCCCTACCAGGCCGCTATGGACGCCGAATATGTTCTGGAGGTGCTGAACCGGCTTGCCGGCAAGCGTTACGATCCGGCGGCGGTCAACGCTCTCATTTCGCTTGTAAGGCGCGGCAAGATTGTCGTCAAGAGCCCGCGTCCGCCCGTGTCCTTCCCTCAACAACAACGAGTACTTTCCGAAATTTTCTAACGCCGGAATAACGGCGAGCGAATTGCTACTATCGAAAGAGACGATGTTGAGGAACACTCTGCCATGATTCAAACGTTGTTCGGGAGCCTGAAGGAAGAGGAGGAGCCTAAAAAGAAAGGCTTCCTCGACCGCATGCGGGAGGCCGTCTCGCGGACACGCGAGAGCCTGGAAGAGCGCATCGACAGCGTTCTTTCCCTGACCCGAACGGTGGATGAGGAAGCTCTTGAAGAGCTGGAGATGAACCTGATCGCCTCGGACATTGGGGTTACTACGGCGTCCGAAATCGTCTCTACCCTGCGCGAGCGGGCAAAGCGTCAGCAGATTCGCGATGGCGCCGAGCTGAAGGACCTGCTGAAGGCGGAGTTGAAGGGCATACTCGATGAGCAACAACGCACGCCTCGGAGAGTTGCGAACCCGCCTGAAGTGATTCTTCTCGTAGGCGTCAACGGCACGGGCAAGACAACGACCAGCGGCAAGCTGGCAGCGCATCTTCGCGCGCAGGGCAAGACGGTGCTGCTGTGCGCCGCGGATACTTTTCGCGCAGCCGCCATTGAGCAGCTCGAGGTATGGAGTGAGCGAAGCGGCGTGGAATTGATCAAATCGCGTCAGGGCGGCGACCCCTCCGCGGTGCTTTTCGACTCTCTGAATGCCGCCAAGGCTCGCGGAATCGATTTTCTCATTGTGGATACGGCCGGCCGCCTGCACACCAAAAACAACCTGATGGCTGAGTTGGAAAAAATGCGGCGCATCACACAGCGGTTTGTTCCGGATGCTCCGCATGAGGTGCTGCTGGTAATGGATGCGACCACCGGACAAAACGGGCTGCAGCAGGCTCGACTATTCACCGAGTCGGCCGGTGTCACTGGCATCGTAATCACTAAACTCGATGGCACAGCAAAGGGAGGAATCGCTCTGGCTATCGCTCGCGAACTGAAGTTGCCGGTGCGGTATGTGGGCGTCGGCGAAAAGATTGACGACCTGCTGCCGTTTGACAGCGGGGCCTTTGTGGATTCCCTCCTCGACAAATAGGCGACTACCAGGCTGAAAGGCATGTCTGTGCTCGACCCGATCTCAACACACGAAGAAAATCTGGCCCACAATCCCCAAGACAAGCGCTGGATGAGAGAAGCACTGGAACTGGCACACCAATCCGTTGGCGTGGCTTCTCCAAACCCCGCCGTAGGCTGCGTGCTCGTCAAGGGCGATGTTGTCGTCGGGCGGGGCTTCCACGAATATGACAAGCTTGACCACGCCGAGGTTGTGGCTCTGAAGGCAGCTGGCGGTGAAGCGCGCGGCGTAACAGCCTACGTGACGCTCGAGCCATGCAATCACACAGGTCGCACCGGTCCATGCACCGAGGCGCTGATCGAAGCTGGTGTAGCGAGAGTCGTAGTAGCGACCGGCGATCCGAATCCAGCGGTCAACGGGCAGGGACTCGAACGGCTCAGAGCCGCCGGAATCACCGTCGATGTGGGCGTGTTCGCGGGTGAGGCACAGCAGCTAAACGATGGCTTTGCGCGCTACATTCGCACCGGACTGCCCTTTGTAGGGCTCAAGGCAGGCGTTTCACTCGACGGGCGGATCGCGCCGGCACCGGGAACTGTGCCTTCTGGTCTCCCAGTCATGCTGACTGGGGAGGAATCGCGGATGGCCGTCCAGAAAATGCGTCACGCCTCGGATGCCCTGATCACCGGCATCAACACCGTTCTGCAGGACGATCCCCTGCTCACCGACCGCACCGGATTACCGCGCCGGCGCAGGTTGCTGCGCGTCGTCCTCGATTCAGCCTTGCGGATCAGGCTCGACTCGAAGTTGGTGCGGACAGCTCAGGAAGACCTGCTCGTGTTCTGTACCATCTCCATGTCTGAAAGGCAGCGAGCTCTCGAAGCGCTTGGCGTCAAGGTAGAACGAGTCGAGGCCGGTCCAGGTGGCGCGCGTGTTTCCCTTCGCCGGGTGATTGAGAGGCTAGGTGAGATGGAGATCACCTCGGCGATGATCGAAGGTGGCTCGCAGCTGGCCAGTTCCGCACTCGGACTGCAGGTAGTGGACAAGTTGAGCCTGTTTTATGCGCCGATGTTCCTGGGAGCGGCAGGTGTTCCGCTGCTTAACAGCATCGAGTCGTCGAAGCCCGAGTGGACACGGGTTACGGTCCAACAGCTTGGGCACGACTTCTGGTTTGAAGGATACCTGCGGAATCCGTGGGCGTGAGGACGAACATAAAGCATGTTTACCGGATTGATTGAGGCAACGGGAAAAATACTTTCCGTTGAACAGCGGCCGGGAACGATGCGAATTGCCATCGAGGCTCCGGGCATCGCTGAGAAACTGCACACAGGAGACAGCGTGGCGGTGAGTGGCGTCTGTCTCACCGCGTTAGATATAGCCTCGCCGGTCTTTCATGCAGATCTCGCCGCGGAGACCATCGCCCGCACGTCGCTCGCACAGCTTGCTGCCGGATCGATGGTCAACCTGGAGTTGCCGACGCCGGCAGGCGCTCCGCTCGGAGGCCACGTCGTGCAGGGCCATGTCGATGCAGCCGGAACAGTGGTGGCGCTGAATCCAGTCGATCCTACAGCTGATCGTGCCATCGCCGACTGGTGGCTTGAAGTTGAGATTCCAGAGACGGTGCGGCCCTTTATGGTCGAAAAGGGTTCCGTCGCCATTGAGGGCATTAGCCTAACAATCGCCCGATGGGACGGCCAAACGGCCAGCGTGGCGATTCTGCCTCACACCTATGCAGCAACGAATCTGCATGCCCTTACGACCGGATCGCCAGTGAACCTTGAGGCCGATGTCCTGGTAAAGCTTATGGTTGAACGCCAGCGCGCAACGACCTTCGATCTGACGCTGGAGTACCTGATCGCCAACGGCTATTAGATCCGCGGAGTCGATTTGGAAGCGTCGACGTTCGTTGGCTCCTTACGCCCGCAGCGTATCCTAACGGCATGATCGCAAAGGGTCGGCATATCAGGGTCTGGGCGCTTCTGGTCGCGTGCAGCATTTGTGTTTCATGCCTGGTCGCACAGAGTGCACCGAAAAAGCCTGCGAATCCCCTAACGCCGTCCGCACCGGCCCCTGCAGAAACGCAGCCGCCTGCTCCCCAACCTGACCCACTCGGCCGTTCGTCACCCCACGGCTGCGTGGTTGGTTTTCTGCTTGCCGCGCAAAAGCAGGATTACGCCCGCGCCGCACAATATCTCGATACAAGAAAAACTGGAGACCAAGCCGAAGAGTTAGCCCGGCAGTTGCAGACCGTCCTTGATGTCGGCCTCAAGGGGACCCTTGACGGGCTCTCGCGCGAATCCTCTGGCGATGGAACCGATAACCTGCGAGCCTCTCGCGATCTAGTCGGAACAGTCAAGACGAGCGAAAGCAGTCTGGACGTCTACGTGGAGCGGGTGGAGCGAAAGGGCACGCCTCCAATCTGGCTCTTCTCTTCCGAGACGCTTGCGCAGGTACCGCGTGTAAGTGAAGAGCTAAACGGCGTCGCGCTGGACAACAAACTGCCGCGATGGATGGTGGACACGCGGCTATTCTCAATTCCCATTTGGCGCTGGCTGGCAGTGGTTGCTGCTATTGTCGTCATGCTCATCGTTGCCGGGCTGTTGTCGCGGTTGCTCCAATGGCTGCTCGGACCGGCACTCGGAAGAATCTTGCCCGTAAGCGGCGAGCGGGTGATCCGCAATCTGCGATTGCCGCTCTTTCTACTTCTGCTTGCCGGCAGCATGCGGCTCTTCTCGCGATATTCGCTCACTGTGCTGTCCCGGCAATTCTGGAACGAAATTGCGATTGTGGTGCTCATAATAGGCGTCACCTGGTTCCTCATCCGGGTTATCGATCTGGCTGCCGTTTACATTGCACAGGGTCCAGGTAGCAGCGTAGCCGTAGAGCGGGCGACCCTGGTGGGCGTCGCTGTCAGGGTCCTCAAGATCGCAGCGGTGTTCTTTGCAGCTCTGGCATTGTTGAGCCGTGCAGGCGTAAACGTGAGTGCCTTACTCGCCGGCCTGGGAATCGGCGGCATAGCGCTGGCACTGGGCGCTCAGAAGACGCTGGAAAATTTCTTCGGGGGCATCACGATCGTCGGCCAAAGGGCGCTGCGTGTCGGCGACCTTTGCAAGATCGGCGACGACCTCGGCACCGTCGAGGATATTGGCTTGAGTTCGCTCAAGCTGCGCACCAACGATCGCTGCATCGTCACGATCCCGAATTCCAAAGTCGCTCAGCAAAGCATTCAGAACTTCGCGTTCCGAGACAAGTTCCTCATCCAAAGACAGTTCAACCTGCGCCACGATATGACCTCCGATCAGGTCATACAGGTCCAAGCCCGCATCGAACGGCTACTACAGGACACCAAGGAAATAGAGAGCATTTCTTATCGCGTCCGGCTCATCGATCTGAGTGCATCCGGCCTGCGGATGGAGATCTGGGCCTACCTGCTGATTTCACCGGCCGATGCAGCCCGCTGCTTTGAAGCCCAGGAACGGATATTCATCAGCGTGCTGAAGATCCTCGAAGAAACTGGGACCGCCCTTGCATCCCCTTGGCAGTCGCCTACGGGTACGACTTAGTCACAGCGCACCCTAATCGTAACGCTCAAAGATGATCTGCTTGCGCTGCCACCCGCGCTCGGTGAGCCGGTCGCGATTACCGGATACCATGTCATTCAGCCCGCAGATATAGGCGTGGATGTCGAACCCTGTGCCCTCAGCGGCCGTGGGTACCGCGCCAGAGTGGTTCCGCGAATCTCGCTGGTCGAGAATGCGTGCCACGTGATCCTGCACATATCCACGCAATCCTTCCCAGCCTTCTTTTGGCCGGCTGAGGGTCGATACATAGTGGAAATTGTGCCGCTCGGCGGCTACCCGCTCGAAGTATTTCTGGTAGTAGATCTCTGTTTCGTAACGTGTTCCGTAAACAAGCCAGATATTTCGGCTCTCGCAGCGATCCGGGCCGTCATCCGGAAACAAATGCTGGACAAAGCCGAGCATCGGGGCGATGCCGGTTCCGGTAGCAATGAAAACGCAGTCGGTGAGCGGCTCGCGCAGGGTGAAGAGGCCATGCGGCCCATGAAACTGCACGTTGTCGCCAGGTTCCAGATCGCAGAGCAGGTTGGAGAAGAATCCACCCTCAACGCGGTTCACACACAGGCTGAACTTGTTGGCCTGCGGAGCCGACGCGATCGAGTATGCGCGTGTCTGCTGCTTACCGTTCGCATCGGTCGCGACCGTGGAGACGAACTGGCCCGGGACGAAGTCGAATTGTTCGAGCTCCGGAACCGAGAAGTCGAGGTGGAAACACTGGGCTGGCTCCGACAGCAGGAGCTTCTGGTCTAGATGCGCGCTATAAAGCTGACGGGCCAAAGGGAACTCGCTTTCAGAAATTACCCATCAGTGTACGGAAAAGAGTGCGCGAGACGAAAGAGGTGTCTCGACGCCTATGGTGCGGCGTTGGATCGCCTCGAAGTCATCTGATTTGGAATGATGGTGTACGTCGCTACTCCCAGCGGACTGACCGCGTAATTGGGGGAATAGGCGTACGCTTTGATCGTTTCCGATGAACTCACTGTGATCGGCCCGGCATAAACCGGCGACGATTTGCTCGGTACCGATCCATCAGTCGTGTAGTAGATCGTTGCCCCTGCAGTGCTGGTGGTGATGGTGACCATCTGCGGGCCGGTGTAGGTTCCGCCGGGTGGGCTGAACTGTGGCTGCGCTGCAGGTCCCGGGAAGTTATAGGCACTGCTCGCGATGAGAGATTCAGTAAAGCCCGTCGCTACTGCGATCGCCTGCAGAGTCTGGTTGCTGCTGACGCTGACCGGCACGACGCAACGAGTCCAGTTCATGGCGTCGGTGCTGTAGAAGATGATTGCGCCGGGTGTAGCGTCGGTGATGGTGACCAGCTGCGGCGTGAAATACGTCCCGGCAGCGGGATGGATCAGCGGCGTTGCCGCCGTGGGGCTGCCTGGCTGCGGTGGTCCAGTCACGTTGCCGTTCACACCGTTTACGGGACAACCAGTGTAGTCATAGGCGTAATAGTCACAATCGTCCTCGATGTAGGTGTTCCCGGGCGGGTGGCCGTCAGAGTAGTTGCCGGTGATATTGCTGTTCGTTGCGACCATGACGCCTGCATTGGCAATACCGGCGTCCTGATGCCAGGCAACATTACCCTGCACCGTGCTGCTGGACAATATCAGCGTGCCGGCGTTGTATATACCGGCACCAGGATTGTCGCATTCGCCGCCGCAACTGGTGTCGTTACCGGTTACGCTGCTGTGGATCAACGTCAGCGTGCCGCCATTGAATATGCCGCCTGCGACGCCAAAGAAGCGACCACTCATAGAGTTTCCTGAAACGCTGCTGTTGATGAGCGTCAATGTCCCCCCATTGGCGATTCCGGCGCCCACGGGATAGCCCTCGAAGGAGTTACCGATTGCGGCGTTGCCGGAGACGGAGCTGTTGGACAGCGTGACCTGCCCGGCATTAAAGAGACCGCCTCCAACACCGCTACTGTCCTGATTACCGGCGAACGTCATGTTGGAAATTGAGACATTGAGCCCAACAACTGCGAGGATGGAATAGCTGTTGCCGCCAGCACCCCCTCCATACACCGTCATTCCAGCTGAGGGACCAGTGATGGTCGTGCTCGATGTGGCGGTTAGGCCGGTATCAGTCAGAGTGATCGGTTGCGAGATCGCAAAGGTGATGTTCCCTGCTCCGTCCGCGGTGGCGGCTGCGAGGGCGTCGCGCAGGGTGCAGTTTGGCGTGCCTGCTCCAGTGCAATTTGATGGAGTCCCATTGGCGTCATCAGCGTTCGTTGTGACCACGAAATTCTGGATTTTGCCGGAGACCGTGGACACAGTCACCTGGCGCGAGTTGCTTTCGGTACCGAGGAAATTCGCGTCTCCAGGGTAAGTAGCGCTCACAAGATTTGTTCCAACTGGCAACGCTGTGGTGGTCAGTGTGGCAACGCCGGAATTGAGGTTCGCCGTCCCGATGCTGAATGCTCCGCTATAGAACGTGATCGTCTCGCCGCCGGTGCTCGCACTGCTGGTAGAGGACGGACTCAGCGTAGCTGTCAGTGTGACCTGGTTGCCAGAAACGGAGGAATTCGTGCTGACACCGATCTGCATTGTTGTTGCAACAAAGGCTGAGGCAGGAGACGAGACTGGGGCAAAATTGGAATCGCCCGGATAAACAGCCTGCAAGGTATGAGTACCAGCAGCCAGAGGCTGGATCGGGACGGTAGCCCCTCCGTTATGAAGCGTGCCGATTGCGATCTTTGTGGTTCCATCGTAGAAATTCACCGATTCGCCTTCAGTTGTCAGGGGGCCTGACGAGGAGGGGTTGAGGCTTGCCGAAAGAACGAGCTGAAATCCGGCGGGAGGCGCTGCGACGATGCTGGTAGCGAGGTTCATAGTCTCGGTTAGCTGCGATACGCTCACAGCAAGTGTGCCGGAAGTGCTGGCTTTGAAGTTTGCATCCCCGGGATAGCTGGCAGTAAGACCATACATACCGGCGGGAAGCGAATTGGTTGTCAACGTGGCCACGCCGGAGGCAAGGGCTCCGGTCCCGATGATCTTGCCATTGAAAGAGAACGTCAGCATCTCCCCATCCGTGGTGTACATCTCCAAGGACGAAGGAGTCAGGGTAGCCGTCAGCGTGATTTGCGTACCTGCTACAAATGAATTCGCGGTGGAGGTTAGCGCCAGCGTTGTGGGCAATTTCGCAGCAAGCAGTGGTACTGTGCTCGAAACACTGCCCGTATGGCTCGTATCCCCTGGATAGCTGGCCTCTATCTCATGCACATCGACGCCGGACACGGAGACGTTATTCAGAGTGGCTGTGGCTGTCTCGGCAACCTGCTTCAGTAAGACGGTGATTGTGTCGTCGCTCAGAGTGGTCGCAGCCAAATCCGGGTATCCATCTCCATTGAAGTCGCCTACGACGACTGAACCGGGCCCATTTGGAACATTGATTGTGGATACGGAGAACGTACCGTTTCCCTTGCCGGGTAAGACGGTTAGAAGGTTGGTGGATGAATCGGCTGTAACAATATCCGAAAAGCCGTCGTTGTTGAAGTCGGCAACGGCAATCGAGTTCTGGCCGGAGAACCGGCTTACTGGAATATTCGCTGTCTGTTTGAAACTGCCATCCCCGTTGCTCAGGAATACTGTGACGTAGCAGACGGAGTTGGTTCCGTTCTCGTTAACCACCGCAACGTCGGCGATGCCGTCGCCATTGAAGTCCCCGGTTGCAAGTAAATCTACCTTAAGGTTAAAAGGGGTGGCGCCCAGGACCGAGTTGGAATTCACGTTGAACGTCCCGTCACCATTGCCCAGAAGCACAAGCGCCGTTCCATAGTAATTTGTGCCAGTGATCAGATCCGGAATTCCATCTCCATTGAAGTCGCCGAACGCGATTTGTGATCCGGTTGCAATGCTTCCCGAGACCGGGGTCGATTTTGTGGCTGTGAACGTCCCATCTCCATTTCCCAACAGAACCGTCACTATGAAGTTTCCGGCGTTGTTGCATCCCCC
>Ga0335083_10012438_pt1 | contig 10184 bp, 5 predicted proteins | sample Lox_Sample_42_FD_206716 | JGI IMG/M metagenome (GOLD analysis project Ga0335083, IMG submission 206716) | Soil microbial communities from Loxahatchee National Wildlife Refuge, Florida, United States - Lox_Sample_4.2 | ecosystem: Environmental > Terrestrial > Soil > Wetlands | place: USA: Florida...
GCCGGCACTGTCACGCCGGCCAACGTCGCCGCGCTCACCCATGAATCGATGCGCGCGTGCGGGCTTTCCAACGCCAAGGCGCGCTACGTGCGGGACCTCGCCTCGCATTTCGCGAACGGAACGCTCAAGCCGCGCCGCTGGCCGCGCATGGACGACGAGGCGATCATCGAGGACCTCACGCGCGTGAAGGGCATCGGGCGCTGGAGCGCGGAGATGTTCCTCATGTTCCACCTCATGCGCCCCGACCTGCTGCCCGTGGACGACCTGGGGATCCGCCGCGCGATGGAACGCCATTTCAATGCGGGCCGCGCCATCAAGAAGGAGAAGATGCGCAGGATCGGCGAGCGCTGGGCGCCCTACCGCTCCGTGGCGTCGTGGTACCTGTGGCGCTCGCTCGAGCTCGCGGAGGACTCCGCGCGCTAATGTCCCCCGGGAGAGCCGCCTGTTACAGGACAAGGGTGGATTCTTGTCCAAAGTTATTCCGAGGGCGCCATTCATGTGACCACTTGACGGGGAGCTTACGGCCCCATTCGATCCAAGTCTGGTGACAATCGTCTAGAAGGACGAAGCCGTTAGGCCGTAGTTGGTCTTTCGGTACCCACGCCTCACGAAAGCACTCAACCGCGAGTTGCTCAACAATCGGGCAGCGATCTTAGAACACGATTGGCTAGACTACGACGGCCGTTACAACCCTGGACAGGAAGTCGGCGGATTCGGATCCCTGAAGATCCCCAAGGCTTGGTCCATCAGGTCAACCCCGCTCATATGAGAGATGTAAGCAGTGGCTGCAGTGAGGTTCGACTCGATAACCACTCCAATACTATTGGGAATTGAAGGGTCCAGACGGATACAGAACTTGAATATCGATCGCGTCCCCACCAAGAGCTCTATTCCAGTCGCCTGCTGAGGACTAGCGAAGGCAAGGGCAAGGTCGGTCGCACAATCCGGTATAGCATTCGGATCTTGATTGTGAACGTCCAGGAATCTGTCGGCGGTCCGCGTCCAGTCAACTGGCGTCCAGTACGTCCAATTCCTTGTCGAATACGTCCAATCCCAACTGTTACCTCCTGAGGTCCCGGCCAGGCCCTCCGCGTCGTAGGATGCGCTCCCCGGTGCGCAGGTTCCGATTTGCGGAGTGTCGACAGAGTTACCAGGGATATCCTTACCATTTATCTTGACGTGAGTAGCTAGGTAGTTGCTGATATCGATTGGGTTGCTGTTGGTATTGATGAAGTATGAATCTAGGAGGTAGGTTCCAGGCGGGGAAGAGACGGGTGGCATTGCAAACGACAACATGAGCTGACCAGTGCCAGTGGAGCTGTCGATGACATTGAAGCTGCTGAAATAGATCTTCGGGACAGGGATCGTCACTTGCTTCGCGACAACTGCTCCGGGTCCATTGTTGATTCGTTGCTCGGATCCCATGATTCCATTAAACACGGCCATGAAGAGGCCGGGTACCGCTGGTTGTGGTGACATCTCGGCGGGGATCTGTGGAATGATGATCCTGTCTGAACTATTGGGCGGATCAGGATCATTCGGGTCCGAAGCAATCGCGGCTGTAAGGTTCACCGTCATGGGCCAACCGGCCCCTTGAACGGCATGGCGATTGCCGTCTGCATCATCGTAGTAGAGCTGAAGCCCGCCGCTTATGGGCTCGCTACCAACATTCTTGAACTCGTACGCGCCGTCCCAAATTCCGTTCGGCATGTGCGGAACAATGTCGATCTTGCCTCGAAGAATGTAGTTGATCATTCCCGTGGAATAGCCGATCGCAGCCGGAATCAAGAAGGACTGCGCTTGCGGAAAGGTAAGTCTGTTTACCGTGAGGAGCTGACCGCTTGAAAATGATTTCTCCCCGCACAAAGACCAAGTGATGGCTGGAAACCCGGCGAGCTTCAGGTATTGGTTAAAGATGGAGCTCATTGCGGCCCTGTTATTTGGGCCGCTGCTACCGCCCGGGTAATTGTCAGTGACGTAGGTCTTAACGAAGGTGACCACCCCATGGAGGGAACACGTTGCATCACCTGGGCACTGCTGTTTGCCGGTGAGCTCAGTTTGTATGCCGCTATACTCGACCCCAATCGGAGCCGGCAGCCTGTACTTGTCGTTAGGGAAGTAGTCGCCGCTGTACTGGAAATTTGTGCCTTGGCTTACAAAGTTCGCGTTAGTAAACTGCGCCAGCCCGGTGCCCTGCGCATTCATCCAGTAGTCAGTCGGGGCAGCCAGCGTAACAATTGGATATGAGCCCAGGTCGATCTTAGAGCCGTCCATATCACTTTCTGTTTGAGACTCATAGCGGCTAGGATTTGAAAGCCCGGCGACGGTTACCTTTCCTGGCAACTCTAAGTGGGCGTCATTTCGCGTATGTTGGGGTTGCGCCATGTCCTGAATATGATGGATCACATGGCCTATCGTTTCGAATAGCAGGCCGAACCCCGCATCGCGATCCTTCTTCTGGATAGAGGTAAATGCTTGGAACATCGCCTGTCTGGCACTCGAGAATGAAAATTCTTGCGGGGGGTAAAGCTCTTGCCCCTTTCCGTATACCGCCCAGTCTTGCGACGTGTGGTCAACGAACCCCAAGAGACATGTACTCAGCGGAGCGTTGTTAACGGGATCAAGGAAGTGGTTAAATGGCCGGGTGCCGTTGTCTTCGTCGCGGGCTCCTTGTGCAGAGATCAACGTTGAGATGGAAAGTACAACTCGATCGCCCGATCGCGGAAAGGACGTGCTGTTCACGTCCGTCGAGAAGCCCCACTCCTGAAGTATCGTGCCTTGGGACAATATCGACCTGCTCGTCGCTTCGTCGGAAAGTATCTGGTGAGTGTCAAGACCATACGCGGCCGCCACTGTGGGCAAAGCTACCGAAATCAGCAGGTGCAAGTGGATGCGCATATCAGTTGGTCCCGGCATAGGCCTTCATGAACTCATCTATCGGACCGCAATCCCTGCTATGAATGAGGGACTCGGCCGACAGAGAAAATCGTGGATGAAGCCCTTGCGCGCGCTCCGCCTTCTCCTCGTCCTCGAGCGCGCGGACTGTCCTTGGAATCTCCTTCCATCTACAGCCACTCCCGTAGAGAACGTCAAATAGATGCATCACAATGAGATTTACCCTTCGTGAGTAGTCGCCAGGTGCTTTCGAGTATTTCTGCAACTTCAAGATGCCGCCGTTTGAAGCCCAATCATGAACCTCAAGCTGCAGTCGCTTGCCACGCTCACCAAATGGACCATTTTCAATCCACTCCGGGGTATAACCGGACTTGAATAGGGTCAGCGAAGGATCATAAGCGTCGAGCTGTCCGCGCGACGACGCAGGTAGCGGCCCCCATCCCGGCATGCGAAATCTACCCTGCCCATCGGTCGTGGCCTCGAGGACCTTGAATGTTCCGACGCGGCTTCTCTCCACCCCGCCCTCCAGATCCCAAAGCGCAATGACGAGCACTCCGGCGATGGGTTCGCCCGTGTCTGCATCGACCACTTGTCCCCAAGTAGGCCCTGCAGAGTACTGCCCCGGCGACGCAACGCTTGGTACAGGGGATAGGAGGATCGCAATGAGGAAGCCCGCCACTGCATATTTCTCACATTGAGTCGATGACCCAGTTACCGTTGGTGTCCAAGACGAATGAGATGAGGTAGACGACGGCGCCGTCAGGTGTGTCGCATGTAACGGCGAACTCAGCGGAAGTAGTGGTCACAGTGATGCGCCTGGGCGGCGACCATCCTGCGACGATTTGGGGCATCTGCGACATGAGAACATCAAAAACTGGCTCGTATATGGATTGGGCAGATTGGGACATATAGGTCAGTGCGACCGCTTTGTTGCCCGATGCGAGGCCTGCTTTGAAATTGTCTAGAACAGCCCTAAAAGGCACGTCCTGCGGATCGATGATCGAGTTGATGGCTTTCGTTACCGTGGCCACTTCGCCGTTCTCATCGACCGCCGTCGCCGTGATGGCATGCATCCCAATGCCAATTCCGATCCAGTCGTAACTTAACCTCGTCGCGCCACGCGTCGACGACGCAACAATCTGGCCATCGATCGAAATCTGGACGATCGGAACATTGACATCCGGGTTAGCTTCTTGAGCGAACGCAACCAAATTAGCACCAGTACCCTCGAATACCGTGTCTCCGTCGTTTATTCCGGAGAGACTTATTGTGAGGTTCCCCGGGTTCGGGGCTGCCGTCTGCACGCTTACGGAAACGTCACTCGTGGTTGGCCCAAACCAACCAGCGAGCTGCTTTTCCATCTGCCACTGAAAATCATAGACGCCCGGATTGGTTGGGGCGGTCACCGAGAAGTAGAAGGTGACTGTCGCGCCTGGCGGGACGTCGCTAGGTAGTCGGATACTGGCAGCACCCCAGGTGTTATTGTTTTGCGGATTTTGCGAACCGAGCAAGTACTGGTTGGCAGACGTCCATGTCGTCGTTCCCGTGTTTCGCATCGTTACGCTCACCCCGTAAGCGACGCCGGCAACCATTTGGGCAGGCACATTCTGCGAGACGAAGACTGCATTGTCGATGCCAGTACCATCACTGTCCTGCACGACCACGACATTCGTGTAGTCCCCGAATTCGACGTTCCCATTCGACATCCGCCACTGGAAGTTGTAAGTACCCGGCACCGATGGCGCCACGACGTTGAAGTCGATCTCGACGCTGCCACCTGGCAACACGTCCGATGGCAGACTGACGCGATTTAGACCCCAAGTGGTGTTGTCTTCGGGACTTTCGGATCTCAACTGATACGTTCCAGCAGCCCAGAACGTTGTGCCCGTGTTTTGCATCGTCACGCTGACGGGGTAGGTCGTGCCGACGACCATTTGGGCCGGCACGTTCTGCGAGACAAACACCGCGTTGTCGACGCCAGAAGCACTACTACCGTCCTGCACGACGACGATATCGGAATAGTCGCCGAATTCGACGTTGCCATTCGATATGCGCCACCGGAAGGTGTAGGTGCCGCCTACCGAAGGCGCCACGACGTTGAAATCGATCTCGACACTGCTTCCCGGCGGCACGTCCGATGGCAGATTGATGCGATTGGGACCCCAGATAGTATTGTCTTGGGGACCTTCGGATCTCAGCTGATACGCCCCGATAGTCCAGGTCGTCGTACCTGTATTCTGCATCGTCACGCTGACCGGGTAGGCCGTACCGGCGACCATTTGGGCCGGCACGTTCTGCGAGACGAACACCGCGTTGTCGACGCCAGAAGCACCACCACCGTCCTGCACGACGACGATATTGGAATAGTCGCCGAATTCGACGTTGCCATTCGACATGCGCCACTGGAAGTTGTAGGTTCCGGCCGTCGAAGGCGCCACGACGTTGAAATCGATCTCGACACTGCTTCCAGGTAGCGCGCCCGATGGCAGATTGACGCGACTGGGACCCCAAGTGGTGTTGTCTTGCGGGCCTTCGGATCTCAGCTTATACGTCACGGCAGTCCAGGTCGTTGTGCCTGTGTTTTGCATCGTCACGCTGACGGGGTAGGTCGCGCCGGCGACCATTTGGGCCGGCACGCTCTGCGAGACGAATGCAGCATTGTCGAGGCCAGCAGCACCACCGCCGTCCTGCACGACGAGGGTATCGGTGTAGTCTCCGAACTCCACGTTGCCCTTCGACATGCGCCACTGGAAGTTGTAGTTGCCCGGCATCGTCGGGGCCACGGCGATGGTGCTGAAGTCGATTCGCGAACCGGGCGGTGCATCGTCGGTGAGGTCGATCCGCGAGTAGCCCCAAACGGAGTTGTCCTGCGGGTTCTCGGCGCGAAGGTAGTACGTCCCCGCAGTCCACGTGGTGGTCCCGTTGTTGAACATCGTTACGTCGGGGAAGAAAGCCGTGCCGCCAGTCACGGAGGCGGGAATGCCCTGTTGCCATACAAACCGTGCCGAATCGAGGAGACCCACCTCGACGACGACGTTGTTCGTGGGGTCCCCGAAATCGACATTGCCCTGGGACATGCGCCACTGGAGGTTGTAGTTTCCGGGCGCCGTCGGTGCCGTGAGGACGGGGTCGAATTCGACGCTGTCCCCGGGCGCGACATCATTGGGCAGGTAAACTCGGGACAGTCCCCATGTGGTGTTGTCCTGCGGATTCTCGAAGCGGAGGTAGTACGCCCCCCCTGCGAGCCACGTCGTGGTCCCGGAGTTCCTGAAGACCAAGGTGGGGTAGTAGAGCGCGCCCGGCGCCATGTCGACCGGCACGTGTTGGGATAGCAGCGTCGCGGAGTTGATAAAACCAACCTGGACCGCGATATTGTCGGTCGATTCACCGAACCACTCGACGTCCCCCTGGATCATCCGCCATTGGAAGTTGTACGTTCCAGGAGTGCTCGGAGCCGTGACATCGAAGTCGAATTCGACGTCACTTCCGGGAGGAACATCGAAGGGAAGCTCAACCCGGCTCAAACTCCAAACGGTATTGTCTTGAGGGTTCTGCGCGCCAAGGCGATACTGACTACCTGCTGTCCAAGTCGAAGTCCCCGTGTTCAGCATGACTACATAGACAGAATAGGATTGACCGGGAAGCATGACGGCAGGAACGCCTTGGTCTTCCAGTACAGCGTCGTTCGTCTCGTTACCGCCACTCGCACCATCTGCAACGACAACGTTCGGAGTTTGACCGCCAAACCACTCGACAAACTCCTGGAGCATTTGCCACTGGAAGTTGTAGGTCCCCGGAGTCGACGGCGCAGTCACAGTGAAGTTGAAGGTCACCGTGTCGCCCGGTGCGACGTCATTCGGCAACTCGACCCGCTCAAGGCCCCAGATCGTGTTGTCCTGAGGATTCTGGGCACCGAGGCGGTAGTGGTTTGCAATCGTCCACGTAGTCGTTCCGGAGTTCTGGACCGTCACGCTCACCGGGTAGGTCTGCCCGGGCGTCATGGTGGCTGGAACGGTCTGGCTCATCACAACCGCGTTGTTGAATCCGTCCTTCACCGCGACGTTCGCGCCTGGCTGGCCGAACCACTCCACAAACTCCTGGAGCATCTGCCACTGGAAGTTGTACGTCCCCGGAGTCGACGGCGCCGTCACAGTGAAGTTGAAGGTCACCGTGTCGCCCGGTGCGACGTCATTCGGCAACTCGACCCGCGCAAGGCCCCAGATCGTGTTGTCTTGAGGATTCTGGGCGCCGAGGCGGTAGTGGTTTGCAATCGTCCATGTAGTCGTTCCGGTGTTCTGGACCGTCACGCTCACCGGGTAGGCTTGCCCGGGCGTCATGGTGGCTGGAACGGTCTGGGACACGAAGACAGCTTGGTTGTCGCCATCCTTGACGGCTACCAAACTGCTGTAGTCCCCAAACCACTCGACGCCTTCCTGGACCAGGCGCCATTGGAATTGATAGGTGCCAACAGCGCTCGGAGCTGTAACGCTGAAATTGAAGGTGGTGCTCGCACCCGGAGCGACGGGCGCCTGGAGATCCACCCGCGCTGTTCCCCACGTGCTGTTGTCCTGAGGACTTTGTGCGCCCAGCCTATAGACGCCAACGCTCCAGGTCGTGTCGCCCGTGTTCTGCATCGTGACCGACACCGGGTAGGTCTGTCCGGGTACCATCGTGGTGGGCACGCTCTGGGACACAAACGCTGCGCCGTTGCCTGCAAGAGCATCGGTCGACAGCACACTCGCCAACATTGAAAGGGCGATCGCGATGACCCAGCGCGCCTTCAAGGAGTAGCTCCTGAAGAGCCGTCCGAATTGGGCCCAGGCATCTCTAGGCATTTCAAAGAGGGCAGGTGAATTGCGCGTCCACTCACAGGAGCACGAGCGGAGGCGTGCGTGCAGCATCGTGGTGCTGCGCATTGGCGCAGCATGGAAATTGCCTCTCACAAGCCCGCTCCTTAGCTTCTCTTCTTGTTCGCAGGCCGCGACGCGCTTGGCGCCGCGAGCTCCCTCGGTCGGCACCTTCTTGCATGGTGCACCGACGCCGGATTACACGGGCAAGCGGTTAGGCGTGTCAACAGCTATTCACTAAAGAATCGCGAAATTGTGGATTCTCGAACAGAGTCCGTTACTTAATCGCAGATTGCCTGGAGCAAGGTTCATGTAAGCTTTTGTTAATACTAGTGGGTCTCCTCTCGTGAGCCGCGAGCAGCATCATGTCTCGAGGTGCATCCTGGATTTTTCCCTCCTGTGCTTGGCAGCTCACCTCCGGGAGGTTTCTTGATGAGCCCCTTTCATGTCAAACCTAAACTGCCTCCGCAGCAAAAGCGGGGGCGTCATTTGGCAGCCTAGGAAATCAGCCCCTCGCCGATCGCGAGCTTGCGGTCCATGCGCGCGGCGAGCTCGGGATCGTGCGTGACCATCACGAACGCGGCTTCATGCCTGCGGTTGAGCTCCACGATGAGGTCGAAGACCTTCGCGGCGTTCTCCCGATCGAGGTTGCCCGTGGGCTCGTCGGCGAGCACGCAGGCGGGGCCCGTCACGAGCGCGCGCGCCACGGCCACGCGCTGGCGCTCGCCGCCCGAAAGCTCTCCCGGACGGTGCGCGAGGCGATGCGCGAGCCCCACTTCTTCCAGCATCGCGGCGGCGCGCTCCGAGGCCTCGCGATCCAGCGCGCGGCGGATCGTGAGCGGCATCGCCACGTTCTCCAGCGCGGAAAACTCGGGCAGCAGGTGATGGAACTGGTAGACGAATCCCAGCGCGCGGTTGCGAAGCTCGCCCTGCTCGCGCGGCGCAAGGGCGAAGAGATCCTCGCCCAGGAGCGTCACGGACCCCGCCGTCGGGCGATCGAGCCCGCCCAGCACGTGGAGCAGCGTGCTCTTGCCGCTGCCGGAGGCGCCGACGATCGCGACCGATTCGCCGCGGCGCACCTCGAGGTCCACGCCGCGAAGCACGGGCACGGCGGTGTCGCCCAGGCCGTAGGTCTTGGCGAGCGCGGCGCAGGAGAGCACGACGTCACTCATAGCGAAGCGCCTCGGCGGGATTCACGCGCGCGGCGCGCCAGCTGGGATAGAGCGTCGCCACGAACGAAAGCGCCAGGGACATGGCCGCGGTCCACGCGACCTCGAAGAGGTGCAGGTCCGAGGGCAGCTCGGTGATGTAGTACACCTCGCGCGAGAGGATCTGGAAGTGGAACGCGCGCTCGATCGCGGGGACGATCACGTCGATGTTGAGCGCCGTGACCACGCCGAACGCCACGCCCAGGAGCGTCCCCACCAGCCCGATCACCACCCCCTGCACCATGAAGATCTTCATGATGCTCGCGGGCGAGGCGCCCAGGGTGCGCAGGATCGCGATGTCGGCGTGCTTGTCGGTGACCACCATCACGAGCGTGGACACGAGGTTGAACGCGGCCACCGCGATGATCAGGGTGAGGATGATGAACATCATGCGCTTCTCGATCTGGATGGCGCGGAAGTAGTTCACGTTCTGCTGCGTCCAGTCGGAGACCCACGCGTCGGAGGGCATGAGCTTCACGATGCGGCGGGCGACTTCGGGCGCGCGGTCGATGTCGCTCACCCTCAGGCGCACGCCGCTCGCCCCGTCCATTCGGTAGAGCGCCTGCGCATCGCGCATGTTCACGAGCGTGAGGGCCGAGTCGATCTCGTTGTGGTCCATGGCGAAGATGCCCACGACCGTGAACTGCTTCAGGCGCGGCATGAGCCCGGCGGGCGTGACCTGCCCCTGGGGCGAGATGAGCGTCACGCGGTCGCCCACGTCCACGCGCAACGCGCGCGCCACGCCGATGCCCAGCGCGATGCCGAACTCGCCCGGCCGGAGCGACTCGAGGGTGCCGCGGCGCATGTGCTCGTGGATCTCGTCCACCTTGTCCTCGAGCTCGGGCACGATGCCGCGCACGAAGACGCCCCGCACGGCGCCGCCTGTCGAAAGCAGGCCCTGCGCGTTGATGAAGGGCGCGGCGGCGACCACCTCGGGATCGCGCCGGGCCGCGTCGGCGATGGCCTGCCAGTCCTTGAAGCCCTCTTCGGGCCCCAGGATCTGGATGTGGGCCGCGGCCCCGAGGATGCGCTCGCGGATCTCCTTCTCGAATCCGTTCATCACCGACATCACGGTGATGAGCGCCCAGATCCCGAGCGCGATGCCCGCGACGGAGATGAGCGAGATGAAGGAGATGAATTGCGTGCGGCGCTTGGCGCGTGTATAGCGCAGGCCGATCGCGAGCTCGTAGGGTCGCATCGGGTGCAATTATCGCGTAAAAGGGGTCAGACCCCT
>Ga0335083_10012440_pt1 | contig 10184 bp, 11 predicted proteins | sample Lox_Sample_42_FD_206716 | JGI IMG/M metagenome (GOLD analysis project Ga0335083, IMG submission 206716) | Soil microbial communities from Loxahatchee National Wildlife Refuge, Florida, United States - Lox_Sample_4.2 | ecosystem: Environmental > Terrestrial > Soil > Wetlands | place: USA...
TGAGGAGAGTGGGAACAAGATAGATCTTTCGTAAGCAACTGTGAGATACGGAGGTCTACTTTCAATGCTTTCTTGAGCTTCTCGTCTGTGTCAGCGAGCGCGAAACGATACTGCACGTCTTCGAGCCTGCGGGTTAGAAGGAAAAGCGTTTATGAAATGTGGGATACAATCGAATGTCATCTGCCGCAGACATTTCAAACAGATCAAATGCAGAGAATCCAGAGAATCAAACTCAGGTCAAACACACAATGGAGGGCAACGGGGATGGCGCATTTGTACGCTGGCAGTCGAGCGGGGGGCGTCCAGGAACGCGCAATCCTGCCCCAGTCACGTTCACAATGCCACGCAATTTTCGGCGAAATTCTTCCGACACCTCCGCAATTCGAAACTGCCAGAAAAAAGGTACTGGAGAACCCAACCATGTTCTATGTATCAAACACTACCAAACACTACTCATGCGTACTCAAAATAAATCCCACCTTTTTCCCTTCTAATACCCGCCTGCGTCTTGCTAATAATACAGCACGACAACGCATCTCAACTTCCGCCCTTTCCCGGCCAACATACCGTTCTAGAAATAAAGTAATTGCATCGTTCATATCGCCCCTTGTCCGGTCGAGACACTTTTCCATTCTCTTCCAGTCTACTTTTGTCCATTCTCCCTGACTTATCCGGGGTGGTGCCCGAACCACATTGGCCAGATCACCCAGGACATTCTCTTCTTTCTCTTCTGCCTTCTCCGCTTCATCATTCTCTTCGTCCTCGACTTGTTCTGCGGATTCCAGGTCAATGGGATCGTCGAGCACGTCTTGTAAATCCTCTTCGATTTTCGACAGTTCGTAATCTCCGGCGTTGGCCATGGCATCCTGCCATATCTTCTGATCGTAATCATCATCAAAAGTGACCTTTGAGTAATGCGGAGAGCGAAGGAGAAAATGTGCTGCTTGTTGTACAGCCCACTGATTGACACTCGAAATACTAATGACGTCGGCTCCCAATTCCGTTAGAATCGATCGAGCCGGCGAACTTTGGCGGGATGCGTAACGGCTTTGCGATCTCGACGTCTCCGGTTCCGAGATGTCGTCGTCATCTGAGATCTCGTGGTTAGTGGGATCGCGAGTGTCGAGTTCATTCTCGGAGATATTTAGATCCGAGATGTGGTCTTCGAGATCTGCACCGACTACTGTTTTCCATTTATAGTGAATTGGCTCTGGTTCGAGGGGTGGTGACGAAGTAATGACGATGGGCGAAACTCGTACTCTTGAGATTTGAGGGAGTTGTTTCGCCTGAAGCGTCGAATTATCTTGAGCAAAATTCATCGAACGTTCCGTATCGTTAACTGAATCGCCGTTTTGTGGCAAAAACGTTTCCTCGTCTTCCTCGTCTTCCTCGTCTTCGGGCATCGCGGTGCTCAGACGTCGAGAAATTCGAAGTTGCGCTAGCTTTCCAGGCGATGTATCGAATTGGAATGCTCCTTCCGTGACTTGCGCGGCCCAATTACGCACCGGTGTCATACCCTCACTAAAGGTGGGTTGTGGTGGATCCGTTGATGAAGCTGTTGATTGTGTGGTTGGCGAGCGAGGCTCCGTCGACTGACTGCCTATTAAATCTCGTTCTACCACCTCTGAGTCTTCGAAGGCGGATCGACGCGGTGTGGAAGGGAGTCCCTGCCATGGGGGCACCGGTGCAATACTCATACGTCGCTCGCGACTAGCGCTTCGAGACCGAGCTCTCCGTCGTTCCAAAACCCGGGAATTGTCAAGTGGGGATTGGGGAGTTGGTGGACGAGGGGTATGAGGATCGGATGGCCGAACGGGGGATGATGATGTAGGAATAGGAACTTGATATTCCTCGTAGACGGGAGAAGAAGGTGGAGACGAACGAAATGAGTGGTAGGGTTCAACGGGCAATGGCGAATCCTGTTCTCGATAATTTCGGGTGGGAGTTTCAAAGTCGCATTGACTGTCACCAAAGCCGCCCTCTTCTTCATATCTTATCTCATCGTCGGAACGATAAGCACTCCTCGTTTCTTCCTGTTGTGTATCTTCACCATTGAGATGAGATTCTTCCGTTCGCTCAGACAAATCGAGACCCGTCCCAGCCACGACGTGAATTTCTTCGGGTGCATCGCTGTGAGGAGTTGACTGACTCGCAGTCCTCTTCGCCGTTGGTGTCTCTGTCTCGTCTACGGACTGAATATTCGAATCGCGTTTCTTTGGCCTTCCCCTTTTCGGAGTGTCGCCAGCCTCGGACTTTTTTCTCGGTCGTCGCTTTGCCGGCGATTTCCGCGTTGTGATGAATAGATCCCGACCGCTAACATTCCCGTCTACAAACGCGAGAGAATTGCGTCGCCCAGGACTAAGCTCCTGAAGGACATTTGCTATGGTCTGAGACATTAATGGCCATTCTCGACCACATGGTCATACCTGGTCATGGGTGATGTCGGTGTTCAGCTCGAGCAGTCGCAGTTGGAGTTGTTTGTGAGGCGAGTTTGGATTCCGTCTGAAGGGAGAGAAGCGGGGGGGCGGCAGATATTCCAGAGGATCAGGGGACGAGGATCTGTCGGCTTCCTTTGTCCGTGGCATCGTCGGCCCTTCTCTGTCAGGACAAAGAGGCGAGAGAAGGATCCACGGAAACCGGGCGACGGGTTTGTTTACCTGTGCCCCCATCACAGACAACTGATTGGGCCGTAGGAGTCGTCAGTTGGCTTCGAAATATCGCGCGGGGCGAAGAATTCGCGCAACGTGACTTTAATTTCGGGCCGTCCGAATGACTCGAAATATTTTTATCAATCGAAATTGTCCAAAGCATCCCCGAGGCTAGCCCCTGAACCGTCTTCGCGGGTCAACGTGACCCAAGACAAAAGAGGCCGCTTATTGACGGAACACCTGCGGGGAAGGTTTTACCTATAAAGGAATGGCTCCCTCCACCAATGCGGACGGGGTCAACGGGACAGCGCCCAAGATGAACGCTTTCAACATCCACACTTGTGCGCGCCCAAATATTCTGTCTCTAAAACCCTATCGCTGTGCTCGAGAGTATGCTGCCTTGATTTCCCTTCCTGTTGGTACCTTCTGACTCTGTACCGCAGTGACTACACCTCGGGTATCCTCCTCGACGCCAATGAGAATCCCTACGGCCCGAGTCTCCCTCCGTCAATTGCCACCTCGTCGACCACCAATATGACCCTCGAGGACACTTACATTACGGGTCTCAATCGATACCCTGATCCGCATCAGATTGCCCTCAAGCAGCTCGTTTGTGACCTGCGAAACGGTCAGGTAGAACCTCGAGGGATGTTAACACCTGCCAATTTATTCTGTGGTGTTGGCAGTGACGAAGCTATTGACGCTATTATGCGCGTCTTTTGCAAACCGGGGCGGGAGAAATTGATGATCTGTACTCCTACCTATGGAATGTATACCGTTTGCGCTGCTGTCAACGAGGTCGACATTGTGGACGTCCCTCTTATACCCAAGACTTGGCAAATCGACATCCCAAAGGTAATAAATCGTTATGTGAATTACGCTAATCTAGATTGTCTCGACCCTGATATCAGATCCAACCATTAAGGCCATACTCTTAACCTCTCCTGGAAACCCAAGTGCTGCGCTTATATCTCCGGATTCAGTCCATGAGCTTCTATCTCAGACTCGCACCTTTTGGAATGGCATCCTCGTCATGGATGAAGCTTACATCGACTTTTCGCCGCCCAATTCCTCCTTGTGCACAGCAGTTACACGATACCCGAACCTCGTTGTCCTTCAAACGCTATCTAAATCCTTTGGCCTCGCTGGGATCCGCCTTGGCATCGCATTCAGCTCCCCCGAAATCGCACATCTCCTCAACTGTATGAAGGCTCCATACAATATCTCCTCACCCGCGTCCGCGCTTGGAATGCGCGCATTGTCACCTGAAGGTCTCGCCATCTGGAAGCATAACGTCGCGGATCTTCTGGAAAAACGCCAATTCCTCATCAGTGCTCTACAACAGGGTAAAAATGCGAGGAAACCAGGTGTACCGGGCATCGGCGATATCATCGGCGGATTAGATGCGAACTTTTTGCTTGTTCAGATTGTCGACCGAGATGGGCAGCCGAATAACGAGGTTGCAGAAAAGTTGTATACCACGTTGGCGGAAAAGATGGGGGTTGTAGTTCGTTTCAGAGGCAAGGAAAGGGGATGTATAGGGGCACTACGGATTACGGTTGGAACCGGAGATGAGATCCAAACACTCCTATTGCGTCTCCAAGAGTGGCAAAATAGCCACATGTAAGATTAGCATCCTAACGAAATGCTATGGTTCCTTCCACTTTTGCAGAAATTCAAAATTATTCCATATTCGACGCCGATGCCACCATCAATAACATGCTTCCATGCAAAACGACAAAACCTTCTCGATTTATCCAGCAAACCCACTGAACTTGGCGACTGATCCCCATCGTTCAAGGCAGAGCGTATGTAAACTCTCCATTTCCGCTCGTTGCTTTATTAATTTTTCCTTGAGATCGAGATACTGACGTACCTTCGCCTCACTCGTAAACTCAAATTGGATCTGAGTCTCATATTTGTTCCAGGCTTCTTGAAAGCGCGAGCTTTCCATCACGTAAGCGGTGTGGTATCCCTGCACTTCCGCCGCGAGGAGTTGCATTTCTGTTTGGGGTGGGACGGAGAAGGAGAATTCCTTGGGTTTGTCAATGGAGGGGATGAGTCGTTTGGGAGGGAGGGGCGGATTGAGAGATGGTTCTTCAATGCTCGGCGTTGTAAAAACCGGAGGGGAAGGAGGCTGAGGGAAATTCGCGAAACCGTTTGGAGTAGGTTGGGCAGGTTGAACAGGACTGGCAGCCGGGGTGGGTTGTTGCGTTGCTCGGAATGGGGCCGTCGGCTCCGGTGCTGCCGGTTTGACAGATGATGTCCCAAATAAATTGAATATTGGTTCGGCTTGACCCTGAGGGATTGGAACATCCATAGTGAAGACTGGGCGTATGGGAACAACGCCTGGATTCTCAAACGCCGTCTCCGTTTTAGGTAGATCTCTCTTCAAATCATCCATATCCCCTAATCCACCACCCCGTTTGGACCTCGGACGACTCACAGGTCTCTTAGTGGATCGGGCCTGTGGCGGGGTCGACTTTAACGGGGCCGAAGTCCAGAAATTTTTGTCCTCTGATAACTTCTTTGTCCCGGGCGACATAAAAGGATTCATTTCCGCAAAACTCTTGGTCCATTCGTCAATATTCGTCTTTCCCTCTTTAGATTTAGGAGGACTTCTTGGTTTGACTTTGTTGACATCGACGTTCAGGCGGGAGAAGGCGGAGGCAAAGCGACGTTCTTCGACAGGCGGAGGAGTCTTCGGGATTTCATTTGGATCGAGATGGGGAGTGGACGTTGTTTTCTCGCTTTGTCGTCTTTCTTGTGATTGTGCAGACATTTTTCGGAGTGCAGGACCTGGTGTGAATGAGAATATCGGAGGATCTCGTGCTTTCTCTGGTGGTGACTTGGGCGTCCTATTCGCAGTCGGCGTCCCATTCGTATTCGCAGCGTATCCATTCTTTCTTGGACTAAACCCGTCGGAGGCAAAGCCAGTGCTCGTCCCCTTCATCGGCGAACGCAAGTCCTCCTTGGCACCCGAAAACACATGAGAGTACGCACTCGGTCGTCCTGACCACATCCCTTCTTTCTTCTCACCAGCAGTACCTGTAAACGATCCACCATTCGCACTAAAAGAGAAGAATGTATCGTTTTCGCTGTCATCCTTGGGCGAATCTTCGTCAAACGTTGTGCCAAACCGACTTTGTTGTGTCTTTTCGCGTTTCGGCGTTTTTATTCCGGCGGCTTTCTGTGCTGCTTCTTTTTGCCGCTGGGCGTTCGCGCGGGCGGTCGAGGAATATGCATTTCGAGTCGTATTCGACTGTTCACGAAACCGTTCAAAATAAGCTTCGGCTGGGTGCTTAGGTGGATCTGGGAATGGCTTTTCGGGACGAGTGGTCTTTGTGAAGCCAGCGGTCGCGGGAGGCTTTCGCTGGGCCGAGGGTGGGGGTTCTCTTGTAGTGAAATAGCCGAAAGCAGGTTTGGAGGACTTTGGCGTGGTCTTGGAAAATCCAGTAGCTCCTGTTCGTGCAGCTCTTGTCTTTGGTGTTGTGGGGGGAGCAGAAGCAGTTGGTGTCGTCCGCGCTGACGTGGACGTTTTTATTGAGAAGCCTCTTGTCCGGTCATACGTCGCGCGTTTCGCAGGATCAGAGAGGACTTCGTGTGCCGTTTGTACTAACTGGAACTTTTGCACAGTTGCCTGTTCGCGTCCCAAGTTCCTGTCGGGATGATAGAGAAGAGCTGCATGAGAAGCAAGTTAGCTGTGGACCTGAAAATGATGGCATACCGAGCTTACGGTACGATTTTTTGACTTCATCGGCATCCGCACGAGGGGACACGTTGAGGAGGGAGTAGTAGTCGATCGTCACATCGAGTTCCGGCTTGACCATCGCTCGTCGACCGCGGCAGGAGTGGAGTTGTCACGTTTGTTTTCTACCCCGGCACAGTTTGTGGAGGGGACAAGAAGCACAGGAGCTCCAGAATAGAGACGCAATGCGGGGCGATGTACTGCCGCTGCTCAGGAGCATCAGCAGTTGCAAGGCTGGCGCAGTACAGGCTGGCGGGCGGCGCCAATGGCGGGAAGAAACACTTTGCGCGTTTGTTTGTGACCGCTCTTGATCAGATCCTTCATGGTTTTGGATGTCAGCCAATCACAGCACAGCAGTCGCAGAGTCAGTAATCACAAATTCCAGCGCATTCAGATATGAGAAGAACAAGGATGAGTAATTCAACCTAGCCCAAATCTACGCTGTACAAGCATTTGTTTCGGAAATCAGAGGATCGCCAAGTCAAATCGACAGGCTCGGGATGATTGACTGGATTGACAAGAAGCTTGACGGGCTATCATAAAGTATTTTTCCAGAAATAAAATGCTATTTATATCCAGTCAGAAATCGGCTAATTCCCGCAAGGGGTTTGCTTCAAATTTGCTCATGATAGAAGACCAATGCTCGAACCTCAATACTCTCTCTCGGCTTGGCACCGTCAGGGGTGTTCGGGTCCGTAAATGCAGTGTGCGGTGTCAATCTAGCTCGCCCGTCTAATTTATTCTCGTAACATTTGATGAGATACGCCTCATCCGAGCCAATCCCACTCTTGTACAAAAATTTGAGCTTGTCAGAATACTTGACGCCGAACGTTTCTCCCTCCCGATGCTCATACTTCAAGGTAACAGGAACGAGATCATTCTCCCAGTCGACCGAGTGATAGTCAGCGAAGGCAAGAGGATGATCTTCGACCTTGCCATTGATCGGGCGCCAAACGTTGATGATTTGGACACGCTCCTTCAAGAGCTGCTGAGCTTCGTCGCCGGTGTGTATTCGTACTCGTTCTTCGCCGGCCCATGGAGTCTGATCGATATGAACTCGTCCAACCGGTCCCCGAGTTGATGGTTTGTCAACTTGCCCGGTGATCGCACGTCGAATAGTATGATCGAAAATGACAACTTTATATGCTCCCGTAATCTTCTTCAACAGCTCCTCGACCTCCTTATAATATCCCGACTTGATCTTTTCTTCATCGCGAAACTCCTTTTCCTGGGGAGAAAACCTGACGACTTGAAACCCATTTTTATCCAGAGAATATTCGTTCTCGTGGCCGCGAATGTCGTTGATTGGGACGATCTTGGTTATATCTCCGTAATTCCGTTGCGGCTCGTGCGTGTACATATAATTGTAGGGTTTCTGACCCGTCTTTGGAGCATCGAAAAAGTTCAGCTCAGCGAAGACAGGAGCCAATTGAGTAAACGTTTCGGTTTGGCTTTGAATTGCCGACATTTCAGATCGAAGTTCGAATTTAACCAGAAAGTCAGTTTGCCGGGGGTAATGGACGCCAGCGGGAGGCGAGCCCTGCCTTTTATATTCGAGGGGCCGCCTCAACGTTAATAAACCAGTGACTAATGTGTGACGGCGGTGAGCACACTTTCGCTTTGGTATTGCGTCAGACCCTTACAAATCCGCCAAATGTGGGGAACCGGAACGACGGGCCGGCCGCTCAAACTTGTCGCGATCGTCAAGATAATTTTCTGAATTCTCAACGCCATTCATCTCAACGGCATGTGGTCATTCGTAACGTATCCTCTCAAATTCTTGGAGTTCGTACAACAAGGCTGCTGTTACTAGCGGGGGCTTGCAATTGAATTCCAAAAAGTCCCTTCCAGATGGCCGGCCCCAGTGCCTTTGCGCCAATCCACTTTGGGCGCTCCATGATTCCCACGTAAAGATCTCGCATCTTTAATTTCTATACCATGCGACTTAGACTGCGGACAATTGCGTGTTTGATGACTCTAAAAATTGAAAACATCAGAGAGGGGAGATCGACTAATTCATTATATTTTATACATTATATCCCCATTTGTCTGACCATGACCTCTTTTCAGTACTTAATACCATCTCACAAGATCAATCGACCTGCAATTATTCCCATAACTGCCCCAAGATGCACCGGAACTGCAGCATTTGAGGACCATAGTGAAACTACACCCCATCACTCTTTCAGCTGCCCACAGCTGCAGTGGCGCTCCCAGCCACAGAATTTAGAGAGGCACTAGCGGCCGAAGTGGCACTCCCACTCAAAGCAGCCAATACACTCGAAACACTCGATTTGATACCGCTTACGCCATCATTCGTGCTTTTTGGTATGACCTAACTCACACTTCCTGGATACAATCACGTGATCTCGGTCTAATTACGAAAGCGGCCGAACAAGGCTAGAGGTGGCTAGCCGCCTTCCCGAGCTGCCAACGTCACGTCGGGTGCGACATGCCGGAGCTGAGGCCCGTGCGCACCCGAGCTTCGCTGGACTAGAACGGTTTGCATTATATATATATATATACTACAAATTAGCCGGAGTAAAGTCTCTGATGCTTCATATCCTTGCGCGCAAGTTCGAACAGGTTTTGCAGGAGACCAACAAGATTTTAGCCTCGCTTCAGGTGCCTTGGTCAGAATCACAACTTGGGACCCCGTTGGGTCGAGTGTGTCGGAAATTGATTGACTAGCGGCAACTTCGCCTCGCTTCTCGGTAAGCTTTTTTGCTGAAGCCTCATCCTTGTTTTTGCGTCAAGGCAACTTCTGGCCTGCTTGCACCTCATCCCACCGTCTACCTCTGCATTGCTGTGCTGTTCCCAGCTCACCGTTTCGATTTCCTCCCCACGATTCCCTGTTGCTCCAGCACCCGGTTTTCTGGGCGTGTCTCGACTCTTGACAACGGGTGTCTTCTTGTTCAGCCTTTCCTCCGGCCCAACACCCTTCTCGCCATCCCATTGCAATTCTAAAATGGCCACGAAGGCGAAAGCGAGCCTTCTATGACAGCGGGACTTAGTCAGCGCCATCTCCAACTGACCCCCTTTAGGCTATAAATTGAGCCACCATGGGCCGTGTCGCTCGGCGTGAGCCAGCTCCCGCAAAAGCGATAATATCGCAGCCAAAGCCCAGGGGTCGACCTCCCCGAGCGTCAAAGCCGACGTTGCCCGAACCCGCACCTGCAGCTGCCACCGCATCTTTGACACATTGCGAGTACTCGACCGATGGCGAACGATTGACATTTCATCTCCGAAGTCGCGAATCCTACACTATCACGCCCGCAGATTCCTCCCCCGAACATTTCTGGGGCACAATCTATTCCGCAGAATGGCGTCATCCCGATCATCCCAAAACGTGTAATTGCGCAATCAAGGCGTCTGACTTTCAACTGTCGCAAAGTACGACGGATGATGCCCGAGCGGAATATCGGCGGCCGCGAAATGATTTCGATCGCGAAGTGCGTGCATTTCAATTTACCAATCACCACAACGTCCTGCAAATGTACGGGTTCTGGGAGTGGGATGGGCGAGGTTATATTGCATTGAAGAAGATGAAGGGGTCATTGGGAGATGTTCTCTACGAACGCACATACCAAGGCATCGTCCGAACCTTGCGGCTTGATGAAAGTATTTTGGCCGAGCTCGCTCGTCAGGTTAGCTTCCGTTTCTGAAATTTTTGGCTTACCAGAAAGATATTGACGGGTCTGGACCACCTTCACTCGAAAAATATTGTATATCGCGATTTGAAACCTGACAATCTCCTTATCTCCTATCGTCCGCGAATGAAGTTAGCG
>Ga0335083_10012441_pt1 | contig 10183 bp, 6 predicted proteins | sample Lox_Sample_42_FD_206716 | JGI IMG/M metagenome (GOLD analysis project Ga0335083, IMG submission 206716) | Soil microbial communities from Loxahatchee National Wildlife Refuge, Florida, United States - Lox_Sample_4.2 | ecosystem: Environmental > Terrestrial > Soil > Wetlands | place: USA: Florida...
CTTCAGCCAGCCATCAATTATGATTGCACCGAGCTCCCGATTTTAAATGTTAAGTCGCCAAACGACTCTTTGGTGCCCCATGTAAATCCGCAAAAAGAAGTGACGATACAGGAGACTTTTCTTTCGTTCACTTGGGCCATGTGCTACGCCCTCCTAGTTATTTTTGGGGAAGATGTCGAAAAGCCGCAGCACAATTCTTTACTGAAAACAAATCACAAAATTGATGTGGCGGCGCTGAAAGGAGCGAGGGAATTGTTCGGATACGGAATGTCGTTGGTTAAATCGTACAGCGTTTGGAATAAAATATTACTTCCCAACCCAGAGGAGTACAGTCAAGCCGAGCAGTATTATGTCGAAAAGTCGAACGGATTGTTTAGGATAGCGGTGGGCTTTTTTTTGTGTCACGAATACGCTCATATAAAATTAGGCCATTTAGACTATCGCCAGGCATATGTTTCAAATTGTGATTCCGTGATTGATGAATGCAGGGCGGACCAGGATGCTTTGGTTTCAATGCTCAAAGGTATTTCCGACCGTCAGACAAGAGCGACAACTCAAGTCGGAATTCTGTTTGGCTTATGCTCGCTCGTATTGCTCAAAGCCGAAATTCAAAATACGCGGCACCCCGATAGTGATGACAGAATCGAAACGTTCTTACGGCAATTGAATTTGGACGATGCGAGCCCAATATGGGGGTTTGCATCGCTTTGTTTTAAATTGTGGGACAATCACTATCAAAAGCAGTTAATTTGGCCTACTCAGGCTGAGCATTTTAAGGAACTTTTTTATGGCATTTTTAAACAAATCAAAGCCCGAAAATGTTGAAGTCAAACCTCTTCAACTTGCACGTCACTTTTCCGATTCTGAATTTGAATCTCTTCAATTATCCCTTCGTCCTTCCCAAAATCAGTTAGCTTCTCAGGACAGATGCGGATTTGTTCAATACTGAATTTGCATAGTGCTTCGCAAAGCGGTTTTAGACCACGCCCCTTTGCCAACACGACTCGGTCCTGAAACTGAATTTGGATTGTGTCCTCCTGATTTTCATTCGAAAATTTAGCGTACTGAAAGTACCCATAGGGAAACAAATGAATTTCACCACCCGTCTCTACACGCAAACATTGTGGACCGGTTGAGGAGGTTCGCCAACATTTCAAGCTTTTATTCCATGGGTCGGCTTGAGTTTGATCCGACGATTCGTTTTGGGATTCCATAAATCAATCCTTTCAATCGGGACATGCTTAGGGCGTCGCCGCCGACTTTCAATCAGCCGATTAATGTATTGGCGGATTGGCGGTGGCATATTTTCTGAATTGCTTTCAGGGTTTTGAGCAATTTCGATGGCCAGTTCCCTATCGCCCAGCCGGCTTACGCTTTCTTTTAACTGGGCCTTATTCATCGTGAAGATTTTGACCGAACGTTTTCCCCTGGAAATCGTCACCAACCATTGCTGGCTGTTTGTAGCCGATTTGACCAACGAATCCGAGAAAAGGACGTGTTCGACTGTCTTACCTTGAGAACCGTAGGAAGTGACAGCATATCCTCGCAGAAACTCTCGGTAATTGGGAGGCAAAACACGGCCATCCAGCAAACGAATTTCGCCATTCGAAAGCACGCTGGACACGGTCACTAATTCCCCATTTGTAAATTCAGCGCCATCCTGCGATTTCGCATTCGACTTTAATTGTAAGCGGTCTCCCTTGGCCAACGGCATTTCCAAAGGCCGACAAACGGCAAATTTATGCAGAAGCCTAAATGGGATTTTACATTCACGACTTTGACCAGCGACCAGCACGTTTGTTGATGTGATGGCCAGCAATTTGCAAATCTCTCCTTTGTCAAAGCCTGCAACCTTTTGATTGAATATGATCACTGCATCCTCTGGATAATATCGCTTCTCCTGCTTTTGTGCGTCCGTCAAATCCAACCGCGCATACCTTGTGATATGTTTGTCGGATTTATCAATCAGCCCGGCACGCTTTAGCCCAATACGTACCCTTTCATTGACTTCATTAATTTCACCCCAAGTTTGGGAAACGATGACCGTTGATTCTTTCCTTTCTGCCAATCTCAAATAATCGGCCACAAGTTTTTCACGTTGATCGTCCATATTTTGGCATTCGACGATTGAACCGAGCGATTCGAGACGGTCGAACGATTCGGCGTATAGACCCTTCTGAGCCTTACGCACGGCGGCCCGATAACGTTTAATTCTGTTTCGCACAGCTTTGGTTTCGCCGGCCTTTGGGTTTTGACGGCGGATTCTTGTCAATCGTGCCGCCTTCAGGCCGGAATATTGCTCGATGGCCCTGAGAGCATCCGAGGCTTCGACTGCACCGTGCTGGCGGGTATCTCCAGAAAGAATGACGCGGCCCTGGTGAGCTTTAATAAGTCGAAGCAAATCACGCATTTGCTGGCCGCCAATCTGACCCGCCTCATCAACAATTACTACACCGTTGGAGGTCATCTTGCCGTGCGCTAGAAATTCAGCTACTGTCTGGACATTGCTGAAATTGCTTTTCAAGTCCAGTACTTGCTGGCGCTGCGGGGCCACCAACTGAAATCCATATCCTCCATTCTCAAGTCCGTTGGCGATTTCACGCAAAGTGAAACTTTTGCCGGTTCCGGCCCCGCCGAATAACAGCGTAACAAAATCACAAGATTTCAAAACCCCTACGACTGCCGTTCGTTGGTCTTGGCTCAAGCTCCCGGAAAGTTGGGGTGAAGGATTAAAGGGACGATAGGACGAACGCCCTTCCCGAGCGGCATAAATGATTTCACATTCACAACTCAGTATCTCTGGCGTTGTAATTTTGAAAGGGGCATTCGAAGTGCGAACAAAGTTGCGACCAGAGCTTTCATTTTTGAGGAAGTCTAATTCCCAATCAGACCCCCGTCCTTTTTCCAGCGCCGCACTCCACAATTCATGCTCCTTAATAACAGAACGTCTTTCAAACAGGTGTTTTTCCGACCAGTCCAGGGCATTGGTGACCGAAACATTGGCGGTCGAATCATGCCGGGCCAACTGCTGCGCCAAATCTGCCAGTCGTTGTCGTTCTTGACTGGTGGTTTGATTCTCCCAAAGCTTTTCAAGCTGGGACAGGGCAATGCCCGCAATTTTACGGCTTCTTTCAGCCTGCGCAATTTGTGAGCGCAATTCCTTTATGTTGGTCTTTGCCAGTTCGGGCTTTTCTTTCAAAAGTTTCTCAATGCTCTCGTCGATTTCGTTATGGCGCTTTGAGAAACGCGAAAGCAGGTCATTGCTGACGCCTCGGATTTCAAAATCTCCCCGAGATTTGTTCTCAATGACGTATCCAAACTCTCTTAGATTCCGTGCAAGCTCATGATAATAGACGTTTTCAGCATATTTGCGCGCTTGCAGCATTTCAAAATTGGATAGGGCTTTCCAACGGTTTTCGGCTGAATCAAACGTGGCGTTAAACATGACACAATGGGTATGCAAATGCGGGTCCAAGGCGCGCGATGTTTCATGTCGAAACAGCGCGCAAATGATATTTCCCGTGAGACGTTCCGACCGGGCTAAACCTTTCCGAATTCGTGTGCCGGCAAACGCCTCCAATTCAGTGAGGGCAATTTTGACCGCCCGGTTATGTGAATTCAGTATTCGGGCGTCTTTGGCTATAAAAGTTTGGATTGAAACGGATTTTGGTGGTGAAAATGTGAAGTCGTAGAAGATACGTCTGTTGGCGACTTCCAGCATCCGGTCACTGTCCCATCTGGTACTTTTTAGCCGTTGAGTTAAAAGTTCTCCCGTATATGGGTTTTGATTGTGGCACAGCTTCAGGAATTGCTCCTCTTTCACTCTGCCTTCAAGTCCGAGGTGTTTTGCTCCAATACCCATCCATTCGCCGGCCACCGCATTGTCCTGGCTATAATAGTCACCCAATTGCAGATGTTCCCGGAAGTATTTCTGCGCATTATTCAGATTGCATTGTGTCTTGGTGGAAAGCACCCGACACATTTAGCCGATTTCACCCGCAATGTTGTGACGATTTCATCACAACCTCACCACGTCAATGTGGTTTATTGGGACGCATGAACGTATTGCTGAAGTGCAATTTTGAACCGCACGCCTTACTCCTAACTCCGTTAGGTGATTTTTCTTGTCACAGATTTTTCACAACTTTGTCATGCCATTTTCAAAGCATTGTCGGGTTTGTTTAATTTATTTTTCACGAATTTGTCCATAATCCATATGAGTGAGATCAATTGCATTGAAGGCGTCAGATTGCGCCTGGCGGAACGCGCTGACTTTTTCGCGCCGGGGATGTCCCGCAAGGTGGCGCTGTTGATTCCATATAAGGCGCAAATCAGAAAATTGCGCAGTCGGAAAGCCTCGTATGACTGCATTCGACTGATCTTGGCCGAGGAAAACATCAAAGTTTCCCTCAGTACGCTTTACCGGTTTTGCAAAAAACTGCTTCGAGAAAATGCCGGTGCCAATCCAAAGTCCCGGTCACCTGGCAAGAATGGACAAATGAATATGACTGGAATTGAGCCAACCGACCTTGCAGTCGTGCCCGAAGACCAGCGTCGGCCACTTCCGGGGCCATGGTCCCGTCGCAAGCGTGGTCCACGCATCGCCAATTCCAAGACATTGTGACAAGGAGGGATTATGAAAAAGAAATTCAATGCGGTCATCAACGGGAAAGGTGGTGTCGGCAAGAGCTTCTTTGCCGTCAACTTCGTCCAGTTTTTGAAGGATCATGACATCGCCCATACTGCGGTGGACACAGACAATGAGAACTCGACTTTCAAGCGTTTTCATCCTGAAGCGCTCTTTCTCGATATTGAAGACGTAACGGAAATTGACTCGGTGTTTGCAACTTTGGGCAAATCTGATCTGGTAGTCATGGATTGCCGGGCAGCATCAACCGACATCTTTTTGGACTACTTTCAAGAGGTGCGAATTTTCGAGTTGTTTAAAGAAGTTGATGCAACGCTTAACTTGGTTATGCCCGTAAATCACGAAACAGACAGTCTGGAACAAATTCGCAACGTTACGGAGCAGCTTAACTCGAACGCTCGTTATTTAATTGTGAAGAATGAAGTTTTGTCCGAGAAGTTCGTCAACTATGAACGCAGTGAAACGAGGAAGCGATTGTTGGGGGAACTAAATGCTAAAGAAATTTTGATGCCGAAGCTTTACGATTGGATTGTCGCCGACCTGAACCATCACGATCTGACCGTTTCTGCTGCTGTCAAGGATTCCCGCTTCGACTTTTTCAACCGGGGGCGTCTTCAAAATTGGCAGCACAAGTTCTACGACCAGTTAGATTCAGTCCGGGAATTGTTGCTGCCAGAGATAGCCAAGTCCGCTAAATCAAAGAAACAAGCCAAGCCAGCAGATTCATTGTTGTGAGCGACGAAAAATCCAACTTTGATAGCGCGGTGGACGAATGGCGGCGAAAATATGCCATCCGGGACGATGACGCAGTTTTGCAGATGCTTGAACTTTTAAAGATCTTTTTCCAAAACGTCAAAGTCGAGATTCCTTCCGACAACAATTCAATTCGGTTGATTACAATCCGCGTATCGCTGCAAACATTGGCGCAATTGGCAAAGGAATTCGCGAGAGATGTCAGAGAACTGAAGCAGGAAATACAGGGTGTCCCAAAAATTAGCCAACAACTGGCAGCCGGACGCTCAATAGCATTTATGTGTATCGCAGTGTCTTCGCTGCTTGGAGGAATTCTCATCGGCAAATTTCTTCTTTGATTATGCGCTTTGCAAACGTTCTCACCGCAATCTTTTCTTTGGTTCTCGCCATTGGTGCCCCTTTTTACCTCACGGCCCATTATTCATGGATCATTGCATTTGTTTTTGTAGCGATCGCGGCTTTCGCGTCCACTTCAAAGGAAACTACCGCAAATGGCCGCTTTGTGGTCCGTCTCAAAGGCTTTTCCTGGACGCGAGAGGACTTCTGCCGGGGCTGGCTGATCACGGGAGATACAGGTTCCGGTAAGACCCGTTCGGGAATTAACCAGCTATTATTCCAGGTATTCCAAAATGATAAAAATTGGGGAGGCCTGTGCATTGACGACAAGGGGGTCTATTGGGAGACACTCGTGGAGATGGCTGCGAAGTTCAAACGCCAGGATGATTTGATATTGTTGCAAGTGAAGCCCGATGAAGCTTTGCACGACTGGAAGCCGCGACAGGTGTTCAATCTGCTCTCAGATGCAAGCATTCCCCCTTCGACATACGCGAAATTTATCGTGGATACTGTTACGAGTCTCGGCCAGAGAGCGGAACAATCTTTCTTCAAAAATCAGGCGCAGACCCACATTGCCTTGGCACTGGAAACCCTTGACTGGGGAGGGATGGCACTCACTTTGGAGAATGTGCGCTCATTTCTGCTCAATGATGAAACCATGGATTGGGCTTTGAATGAACTCTCCACAAATTACCCGACGCCGCGCGAACAGTATTTGGTAAATCATTTTCTGAATCGTTATCGCAATCAGCCGCCCGAACAAATGGGAGGCGTTAAGGAAACTATTGCCAATTACCTCCAATATTTTTCAACCCCCGATATCGTTCAGGTGTTCTCGACAGCCGAAAGCACGTTTGAATTTCACGATATCGACCAGGGCAAAATAATATGCGTGGCCATGCCGCAAAAATATCAAACAGAACGCCGCTATATTAACACGTTTCTAAAGATGTTGTTTTATACTCATGTCTTGCGACGATTTGATCGAACTAAAGAAGAACGGGCCAAAGATAATTTGCTGATTCTTTGGGCTGACGAGGCGCAACGTTTCGTCACTGCCAGCGATGAGGGAATGAGCGATTATAATTGCATTGACGTGATGCGTGAAGCACGCGCGACTCTCGTTGCCGCCGCACAATCCTCAACATCATTCATTCCTCCGTTAGGAGAAGAAAAGGCGCAAGTGTTGACCCTGAATCTTCGTAACCGCATCATCTTCAAAGCAGCCGATGAGGCGGGAGCCGTGGATAGCGCAAATTTTCTTGGCCAGCGACGGGTGCGCCAACAGACCTACGGAACCTCAGGCGGAGTGACGTCCCGTAGTTATACGCATATCGAAGAACACAAAATCAAACCATACGAGTTACGTCATTTGCGAAAGCATCAATGCGTCCTTGTTCATTGCGAAAATGGATTTCAGAAAATGGTCCTTCCCCCAATTGAACCCGATGGAAAAGTTTCAATGTGGTTTCCGTGGTGGAAGCGACTGATTTAAGCGAGGAAATCTGTTTCAAACCCACTCGATTACAACTTCTTACAATTGCGATTGGGGGATCCGAAAGGGTTGCCCTCTTTTTTGCCCCGATTCGGTTGCCGAAGTTGTGAACAAGCCGTCGAAGACGGATCGGCTTTTCTTCCCAGCCCACATCAATTCAAGTTCTTGTTCGCGCATCACATCGATATTCTAGTGGAAACCGTCGCCGAAGGCGAGCTTGCGGTTGCGGGTTTCGCCGCGTTTTTTCTGTGAAGTTCAACCAGTTTAGATTACAACCTTTCCCCATCAAATATGCGTCTGGAAGAAATGACACCCACGACCTTGGTAAAAGGGATTCTCCCTGATGCACATGTCGAGATTGTCAGCGTCGAGTGGCATGGTTCCGACGCCATGACTTTGGTGTACCGTGGCCCCAACGGACGGGTGGCGGACGAAATACTTTACCGGCATGACGAAGCACGCATTGAAGTCGTTGAGTCAGGCCGACCTTGGAGCTTCGATGGAGACGGGGCTTTGTTCAGACTCGTTTCCGAGGCTCATCGTATTCGCCTCGCCCACCTTTTTGACCCCGTGCTCGCGGTTCACACGTCACTCGTGGACCCCTTGCCGCATCAAATCACGGCTGTTTATGAAGCGATGTTGCCCCGGCAACCGCTTCGTTTCCTGCTTGCCGATGACCCCGGTGCAGGCAAAACCATCATGGCCGGCTTGCTCATCAAGGAACTCATGGCCCGTGGCGACCTCCGCCGCTGCTTGATTGTTTGCCCCGGCAGCCTCGTCGAACAATGGCAGGATGAATTGCATCGGCGCTTCCACCTGCCGTTCGAAATTCTGACCAATGATAAGCTTGAAGCCGCGCGCACCGGCAATTGGTTTCTGGAAAATGATCTTTGCATTGCTCGCCTCGACAAACTTTCACGCAACGAAGACGTGCAGCAAAAACTTGCCGCCCCGGATTGCCGCTATGATTTAATCGTTTGTGACGAAGCGCACAAACTTTCGGCGACGTTTTTCAACGGCGAAGTGAAGCGCACCAAGCGCTACAATCTTGGCTTGCTTCTTTCCGGTCTCACTCGTCATTTCTTGCTGATGACCGCCACGCCGCACAACGGCAAGGAGGAAGATTTTCAACTCTTCTTGGCACTCTTGGACGGCGACCGTTTCGAGGGCAAGTTTCGGGACGGTGTTCATCAAGTGGAAGTTTCCGATCTGATGCGTCGCATGGTGAAAGAAAAGTTGCTTAAATTTGATGGCCGACCACTTTTTCCTGAACGCATCGCCTACACTGTGCCCTACAAGCTTTCGGATGCCGAAGCCAGGCTCTACAAGGAAGTCACCGATTATGTTCGCCAGGAATTTAACCGTGCGGAGGCGCTCCAAAACGACAAACGCGCTGGGACAGTTGGCTTCGCACTCACCATTCTCCAGCGCCGACTTGCTTCGTCGCCTGAAGCCATTTTCCAATCCTTGCGTCGTCGTCGCGAGCGACTAGAAAAGCGCATTCGCGAGGTAGAATTGATGCAGCGTGGAGCGGTTGCGCCTCCCCAGATTGCCAACGGTCCGCAGTTGGATGAAGACGACGTTGAAGACCTGGAGGAAGCACCGGAAAATGAAATCGAGCAGGCAGAGGAGGAAATCCTCGACCAAGCCACCGCCGCCAGCACCATCGCAGAACTTAAGGCTGAAATCGCGACGCTCACGCGGTTGGAATCCCTCGCCGCCGATGTCCGCCGTAGCGGACAAGATACCAAGTGGCGCGAACTCGGTCATTTGCTAGGCGAAATCTTCACCCCGGCGGCTTCGGGTGATCGTCAGGCTGAAGACCTCGTACCGTATGGTGCCAGCCCACTGCCGCCGCCCAAGCCGTCCCCTCGCCAGAAACTTGTTCTCTTTACCGAGCACCGCGACACGCTCAATTATCTTAATCAGAAAATCGGTTCCCTTTTAGGACGACAAACCGCCATCGTCATGATTCACGGTGGCTTGGGCCGCGAAGAACGACGCAAGGCACAGGAAAGCTTTTTACACGATCCAGAGGTTCAGGTGTTGTTGGCCACCGATGCCGCCGGTGAAGGCATCAATCTTCAGCGCGCTCACCTTATGGTGAATTATGACCTGCCCTGGAATCCCAATCGCCTTGAGCAGCGGTTCGGTCGCATCCACCGTATCGGCCAAACAGAAGTCTGCCATCTCTGGAATCTTGTCGCCGCCGGAACCCGCGAAGGCGATGTCTATCGCCGCTTGCTCGACAAATTGGAAGAAGCGCGACAGGCGCTTGGCGGACAGGTATTTGATGTCTTGGGCAAATTGCAATTCGAGGGTAAATCGCTACGTGAATTGCTGGTAGAGGCGATTCGTTATGGCGACCTGCCTGATGTCCGCGCCCGGTTGACGCGTGCCATTGAAAATGGCGTCAACCGCCCGCAGTTGCAGGATTTACTTGAAGAACGGGCGCTGGCTCATGATGCGATGGATGCCAGTAAAGTCGCAAGGGTTCGTGAAGATATGGAACGTGCCGAGGCCCGGCGGCTTCAGCCGCACTACATCGAATCCTTTTTCATGGAAGCGTTCAAGCGCTTGACCGGCGCTGCCCGCCAACGCGAACCACGACGTTACGAGATCAGCCACGTCCCCGCGCCAGTACGTAATCGTGATAGGCAGATCGGTTCCGCCGAACCCGTCCTAGCCCGTTATGAGCGCATAGCTTTTGAGAAAGACCTCATCGCGCCTGTCGGCCAGCCGTTAGCTGCCTTCGTTTGTCCAGGACACCCGCTGCTCGACGCTGTCCTAGATTTGACGCTTGAACGGCATCGCAATCTGCTCAAACGCGGAACCGTGCTAGTTGACGAGCGCGACTCCGGCAACAGCCCGCGCGTTCTTTTTTTCCTAGAGCACGGAATTCAAGACGCCAGCGTGCTTCCTTCGGGAGAACGCCGTACCATTTCGCGGCG
>Ga0335083_10012443_pt1 | contig 10183 bp, 9 predicted proteins | sample Lox_Sample_42_FD_206716 | JGI IMG/M metagenome (GOLD analysis project Ga0335083, IMG submission 206716) | Soil microbial communities from Loxahatchee National Wildlife Refuge, Florida, United States - Lox_Sample_4.2 | ecosystem: Environmental > Terrestrial > Soil > Wetlands | place: USA: Florida...
GGGTGGGGCAGGCCGTGAGGCAGCGCGCGCAACTGCCGCAACTGCCGGCCGGGCGCGGGTCCGGGGGCAGGGGCAGGGTGGTGTAGATCTCGCCGAGGAACAGCCAGGAGCCGTGCGCGCGGGAGACGAGGTTGGTGTGCTTGCCCTGCCAGCCGAGCCCGGCCTGCTCGGCGAGCGGCTTTTCCATCACCGGCGCCGTATCCACGAACACTTTCACCCCGCCGCCGAAGCGGGAGACGATGAACTGCGCCAGATGCTTGAGCATGCCGCGCACGACGTCGTGATAATCGCGGTTGCGGGCATAGATGCTGATATTGCCGCGATCCGGCTGGGCGAGGGTGGCGAGCGGGTCGGTTTCCGGCGCGTAGGAGAGGCCGAGGGCGATGACGCTGCGCACCTCCGGCCAGAGGGCGGGCGGGTCGGCGCGCTGCTCGGTGCGGTCGGCGAGCCAGCCCATGTCGCCATGGCGGCCCGCGGCGAGGAAATTCGCGAGGCGGGCGCGCGCCTCCGGGCCAAGGCTGGCCGGGGCGAAGCCGATGGCGTCGAAGCCGAGGGCGAGGGCTTTGTCCCGGATGAGCGGTTTCGGGTCCATCCCGCGAATGTGCGTGTGGCCGGAAGATCCCGCCAGGGGGCGCGTCCGCTATCCTCCGCCGGGTTGGTGTTGGGATGACGGCGCACGACATAAGGGCAATGATCCCGCGCGGCCGCGCGGCGCCCGCATGGGGGATGAGGTGGTTCGCTCAGCAATCGGGAGAGGCACGATGCCTAGGCTGTTCCGGTCCCTCGTTGCCGCGATGCTCGTGGGGGCTCTGGCCGTGTCGCCCGGCGAGCCGGCATGGGGGCAGCGGCCCAGCAGCGGGTATCATGGCGGGTACCATGGTGGGTACCCTGGCGGATACCATGGTGGGTATTATGGCGGATACCATGGTGGATATTACCATGGATATCAGGGCTATGGCTGGCACCGAGGTTATGGCGGCTGGGGGCATGGCGGCTGGGGATATGGCTGGTACCGGCCCGGCTGGGGCTACCGGTATTACGCCCCGTATTACACCCCGTATTATGCGCCATATTATGCGCCGCCACCGGCCTATTACGGCTATCCGCCCTACTGACGGGCGCACGGCCGGGATGGTTGTTACGGGCCTGAGCGGGGGCGGGGCCGGACGGCGCCGGACCCGCGCCGTCAGGCACTCTCCGGATCAGGAACTTTCCGGCGCCCATTTAGCCCGCACCGCCGCCGCGTGCTCGGCCAGCCGCCCCTCCAGGATCGCCGCCCGCAGCCCGCGCATCAGGCTCTGGTAGTAGGTCAGATTGTGCCAGGTCAGCAGCATCGGGCCGAGCATCTCGCTGGCCTTGAACAGGTGGTGCAGATACGCCCGGCTATGGCGCGCGCAGGCCGGGCAGGTGCAGTCCGGGTCGATCGGCCCCGGATCGTCCGCGTGCCGGGCGTTGCGCATGTTCAGGACGCCCCGGCTGGTATAGGCGCGGCCGGTGCGCCCGGCCCGCGTCGGCATCACGCAATCGAACATATCGACGCCGCGCTGCACCGCCCCCACCAGGTCATCCGGCGTGCCCACCCCCATCAGGTAGCGCGGCCGGTCATCCGGCAGATACGGCACCGTCGCGGTGATGGTGTCGAACATCGCCGCCTGGCCTTCGCCGACCGCGAGCCCGCCGATCGCATAGCCCTCGAAGCCGATCGCCGTTAGCGCCCGCGCCGATTCCGCCCGCAATTCCGTGTAGGTGCTGCCTTGCACGATGCCGAATTGCGCGTAGCCGAAGCGAGGCACGAAGGCCTCGCGGCAGCGCGCCGCCCAGCGCATGGACATCCGCATGGACGCGGCCGCCTGTTCCGGCGTCGCCGGGAAGGGCGTGCACTCGTCGAACGCCATGGTGATGGTGGAATCGAGCTTGTGCTGGATCCCGGTGGAGCTTTCCGGCGTCAGCCGGTACTTGGTGCCGTCGAGATGCGAGCGGAACGTCACCCCGTCCGCGTCCATCGTGCGCAGATCGCCGAGCGACATCACCTGGAACCCGCCGGAATCGGTCAGGATGGGTCCGGGCCAGTCCATGAACTTGTGCAGCCCGCCGAGCGCCTGCACCCGGTCGGCGCCGGGGCGGAGCATCAGGTGGTAGGTGTTGCCGAGCACGATGCGGGCGCCGGTGGAGCGCACCGCGTCCGCCGTCATCGCCTTCACCGTGCCGGCGGTGCCGACCGGCATGAAGACCGGGGTTTGCACCGGACCATGCGCGGTGTGCAGCACGCCGGCGCGGGCGGGTCCTTCGGTCGCGACCTGGGTCCAGGAGAAGGCTTCCGCCGTATAGGACGGCGTGGTGTCGGCAAGGCTCATGCACGCTCCAGCAGGCTGGAATCGCCGTAGGAATAGAAGCGATATCCGGTTTCGATCGCATGGGCGTAGGCGGCGCGCATGCGCTCCCGCCCGGCGAAGGCGCAGACGAGCATGAACAGCGTCGAGCGCGGCAGGTGGAAATTGGTCATCAGCAAATCGGCCGAGCGGAAAACATGGCCGGGCAGGATGAACAGATCCGTCTCCCCGGCGAAAGGACGGATTTTTCCCTCCGGCGTCACCGCGCTTTCCAGCAGGCGCAGCGTGGTGGTGCCGACGGCGACGATGCGGCCGCCTGCCTGTTTCGTGGCGTTGATGAGCGCGGCGGCTTCCTCGGTGATCTCGCCGCGCTCGGCATGGATGCGATGCTCGGCGACACTCTCCGCCCGCAGGGGGAGAAAGGTGCCGGCGCCGACATGCAGCGTCACGGTGGTGCGGCGGATTCCGGCCTGCTCCAGGGCGGCGAGCAGAGCCGGGGTGAAATGCAGCCCGGCGGTGGGCGCGGCGACGGCGCCTTCCTCCGTGGCGAATACGGTCTGGTAGTCGGTCGCGTCCGCAGCGGTGGGGCCGGCGGGGCGGTCGATATAGGGGGGCAGGGCGAGCGCGCCGGCTCGCCGCAGGGCAGCGCCGAAAGCCTCGCCTTCCAGGTTGAAGCGTAGCGCCACGCCGCCATCCGGGTCGCGCGCGGCGACGGTCGCGGTCAGCGTATCATCGCCCTCGAAGACGAGCGTGTCGCCTTGGCGCAGGCGGCGGGCGTTGCGCGCCAGGGCGTGCCAGGTGCCGTCCGGCAGCGGGCGGTCGAGCGTGATGCCGATGCGCGCCTCGCCGCGCCTTGCCGCAAGCTGGGCGGGGATCACGCGGGTGTCGTTCGCCACCAGCAAATCGCCGGGGCGCAGCAGCATGGGTAGATCGCGGACGATCCGATCCTCCAGCGTCGCGCCCACGCGCAGCAGCCTCGCCGCGTCGCGGGGGCGGGCTGGCGCATGGGCGATGCGCTCGGGGGGGAGGTTAAAGTCGAAGTCGGAGGCTAGCAGGGGCATTAATAGGGCCTGAGAAGGAAAAAAGCCCAGGGGCGCCGCCCCTGGACCCCGGCAAAGGGCTTCGCCCTCTGCACTCCCACCAAAGGCCGGGGGCCTTTGGAAACCATGCGGTTTAGTGCAGGTAGGAGGCGATTTCGACCAAATTGCCGTCCGGGTCGCGGCAATAGACCGAGGTGATCGGGCCCAGGGCACCGATCTTCGGGACCGGGCCTTGCACCACCGTGACGCCGCAGTCATGCAGATGGCCGATTACGTCCCCGGGGCCAACCGCGGTGATGAAGCAGAGATGGGCGCTGCCCGGCGTGGCGGCGGCGGCATTCGGCCGGGATGCCTCGCCCGCCTGATGCAGGTTGAGCTTCTGGCCGCCGAATTTCAGCGCCGTCCGCCGATCCGCCCCGAATTCCTCGCGCTCCATCCCGAGCACGCGTTGGTACCAGGAGGCCGAGATCTCCAGATCCTGGCAGGTCAGCACGAGGTGGTCGAGGCGATCGACGGTGAAGCGCATCGTATCAGGTCAGCCCTTCGAAGAAGTCATTGCCCTTATCGTCCATGACGATGAAGGCGGGGAAGTCCTGAACCTCGATCTTCCACACCGCTTCCATGCCGAGTTCCGGATATTCCAGCACCTCGACCTTGCGGATGCAGTCCTTCGCCAGCTGCGCGGCGGCGCCGCCGATGCTGCCGAGATAGAAGCCGCCATACTGCTTGCAGGCATCCCGCACCGCCTTGGAGCGGTTGCCCTTGGCGAGCATGACGAAGGAGCCGCCGGCCTTCTGGAACTCGGCGACGTAGCTGTCCATCCGCCCGGCGGTGGTGGGGCCGAAGCTGCCGGTGGGGTAGCCCTCCGGGGTCTTGGCGGGGCCGGCGTAATAGACCGGGTGGTCCTTGATGTAGCCGGGCAGGCCCTCGCCGCGATCCAGCCGCTCCTTCAGCTTGGCATGCGCGATGTCGCGCGCCACCACCACGGTGCCGGTGAGCGAGAGGCGGGTCTTGACCGGATATTGCGAGAGCTGGGCGCGGATCTCGCTCATCGGCCGGTTCAGGTCCACGCGGACCATTTCGCCGCCGAGCGAGTCGTCCGTAGCTTCCGGCAGGAAGCGCGCCGGATCGGTTTCCAGCTGCTCCAGGAACACGCCCTCCGGCGTGATCTTGGCGAAGACCTGGCGGTCGGCGCTGCACGAGACGCCGAGGCCGATCGGCAGGCTCGCGCCATGCCGCGGCAGGCGGACCACCCGCACGTCATGGCAGAAATACTTGCCGCCGAACTGCGCGCCGATGCCGAGCTTGCGCGTCAGCTCCAGCACCTTCTGCTCCATCTCCACATCGCGGAACGCGTGGCCGGATTTGTCGCCGGCGGTGGGCAGCGTGTCGAGCCAGCGTGTGGAGGCGAGCTTCACCGTCTTGAGCGTCAGCTCGGCGCTGGTGCCGCCGATGACGATGGCGAGGTGGTAAGGCGGGCAGGCGGAGGTGCCGAGCGTCTTGATCTTGGTTTCCAGGAAGGCGAGCAGCTTCTCCGGCGAGAGCACCGCGCGGGTTTCCTGGAACAGATAGGTCTTGTTGGCGCTGCCGCCGCCCTTGGCGACGAACATCAGGTTCAGCTCGTCCGCATGCTCCTCGCCGGGCGAGGCCATGATGTCGAACTGCACCGGCAGGTTGTTGCCGGTGTTCACTTCCTCGAACGTCGAGAGCGGCGCCATCTGCGAGTAGCGCAGATTGGTCTCGGTGTAGGTGCGGTGGACGCCGTAGCTGATCGCCTCTTCCTCGTTTCCCTCGATCCAGACGCGCTGGCCCTTCTTGCCGAAGACGAGCGCGGTGCCGGTATCCTGGCACATCGGCAGCGGCCCGCCGGCGGCGATGACGGCGTTCTTCAGCAGGTCGAGCGCGACGAAGCGGTCATTCGCCGACGCCTCGGGGTCGTCCAGAATGGCGCGGACCTGCTTCAGATGACCGGGGCGGAGCAGGTGGGAGACGTCGTTGAACGCCTGGAAGGCCAGCTCGGTCAGCACCTCGGGGCGGATGCGCAGGACGGTGCGGCCGTCGCACTGAACGGTGGAGACGCCTTCGATGTCGAGCTTGCGCCACGGGGTCTCGCCATGCCCGAGCGGGAACATCGGCGAGTAGAGGAAGCCCGTCGGGCGCACCAGGGGAGCGTTCATCGTCTGGTCCTCGGTCAGTCTTTCGGGGTGCGCCGGCGGAAGGCGTCCAGGCTGACCACCTGGCTCGCTTCGGTGGGGGCCGGCGGCGTGGTCTCGGGCGGGGCGGGCGGCGCTTCCGGTTCGGGCGCCGTTTCTTCCGGCATCCGCACCTCGAAGCGCAGGCCGAACTGCACGGCCGGGTCGGCGAAGGCCAGGACGGCGCCGAAGGGGATCACGAGCGTCGTCGGGACGCCGCCGAAGGAGAGGCCGACGCTCATCTGCCCGTCCGCCTCATCGACGGTCAGGTTGCGGTACTGGTGTTGCAGGACGATGGTCATTTCCTGCGGAAATTGCGCCAGCAGCCGTGCCGGTATGACGACGCCCGGATAATCGGTGCGGAACGTCAGGTAGAAATGGTGGTCGCCGGGCAATCCGTGCGCGGCGGCATGGGCGAGGGCGCGCACCATGATGCCGCGCATCGCCTCGTCGGACCATTCGTCATAGGGCAGCAGGCTCTCAGGCCGTTCCGGTCCGCCCGTGTTTCCGTCGTCTTCCATTAGCAATCCTGTTCCGCCGGCGCCCCCCATAGCGCGATGGGCGGCGGAGGTAAAATATCGCGCGGGGGGCGAAGTGAAGGCCAGGGGCTCCGCCCCTGGACCCCGCCAAAGGCCAAGCCTTTGGAATCCTTTATTTAAAGTATTGGGGGTCTGGGGTCTCCAGGCCCCAGGGCGGAGCCCTGGTCTTCCCTTTTCCCATAGCCTTATTGAGCACGCGCCCTATCGCAGCCGCAACCCCGCCCCTTGCAAGCGCGCTGCGAGCCTCCATTTACCATCCACATGGATGGTGTATGGATGGTGGCGGGCGATGAACACGGTGCAGGTGCATGAGCTGCGGCTCAAGGCAGTCGATAGCGAGAAGATCACGATCAACCTTGGCTATGTTGATCTCGGCCACATCGACCTGATGGTGCAGGACGGGTTCTACTCCAACCGGACGGATTTCATCCGCACCGCAATCCGCAACCAGCTCGACCGCCACGCCGACGTGGTCCGCCAGTCGGTGGCGCGGAAGACCCTCGACCTTGGGCTGAGGCATTACAGCCGCGAGGACCTTGAGGCGGCGGTGGCCGCGGGGGAGCGGCTGCGGATCAATGTGTTGGGGCTGGCCAGCATCGCCCGGGACGTGACCCCCGAGTTGGCCCGTGCCGCCATTGCCTCGGTCACGGTGCTGGGTGCGCTGCAGGCCAGCCCAGAAGTCAAGAAAGCCTTGGCCGACCGGACGGGCTGAACCCCGGTGCGGCGCGCAAGCGGCCGCACATACGGCTGACGAACCTCGGCCCAACCGCCGAGAGTCTCAGGGCCACGCCGATCCGCTGACGACGGAAGCCGATCCCGGTTCCGAACGGGGGCGCCTGACCGGGTCCCCAAGTACAGAAAGCCATGGACATGAAACACATCCTGCCCAACGTCCTGCTCGAGGCAACGCGCCTCACCAGGGGCGGCCGGCTCACCGAGGCCACCGCGGCCCTGCAGCGCATGTTCGGGGGCCAGGCGGCACCGGGCAGCGCGAAGGCGCAGGCAAAGCGCGGGCCACCAACCATCGATGGCGTGATCGAAGCGGCGGAAACGGCGGAGGCCAGGCCCGCGCCTGAGGCCAAACCCGCGCATCAGGAAGGGCCGATGCCCGGCGCCGGCCTTGGCCGGCGGCTTTTCGGCATCGCGGAGGGGATGGTGCAGCCGGAGATGCAAGAGACGCTGCGCGGCTTCCTCGACCAGATCGGCCACGGCGAAATCCAGTTGCCGGGCGGCGCACCGGCTCCCCTGTTTCCAACCCCGGCGCCTGTCGTTGTGCCGGAAGGCGCGCAATTCCTGGCAGCCACGTTCAGCAACCAGACCGGGAGCCGTCCCTACAAGCTCTACGTGCCGAGCGGCTATCGCCCTGGATGGTCCATTCCCCTCGTTGTCATGCTGCATGGCTGCACCCAGTCGCCCGACGATTTCGCCATCGGCACGGGCATGAACGGGGCGGCGGAAGAACGCACCTGCCTCGTCGCCTACCCCGGGCAGATCAGCTCGGCGAACCTGCAGAAATGCTGGAACTGGTTCAGCGAGGAGGATCAGCGGCGCGACGGAGGCGAGCCCTCGCTGATCTCGGGGATCACGCGTGAGGTCATGCGCGGCTACGCGGTCGATCCACGGCGCGTCTATGTCGCCGGGCTCTCGGCCGGGGGCGCGGCGGCCGCAGTCATGGGCGACGCGTATCCCGATCTTTACGCCGCGATCGGTGTGCATTCGGGCCTGCCCTGCGGGGCGGCACGCGATATGCCCTCGGCATTCGCCGCGATGCGGCAGGGCGGCGGCGCGCACCGGGCGGCTGACGTCCCGCGATCCGGGGCGCGGCGGCGGGTCATCCCGACCATTGTCTTCCACGGCGACCGGGACACCACGGTCCATCCTCGCAACGGCGACGCGGTCGTGGCGCAGTCGGCGTCGGCTTCGGCGCTCAGGGCGCATGTCGAGGAAGGGCGGGTTCCCGGTGGTCACGCTTACAGCCGCACGCTGCATCTCGACGCGAACGGGAAGGCGGTAATCGAGCAATGGGTGGTCCACGGCGCCGGCCATGGCTGGTTTGGCGGCAACCAGGCGGGCTCCTACACCGATCCGCGCGGGCCCGATGCCACAAGGGAGATGCTGCGCTTCTTCCTGGAGCACCGGCATCCCGCGCCGGCGCGGGGCGTCTGACCCAAGGCCAGTAGGCGCGCGCCACCCTGTCCGGGATCGTCGCGGCAAGGGAGGCGGGAATGAAGAGTGGGGGGGCTTCTGTTGCCCGGTGCCCCCCCGGACCGCGCTTATCGCTTATGCAGCGACAGCGAGCGCCTCGAAGTTATCGTTGGCACTTGTGATATGGCCCGATGACGGCGGAACCATGCCGGGCAAAAGGTGGGTCTTTACCACGCGTGTCGAGCCTGTTTCGTCCCCGCACCCATCCGGCGGATGGTGGAGACGCCGGGCACTGCCCCCGGGTCCACAACGCTTATTCCACGCACCGTTTATCACCATAGTCGGCCGAGGCCGACGCACCCTATGTAAGAGGGCGCGCGCCCGGCCGCAAGGGATCGCGTCGAACTCCCACGCGAGCCGGGCCGCCCGCCGCGCCGGTCAGGCCACCAGGGATGCGATCCGCGCATCGAGCGCGTCCCGCGCGGCGACGGGGGCCATCCGCACCTGGATGCCGCGCTGCCCGCCATTCATGAACACCGCCTCTTCCCGCATGGCGGCTTCCTCGATCGCCACCGGCACCTTTCGCTTCTGGCCGAAGGGGCTGATCCCGCCGACATGGTAGCCGGTGAGCCGCTCCGCGTCGGCGGGGCGCATCATCTGCGCCGATTTGCCGCCGAACGCGGCGGCCAGCTTTTTCATGCTGACCTCCCGGTCCGACGGCACCACGACGCAGACCGGTTTGCCGTCCACGTCTGCCATCAGGGTTTTGAGCACGCGGTGCGGCGGTTCGCCGATCGCTTCCGCCGCCTGCAAACCCTTGCTGTCGGCGGTCGGGTCGTAATCATAGGCGTGCACCGTGAAGCTGACCCCGGCCTTCTCCAGCGCCAGCGTCGCGCGGGTGGTCTTTGCTTTTGTCATCGTCTCCGTCACGCCCTTCCTGCCGGTCGCTTGTCGTTCCGCTTACGTCTTGACCGCGGTAAGACCAGGGGGCTTTGCCCCCTGAACCCCCACTGGGGCCTTGAGGCCCCAGCCCCCCAACAGTTTGATTCCCTTGAGTTAATGGGGTCTGGGGCCGTACGGCCCCAGCGGGTCCAGGGCAGAGCCCTGGCCTTTCTCGACCGGTCAAGATGCACGGCCGCTGGTATCACGCCATTTCCCTCCGCCCCGGGCCCGGAATCAGCCGGAGCAGCGTCTCCAGCCGGTCCGCCTCCGCCGCCGGCTTGTCGGTGCGGAGGCGGGCGATGCGCGGGAAGCGCAGGGCGACGCCGGATTTGTGCCGGGCGGAAAGCTGCGCCGCGTCGAACGCCACTTCCAGCACCAGCCCGCGCTCGACCTCCCGCACCGGCCCGAACCGGGCGACGGTATGGGCGCGGATCCAGCGATCCAGCATCACCATCTCCTGGTCGGTATAGCCGGAATAGGCCTTGCCGACCGGCACCAGTTCGCCATCCGCCCGCCAGAGGCCGAAGGTGAAATCGGTATAGTAGCTGCTGCGCTTGCCGTGGCCGCGCTGGGCGTACATCAGCACCGCGTCGATGGTGAGCGAGTCGCGCTTCCATTTCCACCAGGGGCCGCGCGGGCGGCCGGGCAAATAGGGGCTGTCGCCGTGCTTGAGCATCAGCCCCTCGATGCCGGCGTCGCGCGCCCCCGCCCGTAATGCGGCCAGCGCGGCGAAATCGCCGAAGGGCACCAGCGGCGAGAGATCCATCCGCGCCGGGCGGGTGCGGTCGAACCAGCCTTCCAGCCGGACGCGCCGCGCGTCGAAGGGCAGGGGGCGGATATCCTCGCCCGCCTCGAACAGCATGTCGTAGAGCCGCACCGCGGCGGGATGCGTGCGCAGCAATTTCGCCCCCGGCGCCTTGCGGTTGAGCCGGGTCTGCAGATCGGCGAACGGCGCCGCGTCGCCGTCGCGCAGCACCAGCAACTCGCCGTCCAGC
>Ga0335083_10012444_pt1 | contig 10181 bp, 6 predicted proteins | sample Lox_Sample_42_FD_206716 | JGI IMG/M metagenome (GOLD analysis project Ga0335083, IMG submission 206716) | Soil microbial communities from Loxahatchee National Wildlife Refuge, Florida, United States - Lox_Sample_4.2 | ecosystem: Environmental > Terrestrial > Soil > Wetlands | place: USA: Florida...
CGCCGCGGGGAGGTAGGTCTCCGGCGCCGCGAGCGCCGCCTCGACCCGCGCCGACTCCGCCGCCAGCCGCTCGACGTCCTTCTCCGCGCTCGCGACCGCCGCGCGCAGCGGACTCAGCCGCTGCCGCCGCTCGGCCTCGAGCCGCTTGCGGTCGCGGGGCGCGGGCTCCGCGCGCGCGGCCGCGGGCGCCGCGCTCGCCGCCGCCGCGCTCGCCCGGAGCCACGCGGCGTAGTCCTCGAGGTCGCCGTCGAAGGGCCGCGCCGCGCCGTCGGCCACGAGCCAGAGCTGGTCGGCGACGAGCCGCAGCAGATAGCGGTCGTGCGAGACCAGCACGATCGCCCCCTCGAACTCCTGCAGCGCCATGCCGAGCGCGTGGCGCATCTCGAGGTCGAGGTGGTTGGTCGGCTCATCGAGCAGGAGCACGTTCGGGCGACGCGAGACGATGAGCGCGAGCACGAGCCGCGCCTTCTCGCCGCCCGAGAACGGCGCCACCGGCTCGAACACGCGCTCGCCCGAGAACCCGAAGCCGCCGAGGAACGTGCGCTGCTCCTCCTCCGTGCCCTTGGCGAGCGCCTCGCCGCCGAGGCGCTTCAGGTGCTCGATCGGGCTCGCGCGCTCATCGAGCTGCTCGAGCTGGTGCTGCGCGAAGTAGCCGATCGCGAGGTCCTGCGCCGCGATGCGCCCGCCCGCGAGGAGCGGCTGCACGCCGGCGAGCGTGCGGGTCAGCGTCGACTTGCCGGCGCCGTTGCGGCCGAGGAGCCCGACGCGATCGCCGGGCGCGAGGCCGAGCGACACCTCCGCGAGCACGCGCCGTCCGTCGTAGCCGGCGCTTGCGCGGTCGAGCGTGAGGAGCGGCCGGGGCAGCTTCGCGGGCGCCCGGAACTCGAACGCGAACGGCGAGTCGACGTGCGCGGGCGCGATCCGCTCCATGCGCTCGAGCTGCTTGAGGCGGCTCTGCGCCTGCCGCGCCTTGCTCGCCTTGGCGCGAAAGCGCCGCACGAAGTCCTGGATGTGGCCGATCTCGCGCTGCTGGCGGTCGAACGCGGACTGCTGCTGCGCGAGGCGCTGCGCGCGCTCGAGCTCGAAGTCGGAGTAGTTGCCCGCGTAGCTCTCGACCCGCTCGCGCTCGATCGAGACGATGCGGGTCACCACGCGGTCGAGGAACTCGCGGTCGTGCGCGATCACGAGGAGCGTGCCCGGATACGCGCGCAGCCACTCCTCCAGCCAAAGCACGGCGTCGAGGTCGAGGTGGTTGGTCGGCTCATCGAGCAGCAGGATGTCCGAGCGCGCCATCAGCGCCTGCGCGAGCGCGAGGCGGCGCTGCCAGCCGCCCGAGTACTCGGCGACCGGCCGCTCGATGCCGGCGGCGTCGAAGCCGAGCCCGGCGAGCAGGCGCGCCGCGCGGCTCTTGGCGCTGTAGCCGTCGACCGCCTCGAGGCGGGCGTGCGCGGCGCCGAGCAGGACGCCGTCGTGCGCCGCCGTCGCGGCCGCGACCTCGCGCTCGATGGCGCGGAGCTCGCGGTCGCCGTCGAGCACGAACTCGACCGCGGGCCGGGGATCGGGCGCCACGTCCTGCGCGACGCTCGCGAGCACGTGGCCGGACTGGATCCCGACCTCGCCCGCATCCGCGCCGAGCTCGCCCTTCAAGAGCGCGAACAGGCTCGACTTGCCCGCGCCGTTCGGGCCGACGACCCCGACCTTCTCGCCGGCGAACAGGCTCAAGGTCGCGGCGCTGAAGAGCGCGCGCGGGCCGCGGCGCAGCGTGACGTTTCTAAGGGTGAGCATCGCGGGCGACCCCGGAGACCGGGGCGCATCCTAACCGGGCGGGGGTCGGGGCGGCGAGCGGCTCAGCCGGCGGCGCGCGGGCCCTGGCGGCGCTCGACGACGGGCAGCATGCTCTGGCCGCGCTCCTGCGCCTCCATGAGCTCGAGGAGCGCCTCGGCCGTCATCGGCTCGCCGAACAGTCTTCCTTGCGCATAGTGGCAGCCGCGCGCGCGCAGGAACTCGAGCTGCTCGCGCGTCTCGACGCCCTCGGCGACGACTTCCATGTCGAGGTTGCGGCCCATCTCGATGATCGTCTTCACGAGCGTCGCGTCCTCGTGGTCGAACGCGGCCTTCCTGACGAAGGACTGGTCGATCTTCAGCGTCTCGACGGGCAGCTGCTGCAGCGCCGACAGCGAGGAGTAGCCGGTGCCGAAGTCGTCGATCGAGAGCTTGATGCCGAGGTCGTGCAGCTCGCTCAGCATCTTCACCGTGCGCGGCGCGTTCGACATCAGCGTCGTCTCGGTGATCTCGAGCTCGAGGCAGTCGGGGGCGACGCCGAGCTCGCGGAACACGGACGCGAAGCGGGTGATGAAGCTCGCCTGCTGCAGCTGCTTGAGCGACAGGTTGATCGAGACGCGGCCCGGGTTCGGGATGCGATCGACCCAGTTGCGGTCGTCCGTGCAGACGCGCCTAAGCACCCACTCGCCGATCGGCAGGATGAGGTTGGTCGACTCCGCGAGCGGGATGAAGTACGCGGGCGGGATGTCGCCGTGGCCCGGCAGCCGCCAGCGGAGCAGCGCCTCGGCGCCCGCGAGCCGCCCGGTCGTCAGGTCGACCTTCGGCTGGTAGAGGATCACGAACTCGTCGCGCTCGAGCGAGCGGCGGAGCTTGCTCTTGAGGATCAGGCGCTCGACCGCCGCCGCGTTCATCTCCGGGACGTAGAACGTGTAGTTGCTGCCGCCACCCTGCTTCGAGTGGTACATGGCGGCGTCGGCGTTCCTGATCAGGTCGATCGTGTTGCTCGCATCGTCCGGGCAGATCGCGATGCCGATCGAGAGCGTCAGGTACACCTCGGTGTCGTTCAGGAAGAACGCGCGGCTGACGTCGTCGAGGAGCTGGCGCGCGATCGCGGCGAGCGCGGGCCGCGGGTCCGTGCCCGCCTCCAGGTTCTCGAGGAACACCGCGAACTCGTCCCCGGCGAGGCGGCCGACCACGGCGCCCTTCGGCACCACGCGCGTCAGGCGCTCGCTCAGGATCTCGAGCGTGCGGTCGCCCGCCGAGTGGCCGAAGGTGTCGTTGACGTCCTTGAAGCGGTCGAGGTCGAGGTACATGAGCGCGAGTCCCTTGCCGCCCCGGTGCGCACGCGCGATCGCCTGCTGCAGGAGATGCTGGAACTGCATCCGGTTCGGGATCTTGGTCAGCGTGTCGTAGCGCGCGAGGTAGCGGATGCGCCGCTCGGCGCGCTTGCGCTCGGTGATGTTGTGGGCGACGAAGATGCAGCCCTCGAAGCGCGCCGCGGGGCGGCCCTCGCTGCCGGCTTCGTTGCCACGGTCCTTCGCGTGGTCATCGACGATCGTCGAGCCCGACACCGAGACCGGCACGGACTCGCCGCTCCGCGTCTTGATCAGGAACTCGCGGGTCTCGGCGACCGCGCGCGCGAGCACGAAGTTGCGGCGCTCGTCCGGCGCGAGCAGCGAGCCGACGTCACGGCCGGCGAGCTCGGGCTCGGACCAGCCGAACAGCTGCACCGCCGCCTCGTTCGCGCGCGTGATGTGCCCGTCCGGCGTCGTCACGAGCACCGCGTCCGTCATGCTGTTGAGCACGACGTCGAGGTAGTTCTTGGTGATCGTCGTTTGCCTCAGCTTCTCGCGCATGCGCTCGACGGCATCGGAGAGCTCCGCGAACTCGAGCTGCGTCGCGGCCGCGACCGGCTGCGTGTAGTCGCCGGCGCCCAGCTGCTCGAGCGTGCCGACGAGCGAGGCGATCGGGCGGCGCAGGCGCCTCACCAGCAGCACCGCCACGAGCCCGCCGAGCAGCAGGCACGTCGCCGCGACGCCCGCGAGGAGGCCGACGTGCTCGCCGATCGTGCCCTCGGCCGCGGAGACCGCCGCAATGAGGAGTGGCACCCCCGTGACGACGACGAGGGCGAGTCCGGCCACCAGTGCGGTGCGGTATCGGGAGCGGATTGGACCGTTCTGCCGCATGCACTGCATCATATAGACGGCCCTTACGTCCCAATAGCCAGAATGCGACTCAGTTCACCGACATCAGGGATCTCCCTTGCCGTGAATAAGGGCTTCCGGTACATCGATGTTGCGGCGCAACACCCCCTGGATCGGTCCACGACGACCGTGGCGGGGCCGGTTTGAGCCGGGCGCCGTCCTTCGGCCCCCTCGAGCTCACGGGCCGCACGCGCCGCCACGTGGTCGAGATCGACCACCCCAAAGGCGTCGTCCATTCGCACATTGTCAAACCGCTCCAGTCGCTGCGGGCCGCGGCCGCGCGGGCCGGCATCGACCTCGCGCTCGCCTCGACCTTCCGCGACTTCGACACGCAGGTGCGCATCTGGAACGAGAAGTGGACGGGCCGGCGCGTGCTCAACGATCGCGCCGGCCGCACGCTCGAGGCGGCGACGCTCACGCCCGCGCAGAAGGTCGATGCGATCCTCGCCTGGTCGGCGCCGCCCGGCGGCAGCCGCCACCACTGGGGCACGGACGTCGACGTCTACGACCGCGCCGCGGTGCCGGCGGGCTATCGGCTCAGGCTCGAGCCCGACGAGTACGCGGCGGGCGGACCGTTCGCGACGCTCACCGCGTGGCTCGATGCGCACATGGGACGCTTCGGCTTCTACCGGCCGTACCGCACCGATCGCGGCGGCGTCGCGCCCGAGCCCTGGCACCTGAGCCACGCGCCGACCGCGCGCGTGGCATCGGCGCGCCTGCGCCTCGCGACCATCCGAAGCGCGGTCGAGGACTCGGCGATCGAGGGGCGGGCGGCGCTCGTCCGGGCATTGCCCGGGATCTACGCCCGCTACGTGCGCGCGGTCGATCCCGCGCCGCGCTTACGGCGGCGCTGAGCGGCGCCGCGCGAGCGCGCGCCGGCGCGTGCGGAGCACGAAGCGCATGAACTGCATCGGCAGGAAGCGCTTGAAGCGCCACAGGTTCACGTAGTTCGACGGCAGCACGATGTAGAGCCGCCGCGCCGCGCACGCGGCGAGCATGTCGGCGGCGGCGCGCGCCGCGCTGTAGGAACTCGAGTTCATGAGCTTGCGCGCCGAGCCGAGCGCCGCGGCCGGCGCGCGCGCCTCCTCGAGGAGCCGCGTCGGGAAGAACCCCGGCATCGCGACCGCGACGTGCACGTTCGTCGCCTCGAGCTCCTGGAAGAGCGTCTCGGAGAGCGCGACGACGGCGGCCTTGGAGGCGTTGTACGCCGACATCGAGGGCGCGGAGGCGAACGCCGCGGCGCTCGCGATGTTGAGGAGGCACGCGGCGGGCGCGGCCTTCAGGTACGGCAGCGCCGCGCGGCAGCCGATCGCGACGCCGAGGACGTTGATCTCGAGCGCCCAGCGCCAGTCGGCGGCCGGCGTCGTCTCGACGTCGCCCGCAACGGCGACGCCCGCGTTGTTGATCATGAGCTCGAGCCCGCCGACGCGCTCGGCGAAGCCGGCGATCGCGGCGCCGAAGGCGGTCTCGTCGGTGACGTCGGCGACGTAGGCGAGCACCTCGCGGGCGCCCTGCGCCTGCAGCTGCGTCGCCGCGGCCGCAAGCCGCGCGGCGTCGCGATCGAGGAGGCCGAGGGTCCAGCCGTCGCGGGCGAGGAGCTCCGAGAAGGCGAGGCCGAGTCCGCTGCCGCCGCCCGTGATGAATGCGCGCTTGCCGCCGAGGACGGCCGTGAGCGGCGTCGCCGCTCCCATCAACCCCGTCCCCACAGCTCGCGCAGGTGACCGAGCATCAGCTGGCGCACGTTCGGTAGCGGATTGGGGTCGAACGTGAAGCAGGGCGGGTTGCGCCGCAGGAGCGGCCAGTTGTCCGTGCGCAGCACCTGGCGCAGGAACACGAGGTGCTGCTGGATCGCCTGCATGTAGGGATTCTGGCCGTCGAAGAGGCGCTCGACGTAGTGGTACGCGGCGCCGAACTCGCCATCCAGGCGCTCGCGCATCGTCTGGCGCACGAACTCGGGCGTCTGCCTGAGGAGGTCGAGTCCGGAGCCGTAGCGCACGCGCAGCGCCCCGTCATCGCCCCGGCCGGTCGCGACCCCCGCGAGCACGAACTCAGGATAAAGGCGATCGCGGCACTTCTCGAGGTAGCAGCGATCGGCCATCTGCGCGATCAGGTCGGCGGTACCCAGCAGGTGGCCGACCTTGCGGTCGCGCCAGTCGTCGACCTCGATGGCGCTGAGCGGGATCTCGTAGCCCGTGAAGTGCACGATGCGCGTCGCGACCGGCACCCAGTCCGCCATGCCGATGGTCGGCATGAAGCGCGACATGAAGCGCGCGGAGCGGGTGACGTGCGAGCTCGTGTACTCGGCGCCGTTCTTGATCGTGTCGGCGGTCTCGCGGATGTAGCCCGCATCGTGGAAGACGGCGCTGACGAGCCCCATCGAGGCGCGCGCGAAGCCGAGGCGCTGCTCGGGCGCGACCGAGCGCTCGTAGCCGACCAGGAGCCGCGCCATCGCGAGCACCACGTCGAGCGTGTGCTGGCGGTCGTGGTAGACGGTGTCGACGCCCTTGTAGCCGGGCAGCTTGCCGGTGAAGAGGAGGTCGAAGGTCGACAGGGCCGTCGCCATCGGCGCGAAGGACTCGCCGGGCCACTCGGCGGCGAAGAGCTCCTCGACGGCCCGCGTGACGGCGGCGGTCGAGCTCACCTGGACGGTGTTCGTGACGTCGAAGTCGTTGCGCCGGTGGCGCGAATACTGCGGTCGCACGGCGGTGGCATTCATCATAGCCAGCAGAGTCTATGCGTAAATTCAACGGCTCCGGTAGCGCTCGGGCCTCAAAACCGTGGAAAACCTCAGCTATATGTCAGGCAGATAAGTCAAACGAGGCGATCACCGGCGTGTGGTCGGAGGGGCGTTCCGCACGCCTCGGACCCACGTCGATCCGGCAGCCCGTGCAGCGTGCCGCGAGCGCCGGGCTCGCGAGAATGAGGTCGATTCTGAGACCTGCGTTCCGCCGGAACCCGGCCGCCCGGTAGTCCCACCAGCTGAAGCTGTTCTCGGCCTGCTCGAAGCGCCGGAACACGTCGACGAGCCCGAGCCCCGCGAGCTCGCCGAGCGCGGCGCGCTCGGCGGGACTCACCAGCACCTGGCCCTCCCAGGCCTTGGGGTCGTGCACGTCGCGATCCTCCGGAGCCACGTTGAAGTCGCCGAGCACTACGAGTTTCTCGTGATGGCCGAGCGCTTCCTTCAGGTATTCCCTCAGGGCCGCGAACCAGCGCAGCTTGTACTCGTACTTCTCCGAGCCGACGCTCTGGCCGTTCGGCACGTACACATCGACGATCCGCACCCCGGCGACGGTGCCCGCGATCACGCGCGCCTGCGGATCGTCGAACCCCGGCATCCCGCGGGTGACGTCGGCGATGGGCGTGCGCGCGAGGAGCGCGACACCGTTGTAGGTCTTCTGCCCGTGCCAGACGCCGGGGAGCCCGAGCCGCTCGACCTCGCTCCCCGGAAACTCGCTGTCCTGCAGCTTGGTCTCCTGCAGCGCCAGCGCATCGATCCCGGTCGTCGCGAGCCACGCCTCGAGGTGCGGGATGCGCACGCGCAGCGAGTTGACGTTCCAGGTGGCGAGGTTGAAGGCGGCGCCGGTCACTGCAGGATGCCGTCCTGGCGGAGGAGCGGCTGCACGTCGGGCCGGTGCCCGCGGAAGGCGACGAAGGCCTCCATCTGGTCGCAGCGCCCGCCCTGCGAGAGCACCTCGTCGAGGAAGCGCTGCGCGGTCGGCGCATCGAACACACCCGACTCGGCGAACGCGGCGAAGGCATCGGCGGCGAGCACCTCGGCCCACTTGTAGCTGTAGTAGCCGGCCGCGTACGCGCCCGAGAACACGTGCATGAAGCTGTAGGCGAAGCGGTTGAACTCAGGGGTGGGTATCGCGCCGACCTGCGCGCGCACCTCGGCGATGATGCGCGCGAGGCCCGCGAGGTCGGCGCTCGCCGTCCCCGAGTGCAGCCGGAAATCAAACAGCGCGTACTCGAGCTGGCGCGCCGCCGCGAGCCCCGCGTGGAACGTGCGCGTGCCGAGCAATCGCGCGAGCAGCTCCTCGGGCAGCGGCGTGCCGTCGACGACGTGCTCGGAGACGAGCGGCAGCACCTCGGCGCGCCACGCCCACTGCTCCATCAGCTGGCTCGGCAGCTCCACCGCGTCCCACGGCACGCCGTTGATGCCGGCGAGGCTCGGGTAGTCGATGCGGGTCAAAAGGTGGTGGAGCGAGTGCCCGAACTCGTGGAACAGCGTCACCACGTCCGAGTGCGTGAGGAGCGCAGGGCTCCCCGGCGCCGGCGGCGCGAAGTTGCAGACCAGGTTCGCGGTCGGCTCCTCGCTCGCGCCGGCGAGGCGCTTCCTCACCGTGACCTCGCCCATCCACGCCCCCGCGCGCTTGCGCTCGCGGGCGTAGAGGTCCGCGTAGAAGCCGCCGATGCGCCTGCCGTCCGCGCCCCGGATCTCGTAGAAGCGCACGTCCTCGTGCCAGACCGTGACGCCGTCCCGGGCGGCGATCTCGATGCCGTACAGGCGCCGCGCGATCTCGAAGAGCCCCGCGAGCACGCGCGGCAGCGGGAACCAGGGCCTAAGCTGCTCCTCCGACACCGCGTGGCGCTCCTGCTGCAGCTTCTCGGCGTAGTAGGCGACGTCCCAGGCCGAGAGCGCCCGGCCCGCGAACGCCTCGAGCTCCCGGAACTCGCGCCGCGCCGCCGGCACGTAGTTGCGCGCGAGGTCCTCGAGGAAGCCGATCACGCCCGGGACCGTGCCCGCCATCTTGGTGGCGAGCGAGAGCCCGGCGAAGTTCTCGAAGCCGAGGAGCCGCGCCGCCTCGTGGCGCAGCCTCAGGATCTCGGTGATCACCGGGCCGTTGTCGAAGCGACCCGCGAGCGGGCCGCGGTCCGAGGCGCGCGTCACCCACGCCTCGTGGAACTCGCGCCTCAGCCCCGCGTCGTCCGCGTGCGTGACGATCGCGAGGTAGGTCGGCTGGTCGAGCGTGAGGTACCAGCCCGCGATGCCGCGCTCCCTGGCCTCGCCCGCGGCGCGTGCGCGGACGTGCTCGGGAACGCCCTTGAGCTCGGCGGGGTCGGTGACCGTGCGCGACCAGGCGCGCGTCGCATCGAGCACCTGCTCCTCGAACTTAGACTGCAGCTTCGCGAGCTCCTGCATCGCCGCCTTGAACCGCGCCTGCTCCGCCGGCGGCAGCCGCACGCCCGCGAGCCGGAACTCGCGCAGCGCGAACTCGAGCACCTTCTTCTCCGCCGCGCCGAGCGTCGCGCCCTCGCGCTCGCGGATCGCCTCGTAGGCGCGGGCGAGCGGCTCGTTCTGGCCGACCTCGGTCTGGTACTCGGCGAGGAGCGGCAGGCAGAGGTTGTACGCAGTCCTGAGCTCATCGTTGTTCGCGACCGCGTTCAGGTGCGCGATCGGCGCGAACACGCGGTTCAAGCGATGCTGGAGCTCCTCGAAGGGCACGACCAGGGTCGCGAACGTGGGCTCGGGGAGCGATAGGAGCTCGGCGAGGCGCGCGCGGTTGGCGGCGAGCTGCGCGCGGATCGCGGGCTCGGCGTGCTCGGCGCGGATCTTCGAGTAATCGGGGAGGCCCGCCGTCGCGAGCAGGGGATTTGGCATCGGTGCCGGCCCGTGTGCTGACATCGTCCAAATCCTACCAGAGCGCGCGCGGCGCCCGCCCCGGGATTATGATGCGGACACCCCGGCACGCAGCGCGCCCATGCCCATTCACTACGACTACATCGCCATCGGCGGCGGCAGCGGTGGCCTCGCGACCGCGCAGCGCGCCGCCGAGTACGGCGCGCGCGTCGCCGTGATCCAGCCCGGGCGCCTCGGCGGCACCTGCGTGAACGCGGGCTGCGTGCCGAAGAAGATCATGTGGACCGCCGCGACCCTCGCGCATGCCGCCCGCGAGGCGCCGGGCTTCGGCTTCGACATCACCGTCGCCGGCCACGACTGGGCGAAGCTGAAGGCGGGGCGCGAGGCCTACATCCACCGCCTCAACGGCATCTACGCCGCCAACCTCGCGCGCAAGAAGGTCGACTGGCTCGACGGCACCGCGCGCTTCCTCGATGCGCGCACCGTGACCGCGGGTGGCGAGGTGCTGACCGCGCCGCACATCACCATCGCGACCGGCAGCGAGCCGACGGTCCCGGAGCTGCCGGGTGCCCAGCTCGGCATGACCTCGGACGGCTTCTTCAGGCTCGAGGCGC